>Ga0308158_10000123_pt1 | contig 176197 bp, 145 predicted proteins | sample PhyBR2_FD_201038 | JGI IMG/M metagenome (GOLD analysis project Ga0308158, IMG submission 201038) | Phyllosphere microbial communities from UC Gill Tract Community Farm, Albany, California, United States - DLSLB.R2 | ecosystem: Host-associated > Plants > Phyllosphere > Unclassified | place...
CGTCCTGTAAACGAGATCCGTACCTATTTAAGCCTTAAATACGGAATTGACCTTATTGATTATAAGCAGTACAGCTATAACGACAAGCAACTCTGGGACGGTTCGCAAACAGAATTCAACCGCCATATCTTTGGACTGGCGCGTTTTTCGTATTTCAACCTTCAGCCATCGAAGAGTATGCACTCCAAGGACCGTGACCTTATTGTATCGGTACCCGATCAAGGGGCAGAGCAATTTAAAGAAGGTACTTATGTGCTGTTTGGTAACAACGGTAAGGGTTTTAAGTTCGACCGTAAAACCAGGAAAAGTCAGAGGCAGTGGCTCGTGCAGACAAACAGCGACAACCTAAAAATAGACCTTTCGATTCCGGTTTCCAAACTGCCGCAGACCAAGGATACTTTTTCAGAATATGAGCTTGTGGTCGGAGCCAAAGGAGCCGCCGCAGCTATTTACAAGGCAAGCAGCACTGATTCGCTCGTTGTTTTTCGCAATGTGGTTTTTAACAGCCAGTCAGCCAGTTTGGTTAACCTTAAGGAATACCGCAGTGACCTTAAGCTTGAAATCGACAACAGCTGTAAGGACATCGAGCTTAAACTCGACGGGCCATCAAATATGCAGGACTTTTATTTGCAGATTACCGACGACAAGGGCAAAAACGTTCTGAGTTCCACAACGGTTAAAGAAACATATACGCTTACCGATAACGGGTCGGCCTACTTTGATGTATCGCTGCATTACAACGGCAAGAACCTTTCCAGGCGCATAGAATCGCTGAGTGGAAATCTCGGTGTGGCGCAGCTTCAGAAGCATTACACCCTTAAAGACGGTCCTGTAACCATCGAACTTGAAAACAACACACAGTTTACCTATGAGTGGATGAAGGACGGTAAGGTGATCGGAACGACATCAAGCTTCAGCACCTCGGAGCAGGGACGTTATGAGGTAACCGTATCCAATACACAGGGGTGTTCCATAACCAATACCTTCAGCGTGGGAGCCTTTGCCGACAATGAGCAGTGGCAGGTATTCCCGAACCCGGCCACTACTGGCGACGAGGTGCAGGTGGCCTTCGAACTCGCACAGAAATCGGTTGTAAGCCTTTCGGTATACCAGAGCGACGGCAAGCTTGTCAAAACGATGGAGCTTGGTACGTTAGACCATAAAACGGTGAGCCTTGGCAATTTTACCTCGGCAGCCGGTGTGTACATGGTGGTGGCCTATATTGACCAGATACCTCAGATCAAAAAAATCATTATTAAATAACCTTAAAAACAAGAATAAATGTCAAATAGTAATTTAAGGTCAGGGCACCGGTTCCTGTCTTACCTTGCGCTTATCGGCACCCTGTTCAATTTTATTGTATACCCTGCGTATGCAATGGTGGAGCATTTTCCCTATGGCGTAAGATCGCATATTTATTACCCGTTTGTACGGCCTTCTGACCCATCCCCGGAAGTGCAGGCAGAAACGGTTCACAGGCAGGACGGTACATCCGCAGAAAAGGAGAAGACCGTTCATATAAAGACGCATAAAAACACAACCGTTTCAACTGAAACAGGATTTGAAATTTATGCAGCTGAACCTTTGGGTGTCATCGGCTACAACAATTCCAGTGGCAGCGACGACCCGTCGGACAATATTTTCCGGTTTGATGTCGATAAAAAGCTGCTCACGGGCAAACAACTCACGTTGAATTATGATGTGTACGGAATTGAGAACGTGTCGGGTATTGCACGCAGCATCAACGAGCATACAGCAACAGGTGGTTATTTTGCAAAAAAATCAACTGCCTGGAAAACAGTTGAAGAGGTTATCTCGATTGACCAGCTCAAACAGGGAATGAACCACATTCTGTTTACGACCTTTGAAAACCAGAAGCTCGACTATAAGGTAAAGAATTTGAAGCTAACGGCACTTCCAGCTGTAGAAAACACGTATGTACACCTTGCAGACGGCAGTACCCTTTATGAAAAAGACGGCAAAGCCTATGTAAAAGGAACCGTACTTTTAAACGCAGCGCAGCTTAGCATCAACGGTAAAGACGTTGCGGTTCGCGCAGGTGAATTTGAAACGGTACTGGAAAATGCTTCCGATGTAAAAAGTCTTAAAATAACACTTACAAAGAACGGCCAGGCTGTTTACAGTGAAGAACTGCCGGTATCGGTGCATCATGAAGTGTCGGATGCTGCTGTTTATAAAGCACCCGAGGTGCGTTACGGAATCCGTACAACGGAAGAAGGAACCTATAATTTTGGATTAGATGCCGTTGATTTTAAGATAACGGCAGCACAATATGCCAAAGCAGACCAGATTACGGTACAGCAGCTGCGCGAAGTAGACCGCGCACCACTGGGTACGAACATTGTGAATGTAACCTCGGGCAAGTCGGCTTACCGCTTTTTGCCCGAAGGGGCAAAGTTTAGCGAAAAAGTGCCTTTAACGCTGGCTTACGATAAGAATCTTTTGCCAAAGGGTTATAATGAAAACGACATACAGGTACTGTATTTTGATCTTCAGAAACGCAGCTGGGTAGCGGTGGAAACAGACACCATCGCACTTGATGAACAAAAGATCACGGGATTAACAGACCATTTTACCGATTATATGGCAGGGGTTATTCAGGCTCCGGAATCACCGGAAACGAGTTCCTTTACCCCAACGACGATCTCCGGTATCCAGGTGGCCAACCCTACGGCAGGCATCGTACAGATCCAGCCACCCGTAGCCAACCAGAAAGGAGACGGTACGGTTGACTTTCCTATTACGCTTCCACAGGGGCGTGCCGGATTGACACCGGAACTGGCGGTAAGCTATAACAATAACGGCAGCAGCGGTATTGTAGGATACGGCTGGGATATTTCTATGCCCTCTATCACGGTAGATACCCGTTATGGTACACCGCTTTACAGCACTTCACAGGAAACGGAATCCTACCAGTTTAACGGAGAAGACCTTTTGCTGCAAAACGGCACGACGCTTTACCAGCCGCACCGAACCGCTTCGTATATAAACAGGATTCCTAATGCTACGTTTGTTCCAAAGGTGGAAGGGGCTTTCTCCAAAATTGTACGTAAAGGAACCAGCCCCAAAAACTATACCTGGACCGTTTACGACAAGTCGGGTAATGTTTATGAATACGGGGGGGCTGTGAACTCTTCTGATGGCAATATTGGTAGATGGGTCCTCGCACGTAAAACAGACAAAAACCTAAATTACATCCTGTATAACTATCATTATCAGCCTTATTATGAGAATGACAACCTCACCGGCGGTTTCGAGTCGAGATTATCGTCTATTGAATATGCGCACCACCCGGGGCTTGATCCCAAATTCGTTCAAGATGGTTTCACTTATTACAAGGTTGATTTTATCTATAAGATCCAGCGCAGCCGAAAAGATGCTACCTTTAGTTACCGCTATGGAGGTAAGGAAGTAAGTGCTTCCCTTCTTGACTATATTAAAGTTTACAGCATCAGCGGGCCGGACGTTAAACCGCTGCACATAAGTGATTTTGAGATCAACTATAAATTTAACTATAGTGACGGCCCCTTTGGTAAAACCTTGTTGCGTTCCATCGTAACGGAAAACAAGAAAATGGTGGCCGATGTTGCAGGTGGTACAGCTACCGAAAGCTATACGCACAGTTTTGAATACCATAACGATATCGCGAGCGGTTTGTTTGCCGCTCCCAAAGAGATCAAAACCGAAAAGGATTTCAGCAGTGATAAGCATGCAGCCTTATCCTCAACCAAAGAAGAATACAAATCCTGGGAGGTAAATGTCGGGGCCGGTGTTTCTCCCTCGACCAATCCTCCTGTATGGTGGCCTTTCAGTTTTAGCGGCACCATCAATTTTGCCTTCCCTTCAGACGTATCCACAAGCAGTAAGCCTACTATGATGCTGCTCGATATAGACGGCGACGGTCTTGACGACAAGGTAATGAAAATGGGCAACCTGATCCAATACCGTAAGAACCTTGGCGGTCTGGCCTTCAGTAAACAGCTTTATACCGTTAAGAACCTTATGGACCTGGGATGGACGGAAAGCATCACAACGAATAAACCGCAAACTTCTTTAAGCCTTTTGTTTGGTAGCTTCAGCGCTTCCAAATCTCAGACAAACTCACGTTCTCGGGGCTTCTTTACCGATGCCAATGCCGACGGCCTTATCGATTATGTAAAAGACCGTATCGTGTATTTCGGATACATTGATCCAAAAAGCGATTTGCCGACTTTTACGGCCAACAGTGAACTTACTCCGAACCTTATCCGTCTCGAAGGATCAGCCGACCCCAATATTTCGGCACCACTTCCCGACCTGAAAATCGAAAACGATCTTATGGATGTGGTAAAGGTATGGGTTGCTCCAAGAAAAGGTATGGTAAATATCTCAGGGACCATAACCAAAAATTTCGCAGCTTCCCATAACGGAGTACGCTACTCTGTGGAAAAATCCGGAGGAGTTGTAAGACCTTATTATTTTGAATCTCCCTTCCCAACAACCAAGAAAGACTTTAGAATAGCCCTTCCACCGTGGGATCCGCTTAACATTCAGGTAATAGGACCTGCGGCACCGATAAATACCTACAAAAAAGAGTATCTTATTGATCCAACATTACTTGTTCAGTACAGTCAGAGTACTTCCCGCTCAGGCATAGACGTCGAACTCGGAGACCATATTTATTTCCGTGTAAACAGCAGCCAGATGCCCGATCAGCCTGTAGAGGTGGACTGGGATCCGGAGGTAACCTATACCGATGCGCCTTATGAGAGCTCGTCATACAGCGAATCCATGTTATTTGGTGACGTAGTAGCCGAACCTGTAGTTATTACCAAACCAGGCCAGTACCGCGTGGAATGGGCATCGAACAAGTTACCTTCTATCATTAAAGCTCAAAAAATCGACATAAACGTAAAAGTGTACCGCATTGACCAGAACACAGGTGATCCTGTTCCGGTGGTCGGAAACAGTGTGATAGTCGAAACGGTTAAGGTTACTAATTCAAACCTCGAAATTCCATACCCTACTACTCCGATCCAGTTTAGCATCAGCGGCGTGGATCCGAACGATCCGGAGAACTACGTCTATGTTGAGGTAGAGGCGGTAACCAAAAACTCGGCGGACTGGAAATCTTTTGACGAGGCCTTTGTTCCGATGTTTAAAGTTATGGCAACGGGTGAGACCCAGCATATAATTCCGCGGTATGAAGGCATGGAGACAAAGGTGGCCTATTACGCTCCTGTAAAAGTAGGCAGCCCGACACCTATTTTAATTAATCATGGTTTTTCACTACCCGAATGCCAGAACCAGGAGGGTGATTGCCGCAACGAGTTTATTTACATGCTGGCAAGCTACGACAGCGGAGAGGTGGCTATGACCACCACGGGACAGCAGGCCTATTTCCGTTACGAAATAGATGAAGCAGGAAACGTGATAGAAGTGCGCCAGTTCGAAGGAGACAGCTTTGAGAGTTCGCCTGTTGTAAGCACGCCGGATTCGCAGATCGATGTACAGCCCGGGAAATCCCTTTCATTGGAGTATACCACCGATAAATACGTGGTTGCTTCTGTGCTGAACCACTATCAGAACAATGGCGGAGCTCTTATATCGGGTAATATTTTCACTTTTGCCTCTGCTCCGGCAGCAGGTACTTCAGGGGCCACCACCATGAATATACCTACCGGTATCCGTGCAAGTATTGGAACAAAAACGAGCTTTGAGCTCGGGCTCGGACTTTTATACAAAAACTGGGGACAGTTTGCCTATAAAGGGGCGGCCCCGGATGAAGACTTTAAACCTATTGAGCAGCCGTTTATCAGCCGGGTGGCTATTTCGGGTATTTCAAGTGCAGACCCTTCTTCACAAGAACAGCAGGCTATGAAAAACCTTATGGAAACACCGGAAGCCGAAATTAAAGCCATGAGCTATGATTTCGAGCAGCAGAAGTTTATGGTTGGCGGAAACGAGGTAGAGATGAATCAAAACATGGTTGAGGCGGCCAAGCATTTTACCATGCTGCGCAGCGACCGCGCCCTTGGAGGGTGGAGCTCGCATGCACGTCTGTATGTTACCCCGGGAAAAATGGCACCTTACCTGCGTGTGGACAACGACGGGGTACTGCCTATGGTTCCGATCCAGCCCCCGTCAGCAATGGGACAATACGGAGCGGTATCTATTGTAAAAGAAAATACTTCTGAATCCAAAAGCCAGGGATGGAGCGTTAGTTTTTACGGCTTTGGAATAGGCGAAAGCCACAGCGAGGCTACCTCGCGCCAGCTCAACGATTATATGGACGTAAACGGTGACGGTTATCCTGATATCATCGGCGACAAAATCCAGCTTACCACCAGCCGTGGGGGGCTTGGCCTGCCTGCAAGCAGCAACAGCTATTGGAATGTAGGCATACTTGGCAACACCTCAAGCAACGGACAGGGACAGTCTGCCGGAGGATCTTCGGCGCATATTATCGCCCTGGCTGATCAATCCGGTAACTTTAACAAGGTAAAAGTGGGCGAAAGCACTTCTTTTTCCGGTAATATTGGGGGTTCCGGTAGTCAGTTTGAAACCACCACATTACCTGAACGCGTCATGGTTGACTTAAACGGAGACGGGCTGGCAGATATTGTAAAGGCTGGTAACGCAGTAGAGTTTAACAACGCCCGTGGTTTTGCGGCCTCCACGTGGACGGGTTACAGTGCTCCATCGCGAAGCGTAACTACTTCCTTTGCACTGGGAGCGAGTGTATCGGCCGGTTTCTCGGATTTTTCAAACCTTTTACCTGCCAGCCTGGCACCGAACCTTTCCGCACAGTCTAACCTTGACCTTTCTATTGGAGCATCGGGATCGCGTAACTCTACGCACAGTAAAAACGATTTTATTGACTTTAACGGTGACGGACTGCCGGATTATATTGAAAACGGCGCAATTAATTTCAATACCGGAACCAACCATAATGGCGGAAGCTATAGTTTACCGCGCCATTCGGAATCCTCTTCGTCTTCTTTCGGAAGCACGATCAATGCTTCGGTTTTAATTACCATTCAGCTGGGGCTTCTGCCTTTTGTGATTAAAGTCGGTGGCGGTGGCGGGAAAAGCCAGGGCACAACCTATAATGAGGAAAACGTAAGCCTGCGTGATTTTGACGGTGACGGTTATGTGGACATCGTGGAAACACCAAGCGAGGACATCATAAGGGTGCAGCTGTCTAAAATAGGCCGTACCAACATGCTTAAAAAGGTCACAAATCCAACAGGATCGACCATTGAGCTGGATTACGGTACAAACAATGCCATTACAGGCGACAACATCGGAAGTACGTATGCCATGCCGTTTAAAAAATGGGTGCTTAAATCGGTTAAGGTGTACGACGGCTATGCCGGTGACGGTGAAGACGTGCAACAGTACGCTTATGAATACGCAAATGGATACAAAGACCGCCGCGAGCGTAAATTCTTAGGCTTTGGTGTGGTACGGACGCACCAGCTGAACAAATCGGGACAGGTGTACCGAACACAGGAGCAAAATTATATGCTTGTGGATGTTGATCCCAAGAAGATTTATTTACAGGGGACCACTTCAGACAGCCGCATGTGGCAGTACCTCGGGAACGTTATAAAAATGGAACGCACGTTAGACGGAACGGGGCGCGAAGTGAGCAGAAAGGATTACGAGTATAGATCTTATTCGATCGGCGGAACCAATGCACCTGCAATGTACCAGACCGATGCATCGGGTTATGTGGCTCCGACCTATGGTGACCTTACGCGTATTTTAACGTTGCCTGTAAAAATAACAAGCCGCGTGTTCCATTACAACGGTGCGCAAACCTCGCCAACGTATCCGCAGGAGAAGGTGGAGCTTTTTGATCTTTACGATAAATACGGGAACCTGCTTAAATACAGGGAAAACCCGAACTACGACAATAACATCGTTGAGATAGCCTACCACACTATAAACACGAGCTCGCAATACGTGGTGAACATTCCTGCAATGCACAAAGTGAGTTCCAGACGTTATACCACCACCACTATTGACACCAAAGGAAATGTAACGGCCATTAACCGTTATAAGAGCGGAACCGGTGTTGGCGATATGGCCACGACGAACCTGGAGTATGATGCTTACGGGAACCTTACCAAGGTGACGATGCCTAGACCGCAGATGACCACCGGTGACCGTATGACGTACACCTATACGATAGATAATAAATTCTTTCAATTTCCAATAAAAATAACCGATGCTTATGGTCTCAGCAGCGAAACCACGTTCAGTCATTTCGGGCTTCCCCTAAAACAAAAAGACCTTAACGGAGTGGAGATGACCTACGGGTACGATGCTACAAGGCGCAATACGTTTTATAAGGGGCCATACAATACCGTCTGGACCATTAAAAACGAGTTTAAAAAAGGCGCTGACGGACTGTATTATGCCATAACCAGACACAACATCAAAGACGAGGTGCTCGCTGCCGGAGAGCAGATCTTCCATACCTCATCGTTTGCCGACGGGCTTGGACGCATCATCCAGACCAAAAAGCAGCTTGATCTTAAACCTACCTGTACGGGATCTACCGGTTATCGTTTTGCCACTTCGGGCCGGCAGGTATATGACGAGTTCGGGCGTGTAGTTCAAAGTTTCCTCGGGCAGGAAGAGTTTGATTGTGCCGGTGTATTTACCCCAGCGCTTTCAACCAAAAAGGTGCTTACGCATGCTGACCAGGAGAAAACCTCAATTGTGTACGACATGCGCGACCGCGTGGTGCAGCAGCACGTACACGGGCTTAATGCCACAACCAAATACGAATACGGTTTTGCACTGGATAATACCGTTGGAAAAAACCTGTCTTTTGAAAAGGTGACACTGCCCGAAGGCAATATCTCGTACACCTATAAAGACGAGAAAGACCGCGTGCGCGTTACCAAACAGAGCGATGGCCAAAAAGAACTTCGCACGCAGTACGATTACGACATCCTGAGCCAGCTTACAAAGGTTACCGATGTAGCAGGTAAGATTACAACGTATGAGTACGACGATATGGGGCGTAAGATCAAAACGGTACATCCGGATTCGGGAACCTCGTTGTTTAAGTACGACTTAACCGATAAGCTCACCGAAAGCCAGAACCAGAACATGCTGTCGCAGAACGTGAACCAGAAAATTGTATACAATTACAATTACGACCGTTTAACAAGCATTGTGTATCCTGCTTTTACAGCTGACAACCAGTCAATTCCGAGCCATACGGTGAGCTACACCTATGGGGCCAATGCAGCGCCGGACTATGCAGCGGGTCGCATTACGCAAATAACGGATCTTACCGGAACGCGGAACATGAAATACGGTAAACTAGGAGAAGTGGTGGAAGAAACGCGCACGCTTAACGCATCGGCAGGAGACCTGTACTTTAAGACGAATTTCCGTTACGACAGCTGGGGACGCATTATGGAAATGACCTATCCCGACAGCGAAAAGCTTAAGTATACCTACAACAGAGCAGGACAGCTTACGAACATCACCAGTGACCAGGGCCAGGTTTACCTGAAGAATGTGGAGTACAATTACTTTGACCAGCCAACACGCATTGTTTACGGCAATGATGTGGTGACCATTAACGATTACGACCTTACGCAGCGCGTACGTGCCATGAAGCTTGAGCGCCCGAACCAGAGTACCTTTATGAACAATGAGTATACGTACGATAAAAACCAGAACATCACCGGCATTGTGAACACTGCTTCGCAGCACGATATTTTACAGATGGGAGGTGCATTCGACAAAACGTTTACTTATGACAAGTTCAACCGCCTAAGCTCTGCGGCCATTGAATGGGACGGTTTCGATGAGCACCATTCGTACGGGCTCAACATGAATTACAACATTGTACACGGAATCGAAACCAAAGAGCAGGTACATACCGTAACCACGCCGACCTATAACGGGCCGACGGATAACAATTACACCGCGGTATATGACTATAACGCGGGCAAAAGTTCGGTTAAGAGCATTACCTATTCAGGGTTGCCCGGCGGTGCCAGTGCGCTATCGACCTTTACGTATGATCCGAATGGCAACATGACGGGGTATGCCACGAACTACGGTGCCTTCAGCAACCGCAAGATGATCTGGGACCAGCAGAACCGCCTTATGGCCGTAATTGATTCTAAAAACGGAACTACCACCAAGGTCAACCATTACGTATACGACCATGCCGGGGAACGTACCTTTAAATCGGTAGGGGCTGTTACGCAGGTAAACATCGGCGGTGCCGGTATTTACAATGTGCTTAACTTTAACGATTACCTCGTGTATCCTTCGGGTTACATCGTAGTGGATTTCGGAAAGAACCAGTACAGCAAGCACTATTACATTAACGGTAAACGTTTTGCGAGCCGTCTTGATGTAGAACCGGGGCAGTTTACAGGCATGCGGGCCAAAGGAGCAGGAAGTGTGCAGGATGCACCCGACGCTGCCGCGCAGACCGACGGTATGGACTTTAATTCGGCGCTAGGTATTCAGAACACCACCTACAGCATCGCGCCGGGAAATACCGAGCAAGACTGTGAAACACAGCTTGTAGCCGTAGTGCAACAGTATGAGAATATGCCGGCCGGTTCAGTAGATCACTGCCTGGAGGTACTAAGGGATGATTATTTAGTGTCTGCTCAGAGTGGCGCCAGAACTTATTGCGAAGCGCTTCAGCTTGCCAACCAGTATGTATGTGAGCCGATAGATCCGAACAGCCCGCCAACAAATGAGCCGGACCCGATGAACCCGCCGAACCCCACAACCGGGGAACAAACGCAGGCCGACTGTTTAACAGAACTCAATGCACTTATTGCCAAATATACTACGATGATGCAGACGTTGGGTTCAGGAAGGCTATTTGAATGGTATAAATGTGTGGATATGTGTATAACCAAAGTGCTTCAGAACAACACCAACGCGAAAGCTTGCTGGGAACGTTTTAAAATAGACGGTGTGTGGCTGCCCGGCTGTGATACCTACATTACTGAATGCGGTTGCGGACCTAAACCCCAACTTAATGCTTACCCCAGCTGCCCGGCTATGGCGCTTATTTACATTGACATGAACCTGAACGCAGATTTAAGCAATGCCTGTGCCGTTAAAGCCTATGTAGAGTCGAAGTATAAATGCGTGCGCGAACCGTTACCGGGAGAAACGGCACCGCCTACACCACCGGTTACGGTAGATCCTTGGACACCGGATCCGGATTCCAACATGCCGCCTCCGGATGAAGATTACGACGAAACAAAACGCAAACCGATCTGGTGGTACCATACCGACCATCTGGGAAGCTCAACGTACTTAACCGACAACTTCGGACGCCCGAGTCACTATTACGACAATATGCCGTTTGGGGAGACGATGGTGGAACACAACCAGAGTACCTACAACGGCAGTCAGTACGATAATGCGTACAAGTTCAATGGTAAAGAATTGGATGAGTCAACAGGGATGTATTATTATGGAGCGCGTTATTACGACCCAAGAATTAGTATATTTGTTAGTGTGGATCCGCTGGCGGAGGAAACAATGACTCCGTATCAATATGTAGGAAACAATCCGGTTAATATGATTGATCCTACAGGAATGAACCATCATGATTATAAACTTAACAGTGATGGCTCTCTAAAGTTGTTAAATGAGACTACAGATGACTTTGACAGAATATTTAGAGAAGATGGGAAAAAAAGTATTACTGTAAGTAAAAGCTTTTTATGGGGTGAAAATCCTTCAGGGAGATTTAATCCAACTTTGCCAACATATGGAAAAAAAGCAAAGTATAATTTAACTAATGCAGAGGTCGAAAGTGGAAAAGGTAGAGAAATTTTCAAATTTTTTGCAAGAAATACTACTAAAGAGTGGGATTACAACGAATTTTCAGATGGAAAAACGAGTTCTAAATTTGGATATCTTAGTACATCACATGAAAGCAATATTGTAAATGGGTCCAATGCTCTGGTTAAATCAGTATTAGATAGAAGTTCTGATATTACATGGTTGTATAGTGAACATAGCCATCCAAATGCTAGAACAATCAGAGATTTTTTACCGTCTGGTTGGATTTATAGTGGTGAAGGAGTTATTAAAACTCGAAATATGAGCACCAAAGAACCGATCGGAGATAGAGGTTTTTATGATGGCTTTAGATCTGAGCCAAAGTATAATGCACGTATGCCTAGATATCACCATGTTTTTTCTCCGTATTTAAACAAAACAATAAGATATGATAATGAAAGCTTTAATTTTATTAAGTAGTATTTTATTCTTAAATTCTTGTCAAAAAGAAAATGTTATTTTTAAGAATCAAGAATTTAAGAATAAATTAGATAATTTTATTCAAGAAAATAAGACTCAACAAAGGATTATATACTTAGATATAGCTGAAGGGCGAGATTTATTTGAAGACGGTCCAGTTAAATATAATGAAAAAACTTTTTTAGCTTTTTATTATGCCCAACCGAACAGCTGTATTGGATTTTATAAATCTTTTGAATATAAAGGAAAACAAATTCTTTTATATGAATTTTCAGATAATATTAAATTCTCTGATATTATGGAGATTCGAAAAGGTGAAGATATCTGTAACCCTGAATTTTTAATAGATGACTATGGAGATCCAACGATAATAAAATATTACTATTTTAATGAAGAAAAAGAGTTAATTGATATTGAATCAGATATCAAGGAATAGATGAATAAAATTAACTATATGTTAAAAATCAGTAATATTGATTATAGCAATGTAAAGGCCTCTACACAATTGTAGGGGCTTTTATAATCACTTATGCAATCTGATATAGATTGAATACTGTATTTATAATTAAGAACTAACCGTTTACCCAAGCTGTCCGACCAATACGTTCACAACAACCCAATAACGTTTACGGATCCAACGGGGATGACGGCTAAAGATTGGAAAATTAACAAAGAAGGACGTTTCGAAGCTTTAAATAATGAAAGCACTCCTGACCGCGTATTTAATGATAAAGGTGAATTTGTTGAACTAGAATACAATGGACAAATACAAGAGTATCAAGATAAAAGAAAAGATGGACAACTCAACATTTTAAAATTCAAAGATGAAGAAATGTCTACCAAAGCGTTTGAATTTTTTGCTGAGAACTCAAATGTTGAATGGGGACAGGTTAAGGCGGAACATCGTTCCTATGTTATGACTGACGAAGATCCTATTGCTGTAAGCGCCAGTTCGTATGCTAGACTCTTATTGGAAAGTAATATGAAAGTCAAGGAGGTTAACCATTCTCATCCAATTAGTGAGATCGGTGGAGAAACTCCAAGCGGATATGGCCATAATCCAACCGCGAACAATATGTATAGTGAACCTAATCCTTACCGAATTGAAGGCGATTATCACAGTATGAGATTGCTTATTGATGGTGGTGAGGTAAATGGTGTAAAATTGAAAGGTTTCGGAGATAAAGCGAGAGCTATAAATTTTAGAGTGTTTAATCCTGTTTCAAAAACTTATATAAAATATGATGAAAATAAAGCAGTTAAGCAACAATAAACAAAAAATTGTGCAAGGACTAATATTGACGGTGATGTTGTTTACAATTTTTAGTTGTAGATCGCAGGTCACAATTTTATCTGATCTCGAGCATTTAAAACCAACACATCAGATTACAAATGAAAAATTGGTGGAGATATTAGACATAATGATAGCAGATAGTGAATTTAAAAATTGGCAGAGTAACGAGGATAAGATGTTACTTGTAAGCGTAAAAAATGATGGTAGTATGATAATGGTAAGAGCAATTACTTCATATCGAAATTCATTATTTGCGAAAAACTTACCAAATAATTACACTGGTTATTTCAGTTTTAAAAACATATTTGTTGTGTATTATGGTGATGATTTACTCTTTTTAAAACCTACTAAGAATAAATTACATAAATCTATTTTCGGAGTTAATACAAGAGATAAATTAAGTATTCCAGAATATTATGGCGCGGAATTTACAATAGATCATGATAAAGTTTTTCTGAATGAAAAAAATTGGTTTGGTACACCAGTAATAAATTAATTTGAAGTTGAAATTTAATTCTCATCTCTATGCAGAAGGCTTGACAGTTGGTCGAGCCTTCTTATCATAACAATAGTAAATAATTATGATGAACAAAAAGCCATTAAACAACTTTAACCTAATTGTTAGGAAAGCTATATCGCTGTGTATATGCCTTCTAGCATTAGGTTGTAAGGCACAGACAACAATTTTATCAGATATAAATCTTTTGAAGCCTACACATGAAATAGAAAATAAGAATATAAAGGAAGTGATTGATTTCATGCTAACCGATAACGAATTTCATAATTGGCGAAAAAATGAAGATAAATTACTTGTAATTAGTTCTTTATCAAAGGACAATAAAGATTTAGTAAGAGCAATTACCTTATATAGGGACAAGATATCTATGATGGGAATTCCAGAGAATTATTCCGGATACTTTATGTACAAAGATGTTTTTATTGTTTTTTATGGTGATGATAAGCCGTATCTAAAACGTACCAAAAACAAGATTTTACCAAATCTATTTAATTTCGAAAGTAATCATCAAAAACTTACTTCTCCGGAATATTATGGTGCGTAATTCACAATAGATCATGATAAAGTAATTGTAAATGAGAAAGGTTGGTTTGGTTTACCTGTAATAAAATAATTTTGGGTTGAAATTTAATTCACATGTCTATGAAGAAGGCTTGACAATTGTCGAGCCTTCTAATCATAATAATAGTAAATAATTATGATGAACAAAAAGCCATTAAACAACTTTAACCTAATTGTTAGAAAAGCTATATTGCTGTGTATCTGTTTTCTAGCATTAGGCTGTAAGGCACAGACAACAATTTTATCAGATATAAATGTTTTGAAGCCTACACATGAAATAGAAAATGGGAAAGTAAAGGAGGTAATTGATTTCATGATAACAGATAGCGAATTTAAGAATTGGCAGAGTAATGAAAATGAAATTGCTTTTAGTAAGTTCTATACCGGATGGAGGTAAGAATATTGTTCAAGCTATTACCATATACAGGAAAGAGATATCGATTAAGGGAATTCCGAGTTATTTCAACTTATATACACCAAGTGCTTCACATATAAATGTTAGATATAATGATAAGACCGCTATTAGAAAAGGGAATTAGTTTGTTATTAATATTGTTATGTTGCTGTTGTCAAAAAAAAGATATTAGTAATGATATTAATTTTATTAATAAAGATTTTGAAAAAAAACTTTATTCTTTTATTTCAAAATCAGACTCCTTACATTTTGAAAATGACAATAAAGAATTTATTCTGGTTTATTTGCAAAGTCTGATTATTGAATCAATTCCAGAAAAGACTGAATGTAGTATTGTTTTTTATGCGACACCTCCGTATGCGTGTTCAAATTATAAGTTTGGAACAATAATCAAAGGAAAGAAAGTGTTGTTTTACGACAATTCAGATTGTATCGATTTCGATGAACTTATTGAGACTAATTCGAATTTTGAATGTTCTCAATTCTTTCAGGGTGAAGATTACGAAATAGATTCTGCTATTGAATTATATTATAAGTATGAGAATGGCAAATTACTAATGCGAGATTAAATGAACTGCCGACTCAATTGTAAGGAGCTTTATATAGTGGCGTAGAAGCCCTTAATCCTAACGGATTTTTAGAAGTATTGATAAATGATGTTAATATGAAAGGGAATATAGAAACAGCAGGGTTGTCCATTAATAATTCAGAGGTAAATGAAAGCATATTATTATTTATTTTATAAACTATATAAGTTCTGGGAAAATGGACATTTTACATTTTGGAGCGAATGGAAAGCAAGTATTTCAATAATAGTCTTGCAGATATGGTTTATATTGTCATTGTTTGTTTATTATAAGATTTTTATTAATCGTTATATTCATCTGGCAGGTGATAATATTGAAATTTATTTAGTAGCAATACCAATATGGGGAATTAATTATTTTATCTTCCATCACCACAGTAAGTGGAGAAGTATAGTAGTTGAATTTGACAAATTACCTCAAGAGAAGAATAAAATAGGTGGAATAATTGTGTGGAGTATAATTATACTTGTTGTAGTAAACGTTATTTTTTCTTTTTATTTAATGAGTCAAACCGATTGGAGTCAATATAGGTAAAGAAGTGATAGTAAAGTTATAATGTTTTTATAGGTTTTAAAATAAAAGTAAAATCCATGCAGGACTAAAAAACATTTTGCTTGTGCTATATGCCATAAAAAAACGCAAAGCCTCACAATTTGCAGTTTTTTCTATTATCAAAAGGAGTTTTTAAAGATAAGCTATCAAATGACTGGAAAAATATCTAATATGCCTAAATTAAAATGTATATGTGAAGAAGTAATTGATTTAAGTGGTATTCCTTCTCCCAATCAATATTTAATAATTTCAGATGCTGATTTTGACAATTTTGAAGGAAAAGTAGATGCTGAATTAATTTATTCTAAAATGCAAATTGTAGTTAAATGTCCATCTTGTAAAAGATTATATATTTATTGCGATGGTTTTGATAAAGAGCCCACAATTTATAAATTAGAATTATAAGAAAACATTTTATAAAAAAAGCCTCCTATAATAAGGAAGCCTTTTTAATAAAACACTTTACCGTTGTTGCACATTTTAAAACTTCGACTTTTCAAAGGGCACAGTGAGTAAGTGTGGTTTATAGTGGTAAAACAGCATTTTCAATTCGTTGGGGAGCATCTCCTGGAAATAAAGGAAAATATTTAAAACACATTCCAAAGAATGAGGCAGTTGAATCAATGGCTTCGCAAAAGCTTCCAGGAGGTAATTGGAGAACAAAAGACCCAGGACATTTTCACCTAAAAAATAGTTAGTTATGAAATATATTGAAATAGAAATGAATGAAATAGAAACAAATCCAAAGAAGAAATCTTTTTTAGGAAAGCTGTTGTCTCTATTTATTTCAGAAGCAAATCCTGATTTTGATAGGTACATGAATGTTGTTAATTATTGGCAATTAGAATTTGAAAATGAAAGATCTATTCCATCAAGGGAATTGGGGTTGAGTAATAAAAGGGAAGTAATCATGAAAATGCCATATAAAAATAATTATGGATTATTGGATTGATAATAATTTGACTTATGAAGATTTTAAAAAAAAATTTAAATATAAAATTTTAGATAGAGAAACTTTTCAAGAAAACTGGAGTAGAATACCAGATAGTATAATTTAAAAGTTAAGGTAAACTCCCTGTTTTTCAAACAAATTAGAATTACTAAATTTAATTTGTAAACACAGAGTATGAAAAAATTAATATATTTTGTTTTTTTTCCAGTACTGTTAAGCTGCTCAAAAAAGGTGCAGGTGCAGGAAAATGAGGTTGTTCTGGTATTTTCAAAATGGAATAATAACGAGGCAACCACACTACATAAACCCGGAAGCTATGAAATCCCGTTTTATAAGGATTATGCTGCTGTACAGATTGTAGAAGATACCCTTATGGTTCCATTTATCCTAAATGCAGATAAAAAAACGGAACGCACCATTCGTTTAAACATAAAGCCCATACCCGAAAAAAGCTTTGAATTGTATGATAGTATGGGTTTTGGTTATTCCCGTTCCTTCGTATTACCGCTTGTAGGAGAGCAGCTAAAGGAGTTACAGTATTTTCAGGGAACATCAAATGAACTGCTTCAAAAACTCAATGCAGGTTTAGAAAAGCATCCCGTGTTTCATAAATACGTACAAATAACAAAACTGGAAATCGAATAATATGACATTTATCTAAATTTCCAGCGTCCAATAAAATCATCGGTATTAAGCTGCTGCTGTGATTGTGCATAACAGCAGCTGAAAAGGATCATCAATAAGAGGAGGTATAAATTTATTTTATTAAATAAAGATTATTAAAGAACTTCATAAAACAGCGAAATATATTATATAATAAGGTCTAAATCTCAGTTCTTTTTATATCCACAGGATATAATGTCTTTTGAAATTGCCTATAACAGTACTGAAAGTCTTCAGATTATAAAATTTCCAAAATTTTTAATAGCTTCTGCAATAGCTTTTGCTAATGGAACGGGAACGCCATTTCCAATCATTTTAAATTTTTTAGTTAAAGGTAATTCTACAGGTAAAACATATGTATCTGGGACTCCTTGTATTCTTAATGATTCTCGAACTGATAAACGTCTATGCTCATAAGGATGTAAATGTACTTCGTTATTTCCGTAACAAGTTGTTGGACTATATCTAAAACGATGAAGACGCTTAAAAGAAGGGCGATTTGTTTCACCTTCATTTATTAATTTCAACTCACTTTCTGGTTTGTATAAATTAAAAAATTCATTTGCATTAGCTATAATATTAATTAACCCTGATTCTACTAAACAACTCTCAACACATAACTCAAGCGGTAAATCTTTTGGCTTTTTCATACTTTTTCCAAAAGTGTGAGTTTTTCCCCATACATACTTCATCGCTGCATTATGGTATGTTTCATCGATAGGAAATGGAAACCATTTTTCAAATTTGCTTTGAGCAATAATTTTTGGATCAACCTTTGTTTTTCTAATACCAATGAAAAAAACCCTTTCTCTGAATTGAGGAACGCCAAAATCTAATGCATTTAATTTTTCATAGTCAAGAATATATTCGTTCTCAATGTTCTTTAAAAGAGTTTGTAAAAACTCTTTTGTTTCCTTTCTTCGAATTAGCCCTGTTACATTTTCCATTACGAAAAAGGTTGGTTTTAATTCTAAAACTTTGTTAAGATAAGTTGTTGTAAGTTTTCCTCTTTCTCCATTAAAACCTTGTAAATTTCCGTTCAAAGTGAAATCTTGACATGGCGGTCCACCAATCATCCCAAAGTGTTCGGGTTTTCCATTAGGAAACGCTTCTGAAATTATTTCTTCTGAACTAATTTCTGTAATAGATTTAGTATTAAAAATTTCCGCTTTAATATCATTGCCATTAGATTTTCTCCAAGAAGTAATACCAGCCGCATGTAATTTTGCAAAAATATCATCAAATTCGTTAGACCATACAATCTCAAAACCAGCTTGTTCAAAACCCATATCCAGAAAACCTCCACCAGAATAAAAAGAAAGAATAGGTATTTTAGTTATCTCTTTAAACATATTATTTTATCAAGGATTCAATATAATCTCTCTTAACTATTTCAGTCGGTAATAAGGTAAAAACTGCTTTGTAATTTTGAAATCTTTCTTCATTCTTTGTTTTCCATACAGCAATTAAATCTTCCATCTCATTCAATCCATTATAACCCGGCCTTAAAACACCATGGAATATCCGGTCGAAACCTTCAAGCCCTTTAGAAAATAATAAAATGAGTGGATATTCTTTTTTTAAGTAGAAATTATTAAATATTGAGCGTAATACTTGATTACCTGGCAAATCATGTATTTCTTTTCCTGGAGATTTATTATCTCCATAATAAATAACTTTTTTAGAAATTAATTCATCCGGCCAATCATTATCTTTGAATGTAGTATAAAGTACTATTAATTTAGGAGATATTGAGCTCCCAGAAAAACGGATTCCTGATTGATTTCCTACAGGAAGAAGTTTAGAGATTGGTTCACTTGATAGGTTAGGAATTCTACCACCTTTATATGTTGCACCTTTTATCAAATCAGAATCTTTTAATGATTCAAATTGTATTACTTTATCCATATATCATAGTTGTTTTAGTGATTGAATAAACAAATTCTGTCGATTCTTTTCTGACATTATAAATTCGAATTTGCTTATCCTTATGACTATTTAGTTCGTCAAACATTTTCGAAGGAAAATTTTTAATAATTAGATTCTTATTTTCATTTTGCAAAAATACGGTTACGTTTCCATTCTGAAATTTCTTTACATCTTTAATTTCTCCCAAAACGTCATTAAAAGAAAAATCTGTTTCAAGTTTTTTCTGAAAAAAAGAACATGCTGGTCTATACAGACAATATTTGCAGTTTTCTTGTTTCGGAATTGCTAAAAACGATTTTGTGCCTACACATTCATTTGTTTTCTTTAATAGATTTTTCGCCTCGTTAAAAATCGCTTTACATTCTTCTTTTGAAAATTCAAATGAAAATTTTTGTTTTGCTAAATCAATTAAACTTAAATTCGTCGGAAACCTATTTGTGTTTTCAAAATATAAGTAAGCGTAAAGTTTAAGCTGCTCTTTATATTCATTTTTTACGTCAGAATAAACTTCCCCTTCATCATCTAAACAATCTTCTGTGATTGCTCCAGTTTTAAAATCAATTATTTCAATTCTATTTCTGTTTTCAATAACTAAATCAACTTTACCACTAATAAATTTGTCTTGTGATTCAAACCATCTTTCAGAATGAAATTTTATTCTATTAAAATTAATTGATTGTTGTACTTCATCTCGCAAATGTTTTTTTAATTGAATTTTCTTTAATCCAAAATTCTTCAATTTAATTTTTAACGGGACATAAAATCCCAAGTCATTACTTTGTAAATCATCTTCTAGCATTTTCACTTGTTTGTCAAATTCTGCATTAAAATCGTCCTCACTTTTTATAATGCATTTTGAAATTAGTTCAAGCATTTTGTGCAAAACCGTTCCAAAATACGCATTTGGCGAAAGCGGAAGTAACGGTTTCTTATCAAATGCTTCTGCCAACAATGATTTGTAAGCACAATTTTTCATTGAATAAAATTGGCTTGGCGAAATACGTTTGATTTCCTTAAAATTTATTTCTCCAATTTTATTTATCATCTCTCAATCAATTTTTCATAACACCATCCCGGTCTGCGATGCAAGTTGAACGTGTCAATTATGCTAATTTTTCCTCCGTTACTTTCTGTATGTTCTTTTATTTCATTGTAAATTTCCGCTAACCAATTTGCTTCACTGAAATTTCTCAAATTCCAAAATGGGTGAACAATCATTATTACATTTCGTTGGTTTCTTCCGAACTTAATAATTGGTAAACCTTTTATTTCTGCGGTATTTGCGAAACCAAAACTTTGAGCAAAAGCATTTCTTAACTCTGTTGCAAATGCAAGCCAATCTCGCAATTCAACAAAGTTGAAATTTCCGTCAGCACCACAAATAAATGTTGAATCATTCATTACGCGAAGCATTGACAAGCCTAAACGCCAATCAAGCAAACTGTGATAATTCATATTCCGGAATACTTTCAAACAATCGTAACACGCATCATCACATTTTTCTTGGTGTGTTGGCGAATGAATTTTTCCTAAATAACTATTCGCATTGCTTGGATTTATTGATTCTGAAAGAATGTTTGAAAGATTATTGTATAAGTATCTGACGAAGCCCGAACCGTTTGGTAATTCATCAGTCAAAATAATTTCGGCAATTCTCCTGTTTGTTCCGTCATCAAGAACTTTCATTGAAATGTCGGCAATTTCAATTTCGGTTGGATCAACGTCAAGTTTATCTGCCAAAATTCTTTGAAGCAAAAACGCTGCGGAATAATAGCCGGAACGCACTCCATTACTTTGTGCTTTGACGTGTGCTAAATCTGTTTCGCTAAAAAACATATTTAAGTCAAGTTCAAACGGAACACTTGTTGGTGCAATTCGGAATATTTCTGTGTTTTTGTTGCTTGCTAATGCAATTTGCTCGTCTGCGCTTATTGCGATTTGTTGAATAGTCATTGAATAACCATTTTCATCAGGAACGTTCGTCGCAAAGTCATTTAATAGCCATTGATTATTGAACCGAGAACCATTAGTGTTAAAAGGGAAACGGTTATTTATATTGTAAAGTCGTCCCGTGAAAAATCTATCAGAATTTGTATTCACACGCCAAGTAACATCATTATCAGAAATAGAAATTGAAGCGTTTTTTATTGTTTCTTCGCTTGCTGAACCCATTTTTTCAGCAAAAATTGGCGGACGTGAAAGCAAAAATTCAGAATCGTCTTTTGTGTCGCTACCTGCTGAAAGATTTGTTCTGTATGCTCTTGGCGATTTTAATTTATTTGGTTGTTGATATTTGTCGGGGTTTGTTTCACCACAATTCGGACAAGTGTTAAAATGATTTTCACTCTCTAATGTTACTTTGTCTGTTTCCGAATACGTTTCAAAAAATCCGCAAGCTCTACAACGCACAAACCAACGATTAAGTAAAAACGGAAGTTGATTATTGGTTTCTACATTGGTTACTGTTTGGAAACCGTTTCTGCGTGTATTGATAAAATCACTCGTAAAACCAATTACTTGATGAATTGCTTTGTCTTTTGTTTTCTGTGCACCCGGTGCAAATTCATAAATTGCCATTGCTTGCGCTCTGTCTATTGAAAGCGGTTCAAGTTTTCTGTTGATGCCGTGATACAAGTTTTTAACGGTGGTCGGCATTCCAAACATTGGCAAAATTCCACCTTCGGCAAATTTTTCAGAAATGTCGTTTGATGCAATTTCTTCGTTGCTGATTATGCTTTGCGCTTTTTCAATTAAACCGTTTTCTGTTGTTACATCAGAAACCCAATTTATAAATTCTGCTCTTTTATTTTGTAATTGTGGTGTAAGCAAAGCATCGACAGTTTGTTCAATCGCTTTTTTATTTTCATTTATCCAATTAGCAATTTCAGATTTGTAAATTGCCCAACTATCAACTGAACCAAATTCTCCGTGAACACTTGATTTGTCGTCAGAAGTAATATCAATGTCTTTTCCAACGTATGCTCTGCGTAAAATTTCTTTTGCAAGCAAACGTCTAAAAATTCTTTCTTGTCCCATTGTCAAGAAAGGTGTTGGTGGTGCATCGCCTGTAATTTTTTGCGGATTAGCGAAGTAAAATTCATCGTGACTTCTACCTCTACAAAACGTCAAAATAACTGAATACGCTTGCCCTCTACGTCCGGCACGACCAACTCTTTGTTGATAGTTGAAACGTTGTGGTGGCATGTTTCCCAACATTACGGCTTGCAATGCTCCAATATCAACGCCAACTTCAAGTGTTGTTGTTACACTTAATAAGTCAATAGTTTTTACTTGTCTGTTACCTTCATCGGGCAAAATAATGTTTCTAAAATGTCTTTGACGTTCAAATTGGTCGTCTGTTTGTCCGGTAAGTTCTTCGCAATGCAAACGAATTGGCTCACGTTGTTGTTTTATGGCGTTGTAAGAAAGATAATTTTCTTTCCAAACGTCATCACAAATTCTGTCTGGTTTTTGTTGCAATGCTGTAACAGAATGTGTGCAAATTCCACCGCTAAAATGCAAGTGTGGACGGCTTCCTCGTTGGCTTGTCCAAATTGAATCCGTTGGACGTGCAACTTTGATATAAAGATGTTCAATTTGAATACCAGTATCTCCTCTTAATAAACTACTCGTTGAAAGTGTATTGAAAACGGCTTCGCCAATTTCGTTTTGATTTTTTGAATATCTTGTTTCAATAGCACGAATGTATTTTTTGACTTGTCCGGGAAAATCATTGTATTGTGTAAAGTTAAAAGGACTTGTATCTTCAACTTTGTTGTGTTTGTATTTGTCGCCTAAAATCCGGATTGTAGAATTTACGATTTGTAAAAAATCATTTTTTGAGATTCCAATACTTCTTGCTTGTTCTGCGATAACTTGCAATTCAGAGTTAATACTCACATAGCCCAATGCGGAGGATTCAAACGAATAAAACAACGAGCCGAAAAACATTGTAGCAAGTCCATCAAATGAACCGTCTTTCAATGCTTCAATATAACCTTGGTTTGCACCGTCTGCCCATTGAAAATTTGTGAAATCAATAAGATCATACCAAGGAACAAAATTATTGTTCAACAATCTTGTTTGAAGTGAAATATCATTACCACCCGGATTTATTCCTAAACTAACAAAGTGTTTTATCAGTGGTGCAAGATTGAGTGAATTTGTAATGTGAACTAAATTTCTCACATTTAAAGTCAACGAACGGATTTCATTCAACTTTATTTCTGCTTCCTGTTTTTCTCTTAAACGATTTGCGTTTGTTCCAGTGTAATTGGAATTTTCAACCAAGAATTCAATTTCATCAAAAATTGTTTGCGATTGCTCTTTTAATTCTTGTTGTCTTGCTGTATTTCCTTTGTCAAAAGTATCTACAATTTGAAAACGGAACATCAAACTTTTGTGCAATTCACTCACTAAAATTTCACGCATTAAATCAGAAAAATGATTGCGCTCAATGCCGTTTGCAATTTGTGCTGCATCTTCACGACTATCAGAAAAAACAACTAATTTTCTTTCGGCTTCGTTGCTCGGAAGTTGATACATTAACTCCTTAGCAAACATTTGTGTTGTTTTGGCGAAACCGGTTCTGAAACCACGAATAGAAGAAGTTTTGTTTTTGTTCCAATCTTGTCTTCGCTTTTGATGATTTACTCCACAACTCGGACAAACACTTGGCAACGCTTTATGTGTTTCAATTGTAGAAATGTTTCCATTTGCATCAGGCAAAGCAATATCACGGTTTGAATTGTTGGTTATTATGAAATAATATCCTTTTATCCATTGTTCAGGTTTTTCGTCCGCTTTATTATGCGAATTATCAATGTCGCCAGAAATACAATTCAGTGAAGCAGGAATCCAATCTGCAAGAAAATCAGTTTGATTAAACCCATTCATTGTTGGTTGTCGCCAACCAACTTGCGGAATGCCTGCTTCGGCATCGTGTGTCGTGTATTGTTGATTGCCACAAGCCCAAAAAACAGTATATTCTTGGTAACTCCTTCTCTCAACCAATTTTGCCGGTGTTTTTTCGGGAATACCCTCAATGTTTGGACTAATCGGAAGCATTTCAAAAGAATTGTTCCCCGATTCATTTCTTGTTACTAATCGACTACCACCAAATAATGTTGTTCCGCAATTATCACAATAAAGTAATTCTAAAACACGGTTTCCTTTTTCTGAATTTATGCGTGTAGTTGAATACAATTTCCCAACTGTTCTTTCTTCGTCTGAATATTTTTCATCAACTTCATCGGGTTTTATAGAAGCCCAAATTCCTTCAATATTTCTAAAGAAATAGTGAAATCTAAAACGTGGTAATTTTCTGTCGTCAGGAATTGTTTTTGCAATGTCTTCAAACTCTTTTTCATCTAACATCGCTCTTACAATCAGCAAACCACGCAAAGCATTTTGTAAATCTTCTTTATTGGTTGTGTTTTCAAAAATTGTTTCAGCAAAATATTTTCCATTATCATCATCACCGATTGCTTGTGTTGAACAAACGGCTTTGTAATCTTGGCAAGGCGAAAACAAACGTTCTTTCAGTTGAAAACTTGGATTGATAATTACAGAAAGTAATTTTGAAATTCCGTTTCCGTCTTGTGATAAATTAAACGCTGTTGCAAGTTGTGTTGCACTTACTTCACAAGTTGAAATGAAATGTTCGTTGGCTATGTTTCCTTTAACTTTTGAAAATTCTTCTGCAATTTCTTTGAACGGTTTTATCGGAAGTTTTCTTTCGCTTTCAGGAAACGCTATGACAGGATTATTTTTTCCTTCAATGATTTTAAATTTCTCTGCAAAATGTTCGTTGCTAATTCCAAAAAAGTCGCACACAAAACTTTTGCTTGCTTCGTCTCCAGCCTCCAATGACGCACTTGATGCAAGAATGCGTAATTGTGGGTGATGTGGGTGTAATCCTAAACGATTAAGAACAAGTTTGAGTAAATACGCAACTTCTGTTCCTTGTGTTCCTCTATATAAGTGTAATTCATCAATGATTAAGTGAAAAATGTTGTTTTCGTTTTCTTCTAACCATTGTTTTGTTTCATCAAAAATTCCTTTGTCAATATCACGCATTAACATTATGCTCAACATTGAATAATTGGTAATCATAATGTCGGGCGGTGCAACCTGCATATCAAAACGACTTCTCATTTCTGCACCGTCTAAACGTTGAAAAAATGACTTCAAATCTTTTGCTTCACCTCCTGTTTTTCCTGTCTGCTGAATGTATTGCTCCACTCGATTTGAATCCGTTTCTATTTGCTGTAATTGTTCTTTAAGTTGATTTACTTTGTTATTATTTATTGTAAAACTTCCGTCCTCTTTTATTTTTTTCAATTCACCAGCAACAGGCGAACTTCCATTATAACGACCAAAATATACGGCGTTCCCGTTTGTGTTTTCACTCAACCATTTTCTTGTATCGTCAGAATCTAAAGCCTTGCGTAAACGGGTCATTTGGTCTTCAACCAAAGCATTCATTGGATAAAGAATCAAAGCTCTTACACCGGCTTTTCTTGTTTCGTGATTGCGTTGTCTAACATCATTGCTTAAAGTGAAATTTGAAATATTGACAATTTGTCTTGCAGGGAGCCCTCCATTTTTCGCCCACCAAGTATTTACATTTGCAGGTTTTTGATTTGGAGTTGTCCAATTTGCAAGTTCTTTTGAAAGTTGAGCAAATAAAGGAAGTAAAAATGATTCCGTTTTACCTGAACCTGTTCCTGAAGTGATAATGCAATTATTTCCAAGTAATGCTTGTTTCAACATTTCTGCTTGGTGGGAATGTAAAGGGAAATTTCCAACAAGCCCAGTATTTACGAGTCCTTTAAATGTATTGACTTCTGCCTCACTCAAAGCATTTCCCAAGTCTTCAATAGTTAGATCACTAATTTTTTTACCACTTGAAACATAATCAGGTAAAGGTTCAATCCAAGGTTTACGATAAAGAACTCTATCATAATTCAATAAATCATAACGTTCTTTTTCAACACCTTCGAACTTTGTCCCAAAAGCTGTTTTTACATAGCGAATAAAATTTTCTTTTATGGTTTCAAACGAACCTATTGGATCTTTCATAATGTCGTATTTATAGCTGTTTGATCTAATTTTGATTTGAATAAATTTTGAGTAAAAATGCCAACCACATTTTCATATACCCTATATTTTTTACCATCAATTTCTTTAAAATCGGGTGCTAAGCCGCTCAGTAACATGATAGCTTCTGATAATAATCTTGGTAATGGTGTTTCAATTGGAATAGCAACTTTATTACTTGTGCTATCAAATAGAATCACATTTTTTTTGTAATATTTTAATGCTATAAATCTTCCCCAATTCATATCAACTTGATAGCACTTGTTATCCTTCCAAAGTTTGAATTGATAAGTGTATTCATTTAATTTATATCTAACTAATGAAAATGATTTGTCAAAAGCCGAAGTTTCGCTCTTATCAAAAGCCAAAGTTTCAGGATTGAAAATATATCTTGCCCAATCGTAATCATTTTCATTAATCTCTTGTAACGCATTTTCGTAGTCATCGATGTTTGCAGAAAAATCCTGTAATGCAATTTGTGGATAGTAGCCAGTTGAAAATGTTATATTCAATTCATCTGATAATTCTTTCAAGCTTTTTTCCCCATAATTGTCTGCTGTTTGTTGAAACGCTTTAATTGTAATTACATCATTTAAAAGTAATCTTTCATTTGAAGAAAATTGTCTGGTTACTTCTACTTGCAACTTGTGTTTTGGAGCTGTGGTAATTATTTTTTCAATTAACGCAGTATCTCTTGCTCCAATTAATAAAACCTTTCGCCCTTTTTCTGTCGGTATGAAAATAAATTGTGGTGGATTTAAAACAATCTTTTTTGTTTCATAATCGTAATCAAGTATTCCGGTGAAATCATAAAAACTAAGTGATGCTCTTTTGATTTTTGTAAGATTATAGTTTGCGTTTGTTTGATACTCTGGAAACTCTTTTGAATAGAAAAATTCAAATGCTCTAAAAAATTCTTCTGTTGTTAGCTCGCTTTTCAAAGACAGGAAATTACAAAGATTATTTCCATTGTGATTGTTGAAAATAGCCGTCGAAATGTTTGGTTGTGTTTCTTGGAATATAGAAGTAAAAAGTGAGCCATAAGCAGAAATATATCTTTGGCTTGACCTCATTGGATTTATAATATTACTACCCAAACAAAACCGCTCTACATCTGTTGTAACATTTCGTCCAAATGAATCTCGTTTCGGCAAGTTTAAACCGTCAACTTTTGTTGCTGTATTATCTGACGAAACAAGATTGTATACAAGTGAATTTCCTGAAAAAGTTTCGTTTTCAACTTTAATGTAAAAATCGGTATTTATTGCCATTTTTTTTGGTAATAACCAACGATTACTGATTGATATTTTTTTAGAAAGAATTATTTTTCCGTCTGTATCTTTGTATTGTAAACACACTTTTTCGTTTCCGTCTGAATTTAGAATTTCTATTTCCGGTAAAAATTCATTTGAGTATGTTCTAAAATTTATTTTTAACCCACCAACTAATTCGATGCGCTTTTCGGTGTAAAGTGTAAGAATTGGAATGTCTGAAAGTCCTTGTGTTGGATTTCGAAACCAAAATAAAGAATAGTTTTCAGGTAAGCCATCAAAATCTTCTTGTTTAAAATTTCCGTTTCCGAATGTTTTACCCCAATCTTTAATAAGTTCTTGTTTGTCGTTTTTGCATAACAAATACATTCTTTCTGTTTTTGAAAGAACATCTGTTTCAATCCAAAAATCATTACTCAATTGAAATGTTCCAGCGCTTACAAATAATCTAAGATCGCGATTTGGAAATTTCGCAATCCATTTGTTGAAATTGTCTTTCAGTTCAAGTCCTTCGTTAAATTCAAGCGGTAGTGTTTTAGACCAACCATTGATTTCATATAAGTTTTCATGTTCGCCAAATTTTAAATCTTCCGGATAATCATTTGAAGAATACATTCTGTAAGAAAACGAAATGACCTCATCATTTGTGTTTACTTTGAATTGAAGAAATAAAGGGGCAACCGTGTAATTTCTTTTCTTTCTTGTTGTTGTTCCTTCTTCAATTTCTTGGTGTGTTTCGCCTGACCATTTTTTGTATTGACGTTGTATGGTTTGAATGATTGAATTGGATAACTCATCATCTTTTTTCAAAAAATCTAACGTGCTTTTCGGAATTAAATCTGTTCTACTGTTTTTAATTTTTTCTTGTAAAAACTTGTTATCGTAAAATGTGTCCGGCACTAAACCAATAGATTCAAATAATTCCGGTAAACGATTTAAAAATTTTGGTGGCACTAGGCATTGCGAAAAAACTTTTCCAACATAAATCCAGTTCTCATTTGTAAATGGAATAACGTTAAACAAACCAAAATCCCCATTATTCTTAACGTTAGCCCAATTTGCTAAATCTTCCCACAAAGAATTAATTTGATTATTGCGAAAATCCACTGTGCCAATATTTTCATTTATTAGATGACTTTGCAGAAAAGCATTAAGTCTTCCGTAATAATTGTTTGCTCGTTGGTTTGTGTTGTCAACGCTTTCAATTAACGGAAGTACAATGAAAATTAAGTACGAAATATAGGGTGGATATAAAACAGGAACATCATCTATTGTAGCAAATGTTCCGTCTGTTTTCTTTATCCCAACAAGCTTATTTTTAGAATGAGCATGTTTTGCTTTTGCAATCACATTTCCATTTGAACCTGGCATTCCTCGCTTTATAGAATTGACAAAATCAGCCCAAATTTCTTCTTCTGTTTCATCATTGAAGCATTGTCGTGCAAGATTAATAATGTCATTTTTGGTTAAATACAAATGAATATCTTTTCCTGCGTTGGCAGGATTGAAAAAGTATTTAGATAAAAAGTTATTCCATTCAAGATATTTCATAATAACTTATCATTTCTAAAAAATTAAATTCATTTAAATAATACTGGTTCTGCGTAAAAGGTTAAAGCCCCTCCACTCTTACCACCTCACTTTTAAGCACCTTGGTACCTGTTTCGTTAAACGTTTGCTTTACGGTGACTTTGATTTTATCGTATTGCGGAGTAGGGAATTGGAGTAGATCTGAAACCTTCTTAAAACCAAAGGCTTTTGCCAATAAGGTAATATGACGTGTAGCATATTTGTGCCGTTGTGTATAAGACTCCACATTGCTTACAAAACTTTTAGTCACCCCCATCTTTAAACTGAGTTCATCTTTGGTAAAACCTTTAGCTTTCCTAAGATTTTTTACGTGATCAATAAAATCAAAATCAAACTGAGTGGTTTCAAATTCAAATATTTTTTCCATTTACGATAAAATATTTCACCCTACATGCAGGGTATTTAAAAAATAATGCTATATTTGTATTAGCGAATTGATAATGAACCTGTTCAAGGTCAGTTAAAACGATGTTTCTCGAGTCAAAACGACCAAAATTTTTCACCGGGAACTCGTGAAATCGCTCCATGTCATAAAGTTTTATACTTTTGTATACGGCATGCGGGCGGTTCTCACGTTAGCTTTAGGTGAAGCTTTTAAACCTTTGGGTTTTAAAGTTGGGTTTGGTCGCCCATGACTCTAAAGTGTGAGGCCGTCCCTTGCTTTTCTCTGCAGGAAACTTCATACTCCGGAAACATCGTTCCATAACCACATAAAATCGTATTTATGAGAACGAAGCTTTTAAACACCGAATCTGCACATCCTCCATAAGGTAAATCCAGGAGGCAAACGTGCATGCTAAAAACCAACAGTTTTAGAACACCAAAACCCACCCGAACGCTTTGGCATTCCGGAAAGGTTATTCATTAAACTCGCACTTTAAAAGTAACCTATTCGGGGGTATTTTGCAAGCCGAATGTTAAATTTTAAGAAGTTCGGTAGTTCGGGTACAACCACATGTAAAGAAACCGTATTTTTAGGTAAACGAATAAGCATGTATATACCTCCCGTAAACCTTATGAAAGATCCCGATGAAGCCGTAGCTTTTATGCAGCGCTTTAGCTTTGCGGTTTTTACTTCGGTACTGCATAACGAACCTGTGGCCACACATTTGCCCGTAGTTACCGAAGTACGCAATGGTAGGGTGGTGCTGATCGCACACCTGGCCAAAGCCAACATACAGGCACAGGCGCTTGAAACGGGAACGCACCTCATCGTATTTTCAGAACCGCACGGCTATGTGTCGCCCACTTTGTACGAACGCAAGGTAAGCGTACCTACCTGGGACTATATGGCGGTGCATGCCTATGGTACGGCAAAGATCATAAGCGGGCAATCACAGGTATTAAAGTTATTGGAAAAAACCATCGGCTTTTATGAAAGCGGTTATACCCAACAATGGCAGCAGCTGCCCGAAACCTATGTAAACGCGTTGTTAAACGAGCTCGTGGCGTTTGAGGTGGCCGTTACACGCATAGAAGCCAAAAAGAAGCTGAGCCAGGACCGCCCCCGTGCCGACCGTGACCGCATCACGGAAAAATTTGAGCAAAGTGCCAACACAAACGAAAACCTGCTCGCGGAGTATATAAAACGCGAACAAAAGAAGTAAAAACAAATCAGCCTTTTTTTGTTTTCCCCGAACGTTTGGCAGGTGTGGTGTAGTCGGTACCGGTTTCGGCCACGTTGCCTAAAGCATCAGAAGGTTGCCCCAGGGTATAGATGTTTTTGTTGCCCTTTTTCTCTATGACGTTAACGGTACCCGCAGCCGTAAGGTTGCGCAGTATACCCGGAATACGATTGGCATAGTCCTTATCATTGGGTATGAGTTTCAGGGTTACGAGCTGTTTAAAGATGTCCTCGGCAAAACGGGCCTTGTTTAAAAAGCCGCTTTCTAATATATGGCGGCGTAACAAGGCCGTAAGACGTATTTTGTCGCGTTTTTCAGCGCTGAGTTCAAAACGCGGGGTTAGGGGAATACCAAAATCGGTCAGGGTTTGCAGTGGGTACTGTACCGCACGGGCATATTCCACGTAATAGTCAATGTTGGTGGTTTTGCCTTTTTCTATATCGGTTACCGTGCGTTTGGGTATACCCGTCATAGCGGTGATGTCGTCCATGCTGAATTCGCACTCCAAACGGTATTGCTTGAGCTTTTGTCCCGTAAGCGCCCGGTACCCCGGGGAACTTACGATGCTGTTTCGTTTCGGAGCGTCGTCTTTCATGGTGTTTTATGATAATTAGTGATTATATAATCAATAATTTGCATATTCATTATTTTGTTTTTATATTTGTTTAGCATGTGGACGAACAGTGAGATGCCTGCAAAATACTTTTTAGTTACCCTGTTCGTGTGAATTCAATATAAAAACCGGAAAAATAGAAAAATGACACTTTAAGTGCAGGCATTAGCCTATAGAAGCATAACGACAACACGTTGGATCGTATATCCCCCGTATTCAAAAAAAGAGGTGGGTTGGAAAAGGCCGTGTGCCCGATCGTGAACCAAAAGAACCCCTTGGATTTTCGGAATACATTTTTCCGGAATTACATAATAACCGCACATTAAAAGTAACACCTTTAAATGCAAATTCCAAATTTAAGGCGGTTCACACCTCGTTTTTTCCATTGGAAAACGTAGAACACTTCAATGTGAAGCAGTTGGCGTCCGGCTGCCGGAGGCAAAAAAGAATGCACATATACCTCAGGGAGGTTAAGAAGACTCCCAAAAAAAAAAGATCTCCCCGTAATCAAAGTTTGGCGACCTGAACAGGGAGATGCAATTAATTAACGGAATTATTAATTAACCGTACAAAAGTATGAAAAAATTTACTTTTGCAGCACCCGTTACCCCCTTGTTGTGGGTGCTGCTCGTCACGATTTGCCCGCTTGTTGCACTGGCGCAGCAGGCTACTACCTTAAGCGGTGTGGTAAAAGATGTGCACGGAATACCTATGGAAGGAGTAAACGTGCGTGAGGAAGGAACCGGTACAGGTACCCTTACCGACGAACACGGATATTACGCACTCAGCGTAAAAGCCAACGCGGCCGTGATCTTTGTGTACACGGGCTATAAAACCCTACAGTTAAAATCAAAAAGCAACACGCTTAACGTTACAATGAAAACCGACGATGATGTGCTCGAAGAAGTCGTTATAAATGCCGGTTATTACAGCGTTACCGATAAGGAACGCACGGGCAGCATCAGCAAAATTACAGAAAAGGACATCGGGCAGCAGCCCGTAGCCAACCCACTGGCCGCCATGCAGGGTCGTATGGCAGGGGTTAATATTACGCAAAGCAGCGGCACCCCCGGCAGTGGCTTCGATATACAGATAAGGGGGCGCAACAGTTTACGTACCGAGGGGAATGCGCCCCTGTATATCGTTGACGGCGTTCCCTATGCTTCGCAAAGCATGAGCGATTATACGGTTTCGGGCGGCGTGATCCCGTTTGGAAACATAAGTCCGCTAAACAGTATGAATCCCAACGATATTGAAAGTATTGAAGTACTGAAGGATGCCGATGCCACGGCCATTTACGGTTCGCGCGGCAGCAACGGCGTGGTGCTCATCACCACCAAAAAGAGCAGCTTCGCCGAAACGGTCTTTTCGGTACAGTCCACCACTTCGGTAAGTACGGTTTCGCGTTTTATGAACCTTATGAATACGCAGCAGTACCTGCAAATGCGCCGCGATGCGTATGCCAATGACGGTATAGAAACGTACCCGGACAATGCTTACGATGTAAACGGTACCTGGGATGCAAACCGGTATACCGACTGGCAGAAGGAATTTATTGGCGGTACGGCCGTTGCGCAGAACACGCAGTTTTCCGTTTCGGGTGGCAATGCCGGAACCCGTTATACCCTGAGTGCGGCCAACCGTAACGACGGTACGGTGTTTCCGGGTAACTTCGGTTATAAGCGTACCAGTTTTCTGCTTAACATACAGCATGAAACCGAAAACAAGAAGTTCGCATTGCAGGCCAACGTTCAAAAATCTGACCAGGACAACCATTTAATGGCCAGCGACTTTACGAGCCAGATTTTTCTGCCGCCCAATGCACCGGCCCTGTATAATGCAGCCGGAAGCCTGAACTGGGAAAACAACACCTTTGAAAATCCCATGGCCAAACTCAATGCACAGTATTTTGTGAACATCAGCGACGTGATATCCAGGCTGGTTTTAAAGTACCGCCCGGCCGACGGCCTGGAAGTCTCGGTAAGTGCCGGAGCCGGGAACACGGCTTTAACCGAAACCCGTACGTTGCCGCATACCATTTACAACCCGGCCTTCGGCCTCACGAGCAGGAATTCGTCGGCGGTACAATCGGAAACCAAAAGGGCCAACTGGATTGCAGAACCCAAAATAAGCTGGGATAAGGAAACCGGTTCGGGGGTATGGAGTGTTTTGCTTGGCGCTACGTTTGAAGAACGTAAACAGGAAGCACGCTCCATTTCGGCCAGTAACTTTACATCAAACGAACTCATTCTGAATTTTGCCAATGCGGCCAACCAGCGCATTACGGGCGATACCGAATCGGCTTACCGCTACACGGCAGTGTTCGGAAGGGTCAATTACATACACAACGGCAGGTACATCGTCAATGTTACGGGCCGCAGGGACGGATCGAGCCGTTTTGGGAACAACAACCGTTTTGCCAACTTTGGCGCTGTAGGAGCTGCGTGGCTGTTCGGTCGCGAAAAAGTATTCGAAAACAGCGGCTGGCTCAGTTTTGGAAAACTGCGTACAAGCTATGGTATGGCGGGCAGTGATTTAATAGGTGATTACCAGTACCTGAATACCTTTGGCATAAGCAGCTTTAAATACGATGCCAATGCCGGCCTGGAGGTGCTGCGTTTGTACAACCCCGATTTTAGCTGGGAAACGAATAAAAAGTTCGAAGCAGCGCTGGAACTGGAATTCTTTAGCGGGCGGCTGGCTCCGGCCGTATCGTACTACCGCAACCGTTCGTCGAACCAGCTTGTTGGGATTCCACTGCCGGGTACGACAGGTTTTAACAGCGTACAGTCCAACTTAAGGGCAACGGTGGAGAACTCGGGTTGGGAGTTTACGCTGCGCAGTACCAATATCGATAAAAAAACGTTTTACTGGAGCACCAGCATCAACCTGAGCATGCCTAAAAACAGGCTTGTTGCCTTTCCTAACCTAAAGGAATCTACTTACGCAAATACCTATGAGATCGGGCGGCCCGTTACCATACGAAAGGTGTACCATTATACCGGGATTAACAGGGAAACCGGGTTATACGAAGTGGAAGACACCAATAACGACGGTGAAATAACGATAGCCGACCGCAACCGGTCGGTAAATATAGGAACCACTTTATTTGGCGGAATAACCAACCGCTTTTCGTATAAAAACTGGTCGTTTGATTTTTTGGTGCAGTTTGTAAAACAAAAGGCCCTGACTCAGGATTACTACGGTGCCTTACCGGGTGTCAACAGAAACGGTCCTTTAGATATGAAGGTTTATCACCCACAGCCCGGTGCAGTGTACCAGATGCCTTCCACAGGCAGTAATACAGCGGCCGTACAGGCTTACCAGAATTATAAGATGAGCGATGCCGTAATTGCCAATGCGGATTATGCAAGGCTTAAATCGGTACAGCTGCAATATGCTTTTAAACCTTACAGCCCGCGTTATACAAACGTAACGGTTTCGGTTCAGGGCTACAACCTGTTTACGCTAAGCAGGTTCCGGGGCAGCGATCCCGAAACGGCAGGGTCTTTTTTACCTGCATTGCGAACGCTTGCTTTTGCCGTTTCAATAACTTTTTAAAACAAGCAATCATGAAAAAACTAACATCATGCCTGCTATTACTGGCAGGGTTCACCATATCGGCAGGCTGTAATGATTTCCTCGAAATTGAAATGCCCAAAGATCAGATAGACCACACCAAAGTGTTCAACGATGAAAAGCTGGCAACGGCTGCCCTTACACAGGTGTACACCTTAATGAGGGGTAACGGCTTCCTGAGCGGAAATACAAACGGCAGCGGTTTTTTACTGGCCTGCTATACCGATGAACTGGAAATAACTACCCCACAGACCGTTTATTTCAAAAATTTTTACGACGGTACCGTGCTGCCCTCTAACAGCGTCATAACGGAATGGTGGAATCATACTTACCGGCAAATTTATACGGTGAACACCGTTCTGGAAGGGCTGGAAAAGGCAACGGCTATTTCTGCAACCGTAAAGCAACAGCTTCAGGGAGAGGCTCTGGCGGTACGCGGTATGCTTCACTTTTACCTGGCACAGACTTTTGGTGCGGTACCCTATATAACCACCACCGATTACAGGGTTAACCAGCAAACAGGCAAGCTGCCCGCGGCCGCGGTAATACAACGGGCAGAGAACGATTTAAAACAGGCCGAAGGGCTGCTTACGACAACGTATCCGTCGGCCGAGCGCGTGCGTATAAACCAGGGGGTGGTTCAGGCATTGCTGGCCAGGTTGTATTTATATACGGAACAATGGCAGCCGGCGCAGCAATATGCCGAAACGGTGCTGGCAAATGCGGCTTATAAACCTGAACCGTTGAACCGCGTGTTCTTAAAGGACAGCCAAAGTGCTATCTGGCAGTTTAAACCCGAAACAGAGGGGCGCAACGCCCTTGAAGCCGATACCTATATTTTCGAAGCGCTGCCGGCACCGCAGTCGAAACTTTCCAGTGCTTTTTTAAACAGCCTGGAAACGAACGACCTGCGCAAAGAAACCTGGGTAAGGTACGTAGCAGGCAGTCCGGAAGATGCACATGCTTATAAATATACCCAAAGGGGAGGCAGCAGCAGTACGCCTTCAAAAGAATACTCCGTTATTATACGCATAGAAGAACTATACCTTATAGCAGCTGAGGCGGCGGCTGAACAAAACAACTGGGAAACCTGTAATACCATGCTTAACGCCTTGCGCAGCAGGGCAGGGCTTCCCGATGTAAATGTATCCGACCTGGTTTCGGCCAGAGAGGCGGTACTGAAGGAACGCAGGGCGGAACTGTTTTGTGAATTCGGGCACCGGTTTTACGACCTAAAGCGCAGAAACCGCTTAAACGTCCTGCTACAGGTAAAACCCGGTTGGCAACCGTACTTCAGCCTGTTGCCGCTACCGGAAAATGAACTATTGTTAAACCCTAATTTATTGCCGCAGAACGCGGGATATTAATATAGAATGAAAGCAATTATTTTTCATATTATTTGTTTGTTAGTTGTGAGTACCTGTCCCGTAACAGGGCAGGTACTTCATGAACTTGAAGAAACACCTTTTAACGATAAGGTAAACGATGACGGTTCGGCCGTGACCTACTTTATCCGGACCTCCGGGGACAGGGTGCTAAAACTCCAGAACCTCAAAACAAAAGCCAGTGCAACATTTTCAAATATTGTCAGTGAAACAGTATTAACCAACGAACTGCTGCTGGCATTCGATTATAAACACAAACACCTGTTTCGTGTTGCCCTGGACGAAATGCGTATAGATACGCTAAAGCAGGTAACAGATTATTACTGGCTGAACAACCAGAATGTGCTGGTTTACAAGGAAGATGCGGAGAACTTGAAAATGTGGGATGCTGCAACCAATAAAACCCGGACACTGGGTCAGGCAAAGTATCTTGAGCTGTCGGCAGATAAAGGAAAAATGGTATGGGGCACTCATGAGTTGCTGCAGTTGTATGATTTTACAACGAACAGGGCAAAAACATGGAACAGGAAGGAATACGGAATAACCGATCACATAAAGAAAATTGTCTGGAACAGCAAAGGCAATACTGCTTATGTATGCACCAACAATGCATCGGAGTATAAAATTTTTAAGCTTGATAACCGCAACTGTACAGCGGTATTCAACGGAAAAATAAAGCCCGATCACAGCCATACCGTCATAGATACGCTGTTTGGTTCGGTAAGGGTTTTGTCGGACCGGTACATTGTCTTGCCCGTAAAAATAACCTTACCCGTGACTGCAACACCGGAACCTGAAATCTGGCTCGGAAAAACAACAGGTACGACCCCGGCCGTAAAAAAGGATATGGAAACGCGGGCGCAGCTCGGGATAGCCGATTTAAAGAACGGAACCTTTCTTAACCTTGCAACGGCTAAACGAAACGTGCGGTTTGCGGTAACTCATGACGGAAAAAGAGTGCTTTCTTATGAATTTGGTGATGGCAGCAACCAGTTTACTCCCGATATAGAGGTGTATATGTATACGGAAGATTTTAAGGACAGGCAGAAACTGGATACCTTTACCGGTTACCGTGAAATGATTTATAATACCGAAGCATTTCCCTTTATTTTATACCTGAAGGACAAAGACTGGATACTCTATGATTACAAAACCCATAAGCGGAAGGCATTTACAAAAAACAGCGGTGGTGTTTTTTACCGGGAAAACGACCAGTACCATTTGAAACAGTACGATGTGGTTTTACAAAAGATGGCAACATTGAGGAACCGCTGGCTCTTTTTTTATGATTTAAACGATATATGGGTATACGATGTACCACATAACAGCTATAAAAAGGTAACACGGGGAAGCGAACAATTCAAGGTTTACCGATTTTACGTGTCCCATTTTGAAATGAAAAGCCTGCCGTTTTCATTTGACTATGACCGCAGGCTCAAAGATGAAAAATACCATATAGTACATTGGAGTAAAGAAGATTACACCGAAGAAGGGCTATCGTTACTCAAAGATGCTTTTGAGCTCAAAGAACTTGTACAGGACAAAGCGCACTACAGCCAGATGTGCCTGTCTAAAAGTGCCGTTTCGTATATAAAGGAAAAGGCCAATACGCCGCCTGCACTTTATGTGTATGATATAGTTACCGGAAGGGAAACACTGGTATACCAGAGTGGAACGGCAGATGAACAGGCAAAGAAACTGCAAACCGAATATGTACAATGGGTAAATGAAGACGGGAACCGGCAGGGCGTTATTGTACGTTACCCTCTGAATTACGATCCAAGGCAGCTTTATCCGGCCATTGTTTATATTTATGAGGATAAGGCTAAAGAGCAAAACCACTACCAGTCCCCTTTTAAACCGAGTGAAATAGGCTTTAACCACAGAACTTATACGGATAATGGCTATTTTGTACTGGAACCCGATATTTATTACGAATACGGTTCACCCGGAAAATCGGCTACAAGATGTGTACTTAAAGCGCTGGACAAAGTGCTCGAAAAATGCAGCATTGATCCCGATAGGATTGGGCTTACGGGGCATTCGTTCGGAGGTTATGAAACCAATTACATCATTACGCAGACCAACCGTTTCAAGACGGCCGTTTCAGGAGCTGGTATTGCAGATATTACCAACTGGTACTTCTCGGTTAACAGTATCAATTTAAGAAGTGAATCCTGGAGGTTTCCCGAACAGAGCTTCCGCATGAAAAAGGGCTTTTTTGATCTTACGAATCAGTATATCGAGAATTCACCCGTTTTCCAGTCTTCGCATATTACCACTCCCTTGCTGTTATGGTCGGGGAAAAAAGATGATACGGTAGAACCGCGCCAGTCTGTTTCCATGTTCCTGGCTTTAAAAAATCAACAAAAAGAAGTGAACATGCTGCTGTATGAAAAAGAAGGGCATGTATTAAACAGGATGGAAAATAAGATAGATCTGCAACAAAAAATGTTTTCCTGGTTTAATCATTACCTCAAAGGAGCACCAGAACCGGAATGGATAAAGGAAGGGCTGCCGTAGCAGCCCTCTTTTTAAGGTTTTGATAAAAACGTAGTACAGCTCAGCGATCCGTTATCCTCAACAGGTGAACCCCAGACCTGGTTACCCAGTATGTCGGTACATACAGGGCCGGGTCCAACAACGCAGTCTATATCGATGATTTTAACACAGCGTTGTCCTTCGGGCTTGCTGATATCGTAACGGTAAACATCCATTAGGACATCTGCTGTTTCATTGTGTTTAACAGCATTCGTTGTAAAGGCTGCAGCTACGCCGAATACCATTACGGTAAATGGCAGCACGGCTTTTTTAAGATTTGTTTTCATATTTAATTATTTTAGTTGTTAGCGGTTTACTCTTTTTTACAGGTTTTCAACCATTCCCCTGCTACCGGCCGATAGGTTATATAATTATTTGGTTATACGTTCAAAACGGATGAGGACATCGCCTGCAAGTCCGAAAAAGTAGTGGGTATTAAGTGCAAACTGCCTTATTTTGTGTTTTTCATAATTGTAGGCATAAAAACTGTACCGGTACTGGTTGAGGTTGTAATCGTATACATCGACGATGATGGCCTGGTTCCAGATTCTTTTAGGCTCGTTTTTGCCCATTTGTTCCGAGTGGATGTACAGGAAGCCATTGAAAGCGTAGGTTTGGGAATTTACCTTGTAAGGAGGAGTATCCATTTTGCGTGTGCCGTTTGGAAGTTGTGCAAGATGCAGCTGTGCAGTGCCCGTTGTATCGATGGTTTTACCGCTGCTAAAGTCATTTTTACCGGGTTGGTATACCTTGTATTCGTTACGGTAATAATAGGTATAGATTCCCTGGTTCGTTACAGGATCGGTTACGAGCTGCCCGTCGGTGTCGAATACACCGTCAACCTGTTTCTGAAGCACGTGGTCGTACAGTTCGAAACGGGTGTTGACCGTATATAATTTTCCCAATATATGTTCCCCGTTAAAGGCTCTTTGACTTCGGAACAGGAACTCATCCGGACTTACAGGGCGGAGTAGGGAAAAATAGATTTTTTCGGTCATAAACTTACGGGCTTTCCAATTGTTTACTGTGCCTTTATAGATCACGGGAACCGTACCGTCGCTAACATAAAAGAAGTGTCCGTACACCTCTACGGACAGACTTTTGAAGGTACGTCGTGTTTCATCGAGGCTTATGGAATGTTCTTTTGAAACAAGGTTCATTGCAACAGCTTTTATGGATAAAGGAGCCGTATGATTTCCAAGATAGAGCGTGTCTTCCGTCAATCCGGCAATATAGTAGGAATCGGCATTAAGGTTTAAATATTCTGCGTTATCCACAGCGTGCGGTACAAACCTTCTTACAAACGGGTTTTCATTGCGCAAAAGGTATTCAGATTCCTGGTACAGTCCGAATACAACAATGGCATTGGATCCTATGACAAATGCTGAAAGCAGAAGGCGTCTGTTTAATGATCTTCCGGTATCGGCATACAGTATGCATACCAAAGCCACCATGCAGATGAGCAGGTTAAAGGCCAGGTGTTCTTCCCATCCCATTTTTTCGAGTACGCCCCCGCAGGAACACGGAACAAACGGGCTGTGGTTAAGGATGAGGTAAATATACACGGAAAAGGCCGACATGAGCCCAAGGAACAGGTAAAGGCCTGTTTTACGGGTTACGGAAAAACACAGCAGTACTGCTATGAGTACCTCCATACCAATGACAGCATAGGCGATGAAGGAAGCAAAAGCAGTAAGTAAAGGAGACTGCGCAAGCTGGATTTTAAAATTCTGAAAATCGGTGAGCTTGCTTACGGCTGCATAAATAAACAGCAGTATGAACAGGTATACGCATAAGAGGTATCCGTTTTTTAGAAAGTTTCGCATGGCATTACAATTTGGGTTATGTAAAGCTAGATGACGTTTTTTTTAAAGTAAATACCTGAAAAGCTAAATAGTTGACGAATGAGTATTTTAATTTATTTTATATTATGGGTTGTTAAAGTTTTTTCCTGTGAAAGTGGAAAGGTTGAATTCCTTACGTCGTAAATCACCTGGATTTATGTTGTAATACCCTGTGAAATTGCGATGGAAATTACTGTAATTGTTAAAACCTACAAGCTGCGCGATTTTTTTAAGAGGAAAAGAACTGTAAAGAATGTATATGAGTGCGCGTTTTAACCGTACCTGTAAGTAAAAATCGTAAACACTTTCATTGTAGAGTCTTTTAAAGTTCGTTTTAAGGCTGTACATATTAATACCGAACATGGTGCACAGCTGTTTCAGCGTTACGGGTTCGGACAGGTCTTTGGTTACAAGATAGTTGTATACGTTCTGGATTTTACGCTCTTCGTAGGTTTGCTGTACCATACGGTTTTCTAAAGTTTTATTATCTATAAACGGAATTTCGTGTTTTATTCTTACATGGTTAAGGGTAAGTACAAGACGCCGGTTGTGACAGGTTTTTTGCAGGTTTGCCTGAAAATAGTGCGAAAGGGTGCGGTGCCTGAAAAGCAGTGGAAAAGAAACCAGAAGAAGTTCGTGTGCGTTTAGTCTTTTTTGTGCGTCGATAAGGGTTTTACGGCTCTCATCTGTGAGGAACCCGAGGAATGACGTATTGTGCATGTTGTTCCAGTCGAGGTTTAAAATATTCAGTGTTTCATGACCAATGTCTAGAATTTCAAGATCAGCGCTAAGTTCAATAATCAGATGAGACGAGAATTCATAGGCTTTGCCTGAATGTATAAATGAAAAATGGAGGATGCGTTTCTGCCATTCTTCGGCAATCATATTAAGCATCGCCGATATACTTTCCAGCCCGTTCTCAGTACCTGTAAGTACGATCCTTCGTGAGAACTCACCTTTTGCCAGGGCTACGAGCATATCCATGATATCCCGTAAACGTGGATCGAGTTTGTTTATAGACATCTTTTCTGTTTTTTGAAGTGTTCTAAAAAAAGCAGGGCTTCCTTTTGGGAATCAAAAAGTTTAACGGGAATACTGGAATAAGAGGTTTCCAGAAAGAAGAACGACATATACAAAGGAAATGTATTATTGCTTAACAGTGCCAGCGCCCTGACGAGTGAAAAACCGTGCGAATTCATGAATTCATGTGCTTCCATATCCATATAGGTTACGTTGTTTACATTGCACAAAACAGGGCAGTAGAAATGTTGTTGAAATTTGAGACGGTCGTACACAATGGTCTGTGCTGCCTTTACATCAATATAGCACCCTTTTTTATAGGTGATGTGCAGTATTCCTTCGATAAAGGCATACTGTGCGTAAGCATTTTCATGATAAGATTTCATAATATGTTGTTTATGGTTTACTTAAAAATACAGAAACGGCAGCTTTACTTAATTGCAAAAAACCACTTTTTACTTAATAATTAACTTATTAATGACGAAAAAGAAATGATAACTAACCAATAGGCAGTTTTGTCGTTCTAAACGAAACTACTGCTGTTTTTTTTGGAGACTTTTAGAAAAAAAACATTTTTATGGCTAAAATCAACCATCCGAATCAGTACGAAACGATCAATAGTTTTATTGAGAATGCCAAAATGCGTAATACGGTACACCAGTATGCCGAAGGTGAGGAACTAAAAGGCAATGCTGTCACCATCCGCGGCCGTAAGCTGTGGCATTTTGCCACTACGGGTTACCTAGGGCTTGAGCAGGATATGCGTCTTAAACAGGCAGCAGCCGAAGCCGTGTTCCGGTACGGAACCCAGTTTCCGTTATCCAAAACGTACCTGTCGCATCCGCTGTATGCTGCTCTTGAAGAAAAAATGGAGCTGGTTTACCGGCATCCCGTTTTAATTGCCAAAAACAGTACGCTGGCCCATATGGCCGTTATACCGCAGGCCGTAGCCGACAGGGAAGCGGTTATTCTGGATCATCAGGTACACTGGAGCGTATACAATGCCTGCAGTATTCTTAAAGGCAGGGGTATTCCTGTTTATATGATCCGGCATAACAATATGCAACAGCTCGAGGACTACCTTAAAAAGTTCGGAAACAAATACCGGAAAGTCTGGTATATGGCAGACGGTATCTATTCCATGTACGGAGATAAGGCTCCTGTGGCGGATTTAAAAATACTTATGCAGAAATACCCGCTGCTGCACCTTTATTTTGATGATGTGCACGGTATGAGCTGGACCGGTATTCACGGATGCGGTTTTATTAAAGGACACTGGGAAGAATTGCCTTCCAACATTGTGCTTATAAGTACGCTGAGCAAAACCTTCGGTGCAAGCGGAGCTACCATTTTGTGCGGAGACAGGCAATTACAGCAGCAAATACGGAATTTCGGAGGGCCGCTGACATTCTCGGCTCAACTGGAGCCGGCATCGGTGGCAGCAGCACTGGCTTCTGCCACCATACATCTCCATGATGAGATTTACGAAAAACAACGACAGCTTCGGGAACGTATTGTTCTTATGGACCGGTTGCTTAGGCAAACACAGCTTCCGGTGCTTTCACAGGGCAATACCCCGGTATTCTATATCGGAACCGCAGCACCCGATACGGCTTATTCCATGGTAAACAGAATGTACGCGGAAGGTTTTTTTGTAAATCCGGGTATATTTCCGGCTGTTCCGCCCAAAAATGCGGGACTGCGCATTACGGTTTCCAACCATAACAGTGCCACACACATAGAAGAACTTGTAAAAGCACTCGAATACCATATGCCGCTTGCATTAGCGGAAACCTCCAACAGCCTTAATAAAGTACATAAAGCCTTCGGATTTTGTGTGCAGGACGATGTTGAAGAGAAAACACTGCAGCCGTTTAAAAAGGAAGTATATACAAGCCTGCGGGAAATTGACCGGCATTTATGGAACAGCAGGCTGGGGAAAGAACAGGCGCTGGATTATGACGGTATGTGTTTTGTTGAGGATTATTTTTCCGGTTTGTCCAAAGAAAATCCCAACCATATGCAATTTAAATATTATAAAGTTACCGACGGGGACGGAAATCTGAAAGTACTGGCGCATACGAGTCTGGCATTGTGGAAAGAAGATTTGCTGGCTGCAGAAAGGGTTTCCGAAAAAGTTGAAGAATTAAGAAAAACAGATCCTTCCTTTCTTACTTCTTACACCTTAAGTACGGGATGTACTTTTACGGAAGGAACACATGTATTTCTGGAAAATGACGGTATTGAAAAAAATACTTCTTTACTGCTGGAACTTCTGGAAGAGCAATATGCGCAATGTAAGGCAACCAAATTGGTGCTGCGCGATTTTGAAAAATGCGCCGGTTTGAGCAGCAGTATTATAAATAAGGGGTTTATAGAGATAGAAATGCCCGAAACGGCCCTGTTCTCGGAATTTGACTGGAACGGAACAGCTGATTTTGAAACCATTCTGGCCAAAAGGGCCAAAAGACATTTACGTAAAGATGTACTGCCATATGCCGGTACTTATCACACTGAAGTCAAAAAACAGCTGGATTCTGAAGAACTGGAATGTGTTTACCGTTTGTATCTGAATATAAAAAACAACAATAAGGCTATTAATAACTTTACCTACGACAAGAGTTTGTTTAATGCAATGAATGAGAACGAATTGTGGGAGTTTATGCTTTTAAAGTGTAAACAGCACAATGATATTCTTGGTGTTGTATTTTGCTTTGTCAATAAAACGAATCATTCCTATAATCCGGTTCTTATTGGGATGCAGGAAATGGGAACGGAAAGGCTGCAGCTTTACCGGCAACTCATTTTTCAGACCCTGCTGCATGCAAAAGAAGAGGGGTATGTGAGATGCTACCTGGGTATGTCTGCCATTTTCGAAAAACGGAAATTAGGAGCGGGAATTTTGAAAAAGTATGCCTATATACGTATGGACGATACGTATGAAACCGATTTGCTGAGATATTATGAATAAAAAAAACAGTAAAGTTCTTTAAAAAGAGAACTTTACTGTTTTTTGATTTTAACGGTAGCAATACTGCCATGTTGTGTTGTAAGTTTTATAAAGTAGGTTCCGTTTGCCAATGAGTGCAGGTTTATGGAGTTTTCCGATGAAAAGGTCCCTTTAAGAAGGTGCTGGCCAAGTACGTTATAGACTACATAATCATACAATATTTCATCTGTTTCAATATAAACCAATTCATTTGCAGGGTTCGGATAAACGGTTACTTTGAGTTTTCTTACATCTGTGCCGGCTGCCGTTCCGCAGGCAGATGCACCGAGTTTGGCTACAAACAGGTCATAATGCCCTGTGCTTACCAACGGCGCTATTGAAGCGGGCGTATTACCTGTAAAAAGACTGCCTGAAAAAGCGCCTCCCACAATGTAGTTCCCGTCACGGTCAGTTGCTACGGCGGTCATGCTCTGGTTTGATCCCGAGTCTCCTTTAATATCGTGCATGCCCAATGTGGAGCCGGTTTGTTTGTTGAATCTTAAAAGTACCGGATCGGGCATATAGAATTTAGGGTGGTTGAGACTGAAACTATCCCATTTAAAATAGGAATCAGAACAGCTTAACGCGACTTCGTTTCCGTTAAAGGCAATACCTTTGGCTTCCAGTGAGGTGTTGGAAGTATAATTGGAGGCAAATGCCGTCGGAGTCTTTGTCCATTGTACAGTGCCATTACTGTTGAGCTTTGCGAGTAAGGGCATGTTGGTGTGGACTACGGGTTTAAATGTATAGGTGGTTAGTGTAGGGTTATTAGGATCGTAAATTTTTACTTCCTGATTGGGAACTGTGGTCCAGATAAGGCCTGCAAGATAAACATCTGAATTGGAATCTACTGCGATGGAAGAAATAGTGTTGGATGCCAATGATCCGTTTACAGGATCTGAATAAATTTCCCTGCGCCATACCTCGCTTCCGTCTGTACCGTTAATTGCCAGCAGGAAGGTTCTGTTTACGATGGCTTTACCATCATAGGTAAACGGGCCGGGCTGTGCCGTAATGTTTACGGAACGGCTTGCCGATACATAATATCTGTTGAGGGTTTCATCGTAGACAAAACGGGTATTGTGGGCAAAAAACAGAGAGCCCTGCGGTATGGGAAGCAGTATATTGTTTACATAGTTGAGGTTGTGATCATATTTTACCAGATAATACTGATAAGCGTAATTGGTAAATCCTGACGGTACCGTTACGTTTCCGTTCAGATGACTGCCTGCAGAAAGGCCGACGATGAAGTGCAGGTTGTTGTTGCTGTCAATGGCCAGATCGTGGATCTGAGATGAAAAGTTGTTTCCGTTTACGGATCCCTGTAGCGGTTCTCTTTTCTTAAGGTTTCCGTTTGTATCGTACTTTACCAGAAAACCTGTTTTGTAAAAATCACTGTTGATATTACTGTTCTGAGGAGGTCCCGGCAATGCATCATTAGGACTGAAATGTACCGGAAAACTTGCATCTGCAAGACCGACAAACACTCCGGCATACACATTGTTCTGGTTGTCAAGCACCAGTTGATATGAAGCATCGAAAAGGTTTTTTCCGCCAATAGGCTGGCTCCAGCGTACAGTACCGTCGCAGGTAGTGGAAAAAATAAAAATATCGTTTCCTCCCATTGTGGAATTATAAGTGGTTACAGGTGTTCCGTTGAGCTGTACCATATTTTTACCCTGAAGGGTCCCTATGAAGTAATAATTGTTGTCGGTACCGACCTTTACATCGTAGATCTGTTCAGAAGTATAATCAAAACCGCCACTCCCGTGGTTTCCGCCACCATGAAGCGCCCATTGCCATTGGTAGGTTTGTGTATACACGTTCTGAAGTGAAAACATGCAGCCCAATAGGAGTATTTTAAAAAATCTGTTTTTCATTGCAATAAAGATTTAGAGGAGGACTTTCATTAAAGGCCCGGTTTAAACACAAATTGATGTAACAGTATGAAATAAAAAACGGTGTTAAAAACCATGGTTTTTAACACCGTAAATTGGATTAAACAATTACTTTTTAATAAGCTTTTGCTGAACGATACGTTTACCGTCGGCTTCAACACTTACTACATAGGTACCTGGTGCCAGGCGTCCTACATTTAATAAAACTTCGCCTTCGGTTCCATTGATTTCCTGGCTGATGCGTTGGATACCTGTAATATCATATACGACGATTCTTTCCGCATTCTGATATTTTGAACCGATGCTGAATACAGCATTGGAGGTGTCGGACGCAGGATTAGGAGACAACACGAGGGAAGGAGCTGTTTCTTCCGTTATTTCCCCGGTTCCTTTGGCCGAGTTTCCGTAATAAGGGTATTCAATTCCCCACAGATCCATACAACCCGGCATCTGAATCACGATATAATCACCTGTTCCGGGATTGAATGTGGCGTTGGTGTAGAAATATACCGGATAGAATAAATTAAAGCCCGGTGCCAGTGTAAAGGTTCCCGGAGAGAACGATCCGTAGTTGTTAAAACTGCTCAGATTAATTGTAATAGGATAGCTGTACGGGTTGTTAAAGTATAAAGAATATACATATCCGCCACCTTCTTTGATAGGCTGTATGTCTCTTATACCACCTTCAATTTTACATGGATTTACAGGACATTTTTCAATGTCAGGAGTAATATACGGCTGGTTGCTGCTGAAAACGCATCCCTGTAATCCGATGTTTAGCTGATAAGTACCACCCATAGTAATCGGCTGGTCCGGAACAGAAGTATTTACACCGCTTTGTGACACTCCTCCGTTGATAAGCCATTCATATGATTCGTAGATACCAATTGGCCCTAAAAGATAAGATCCCTGGTTCAGACATAACTTGTAACATCCGCTAGGAACTACCCATAGGGAGCGTTCAGGATTATGCGGTGTCATAGCAGAGCTTGTAGCACTACAACCCGTAGGAGCCGTATAGGTTACGCTATATACACCTCCGTGTGTTACTTCGATTACCTGGCCGGTTGCGCCATTGCTCCAGTTGTAAATACCGTTGCTAGGCCCGTTTGCCGTTAACTCCAGTGTATAAGGCTGACATTTGGTAACCGTATACGTAATATTCGGAGCTGTAACCGGAGGGTGAACCACAACTGTTACTGACTGGCTGTTACCGCATGTTGGGTCGTTTGCAGGTTGTACTTCGAAAGTATATGTATACGTTCCCGGTGCCATACCGGCAATGTTCAGATTCAGGTTCGTTGATCCTGTTACCCAGTTGTTGTATCCAGCCGGAAGGATTATTCCTGACCAGCGGTGTTGTACTGTTGGGTCGGTAACGATACCTGTAAGGTTGATGTTTTCACCGTAGCATACACTTGTATTCCCGTTAACGCTTACATAGGCACGTTTGCGAACGGTTACCACTCTTGGTGTGGCTGAAAAACCGGTGAATTTACAACCATTGGCATCAATAAGAACAGGCCAGTAACTTCCGCTTTGCGTAGGGGTATAGTTTAAGCCCACACCAACCTGTACATTGTCGCGCATCCAGATGGCATTTGCAACAGTCGGAGAGCCGGAGAAGTAAAGCGGAGCAACGCTTCCTTCACAGAAATCTGCCGGGTCTGGTAGGATTGCTCCCGTGAAATTGGCTTTGTTTATATAAACTGTCTTCTCATATCCTGCAGGCGTGGTGTAGGTACAGCCGTAAGGAGTTACAATAGTTAATGAAATAGTGTAAGATCCCGCGTTAGGAATGTTAATCTGTGTTACAGGCCCACCTGCTACAAAATACGTTCCTGCAAAGTGCCACTGGTACTGGTATGCCGGATTGTAAGTACCAGGTACTGTAAGGGTAATAGGTTCTTCAGCACAATAAACCAATTGGTTAAGGTTAAAAATCGCATCCGGAGTAGGGTCTAATGTTAGCGTAACCGGAACACTACAGTCTGGTTTACCAGGAGAGCTTAACTTAAGCGTATATGTATATGTACCCGGAGCCACATTGTTCAATGTAACGCTTTGACCCGATCCAAGAAATGTATTCGAAGCATCGTAATATTCAAAGTTGACGCTGCTTGGAGGAATACCGTAAATGGTTGAGTTGTTATACAGGGTTACGTTATACGTGTTGTTTGCATTACATGTTACGGCTGTTTTAAGTTCCGGTGTATAGTTTTTGGCAATAGAAACCGTTTTGGAAACCAGGCATCCGTTGTAATCCAGGATTACAGAAACGGTGTGGTTACCGGCAACGTTTGTTTCAAATGTAGCATTGTTGGTTCCCTGACCGCCTGTAAGTGTAATTTTAGGGCTTCCCTGCCATGTGATGATTGGTGATCCCACATATGTTACGTTGGCCGTGATTTTGTTACAATCTACCCATTGAGGATATACCTGTACGTTAGGATCCGGTGTAATGGTACAACCAGGAGATGAACCGCATTTTTCGATAACCAGAATAGGGTCTGAATTCACCCAACAACCGTTGTTGTCTCTTACACGAACATAATATGTACCTCCTGGAGTAGCTCCGGTAATCGTATAGTTCGATGAGGTGGCACCTGAAATCGGCGCATTGTTTTGATACCACTGGAACTGGGTAGAAGCCGTGATTCCGGTTGAAACGCTTGAAAATAAGTCAATCTGACCATAAGTTGCCGGACATACGATATAGTGGTATCCCGGAGTAATGTCGATTTTAGTAAGCGGGAACACCAATACATTCTGAGAGGTCGTTACACCACTGTAGTTGCAAACGTTTTCAAGTGTTACGGTAATCGTTTGCGACACATTACTGCCTGTGTTGTTGCTGAATCCGTTTGGAATTGTAAACGAATTACCACTTGTAAAGGTATAGGGGCCTACCGGAGTACCTCCGTTGAAGCTTACCTTTACCGAATTAGGACCTGCACTGCTTGAATAGAGTGTGAGGGAAATATTAGGATCACCAGGACAAATATTTCCGACCGGCGCAAGGGCCAATGAAGGAAGTTCCTCTAATTGGATGGTGTACTTAACCGTGGTTTTAATACCACATTTGGTAACAGTAAGGTAAAGGTACCCCGTAGAAGAACTTGTAATTTCGTTAAAACTTACCGTAACGTTAGGTGAGTTTACTCCGTTGATGATGTTTCCGAAATTGGTTGCCCCGGTACTGCTTTCAATTTTCCATTCAATAAGGTCAACGTCTATACCGTTAGTAAACGCCGTAAAGGTAGCAGAACTGCTCGGACAGAATTTTGCAAGTCCGCTGTCGTTGATGATGTCAGGTTTCACAGTGAGCTGTTCTACGCGGTATCGTTTTGAAATAGAGCAGATAACTCCGTTTTTCACGTACTGCTTTGTAAGAACTACCGTAGCGGAAGGACTTGTGAAGATAATGTCGGCCTGAGTACCTGCATTGCTTCCTATTACTGTTCCGCCTGTAACACTCCATAAATAAATGGCTGCCGGGTCGTTTTCATTAATAGAATAAGTGTAAGGTACGTTTAAACATACTTTTTGCGGACCACTTATAAGGCCTACTATCGTCGGGTTCTGCAATACTTCCACTACAACAGGATCGCTGATACAGCCGTTGTTGTTGGCTGTGATTACGTAAACTCCAGGTAATGCAAAAGTATAATTGATAGAAGAGTTTGTTTCTGTATGAACCACGGTGTTGTTAAGAGAAACTTCCCATGTAACAAAGTTTCCGTTACTGCTGCTGAACGTCTTACTACCGTAAGGGCAAAGCGTCATGGCATCATCGGTAATGATCGATACATTTTCAACTACTGTAAACTGTATCTCTGAACGTCCCGTACATTCCTTATCAGGAAGCAGCGTATTGCGGTATTCAACATACAAAGTGTAAGTACCCGGGTCAAGGGCATCCACAACTATTTCGTTGCGTTGGTCGGTTAGGGCAAGTGTTGTACCTGTTCCGGAAGGAGAAAGGCTCCACTGGAAATCGGTAGTTGGCCATTGTGGCAATGTAAAGCGGCCCTGTTTGTTCTGACAGATTACATCAGGTCCTTTTATTTTGGCGTTTTGTAAGATTACCGGTATTTTAACGGTGGTCCAGAAAGGACAAGAACAATGAGAAAGGTAGCTTACATAACCGAAGCCGTCTGATGGATCTACATTGTCCCATACAACATCAATTGCATTTCCGTAGTTGTTTACGATGGTTCCGCCGATTACTTTCCAGTCACCTTTACAATCACCGTCACTTGCAGTATATGTCTGCATACTTTTTTCACATGCTACGCTGGTACAGGTTATTTCTACGGGTTTAGTTTCCTTAACATAAATTTCCATAGTATATTCGTCTGTACAGTTACAGCTGTTTGTAACCATGAGTTTTACTTTGTATAGCCCAGGCTGGCTGTAAGTATGAGTTGGCTCAAACAAACTGGATGTAGGGTTGGGAGAATTTGGATCATCAAAATCCCATAGGTAGTTAACAATGGCGGAACCATTATTATGAGTAGAAAGGTTGTCAAAAGATATAACCGTATCTATACAGAATTCCTTCTGATATGGATCCGGCCCGTCAATCTGAAATTCTGCTTTTGGACGAATGATCTTTTCTACACATACATTGTATGTTTCAACCTCGTTGTTGTCGTAAGTAATGTTAATTGTCAGGTTTCCGCTTCCGTACGATCCCCATAAAATGGTAGCAGAAGTGTTACTGCTCGAAGAAAGAGAGCCTCCGGTCGGAATCCACTGTACGCTGGCAACATTGCCGGCCTGCAGCGTATAGGTTACATAAGAGCCTTCACAAAATCGGATGCATCTTGCATCTTCCATGTTTTCGAGAAGGTTGACCACCTGTTCTTTTTCGCGGTCTTTTATCTCATCGTCGTATTCAATACAACCGACGGACTGGTCCCATGAAAGAACCGGATTGTTTTGGGCCTTTAGCTGAAAAGACCACAAGAGCATCAGAAGAAAAATGCCCACTGCCCTTAATATGGGCGGGTGTGTAAACTTTTTTTTCATAAATAAAAAATTGGGTTAATAATTACGTTTTGATTATTGGGTTTAAATTGAGATCAGACCATAAGGAACTCCCGGGCTGTTAAAAAACGGCCGGTAAGGGTAGCTGTAAAAAATTGGGTACGTAATGTTGTAAGTAAAGGATGTTGTTGTTTAATGAAGGGTAGTTTTAAATAAAACCACACGTATAACTAACTAAAACTACGTGTGGTTTATAAACAACAAACATAAGATGGTAAATTCTTTTTCGTGAATTATATTTTAGTATGTCACTATTAATAGGGACACATTGAATACTGCATTAGCAGGTGATTGTCCGAAACCTAAGGTTGCGGCGACGATCATTTTCTTTCCCCAGGATGAATCCCATCCTGTTCCGCTGCCGTTTCCGTTACCATTTCCGAAATTCTGGTAACAGTTCAGAATAAAGAATAAAAGCTCCTTTTCCTGTACTGTAAGAGCGTCATCATTGCTAACGTTACCGGAAATAATTTCTACATTAACCTCTTCCTGAAGCAGTTGTGAAAAATAACTTCTTACTGTTGAGGATACAGCCAATGAATCGTATTCCTGTGCGTATTGCTCATTGGCTGTAAATTTCAGTGCATCGGTTAATGTTAGAAGAACATAATTAGCGGGTTTGATGCTTAAAAACAGCTGGTTCTGATTCGAAATACTGTCTAAAACACCAATTTTTTGGGTTAATTGAGTAAAATTATTCTTTAACGGGTGCTGTTTGTAGGCATCCGTTAATTCTATAACAGTTTTTAGTAAGGTAACATTTCCCTTAGCCAGAGAGGATGTTTCCGTTTTAATGGTATCTGTTGTTGCAAGGGCATCGGCCGAATCCTGATCACAGGCTGTAAGCAGAAACATTGACAACAATAATAAATAGTATCTTCTCATAAGTTAGTTGTTTAAATATTCTTTAGTTAGTTGTAAATATTACTAGAACAGTTCGTTGTTTTTTTGTAAGTTTAGTCAAATTTAGGTGATAAGTATTTGTAATACAAAAAGTAGTAGTGTAAGTTGATCAATTTACGGCTTTTACAATGTTAATGTGTTGATTATCAATTATAAAAAAAATTATGCTCTCGTTTAAAAAAGAGGTTTTTTTATCCGGATCGACAAAAAAAATGATAAAATTTTATAGTGTTTTAATTGTTTTGTTGCTGTTTTGGAATACGAATGCAGCAGTTGTGCAGAAAGATTCGCTCGTCGACATTTCTTTCAAGGAACTTATTGATACACTTGTCAAGACCAATCCTTCAAATCCCGAGTATGAAAAACTACTTAAACAATATCTTTACAAGGCTAAAACAGAAGGTAAAAAAGAATATTTGTTCGAAGGTTACTACAATTACATTTCGGCTCAGCATACAGGAGATGAAATGCACAAATATACCGACAGCCTTTTTATGCTGGCGCGGGATCTGCCTAAAATTTATTATATAAAGGCCATACAGGGTAGGGCTTCGGCCTATTATTTTGAAAAGAACTACCAGAAATCCCTTGAATTTGAACTCAAGGCCCTGAATCTCATCGATAAAGTTAAGGATCCTTATAATTATTACAAAGGGGTTTACGGTATTGGTCAGGTTTATTTTTATATGCAGTCATATGAAAAAGCCTATAATTATTTTAACGAGGCAAGAACCTATTTTGAAAAACAGGACGGATATGATCATTTACAGGGGTATTTTAATTCATTATACAGAGAAGGGTATGCGCTTTATTACCTGAAACAGTACAAAAGCAGTACAGATCTTTTGCACAAGGGGTTAAACCGTTTGCATCTGTTAAAACAGGGCGATCTGCTCGTTAAGAAACCTTATTTTGATTATGTACTCGGGCTTAATCTGTATCAGCAGCAGCAGTATAGCGAAAGCCTTCATATACTGAAGAAGGCGCTGGTTACCATTAAAAAGAATGATGATTTTGCCAACGAAGCCATTGTATACTATTATATAGGACTTAACTACTGGAAGCAAAACGATAAAAACGACGGGCTGGTTTACTTTAAAAAGGTAGATGAAGTATTTAAAGCGCACAAGTACAGTAATCTTGAAATAGTAGAAGCTTACAACTATATTATTCAATACTATAAGGAAGCAAAAAATACCGAACAGGAGCTCTATTATACCAACCAGCTTTTAAATGTGACCCTGCATTTACAGGAAGAATATAAATTTTTGTCGGATGTGCTGCATAATAAGCTTGATATAAAAGGGTTGCAAAATGAAAAAGCCCGTCTCGAAAGGGATCTTAACCATCGCAGCAACCTCATTCTTTATATCATACTGGGATCGGTTGCCGTCGTATTCGGCCTTGTATTTTATAATGTTAAAAGAAGGAAGGAATATAAAAGGAAATACAACGATTTGCTGGAATACAGAAAAGGACGTGTCGTTCCCGAAACTAAGGAATCTTTATATACCGAAACGTCTGAAAAACAGATGAACTATTCTCTTGAACATATTTCGTGGTATGAATTTGCACTGCCGGCAGTTGAAAAGAACAAAGCGCTTACGGGAGAAATCAGTGATCATGTAGTAAAAGAACTGCTGGAGCAGCTGGATGCGTTTGAACAGAAAAAAGCCTATCTGGGTAAAAACATTACACTCAACGATCTTGCTGTTGAATGGAATACGAACCGCAGCTATTTGTCGCAGTGCATTAATACCTATAAAGGAAAAAGTTTTATTGAATACATTAACAGCCTTCGCATTTCCTATTTTCTTGATATGCTGGATACCGATCCTAAATGGCTTAAATATAAAATTGAATCCGTAGCCGATCTTTTGGGATTCTCTAGCAGCAGAAGTTTTTCCAATGCTTTCGTTAAAATTACGGGCATGCCTCCTTCTTATTATATACAGGAACTTAAGAAAAAAGAATAGGATTCAGTAATTTCTTAACATATTATTGTTTTTTGTCTTTTATTGTGCAGTAAGGAATGGCCTTACCTTTCCCCCAAACCGGAAAACCTTGTCAATTTTTATGGAGGAGATGAAAGGATGATATTTCTGTGTATAACGTATTTCCACGGATCTCCGGCACAATTTCTCCTTTAGATTATAACCGCGGGCGAGTTACGGACCAAGGGTTTATGGACTCGGTGACTTATTATGTTCTGTATTTTACAGGATATAAGAATATTCGTTCTTTAACAAATACATTTTATTGCTTTAACCTGAAATCCTCAGGTTAAAGCGAATTATAATTGGTACATCATAGCAGGATAACCATTTAAAATAGCAAATTCATGCTATATCCCAACGTTAGTTTTTAGATTAATTTAACATTTTAAAAAATTAATAAAAAATTAACTATAATGCTATGAATAAAAAACTACTTTCTGTTTCCTTGCTGCTTTTTGGTTTGCATTCACAAGCTCAAGTGGGTATAGGAACCCTAACACCTGATCCTTCAGCGCAGTTAGATGTCGTTTCCGACAAAAAAGGGATATTAATACCACGGGTTCCGTTAAAGTCAACTACCGACATTACTACCATTGAAAAAGGGAATGTCAACAGCCTGCTTGTATTTAATACCAATACGCAAAATGATATTACACCTGGTTATTATTACTGGTTTGATAATAAATGGATGCGTATTGTAAACAGCGGCGATATAGCGGCTTTAGATAAAAACACAACCAATACTTCCTTAACGGTTATGAACGGTGAGTTGGTTTTAACAGATAGTGACGGAAACACTGTTTCTATACCGCTTTCCCAGATTAACATCCCGACAACCCTTGTAAACAACAATAACGGAACGTATACCTATACATCTGAAAACGGTACGGTAACTACGGTGAACATTCCGGCGGATATAGTAAACCAGTTTGACAGTATCGTCAACAACGGACCAGTAACAGTTGACAGCAATACCTACAATACCATTGAAGAGTACATCGAGCACATCGTTTCCACATCAGAAACGCTGACAACTTTGGTAAACAACAACAACGGAACCTACACCTATACATCTGAAAACGGTACGGTAACCACGGTGAACATCCCGGCAGATATCGCAAGCCAGTTTAACGACATCGTAAACAGCGGACCTGTAACGGTAAACGGTAATACGTATACAACGATAGAACAGTACATCAAGGATCTGGTTGCAGCCACCGAAACGGTGACCAACCTGGTGTATGATGCCGCTACGGGTATTGCTACTTATACCAATGAAGCCGGCACAGCCCAGACGATCAATTTATCACAGGTTGTAAAGGATTTTGAGACCCTTACAAGTGTAAGTGTAGACAATACGGCAGGTACGCTTACCTATACAGATGAGGCGGGTAACACGAATGTATTGGATCTTGCCACACTGATCAAATCCCAGGAAACAGTTACAACCCTTGTAAACAACAACAACGGAACGTATACCTATACATCTGAAAACGGTACGGTAACGACGGTGAACATCCCGGCAGATATAGTAAACCAGTTTGACAGTATCGTCAACAACGGACCAGTAACAGTTGATGGCAATACCTACAACAGCATTGAAGAGTATATCGAGCATATCGTTTCCGCATCAGAAACGCTGACTACTTTGGTAAACAACAACAACGGAACCTACACCTATACATCTGAGAACGGTACGGTAACCACGGTGAACATCCCGGCGGATATTGTAAACCAGTTTGACAGTATCGTCAACAACGGACCAGTAACAGTTGACGGCAATACCTACAACAGCATTGAAGAGTACATCGAGCATGTCGTTTCCGCATCAGAAACGCTGACTACTTTGGTAAACAACAACAACGGAACGTATACCTATACATCTGAGAACGGTACGGTAACCACGGTGAACATCCCGGCGGATATCGTAAACCAGTTTGACAGTATCGTCAACAACGGACCTGTAACAGTTGACGGCAATACCTACAATACCATTGAAGAGTACATCGAGCACATCGTTTCCACATCAGAAACGCTGACAACTTTGGTAAACAACAATAACGGAACCTACACCTATACCTCTGAAAACGGTACGGTAACCACGGTGAACATCCCGGCAGATATCGCAAGTCAGTTCAACGATATCGTAAACAGCGGACCTGTAACGGTAAACGGTAACACGTATACAACGATAGAACAGTACATCAAGGATCTGGTGGCTGCCAGTGAAACGGTAACCAACCTGGTATATGATGCAGCTACGGGTATTGCCACGTATACCAATGAAGCCGGTACAGCCCAGACGATCAATTTATCACAGGTTGTAAAGGATTTTGAAACCCTTACAAGTGTAAGTGTAGACAATACGGCAGGTACGCTGACCTATACAGATGAGGTGGGTAACACAAACGTACTGGATCTTGCTGCACTGATCAAATCCCAGGAAACGGTTACAACCCTTGTAAACAACAACAACGGAACGTATACCTATACTTCTGAGAACGGTACGGTAACCACGGTGAACATTCCGGCAGATATTGTGAACCAGTTTGACAGCATCGTCAACAACGGACCTGTTACAGTTGACGGTAATACCTACAACAGCATTGAAGAGTACATCGAGCACATCGTTTCCACATCAGAAACGCTGACAACTTTGGTGAACAATAACAACGGAACGTATACCTATACTTCTGAGAACGGTACGGTAACCACGGTGAACATTCCGGCGGATATCGCAAACCAGTTTAACGACATCGTAAACAGCGGACCTGTAACGGTAAACGGAAACACGTACACAACTATAGAACAGTACATCAGGGATCTGGTTGCAGCTAACGAAACGGTAACCAACCTGGTATATGATGCAGCTACGGGTATTGCCACGTATACCAATGAAGCCGGTACAGCCCAGACAATCAATTTATCACAGGTTGTAAAGGATTTTGAGACCCTTACAAGTGTAAGTGTGGACAATACGGTGGGTACGCTTACCTATACAGATGAGGCGGGCAACACAAACGTGCTGGACCTGGCTGCGCTGATCAAATCCCAGGAAACAGTTACAACTTTGGTGAACAACAACAACGGAACCTACACCTATACATCTGAAAACGGTACGGTAACCACGGTGAACATCCCGGCGGATATAGTAAATCAGTTTAACGACATCGTCAACAACGGACCAGTAACAGTTGACGGCAATACCTACAATACTATTGAAGAGTACATCGAGCACATTGTTTCAACAACAGAGACGCTGACAACTTTGGTGAACAACAACAACGGAACCTACACCTATACATCTGAAAACGGTACGGTAACCACGGTGAACATCCCGGCAGATATCGCAAGTCAGTTCAACGACATCGTAAACAGCGGACCTGTAACGGTAAACGGTAATACGTATACAACGATAGAACAGTACATCAGGGATCTGGTGGCAGCCAGCGAAACGGTAACCAACCTGGTGTATGATGCTGCTACGGGTATTGCCACGTATATCAATGAAGCCGGCACAGCCCAGACGATCAATTTATCACAGGTTGTAAAGGATTTTGAAACCCTTACAAGTGTAAGTGTAGACAATACAGCGGGTACGCTTACCTATACAGATGAGGCGGGTAACACTAACGTACTGGACCTGGCAGCACTGATCAAATCCCAGGAAACAGTTACAACCCTTGTAAACAACAACAACGGAACGTATACCTATACATCTGAGAATGGTACGGTAACCACGGTGAACATTCCGGCAGATATCGCAAGCCAGTTTAACGATATCGTAAACAGCGGACCTGTAACGGTAAACGGTAACACCTATACAACGATAGAACAGTACATCAGGGATCTGGTTGCTGCCAGTGAAACGGTAACCAACCTGGTATACGATGCTGCTATGGGTATTGCCACGTATACCAATGAAACAGGTACAGTCCAGACAATCAATTTATCACAGGTTGTAAAGGATTTTGAAACCCTTACAAGTATAAGTGTGGACAATACGGCAGGTACGCTTACCTATACAGATGAGGCGGGCAACACGAACGTACTGGATCTGGCAGCGTTGATCAAATCTCAGGAAACAGTTACAACTCTTGTAAACAACAATAACGGAACCTACACCTATACCTCTGAAAACGGTACGGTAACGACGGTCAACATTCCGGCAGATATCGTAAACCAGTTTGACAGCATCGTCAACAACGGACCTGTAACGGTAAACGGTAACACGTATACAACGATAGAACAGTACATCAAGGATCTGGTTGCAGCCAGCGAGACGGTAACAAACCTGGTATACGATGCCGCTACGGGTATTGCCACGTATACCAATGAAGCCGGCACAGCCCAGACGATCAGCTTATCACAGGTTGTAAAAGATTTTGAAACCCTTACAAGTGTAAGTGTGGACAATACGGCAGGTACGCTTACCTATACAGATGAGGCGGGCAACACGAACGTACTGGATCTGGCAGCGTTGATCAAATCCCAGGAAACAGTTACAACCCTTGTAAACAACAACAACGGAACGTATACGTATACATCTGAGAACGGTACGGTAACTACGGTGAACATCCCGGCGGATATCGTAAACCAGTTTGACAGCATCGTCAATAACGGACCTGTAACAGTTGATGGCAATACCTACAACAGCATTGAAGAGTACATTGAGCACATCGTTTCCGCATCAGAAACGCTGACTACTTTGGTAAACAACAACAACGGAACGTATACGTATACATCTGAAAACGGTACGGTAACCACGGTGAACATCCCGGCAGATATCGCAAGCCAGTTTAATGACATTGTAAACAGCGGACCTGTAACGGTAAACGGTAACACCTATACAACGATAGAACAGTACATCAGGGATCTGGTGGCAGCCAGCGAAACGGTAACTAACCTGGTGTATGATGCCGCTACGGGTATTGCCACGTATACCAATGAAGCCGGCACAGCCCAGACGGTAAACTTATCACAGGTTGTAAAGGATTTTGAAACCCTTACAAGTGTAAGTGTAGACAATGCAGCGGGTACGTTAACGTATGTAGACGAAGCCGGCGTAAGCACTGTATTGGATTTAGGGGCTTTGGTTGCAGCCAATGAAACGTTGACAACTTTGGTAAACAACAACAACGGAACGTATACTTATACATCTGAAGACGGTACGGTAACAACGGTGAACATCCCGGCGGATATCGTAAACCAGTTTGACAGTATCGTCAATAACGGACCTGTAACAGTTGACGGTAATACCTACAATACTATTGAAGAGTACATCGAGCACATCGTTTCCACATCAGAAACGCTGACAACTTTGGTGAATAACAACAACGGAACGTATACCTATACATCTGAGAGCGGTACGGTAACGACGGTGAACATCCCGGCGGATATCGCAAGTCAGTTCAACGACATCGTAAACAGCGGACCTGTAACAGTTGACGGCAATACCTACAACACCATTGAAGAGTACATCGAGCACATCGTTTCAACAACCGAAACGCTGACAACTTTGGTGAATAACAACAACGGAACGTATACCTATACATCTGAGAACGGTACGGTAACGACGGTGAACATCCCGGCAGATATCGCAAGCCAGTTTAATGACATTGTAAACAACGGACCTGTAACGGTAAACGGTAACACGTATACGACGATAGAACAGTACATCAGGGATCTGGTTACTGCCAGTGAAACGGTAACGTCAATGGTTCAGGATGATGCTACAGGTGTTATTACCTATACACCTGAAAGCGGACCAGTTACAACAGCAGAAATAGTGAGTGCCGATACAGGAAATGAACTTAAAATAGGGACAGACGGTGGTGCATATTATAAAGCAGTAAATACGGTAGCAAACATCAGTGCAAGCCACACAGTAAGTGCAGAAGATGACACTTTGTTAATTGATGCTTCCGGCTCAGGATTAACAGTTATACTTCCTGCCGCTGGTGATAATAATGGTAGAATACTAATTCTGCGTAAGATGGACGGATCAGGTAATATTATAACGTTAAGCGAACAGGTAACTTTAGCCAACGGTGTAACTTTTAACCAATTCAACGTTCAAGGTACTATGCGTATTCAGAGTAATGGAACAAATTGGTATAAGATAGACTAATTTCTAAACTCTGAAACATAAAATCTCTACTATTATTAAATAAAAACATACAGGTTATGAATAAAGTAACTAGAAATATAGCAGTACTTATTGCCGTTGGAACGACATCAATAGGATTTGCACAGGTAACACAACAAAAAATAGGAAATAATCCTACATTAATAAACCCTAATGCGGCTTTAGAAGTTGAAAGTACTGATAAAGGTATTTTACTTCCTCGTGTGGGATTAACTGCAACAAACAGTTTTGCCCCATTATCAGCACACATTGCAGGTATGACAGTGTATAATACGGCAACAGCTGGTACGGAACCAAACAATGTAACACCGGGCTACTATTATAACGATGGTACACAATGGGTACGTATTGCAGCAAAAACGGATATTAACCCGGTCAATATTTACAATGCCAATGGTTCATTAACAAATGACAGACGGGTAACTTTAAACGGAAACAACTTAAGGTTCACTTCACCGGACAGGGATATTTATTTTGATAATAATGGTCGTATTGGCGTTGAAGCAAAAGGTGCTAATGATGCAGACATCTATTTGAGTTCAGGCTCAGGAACTGATTATAGTCGTTTGGATATTCAGTCCTTTCCGGGACCGGGTGGTCAGGTTAATTTAACAGCGACAGGAGCGGCTGAGCAAATGACGATTGCTACTCACATGACGACAGTTGCAGCACCTATATTATTTTCAACAAGTGCAGGTAACAATGCTTTGGGAACAGAAAAAATGCGTATTACAGGTACAGGTAATGTGGGTGTGAATACTCCCGATCCGACAGAGAAATTTGACAATGATGGAATTACGAGATTAAGAAATCTTCCTGCCAACGGAGCAACAAATGCTATTAATACTACGGTTGATGGAGATGCGTCTGCAGCACAAGATCAAACCTTTACGGCAACCAGAACGGTAGTGGCAGATGCCAATGGTGTATTAGGGACGGTGGCAGGTTTACCCTCAGCACCTGTGAATATCTACACCAACGATGGTACTTTAACTGCAAATAGAACAGTGACTACAGGCAGCAATTTCTTAAGGTTTGCCGGCAATGGTAGCACTGTTACTGTTACGAATACTGCTACACAAGGTAGATTAGCTGCATTTGGGCCTAATAGAGGATCTATCGGTATAGACGGTGGTTCAGGGGCAACAAATAGCTCACTTGAATTGTATGCAGACACAAATAATTTAGCTCAGATCAACACTAGTGGATCAGGTTCTACCGGTTTATCTATCGGAACAACTACGGTTACACCTCTTACGTTCAAAACCGATGGCGCATCTAGAATGACGGTAACTTCAACTGGCGAAGTAGCCATAGGCACTCCAACAGCTCCTTCATTCGTTGTAGGCGGTACAACCATTCAGCCTAAATTACACGTGGCCGGTGATATTTCTACCACGGGTAAACTTTACACTACAAACAGTGTGTATGCCGATTATGTATTTGAAAAATACTTTAAAGGATATTCCCCTTTAAATAAGGATTATAAATTCAGCTCTTTAGAGGAAGTGAATGATTTTATCAAAAAAAATCACCATTTACCGGGGGTAACTAAAATAGACGATTTGGTTAAATCAGAAGAGGGATATACGTTCGATATGACAGCACTTTCTATTCAGCAACTTGAAAAAATCGAAGAATTATTCTTACATACTATTGAGCAGCAGGCGCAATTAAAAGCACAGTATGAAGTGAATGAAAAACAACAGCAACTTATTCTTCAGCAACAAGATGAGTTGCAGCAATTAAAAGAAAGAATGCAAAAATTAGAGCAGTTATTGAATATTAAACAATAACAGGGAAAGAAAATTTTAATGGGTTCCCTTCCTTATTTAAGGAAGGGAACTGTAAAATGCAGACTATGAAAACATTATACATATTAATATTATCGGCTTCCCTGGCTTGTATTTCCATTTCAAAACTACACGCGCAAGCACCTGGTGGGGTGCCAAATCCGACGGTATGGTACAGAGCAGATGCATCTGTTTATTCTGATGCAGGAACTACCGCAGCTGCTGATAATGCTCCTGTTTATCAATGGAATGATTATCTGGGAAGTGGTAGAAATCTTTTACAGACAACAGCGGCAAGAAGGCCGGTTTATTCCAATACTACAACGTTGGCTAATTTTAATCCGACATTAACATTTACAAGAGCAAACACTCATTGGATGCAGTGTGATCCCGGAACAGGGAACGAAATTATTAACCGTGCCTCTGGAACCTTCTATTCAGCAGGGTATATGGATTCAGATTTTTTAGGAACAACTACAGGTGCAGGAATAATAGGGTTTAATACAGATATGGACTATCCCGGCCTTCATACTTCAAATAACAGCCAGTTTAATTTGCTGATGTATGCAGAGAATGGTGCGAACTATACACCTATTTCTACAAACGCATTCACCTACAAAAATTCATTTGTAGCGGGTTCTTCCTGGCAAAACGGTGCAAGTACAACCAGTCCGGCAACATATGGTGCAACCACGGTTTCACTTAATGGAACTCATACTTTTTACTCAGGAAACAACTTCTTAAATGTAAATACGGTAAATACGGCAAGGCAATTCAGAATAGGTGGTGATACTGACTGGGGATCTTATAATGGGCAGCTCAATGAAGTACTTATTTATCAGAACATACTCACTTCTCAGGAAAAAAACCGCCTGGAATCTTATTTGGCAATTAAATACGGTACTACGCTTTCAGGAAATTACGTGAACTCTACCAGTGGTATTGTGTGGAATTCTGATCCTTTATATCAGAACAATGTTCTGGGCATTGCTCGTGATAATAATGGAGCTTTGTACCAAAAGCAATCCAGAAGTGAGAATAAAAATCAGAAACTGATCATAGGTGCGGGCAATGGCCTTTTTAATACCAATGCTGCCAATACAAACACCCTGACAGACGGACAGTTTTTAATCGTGGGAGACAACGGTTTAAAACAGGCGTTAAGCATACCTTTAGTTTATACAGCCGGGACAAACGGACAAACCAATTTCCGTTTTGAATCGATCTGGAAAGTTCAGAATACAGGTAGTGTTGGCACGGTAACCGTTGCCTGGCCAAAAGGGGTGAATAACCTGTACCTGGTACAATCTACGGATGCTGTTTTTAACGGATCCGATAGCTTCACGCCGATGACTGCGGAAGTTACGGTAAACGGTGTAGTTTATAATACGGCAACCATTACTTTAAGTAACGGAAGTTTCTTCACATTTGCAGGATTTGAATATGCGCCGGGCGGAGTAACTGGGGTAGATTTCTGGGTAAAATCAGACGATGCCGGGGCCATTGCCACTGCATGGAAAGATCATTCCATCAATACTGACAATATACCTAACGTAGGAGGAATAACACTGTCAGCAGCAGATAGAAACCATAATTTCCATCCTTATACTACGGGTTATACCACATCTAAATTCTTTTATAATACGGTTTCATTAATGAATCCTACCAATGGAGAGCTCGCAAATACCAATACCTCTATTTTCTCAGCAGTAAGACCTGCGGCGGCAACCGGAACGGGAAGGATAACAGGGATTGATGATGATGCAACCAATGCTGCCGAACCGGGAATGTCTATTTTAAGCGGATTGCCAAGACAATATGAATGGTATAATACAACAACAGAAACAAGTTTTTCAACTACCTTTAATAATGGTAGTTCCAATATTTTTTCGGCAATAGCAGATAACTCAGTAGCCAACGGGGGAACTTCAGCTTCAACCGGGGGGGAAAAAAGATTGGGTTTGAATGGAACATACGAAACAACATCATTTACGGGAACTAATAAATTCCAGATCTACGGACGCCATTTAAGGGTAGGGCACGGTACTTGGGACGCCAATGGAGCTTTCCCCGGGGATATTATGGAAGTTATTTGGTACAAACGGACATTAACAGCAAATGAACAGTCGAGGGTTAATTCCTATCTTGCTTTAAAGAATGGGGTTACTTCCGCAGAAAATTACCTTACTTCAAATAGTAATATAGTCTGGGACATAATTGTTAATAATGGCTATAACAACAACATTTTCGGTATTGCAAGAGACAATGCTTCTGCATTGAATCAAAAGCAGGCAACCAGTACAGGTGCAAATCAGCAATTGGTAATAGGCCACGGAAATTCTTTATCTGAAAGTAATGCAGACAATACCAATGATTTAACAGACGGGCAATTTTTAATTGTAGGAGATAACGGTTTAAAACAGTCATTAAGCACACCTTTAGTTTCTGCGGCTGGGGCAAATGGAGAAACTAATTACCGTTTTGAATCGATCTGGAAAACCCAGAATACGGGAAATATTGGAACGGTAACCGTTGCCTGGCCCAAAGGAGTGAAAAACTTATATTTGGTACAGTCTCCGGATGCTGTTTTTGATGCAACAGATACCTTTACGCCAATGGCTGCAGAAGTTACTGTAAACGGTGTGGTTTATAACACGGCAAACGTTATGCTTTCTAACGGACAATACTTTACCTTTGCCGGTTTCGGCTATTCTCCGGGGGGTGTTGTCAACGGACTTGCTTACTGGTACAGGGCCGATAAAAACGCGGCAAATACCGGTGACGGAACAGACGTAACCGGATGGACAGATGTATGGAACGGAACCACGGTAGCACAGTTGGGAACCAATGCGTTACCAAAGTACACAAAAGGAACATCTTCTTACTTCAACTTTAACCCCGGGATTAATTTTACAGCTGTTACCCAGACATTAGGGAATGTCAATGTACGGACTATATCTGCATTGGAATTTGATATTTTTACATTGACAAAAGAAAATATTCTTGGAACCGGAGCCAACAACAGGATTTTCAGTTCACTGGTTGACAATAGTTTGCCTTCCGGAGCTATTGAAAGATGGGACGGTATAGGGTTAATGACCGATCAGGGATATGCCAATCAGGTTGAGAGGGTAAATAACTCTTATGGTGCCCGATACTTGGCAAATCCCGGAAATATCAGCCGCTCTACTACGATACCTAGTATTATGTATCACAGATTTACCGACCTGACAATATCAAAAGGACTGAACGGAGCTGCCAATGGTACCAATGGAACCCATACCGCAAGAGGATTAATGAATGGAGGGCACGCTTTCGGCGATACCCGTTTCTCAGGTAACGGAAGCGACAATGGCGGTTTTACGGGTAACATAGGAGAGACGATCATCTATGGTGCGGGTAATTTAACTGCCACCGAGCGCAGAAGGGTAGATTCTTACCTGGGTATCAAATACGGAATTACGTTAGGCCAGGTCAATACAGACCATTATCTGGATGCGGACGGTAATATGGTATGGAACGGTGCAACCAATACCGCTTACAACAACAATATCTTTGGTATTGCAAGAGAAGACATCGGGCTTTTTGAGCAAAAAGTATCAAAAAGTGTGAATGCCGGAACCATCCTTACCGTGGCAACGACAAATGATTTTGTAAATCCAAACGATAATGCAGCACGTACGGGATTTGCTCAGGATAAAACGTACTTATTGTTAGGCGATAATAACGTAACACTTCTGCCGCTAAACAGTATTACTGTAAACGGCTTTACGGGGGGGGCACGTATCCAGAGACAATGGTTGGCACAGCCTACTAATGCTGTGGGTACCGTAAACTTCGGAGCTGATCTTAGTGCTTATGGGGCAGGTTTTATTGGCGGGGCTGCTGTAAAAATGATGGTAGCAAATGATGCTGCTTTTACTTCTAATGTAGAATATATTGCCGGAACCTATGATGCCACCAGTGGAAAATGGGTGCATCCTTATAGTTTTTCCTCAGGCCAAAACAAATACATTACCTATGTAAGGGTAGATGAAAATGCTTGTACAGCTGGTTGTAACGACAATACCTTCTTAAACACAACAGATCCTAATGATATAGAATATGATAACCTGATAGCAGGTGATGAAGATATTATAGCAAAAGGAAAAGATGGTGCATTTTATATATGGGGTTATAATACATCACCTAATGTATCTACTGCAAATACGAATGTTGTATTAGACTTGCTTACACCTACGAAAATCGATCCAAGCACTGTATTACCAACTACAGGATCAACAGGATCAGGGTTCAACTACACCGGTACACCGTTAAAAGCAGCAATAGCTAATGTATATCATTTATTAACAACTGATGGACTTTATGTTTGGGGGAATGGTAATATGTATACTCTTACCACTATAAATAATACTGCTATCACTTACAGAACTCCAAGTGGCTACAGATTTGGTAAGCTTACTGTTAACAATAAAGCAGACGGACTGCCACCGGGAGTTAGCCCAAGCAATGTAAAAATGATGTTCGGAGCCCAACTTTCACTAACTATTGTAACTTGTAGCGGTGAAGTTTGGACGCTTAACCAAGGTCCTGCGTATTTTGGAGATGGTGTTACTACCTCAAGTCCAGCCAACAATTCAATATGGCACCGTGTAAAAACATCTGCAACCCAAACACTTGACAATGTGGTAGCGGTGCGTGGTAATGATGACACTAAAATTGCCTTAACCTCAACAGGTAAGCTTTATACATGGGGACAAGGTACTTATATTGGTGATGGTACTGATCTAGTTGGAGGAACAAACAGAGCTTTTGCAACAGAAATGGTTGTTCCTGCCGGTGTAACACCAAAAATGATCGGAATTACAGGAATTACTAATTATTTTCTGTTGGCAACGAATGGTAAACTTTATGCTATGGGAAGTAATGATTGGGGAGTTTTGGGAGATGGTACCGAAAATGCCAGCATTACCTGGAAAGAAGTAACTGCAATCTCTGGTGCGCATACATTGGGCGGAAACATTGTCTGGATATCACCGGGAGAACATTCAGCTTTTAGTGACTCTTATCCGACAATAAATGTTTTGACCAATGATAAAAAACAGTGGGGCTGGGGAAGTAATTTTAATTATAAACTAGGTCAGGCTGATGCATCAGGCACTACTATCTATGCTAATCCTATTTATATGCCGGGTAATTCAACAAATCCAAATCCAATGGGTCTTAATGATGAAATCATTGCGGTTGAAACAGGAGGCAGATTTACCATGAATTATAAAAGTACTAACACATATTTTGGTTTTGTAGGATTAAGCCAATATGGAACGATAGGAAATGGTTCTACCGGTAATGCTTCTTTCGAAAAATATACCTATAACACGGCTATTCTGGATCTTTGTAGTGCAGTAACAGGTTCTTGCACCAATCCGGGAGTATTCGATGCTGCTGGTTTACCAAGCACAACCGGTATTTCTAATTTAGTAGGTTTTACAGGTGCTACGACAGGCTGGCCGGCTAATGTGAATAATGGCCATATCGTGATAGAATCGAAAAACAAAGGTTTTGTAATAACCAGGGTAAGTTCATCAGCAGCAATACTAAACCCGGTAGAAGGTATGTTGATCTACGATATGGCAGCAGCCTGCGTTAAACTGTACAACGGTACAGATTGGAAATGTCTGGCTAAAGATTGTTTGTAAAATAGAAATCTGAAAACGATGAAAAGATTTACAATTGTAATGATAATAAGTTTGGGCGCTTTTGCAAGTGCAGGTGCTCAAACAGCTATAGATAAAAAAACAGCCGACAGCTCTGCGGTCTTGGACTTTGCAGCTGGCACTACCAAAGGTATTATCCTGCCCGCTGTAGAAACCTTACCCGCTACACCGGCTAATGGAACGTTTTTATTTGATAAGGTTGCCAAAATTGTAAAAATGTACCAGAATGGAGTCTGGGTAAACCTTTCCGATGTAGGGGATATTGCAGGAACCGTACCTGTTGCATCGTATAGCGGCACCGTTGATAACGGTAAACAGACGGTAATCGGATCGAAATCAACCACGGCAGACGGTGTGTTGGTGTTGGAGGCTGCAGATAAGGCGCTGGTTCTTCCTAAGATTTCTAATCCGCATCTAAATGTAAAAAGTCCTTATCCGGGAATGATGTGCTATGACACCGATAGAAAAGCATTGGCGGTGTTTGACGGTTTGGTTTGGAATTATTGGAAATAAAACATTCGTTTAAATTACCTCAGGACTTAGCTAGGTAGGAAAATGGAAAAATAAGTTCAGTTTCATACAAAGGTATTGATAAGTTCAAGGTTCAATAAATCACAGTAATTATGAAAAAAACAATCATATATACCCTAATGATATTTCCTGCAGTTTCATCGGCCCAGACGGTAAACAAAGGCAATTTGTCGGTGAGTCCCGGAACGGAAGTATCCACTTATTTCGATTTCAGCAACGAAACCACTGCCGATGTATTAAACGATGGTTCGATGCACTTTTACGGACATTACAACAACGAAGGCCTTTTCAGTTATACTACGAACAGTACAACAGGATATGTGGTTTTTGAAGGAATGATGCCGGAGATGCAGAAAATCGGGGGAACTTCGCCAAGCAGTTTTTACGACGTACTGTTCAACAAAAGCGGTACAACGCACAGTTTTCACCTGACCAACGATATTGCCAGTGCCGGTACCGTTAACCTTATGAACGGGGTCGTGCTCATGGACAAAACTCAGGGAGGAGCCTTTGTATTTTTGAAAGGGGCAAAGCACATCAATACTTCCGATAAAAGTCATGTAAACGGGGAGGTCACCAAGCGCGGCGATGAAAACTTTAAATACCCTGTAGGCGATGGCGGGTATTACCGTTTTGCAGGTATATCTGCTCCTGTACAGGAATCGGAGATCTATACGGGAGAATACCTTTATGAAAACTCCGACAGCAAATATCCCCATGCCAGCCGTACCGGCATATTGCAGGCAATTGACGATAAAGAATACTGGATCATCAACCAAAGCGTAAAAACCGGTAATTCGGTAATCGTAACCCTTTCATGGGATACGCGTACCACGCCACCAGGTTTTACGGCTAACCCCGATCTGCTGCATGTAGTGCGCTGGGATGAAAACCAGAAACTGTGGGTAGACGAAGGGGGGGTGGTCAACCACGCCGACAAAACGGTAAGCACCCCTGTAAAGGTAGAAGGTTTCGGAATCTTCACGCTGGGCACGGTTAAAAAGCCGTTGCTGAATCCGGGTGAGGTAGTCATCTACAACGGTGTTACCCCTGATGGTGACGGCATGAACGACCACTTCATCATAGACAACATCAACCAGTTTCCAAACAACAATGTAAGCATTTACAACCGCTGGGGAAGAAAAGTATTCGAAACACACAGCTATGACAGCAACGGCAACGTATTCCGTGGTTATGCCGAAGGAGAAGCCATTGTAAACAAAGGAGAGAAACTACCTACAGGAACCTATTACTATGTAGTGGAATACCTGTACGACCGCGACGGGCAAAACCAATGGGTTAAGAAAGTAGGCTACCTGCATTTGGAAAATAACGATTAAAGCACAAAGCAATGAGAAAAACAGGAATAATAACGGCTTTGTTGGCTTTAGCAAGCTTTACATCGGCCCGTGCCCAGCAAGACCCGCAGTACACCAACTATATGTACAATACCATAAACATCAACCCGGCCTATGCAGGTAGCAGGGGAGCCCTGAGTATCTTCGGGCTCCACCGCAGCCAGTGGGTAGGTTTGGAAGGTGCACCCACAACAAATTCGTTTTCAGTGAACACCCCGATCGCCGGAAGTAAAGTGGGGCTGGGGGTAAGTTTTGTGAATGATGCGTTGGGAGTGATGGATGAGAATACGATAAGTGTAGATTTCTCGTATACGTTGGATTTAAACAACCGCGGCAGCAAATTAAGCTTCGGGATGAAGGCATCTGCGAATCTACTGAACGTGGCGTATTCAGATCTGAACAAATACAACCCGAACGATCCGCAACTCTTAAACGATGTGCGGAACGAGTTCACACCGAACATTGGCGCAGGGATCTACTGGCATAACGAAAAAAGCTATGTAGGTTTCTCTGTACCTGGCTTCCTGGAAAGCACGCGTTACGACAACAACATCCAGAGTACCATGCAGCAGAAGATGCACTACTACTTAATGGCAGGCCATGTATTTGAAATTAACCCGGTGTTGAAGTTCAAACCGGCATTTTTAATAAAAGCAGTAAATGGTGCACCGTTGCAGGCAGACATAACGGCAAACTTCCTGATCCACGATAAGTTTACCATAGGCGGAGCGTACCGTTGGGATGCCGCATGGAGCGGGTTGGTAGGTTTTCAGGTAACCGACGGCATGTTTATAGGTTACAGTTATGACAGCGACATCAAGGCTTTAAGAAACTATAATAACGGTTCACACGAGATCTTTCTGCGCTTTGAATTGTTTAACAAATACCGCCGCGTGAACTCGCCGCGCTTCTTCTAAAACCAAAGGATATGAAAAAAGGAATATACACAGCCGCCTTGTTCACCGCCTTTTTACTGGGGAACACGGCAATAAACGCACAGGCAGGTTTAAAAAAAGCCGGTAAAGAACATGATCAGTGGGCATATATAGATGCCATCAGCATCTATGAAAAAGTAGCCAGACGCGGTTACGTAAGCAAAGACCTGCTGGAGAAATTAGGTGATGCCTATTACTTTAATGCACGTTATGCCGAAGCAGAAAAGCATTATGAACGTTTGTTCAGCGAATACGGAAGTGAAGCACCTGCAAGCGAGTATTATTACCGCTATGCACAAACATTACAGCATACGGGCAGGGAAGCCGAATCAAAAAGCTACTACGACCAGTTTATAAATAAAGTGGGCAGCAATACGCAGATTGCACAGATAAGAAAGAACGAAGCTGAACTGAAAAAACAGATCCTGGCAAATTCCGGTCGGTACGATGAGGTAAACAACCTGGATATCAACACGCAGTTTGCTGATTACGGCAGCTATGTGCACAACAGTCAGCTGTACTTTACCAGCGCACGCGACACAGGCAGCCTTAGTAAACGCGAACACACATGGACGGGCGATGCCTTTACCAGCCTGTACAGCGTAGCAGCGACAGCTACCAAAGACGACAAGGTAACCCGTTTGAAGGGCAAGGTAAAATCACCGCTCAACGAATCAACGGCAGTTATCACCAAAGACGGCAACACGATGTATTTTACAAGAAACAACTACATCAACAATACCCGTAAGTACGATGCCAACAAAAATACCAATCTTAAAATCTACCGTGCAGAAAATGTAAACGGCAGGTGGGAGAACATAACAGAATTGTCGTTTAACATGGACGGGTACAATACGGCGCACCCGACTTTAAGTCAGGACGAAACAACGATGTATTTTTCAAGCGACCGCCCGGGAGGTTTTGGTGCGTCGGATTTGTGGCAGGTGGCGATCCACCCGTCAGGTGCGTTTGGAGGACCTGTAAACATGGGATCGGCAATCAATACTGAAGCACGTGAAACCTTTCCGTTTGTAACACCAACGGGAGCGTTATACTTTTCAAGCGACGGACGTATAGGTTTGGGAGGCCTGGATGTATATGCTGTAAAGTTGGACAGGAACAGCAATCCGGGTGAAATTCACAATCTGGGATCCCCCGTAAACAGCAATGCCGACGATTTTGCATATTATATCGATGCTGACAGCAGACAGGGATTCTTTTCAAGTAACCGCGACGGGGGCAAAGGAAACGATGACATTTACAGTTTCACAGAAGTCAGACCCCTGCAGTTGGAATGCATGCAGAAACTATTGTTAACGGTAGTAGATTCCAAAACGCGTAACATCATACCAGATGCAGCTGTAACCCTGTACGACAGGTTGTATAACGAGCTGGAAACAAGCAACCGCTACCAGAATGAGGGCTACATTTTCGACAACGGGTTTAAATGTGGGGAAGGCTACCGTTTAAAAATAGAAAAGACCGGTTACAGCACCAGAGAAGACTTTGTATTGATGAACAAAGAAAGCGGTGTAACCGAGCATACGGTCGTATTGGAACGTCGTAAAACCGAGGTGAAAAAAGGAGATGATTTATTTAAAGTGCTGAATCTGAATCCTATTTATTTCGATTTGGATAAGTATAACATCCGTCAGGATGCAGCAGTTGAACTTGCAAAAATACTGGCAGTACTCGAAGAATATCCGACGATGAAAATTGATATCCGCTCTCATACCGACAGTCGTGCCTCGCATAAATACAACGACAGGTTATCAGACGGACGCGCGAAATCAACCCGGGAATGGTTAATGGAACACGGAATTGAAGCGTCGCGTTTAACGGCAAAAGGCTACGGTGAACGCCAGCTCATCAATGAATGTGCCGACGGTGTAAAATGCAGGGAAGAAGCACATCAGGCCAACCGCCGATCTGAGTTTATTATCATGGAGATGTAGGAACCGGACAGGTATTTAAAAACAAAAAGCGTTACCAGATGGTAACGCTTTTTGTTTTTAATGTCCTAATTTGTTGTAACTGTGATTATTGAATTGTATGGATAAGATACTGTCATCGCACCCTGACTTCTGTTTAGCTTTACCAATTAAAGCTGTTTAAATGTAGCAAAATATTGTTATTGATTGCTCATAAGCTGTTTGTTAAATTTATTTTATAACAAAGTTTAAAGTTTTTGTAAGAACACATTTAGGAAAAAAATTATCATGAGAAACAACGATGTAAAAGGGAAAGTAGTTCTTATTGCCGGTGGCGGTAAGAATCTGGGAGCGCTGTTAAGCAGAAATTTTGCAGCAAAAGGCGCAAAGTTGGCCATTCATTATAACAGTGAAGGTTCAAAAGCAGAAAGTGAAAAGACTTTGGCTGATGTGCAGGCACTCGGGGCAGAAGCATTTCTGTTTCAGGGCGATTTAACCAGGGTAGCAAATGTGACGAGGTTTTTTGACATGGCCATCGCTAAATTTGGCGGAATTGATATTGCGATCAATACTGTTGGCATGGTATTGAAAAAACCTTTTGTTGATACAACCGAAGAAGAATATGATACTATGTCTGATATAAATTCAAAAGTGGCTTATTTCTTTCTTCAGGAAGCGGGTAAAAAAGTGAACAATAATGGCAAAATCTGCACCATTTTAACCTCATTGCTGGCTGCATATACAGGCTTGTATTCTACCTATGCAGGCATGAAGGCCCCGGTAGAACATTTTACAAGAGCAGCTTCAAAAGAGTTTGGAGAGAGAGGCATCTCTGTAACAGCCGTAGCCCCGGGACCTATGGATACGCCGTTTTTTTACGGGCAGGAATCGGATGATGCCGTGTCTTATCATAAATCAGCCTCGGCTTTGGGCGGACTGACTGATATTAAGGATATAGCGCCGTTGGTAGAATTCCTGGTAACGGACGGTTGGTGGATCACTGGCCAGACAATCTTTGCTAATGGAGGATATACAACAAGATAATTTTTATTGGGTTATATTAAAAAAATGTAAATGCCGATTGGATCGATCCAATCGGCATTTTTTTTATTATAGAAACCTCTGGATATTATTCGAATATCATAGAGCTGTGAGCAGGTGTGATATTACAGTCCTGTTTGAAAAGAATAGCAAATTATTGCTATTCTTTATAGTTTACTTTTCTGCTAACTTAACATGTTGTAAATATTGCTGCCGTTTACTGAAATAAGGTCTTAATTATAAGAAAATTAGGTTTTTGTAAATAAGTTTTGAATTTAGTAACCGCTTCAGGTAAATACTGGATTCATGTCTAGTGTAAAAGTACAGAAAGTCTAACCACTACAATTGGGATATTATTAAGCGGTTAGGGTTTATAAAAGAAGTTGATACGATTCTACAAAATGCATTCGAATTTTAAAGACATTCATATTGGTGCGGTTATTCTTAAAATTACCAGGGAAAAAGAGATAGACGAACAGCGCATTGTTAAATTCTTAAAAAAAACTCCTGGTGAAATAAAGAAGATGTATGAATCCAAAGATTTGGGTTCTGATTTACTTCTGCTTTGGAGTAAACTTTTAGAATATGACCTTTTCAGGGTTTATTCACAACATCTCATATTGTATGCTACCGTATATCCGGAAAAAAAACCATTGCGAAATAAGGGAGGGAATGAAGTTCCGCGGTTTAAAAAGAATATTTATACCGTAGAAATAATCGATTTTATTCTGGAACTTTTACAAACAGGTGAGAAAACCGCCGGTGATATAACAAAAGAATACAACATTCCCAAAACAACATTAAACCGTTGGATGCAAAAATACAAACAACAGCATGAAGCCCAATTATAAAAAGATTTATACAGACCTGTTAAACAGAAAATACCCGGAAAAAAAACAGTTATGCGCCTATATTCTCAATAAACCCGAGATTGAGACCCTTGATGTAATTGAACTGAACGAACTTATTTTCAGCGGTAAAAAGAGCAATGCCTCTAAGAATCAGTCGTTCCGCTCTTATGACGAGCAAACGGTATTGAAGATATTAAACTATCAGAAAAAGAACCGGCTGAACAACATTCAGCTTGCAAATCATTTTAAATTAAGCCGGAATACCGTTGCCAGGTGGAAAAAGGAACAGGGCCCTTCCGTTCCGGCTTAATCATTGTAATTATTCAAGAGGCAGGTTTATGAGAATCCCGAACCCGTCAGCAGTATCAATTTTCACGGTTCCTCCCATTTGGGAAATACGTGAAATAACAGATTTAATTCCTAATCCATTGTTTTTCCTTATGGTGAAATTTCCGTCATTTTTAATAAGCAATGAAACAGAATCATCGTTTTCGCGGTACAGCAAAAGGGAAATATTCCGCGCTTTAGAATGTTTTATAATATTGGCAAGTGCTTCCTGTATAACTTTGAGCAATTCAATTTTCTGAGCCGAGGTAATGTCTTCTAAAACATCCTGGTCAATTTCTATAGTTTTGTTATAATAAGGGGAAGGAAATATCATTTCAAGATTGGTATGAATCTGCTGGTAAAATAGCACTTCCGCTTTTTTATCCGACAGGGAATACCATTCATGGCTTTTGTGCCGTGTAAATTCATAAACCTGCTCCACCTGTTTTAGTATTTTTGTCAGTTGTGTTTTATCATGAGTACGGTCTTCGAGCAGCAGCAGTTCAATTTGATGCTTTATGGCCGACAGGGATGAGGCCGCTGAATTGTGAAGGTCTTCCCCCAGACGTATCTGTTCGTTTTTTACAGCCTGAAAAGCCATTTCTTCCATAGTGGCTATCTGAATCTGGGCAATGTTGTTTAAGCGGTCGATCCTGTTTTGAATGATTTTATTCTTTCGAATTCTGGACCATATGGTACCCGAAAGTATGAGCAGAAAAAGGATGCAGATACTGAAAAACCGGATTCGCTGCCTGTGCTTTGTGTTTTCTGCCTGTGCCAGCGCATTTTGCATATCCTCTGCTTTTGTGAACGAATAAAGAAGGTCGTCTAATTCCCCTGTAAGCTGGGTTTTGATGCTGTCGCTGAAGACATTTGCTTTTTCCATATGCAGGTAGGCATCTTTGTAATTGCCTTTGATAAAATCAATTTCGGCAGTATAAAGCATTAACCGTTCCTTAATATCGTTGTTTAGAAGCGGCGCAATGCCTTTGTATTTTTCTATGTAAAGTTCCGCACTGTCTGTCTGACGGGTTCTTGTGTAAAAATCTGTTTTCCATTCAATAAGCGCATATTCAATAAAATAGGTATTGGTCTTGTTTTTGTACTTTTCTTTAAGAAAATTTATTTTTTTAAAAACAGCATCGCAGGCTTTGTAATCTTTATTGATATTCGATTTAAAGAACTCCTGCTCTAACAGTTGCAGTTCCGTTTGAAGCAGATAATCAGGCGGTAATTTCTTTTTTTTAAGAGCATTGACAATATTTACGGTAACATTGTAAATTTCAGAAAGACTTTTGCTGTCCTGCAATTCACAATAAACGGCACTTACAGGTTCGATTATGTGGAAAGCATCAAGTGCAATACGCGGCTCAATGCGGTTCTTTGCCAGCAGATGGGGGATGTTGCTGATGAAGGTTTTTTCCTTATTATAAGTTTCAATTACCTTTTCATAGTTTTTCCGGGTAACGAAAATTCTGCACTTTTCTGCTGCTTCAATAAGGGAATACTGGTTCTGAAGTTTGTATTCATGACCTATTTTTTCAGCAAAGTACATCGCTGCTCCACGTTTATCGAACATCGCGGAATTGTTAAGCAGCATAGTGTAGTATTTAATACGGTATTTTTCATACTTCTTGTTTGAAAATGCGATCTGTTCAAATTCTGACAGATAATTTCGAAGTTCAGATGTTTTAATATGAATACCTTTGGCCAATAGGTCATAGCTAAGCTGGTTTATTTTTGAAAGATAAACAGTGTCGTTAATTTTTTTGTTGTTGTATGCGGTGTTTATTTTTTGAAAATAGTAGGCAACCGAGTCCTTTTTTTGTGCGGAGCAAATACAAATATGCAAAAGAAAAACTATTCTTAGTAAGGTAGGTTTCATGGATTTACAGGTGAATGCTATGGGAAAATTCTAAATAAGATTTAATTGCCGGCAATAAGCCAGAAGTTCAGTTATGGAATGTGTTTTTGTTTTTTCCATCATCTTCCTGCGGTGGGCTACAACGGTGTGCCTGCTCAGGAATGTTTTGTCGGCTGTCTGGTCAATAGAAAGTCCCTGGGCAAATAAATTAAGGATATGCAGTTCTCTGGGGGTAAACGGAATGTCCTTTAATTCAGAAAAGGATGAGATAATATCCTTGATTTCAGGACAAACGAACATCTTCCTGTTATCAATTGACCGAATGCATTCTGTTATTATGGAAATACCGGAAGATTTACTTATAAATCCCTGAGGATGATAATCCAGGATATTCTTTATAAGCAGCGGGTTTGTCAGGCTTGAAACTATAATGATTTTGCTTTTTTTACTCAGTCTTTTAACGTCATTGATGAGAGGCAGGGAATTTTGATCTTTAAGATAGTAATCAATGAACAGGTAAAGGGGTTCGTTGTGGTGGGAGCCTACAAACTGCAGGAATTCTTTTTCCCTGTAAAAAGTATGTATGGATTTAAAGATGTTGAGCTTTTCCAGGATGAGGGAAAACGAATCTCCAAAAAGTATATGATCATCCATTATAGCTGCAATGCGCTGGTTTTGAGTAGGGATTTCTCGAAAATTCATAACTTGTTTTAATTTTCTTTTATATTGTAACGACAGTTTAAAACTAGATAAAATAAAGCATAATAGAATAGCATTATATTGTTATTTTATAGTATTAAAGAGGTTTTTTTATGCTAAAAACCGGAAGCTCGCTTGCAGAGATGCTTTTTTTTCCGAAAAGACTTCAACTGTTATAAAGGTTATTTAAAAGAGATATTGGGTGAAATGCAGGTATTATAGTATAAAGAGCCCGGAATACCGGCAGATGAAATTCTTGTCACGGGGCAACTGCTCTGCGGATATTCCTTTGTAAACTTGTAAAAAAACAATATGGAACATTACAGCACCGCAATTGTCCTGAATACCACACCCATTAAAGTATTCAGTGCCCTGACAAATGAAATAATGTTTTGGTGGACAACCCTGTTTGAAGGAAAGGCAAAGAGGAACGGAGATGAGTTTACCGTACGTTTTGGTGATAACATTTTCAAAACTATGGAAGTCCTGGAACTTTCGGAAGGTGCAAAAGTTGTCTGGCTGGTGAAGGATTCACTGATCGCAATTCCGGGGATCCGCAACCAGAAAGAATGGATAGGAACTACGATAATATGGGAAATCGTCCCCGACGGAATAAATACCGGCTTAAAACTTACCCATATAGGTTTAAATCCACGCGCAGAATGCTATACAGTATGTACTGCGGGCTGGCAGCAGTTCCTGAACAGCCTTAAAAAATACCTGGAAACGGAAAAGGGGAATCCATACAAAGGATAAAATACAAAATAAGCATAATTGACTTGTCTGGCAGAAAGGCACGGCACGGCATTTGCCCTGGTGTTTTTAAGATTTAAAATAAATCCTTATTTTCGCACTTTATACCAAAATTATGCTGTTACCCGGTTTTTACAAAGTTTTAGAAGCAGAATGGAATGCGCTTCAACTCAACGCAGTGGTGGAACTCAATTCTGCGCACGATGTTTTTAAAGGGCATTTTCCGAATAATCCCGTAACACCGGGGGTATGTATGCTGCAGTTGCTTAAAGAGCTTACAGAACACGGTGTCGGTAAAAAACTTTTCATAAAAGAGTGCAGCAATGTAAAATTTATGGCTCTTATAAATCCTGAAATCCACGCGGTACTCAATATAAACATTGTTGTGACCGAAAGCGAATCGGGGTACAAAATAAAAGCCTCAGCGGGTTTTAAAGAAACAACAGCCTTAAAGGTAAGTGCTCTATTAAGTGAAAATCTATAATGGATGCTGCTGGAACATTTGAAAAAAAGTGGTGTGTTGTCATTCCCACCTACAACAATGCCAAAACCCTGAAACGCGTAATAGACGGTGTTTTAAGGTATACTGCTGATGTTTTTATCGTAAACGACGGCAGTACGGATGAAACCGCAACACTGCTAAAAGAATATACTGCTTTGCATATACTGCAGCTGTCGGAAAACAGGGGAAAGGGAAACGCCCTTAAACAAGGCTTTGAACAGGCCCGCCTACACGGTTTTGAATATGCGGTAACGATCGATTCCGACGGACAGCATTATCCCGATGATCTCCCTGTTTTTCTGGAAGAGATGAAAAAGTCACCTAAACCGTTGTTGCTTATCGGCAGCCGCAATATGACGCACGAAAGCGTTCCCAGAAAAAGCAGTTTCGGTAACCGGTTTTCCAATTTCTGGTTCTGGTTCGAAACCGGGATCCGGCTTACAGATACACAGTCGGGATACAGGCTGTATCCGCTGAACGGGATACCGCTAAAGTATTTTACGGAAAAATTCGAATTTGAAATCGAAATTATCGTACGCACAGCCTGGAACGGGGTCGAGGTAAGAAATGTTCCGGTACGCGTGCTATACGATCCGGCCGAGCGGGTATCGCATTTCCGTCCGTTCCGCGATTTTACACGCATAAGTATTCTTAATACCATTCTGGTCATCATTACACTGCTGTACATAAAGCCGCGCAGTTTCATCAGGAAATTCAAAAAAAAAAGCTTTAGGGACTTTATAAAGGAAGATATCCTGCAGACAGACGACAGCAACGAGGTAAAAGCTGCTTCTCTGGCACTGGGAGTGTTTTTAGGAATCATTCCTGTATGGGGATTCCAGACGTTCCTGTCTATTTTCCTGGCAGCCGTTTTCCGGCTTAACAAGGCTATTTCGTTCGTGGGATCGAACATCAGTATTCCGCCGATGATTCCGCTGGTGGTTTGGGTATCTTTGAAGATAGGCAGTGTTCTCATTCCTTCTGACCAAGAACCTGTTTTAAATTTCAACAGCATCTCTTATGAATCGGTAAAACTTCATCTGGTGCAGTATATTGCCGGTAGTTTTATTTTGGCTACTTTTATGTCGGTGATCTCAGGATTAGGATGTTATACATTCCTGCGTGCCTGTAACAGAAAAAATACCCGAAATGTTTAACGGATTTTATTATATATTTCAGAAAATTCAAAAATATCCCAGAACGGCACTCCTCTCGGCATTGCTGTTCTTGGCTGCTTCGGTATTTGCAGTGCGCAATATGGCTTTCAATGAGGACATTAACCGCATTCTGCCCAAGAACAGACAGCACGATACCTCTGCAGTTCTCATTGGAGAAATGAATTTTGCCGATAAGGTAGCGGTCATCTTTAAAAAGAAGGCTAAAACTTCAGATGATGACCTTGAAAATGCGGCGCAGGCGTTTATCGATACCCTGCCGTCATTAAAAAAATATTACCGTTCCGTACAGGGAACACTCGATGAAGATCTTTTCAGGAATTCGTTTCAATTTGTCTACAGTCACCTCCCGATTTATCTGAATGAAACCGATTATCAGGACATTGAAAAAAGACTGAATCGCGACAGTATTGGCGCGCAGGTACAGCGCAATTATGAACTGCTCACGGAAGGTACAGCGGGAATTATGAAAGAAGTGGTTGTGCGCGACCCGCTGCAGTTATCATTTCTGGCCCTGCAAAAGTTGCAGCAACTTCAGGGCGGCGGCGATTATAAATTCGAAAACGGCTATCTGTATACGCACGACGGCCAAAAGATCATGCTGTTCATCGACCCTGTATACGGAGGAAGCGAAACCGAACACAATGAATTTTTTACAGAACAGCTTGAGCACCTCCGTATAGTTGTTGAAAAAGCACATCCCGAGGTTGAAGTACTTTATTTCGGTTCTCCCTTTATTGCGGTAGCCAATGCAAAACAGATCAAGCACGATATTCTTACAACGGTAGCCATTTCGGTATCAGCTCTTATGCTGTTGCTGATTTTTTACTACCGCAGTCTGTGGGTACCCGTTATTGTAATGATTCCAACCGTTTTCGGCGGTTTTTTCGGATTGCTGTGCCTGTATTTTCTGAGAACAGGTATTTCGGCGATTTCCTTGTCCGTTGCCGCAATCCTCATTGGAATTACAATTGATTATGCATTGCATTTTCTCACACATTCCAAAAACAGTGGAAACATGAGGGCACTTTTAAAAGATGTGACCCGGCCGTTGCTGATGAGCAGTTCCACAACAGCTGTTGCTTTTTTATGCCTTCTTTTCGTTCATTCGGATGCTTTGGTTGATCTTGGAATCTTTGCGAGCATTTCCGTTGTAGCCACGGCCGTATTTACACTTATTATTCTGCCGCATGTGTACAAAGGAAAACCATTGGAACACAACCATGCAATTGACAAGGTTGCGAGATATCCGTTTGAAAAGAATAAGGCTTTGCTGGTTCTGAGCCTGCTGCTTATTATTATAAGTGCATTTACCTATCATAAAGTAGTGTTCGATGGTGATCTTTCGAAAATCAACTATATGCCCGAAGAACAGCGTAAGGCAGAGAAAGAGCTTTATGCCGACCATAAGGTAGCCAAAACCTTATTTGTGGCGGTACACGGGAAAGATCAGGACGACGTACTGAGATGGAATGATGAGGTATATACCAGGCTGGAACGGTTCAAAAGTATTAAGAATATACAATCTGTAAGCGTGCTGCTGCCTTCAAAAGAACGTCAGCAGGAAGCTGTAAAGCGCTGGAATGCTTTCTGGAATCCGGAACGTATCCGCACGACGGTGGAAACAATCGAAAGCGAAAGTGTGGCGCACGGGTTCAATGACCGTACCCATGAATCCTTTTACAGGGCACTGGAAAAAGAATACAGTACAGTGAACCTTGATACGCTGAAACAGTTCAGTGAGATGCTTTCGCGCGAATTCGTACACGGAAAGAACCGGTATATTGTATCCACCGTGGTCACACTCGATCCCGGTCACAGGAATTCCTTTATACAGAAATTCGAAAAAGAACTCAGGGATCTGCCGGCACTCATTATTGACCGCCAGGCGCTTAACGAGCAGTATCTGGCATATCTTGTCAATGACTTTAATGCACTTGTTTCGTATTCATTCATCGCCGTTTTTGTCATACTTTTTATCTTTTACAGAAGGATAGAACTGGTGTTGGTTGCGGCTGTTCCAATAGCGCTTACCGGATTTATTACCGCGGGTCTTATGGGATTGCTGAACATACCTTTTAATATATTCAGCACTATTGTGTGCACCCTGGTATTCGGACACGGTATCGACTTTACCATTTTCATGACGAGTGCCCTTCAAAAACAATATACCGACGGTAAGGACGAAATGCCACTATACCGGACATCGATTATTCTGGCGGTGCTTACAACCATACTGGCGATAGGGGCGCTCGTATTTGCAAAGCATCCCGCATTGAAATCCATCGCGCTCATTGCCCTTGTGGGAGTAAGTGTGGCAGTACTTGTAACCTTTGTCCTGTATCCGGTTCTGTACCGGTTCCTGTTTTTTAACCGCATACAGAAAGGATTATCCCCCGTAACGCTTTGGCTAGTGGTACAATCTGTTTTCATGTTTGCATACTATTTTCTTGCAAGTCTTGTCGTATCGGTCTTTATGCGTTGTATTTTCTGGATATTACCTTTCTCAAAAGAAAGGAAATGGTTGCTTTTCGGGAAAATAATGTCGGGTTATATGAAATCAGTACTGTACCTGAAACCTACGGTTGATAAAAAAATATTCTACAAAGAACGGTTCCGGAAACAGTCGGTGATCATCGCAAATCATACTTCTTTCCTGGATTCGCTGACCATGGGAATGACAAAGTCCGAAATAGTGTACATTGTAAACGACTGGGTTTACAAATCGCCGGTTTTCGGAAGGGCAGTTAAATTTCTGGGATTCTACCCTGCGACACGTGGTGTTGAAAAAGGACTCGAGCCTTTGGAAGTGCGTCTCGGAACCAAATTTTCTGTAATGATTTTTCCTGAAGGTACCCGGTCAAGAACATCGGAAATAGGACGTTTTCATAAGGGAGCCTTTTTTATGGCCGAAGAACTGCAGCTGCCAGTACAACCTGTATATATACACGGAAATGCAGACCTTTTACCCAAAGGTGATTTTATCATTTATGATACCGACTGCCATGTGTATGTTGGGGAAGCAGTAGATCCGGACGATGCAAAGTTCGGCACTGATTATGCAGAACGTACCAAGAAAATCAGCAGGCACTTCAAAGAAGAATACCGCAATATACGGCTGGAGGCTGAAGGATCGGATTTTTTCAGGCAGAAGCTCCTGTTGAGTTTTCTCTATAAAGAACACGGTGTTTTAAGGGCCGTAAAAGAAGATTTTAAGAAAAACATGTTGTCTTATTATGCTTTATTCAGGCTTGTGGGAGAAAAAGTAAATATAGCCCATATAACATCTGATTACGGCCAAACGGATTTTTTACTGGTAAACCAGTTTCCTGCAAGGAAAATAACGGTGTTTAACACAAATGTTGAACGCCGTGCCGTGGCACAAACGTCTTATATAGTAAATAAATTTGCCATAAATTATGTGGAGACTATGGCCGAAGTCTGGAAAAGAAATACCGTGCTGTTGCTGTCGCATTTAAACGGGTTTAAAGAGGAAGTTCCGTTAACGGTGCAGCAGGTCGTGGTAGTGTGCTGCGGGTTTGAACCGGAATTTCAAGGCTTTAGAAACGCAGAATCAGGAGTTGCAGGAGTACTAATTTACGAGCGTTATGAAACAGATTAAAACATACGACGTAGTAGTGATCGGAAGTGGCCTGGGCGGCCTGGTTACCGCCCTGCTGCTTGCACAGGAAGGCAAAAAAGTATGCGTACTGGAGAAAAACAACCAGTACGGGGGAAATCTGCAGACATTTGTGCGCGATAAAACCATATTTGATACCGGGGTCCACTATATTGGCGGCCTGGGGCCTGGAGAAAACCTGAACAGGTATTTTACTTACCTCGGTGTACTTGGGGATCTTGAGCTTGAACAAATGAATATGGACGGATTTGATGTCATCGCTTTTGGAAATGTGAGTTTACGTTATCCGCTCGCGCAGGGTTACGAGCATTTTATCGAAAAACTGTTACCGTACTTTCCGGATGAAGAGTCCGCTTTAAAAAAATATATAGAAACCGTCAGGGAATACTGCAAACATTTTCCTTTGTATAACCTGCAAAAGGGTTTTGGTTACAACGAATCCGTTATGCAGCATTCTGTTCAGGAGGTAATGGATGACATAACATCGAATAAAGTACTGCAGTCTGTACTGCTGGGCAACAGTTTTTTATATGCGGCAGACTATTCGCATACTCCTTTTTATGTGCATGCTTTAACGGTAAATTCCTATATTCAGAGTGCCTGGCGTTGTGTAAAGGGGGGAAGCCAGCTTACAAAGGCTTTTGTTAGGCGGTCGCGTGAACACAACGCAGAACTGTTCAGGCACCAGAAGGTGGAGAAACTGAATTTTAAAGAAAAAAAAATAGAAAGCTGTGAAACGGCGGATACTATATACAAAGCTGCTGAATTTGTTTCGGACATTGATCTTGAACAGCTTTTCGGCATGTTCGGCGAAGAACACAGGAACAAACCTTATATAAGACGCATCAGCACATTAAAGAATACACCGTCGGTTTTTTCGGTACATATTGTTTTAAAACCGGAAGCAATACCGTATTTCAATTACAATATTTACCATTTTGAAACTGAAGACGACGTTTTTTATGGTGAGGCCGAATGCCCTTCAAAACCGCGCATGATGGTTATTACGACGAATCCGCATGAAAAGGGCAGTACCTTTGCGAAAAGTATTTCTTTAATGACCTATATGGAGTATGATGCCGTAGCACAGTGGCAGAACAGCTTCAATACCGTAGCCGAGAAAACGCCGAGAGGAGAAAGTTACGAAGTTTTTAAATCCGTTGTAACCGGGCATATGCTCAGTATGCTTGCAGAATATTTCCCGTCAGTCAGGGAACAGCTCGTTTCGGTACATGCATCAACTCCCTTAACATATCGCGATTATATAGGATCGGCAGATGGAACTATGTACGGTTTTCAGAAAGAAGCTGCACATCCCTTAAAAACACTGATTTCTCCGAAAACCAAAATAGAAAACCTGTATTTAACAGGGCAAAATGTAAGGCTTCACGGTATACTCGGGGTTACGGTTACGGGATTTCTGACAGTAGGGGAAATGCTGGGAAGAGATTATTTTTTTGACAAGGTTTTTAAAAAGGTCGGACATGTTTAGGAATTGCATCATTTTTTTCCTGTTTTTATTAGCAGCGGGTTGTAGCGGTATCCGTAATATGGCAGGCGAAAGTGCCGGATACAGGCACGATCTTCAAAATAAGACAATTGTGTTGTCCGAAACAGATATTCTGAACCGTTCCGAAAACGGTAACTGGCAGCTTAGAATTAAGGGAGGTCCTTATGCTCTGGGCTATAAAAAAGGACTGCTTACACAGGAACTGTACCGGAACCAGGAAAAGGTGTTTTTTGACAAGGTGGCCGAAATGGTTCCCAAACCACCACGACAGAAAAAGCTGCTTTCGTTCATGAAGTGGTTTAACAGGGATATGCTGAAGGAAGTGCCTTTAGAATATAAACAGGAAATTTATGCCTTATCCGGTTTTGCGTCTCATCGTTTTGATGACCTGGGAACAGGATTCGAGCGCAATATGCTGCTGCACAGCGCACATGATATCGGCCATGCCATGCAGGATCTCATGCTCGTTGGCTGTTCATCTGTAGTCTTGTGGGATGATTTTTCTGATGACGGAAGGTTGCTTATCGGCCGGAATTTTGATTTTTATGTAAACGATGCCTTTGCCGAGAATAAGATTGTGGAATTTATAAGCCCCGAAAAAGGATACCGGTATGCTTCCGTAACATGGCCCGGAATGGTGGGAGTGGTTTCGGGCATGAACGAAAAGGGGCTTACGGTAACCCTTAATGCAGGCAGGTCGACGATCCCGCTGAAGGGAAAGACACCAGTTTCCATAGTAGCGCGCCATATATTGCAGTATGCACAGAATATTGAAGAAGCGCAGCAGCTGGCGCAAGGATTCAGCGTGTTTGTATCAGAATCGCTGCTTATTGGCAGCAGTCAGGACAACAGGGCTGTTATTCTGGAAATGAGCCCTAAAAAGTTCGGAGTTTACGAAACAGGGCACGGTAAACTCATTTGTACCAATCATTTTCAGTCCGCAGCATACGACCATGACAGACGCAACCGGGAACAGATTGAAAAATCCCACTCCTATTACCGCAAGGCAAAGCTTGATGAACTGTTTACGGAAAACCGGAAATATTCAGAAGCAGATGTCGTAAAAGCCTTAAGGGATGTTTCCGGACTTGGGGGTAAAAATCTGGGACTGGGGAACGAAAAGGCCCTGAATCAGCTTATGGCACACCATGCAGTGATTTTTAAGCCGTCGGAACTCAAAATGTGGGTTTCGAACAGCCCTTATCAGTTGGGGGCGTTCGATGCATATGATCTTCATACGGTTTTCAGTAAAGAAACATTAAATCCTGTTAAAGAACTTGAATTCAAGGCTTCTGATTTTGTGCAAAGCGAAGATTTCAGGAATTATATAAAGTACAGGCATCTCGATGCCGTGGTGGCACGTGCGGTTCATAACCGCGAGGCATTGCCGGACGAAGTAATTTCCGGACTGGAACATTCGAATCCCGAATTATGGGAAGTGTACAGCAGGCTCGGTGACTATTTTGCAGTACAGCACAATATGCAGAAGGCGGTATCCATGTATGAACAGGCACTGCAAAAAGAAATAAGTTCAGAAGGTTCCAGAAGGGACATTGAAAAAAAGTGGAAAAAATATAAGAAACGGCTATGATTCCAGAAATTGAAAAGAAAAGTCCGGAAGAAATCCGGATATTCCAGGATGGGCTGCTGAAACGGCAGATGGCATATTTAATGGAGAAATCTCCTTTTTATCGGCGGAAATTCAAGTCAGAAAATATTGGTGCCGGTACTATTGAAACAGTTGAAGACCTGTACAAGGTATCTGTAACCACGAAGGCGGATCTGCAGTCCTTTAATGCCGATTTTATATGTGTGGATAAGACACAGATACTCGATTATGCCACCACTTCAGGAACCCTGGGTGATCCGGTAACCTTCGGACTTACAGACAACGATCTGGAAAGGCTGGCCTATAATGAAATGCTTTCATTCCGCTGTGCCGGTGTACAAAAGGGCGATCTTGTTCAGCTTATGACCACGATGGACCGCAGGTTTATGGCCGGACTCGCATATTTTCTGGGGTTGAGAAAGCTTGGTGCCGGAATCGTGAGGGTGGGCGCCGGAGTACCGCCGTTGCAATGGGATTCCATTCTGCGGTACGGTCCCAAATACCTTATAGCCGTACCTTCCTTTTTGCTGAAGATGATCGAATATGCCGAAGAAAATAATATTGATTACAGGAACAGTTCTGTGAAGGGAGCTATCTGTATTGGTGAATCACTGCGTACTGCCGACCTGGAACCTACCCTGCTTGCACAGCGTATCCGAGAAAAATGGAACATTGATCTGTTCTCAACCTACGCCTCTACGGAAATGAGTGCAGCCTTTACCGAATGTACTGCTTTTCGCGGGGGACACCACCATCCCGAATTAATCATCACGGAAGTTGTAGATGAAAATGACCATCCGGTTGCGGACGGAAATCCGGGTGAACTGGTTATCACTACACTGGGCATCGAAGCAATGCCTTTACTGCGCTTTAAGACAGGTGATATGGTGCGCAGGCACCCCGAAACCTGTTCGTGTGGCAGGAATACCTACAGGCTGGGGCCTGTGGAAGGAAGAAAACAGCACATGATTAAATACAAGGGTACTACCTTGTATCCACCTGCAATGCACGATGCTGTTGCTCATTTTAATGAAATTAAACTGCATCTTATCGAAATTTCGTCTAACGAAATCGGAACGGACGAAATCCTCATCCGTATATTTTCTGTAGACCGGTCCGATGAGTTCGCATCAAAACTTAAAGATTATTTTAGGGCAAGATTACGTGTAACACCGCAGATTATTTTCGAAGAAGAGCTAACTTTGCATAAGATAGTTTACAATCCTTTAAGCAGAAAACCCATAACATTCATTGATAAAAGATAACAAGTATTATCTTTGAATAAAAAAAGAAAAAGATGAAGAAACAAGTACGCGTACGTTTTGCCCCAAGCCCCACGGGACCTCTGCACATCGGAGGTGTGAGGACGGCTCTGTTTAATTACTTATTTGCCAAAAAAAACAACGGTGTTTTTTATCTGCGGATTGAAGATACCGATCAGAATAGATTTGTACCCGGTGCCGAGGAATATATTTTTGAAGCATTGAAATGGCTCGGAATAGAACCCGATGAAACCATTGGAAAAAACGAGCAGTTCGGACCCTACCGTCAAAGCGACCGCAAGCACCTTTACAAACAGTATGCTTTGGATCTTATACACAAAGGTTTTGCCTATTACGCATTTGACACGGCAGAAGATCTGGAAGCATTGCGAAAAGAGGCCGAAGAAAAAGGAATTACATTCATTTACAATCATTCGGTACGCAATGGTTTGAAAACGTCGCTTAATATGCCGCATGAAGAGCTCGAAGCAAGACTTTATAACGAAGATCCCTACGTTATCCGCTTTAAAATGCCTATTGATGAAAAGCTTGTACTCAACGATATTATCCGTGGTGAAGTCACTTTCGACACCTCACTGCTTGATGACAAGGTCCTTTTTAAATCGGACGGTATGCCAACCTACCACCTTGCCAATATTGTAGACGACCATTTGCAGGGAACTTCGCACGTGATACGCGGGGAAGAATGGCTGCCGTCACTTCCGTTGCATTTTTTACTTTACCGTTCATTTGGATGGGATGCTCCTGAATTTGCCCATTTGCCGCTGATACTGAAACCGGTTGGTAACGGGAAATTATCCAAACGCGACGGAGATAAACTCGGATTCCCCGTTTTTCCGCTTGACTGGAAACCGGAAACAGGCGAGACTTCTATGGGGTATCGTGAAAAGGGATATTTTCCGGAAGCGGTAGTGAATTTCCTTGCGTTACTGGGATGGAACGACGGAACAGACAAGGAACTTTATACTCTTGATGAACTGGTTGCGTCTTTCGATTTAACACGCGTAAACAAATCGGGCGCAAAGTTTGACCCGGAAAAAAACAAATGGTTCAACCATCAGGTTCTCATTAAGAAGAGCAACAGCGAACTGGCTTCCTACCTGATACCGGTTTTAAATGCCAAAGGTATTCATGCCGACGCAGAAATTGTGGAAAAAGTAGCAGGCCTTGTCAAAGACCGTGCAGATCTTATTACAGACCTTTACGGTTTGTCCGACTTTTTCTTTACAGCTCCGCAATCGTATGATGCTAAAGCTGCAAAAAACTGGAAGGAAGATACAGGTGAACTCATGCAGCAGGTAACAGAACTTATAGGTTCAATTGATGAGTTTGAGGCAAAGGCAATCGAATCCAGGGTTAAGGACTGGATACAGCAAAATGAACTCGGGATGGGCAAAATCATGCAACCGTTGCGCATTGCAATGGTTGGAGAGATGAAAGGACCGGATTTATTTGATATCATAGCTACTCTTGGAAAGGAAGAAGCAGTAAACCGACTTAAGAAAGCTGTTGCCTATTTCGGATAATGTTAAAAAACAATTTTAACATATAATAATTTTGAAGTAAGATTTTTATTTTTAAATTTGGAATGTGATTAGCAGATGCCCAATTGCGAACTCACATTTATGATAATTTTTTTCATATCAACAACAACAATTTTTTTCTAAATTTTTCTAAATCCCATTCCCTAAAAATGGGATTTTTTTTTTGAATGCATTTTTTTTGTATCTTCACACCTTTAACACGAACAATATGAAAAAATACCTTTTCTTAACGATACTTTCTGCAGGATTGCTTTTTGCGTCGTGCGGATCTGACGATTCGGGAAAATCGGATAATGGCAACACTCCCGAAAATCCCGAAAATCCGGGCCAGCCAGTTACAGTAAAATCAGAATGGGAACCCAAGACAATTAAACTTGTGAAGATCGTTCCGCTTTATACGCTCGATTATCCGCATACGTCAGGGTGTACCAGGGATTACCTGCAGCTGATGTCGGATAACACTGCCAAATTCTTTCATTATGAAGGAACAGATTGTAAAGTAACGGAATACGGGCAGGCTTTCCAGCGTAGTGGCGACAATGTAACGGTAAACGTTATGGGATATGAGATAAAAGGAGTTGTAAAAGCCGAAACGGATGTCTATATGGAAATACACAGCGATATTTCGGAATATATTCCGTTGATAAAAGCACAGTTTCCGCAATATGAACAATATTTAAGCGTATTGGAGGGCGGTACGGTGATACTGTCATTAGATAAAAAATAGCACATGGAGCTCCTTTGAAAAAAGGGGCTTTTTTTGTATCTTCCACAAAAAACTATTTTATGGGATTTGGACTTTACATTATTGCAGCGCTGGTGCTGCTTATTCTTGCTTCGCTCTTTACAGTGAAGCAGCAGACAGCTGTTATTATTGAACGTTTTGGAAAATATCATTCTATACGTAATTCGGGATTACAGTTTAAAATACCACTTGTTGACCGTATTGCCGGAAGACTGAACCTGCGCATTCAGCAACTCGATGTTATTATTGAAACAAAAACAAAAGACAATGTTTTCGTTAAGATGAAAGTTTCGGTACAATTTAAGGTAATACAGGATAAAGTGTACGATGCATTTTATAAGCTGGAGTACCCTCACGACCAGATTACGTCATATGTTTTTGACGTTGTAAGGGCAGAGGTTCCGAAACTCAAACTCGACGATGTATTTGAACGTAAAGACGATATTGCGGTTGCTGTTAAAAGAGAACTTAACGAGGCCATGACTACTTACGGGTACGATATTATCAATACACTCATTACGGATATTGATCCTGATGTACAGGTAAAACATGCAATGAACCGTATTAACGCGGCAGATCGTGAGAAAACGGCAGCCGAGTATGAAGGGGAGGCAGAACGCATCAGAATTGTGGCCAAAGCCAAGGCTGAAGCAGAATCGAAACGTTTGCAGGGTCAGGGTATTGCCGATCAGAGAAGGGAAATTGCGCGTGGTCTTGTAGAGTCGGTTGATGTATTGAATAGCGTTGGAATTAACTCGCAGGAAGCTTCGGCACTCATTGTGGTAACCCAGCATTACGATACATTGCAGTCTATCGGGGCAGAAAATAATTCCAACCTTATTTTACTTCCGAATTCGCCTCAGGCAGGAAGCGATATGCTCAATAACATGGTAGCTTCATTTACTGCGAGCAATCAGGTAGGAGAGGCGATGAAGAAAACAGGTGACGGGAAGGATAAGGTAAACCAGCAGCCAAAGAGAAATATTCCGCCGAGGACAGATTCTAATACACCTCAGGGAAATCCTGAAATATAATAACATAAAAAAACCACCGCTTAGCGGTGGTTTTGTTTTTTAAAGAATTTGTTGAATAAAAATTTAAAAACAGTTGTAAGGATTAAAGTCTTTATGCCTTTTGAATTTTTAACGGAACTCCCAAGGGAAGCCAGTCCCTGTTTCATGAGTTGAGCCGGGGAAAAGAAAGCTGTGATTTCTTCTGCATCCTGGCCTATTTTCCGGATACTGATTTCGCGCTCCAGTTTCAGGATCTCCAGCTCTTTGTTCACTTCGTCATATGAGGTATAATGTTTCTTCATAATTTAATCGAAAAAGATGTTAGAGAATTTCTTGAGAATGGGAACGTCGATGATCGACTTGCGGAGCGCATATACAATAATGGTAAGTACCAGGTAGGCGCCTCCGACTATTAAAAAACCCAGGGTATTGCTGTCGAATGCCTTCCCTATGGCAAATGCAGCAGCAAATGAAAGGAACAGCAACGCAATAGCAATAAAAAGACTTATTGCAAAAACTTTTAACAGAAAGCCTGTAGCCTTGGACACTACTTTAAATCCCAACAGTGAATAATAATCAATGTTGGCATCTAAAAAGGCCTTGGCTTCAGACTTTATGCTTTGAATATTATTTTTTATTTCTTCATTCAAAGCCATACTTTTATTTTAATTCAGATTTGATATTATCTGCTGCTTTGTTCGTAAAATCTTTTGCTTTATCAACTGCGTTAGCTGCTTCACCTTTTAATTCGGCTAATTTGCGCTCAAGGCTTGCAATTACATCTTCTTTCTTATCGTCTGCCTTGTGAACCAGTGAGTTGAACGATGATTCAAAATCAGATTTTTTAGAAGAAATCAGGCTTTTAACCTGGTTTTTCAATTCGTCCATTTTGCAGTGAAGATCATCTGCCCCAGACTTGAAACCTTTAGAGATTTTTCTTCTTGTTTTTTCACCTTGTTCCGGTGCCAATAATACTCCGGCTACTGCTCCTACTGCTGCTCCGGCTAAAATTGCTACTAATGTGCTTCCTGTTTTTCCCATAACGAATTTATTTTAGATTTTTAATAATGTTAACTTGTATACTCATAAAAGTACCATTTTTTTTTCAATTACGGATGTTAATAAGGGGTTAAATTAACTATCTTGCGATTTTAAGGCACAAAAAATTCTGTTTATATTTGCCCTTCAACCATATACATATAAGATGTTAAAAACAAAATCAGGAATAGCCGCTGCGGTTATTGTAACAATGGCCATCATCATCACTTTCTTATACGAACTGGATCTCGTTTCCATTGACCCCGTAGTGATGGTAGCTGTTCGCTGGACAGTGGCTGTTAGTTTAATTGCCAATGCGTTTTCCAGAAAAAACCTTACCACGTGGATCATTACCTGCATGATTCTGGGAGTCTTCGTGGGTATTGATTTTCCGAATGCCGCCATGGCATTGCAACCGTTGAGCAAGGGATTCATCAAATTGGTTAAAACCATCGTGGCACCCATTATTTTCGGAACATTGGTATATGGAATTGCCGGTCATTCCGATCTGAAGCAGGTGGGGCGTATGGCCTGGAAATCCATGCTTTATTTCTTTTGTGCCACATCATGTGCCATCTTTATCGGTCTGGCAGTAATCAATATAACCCATGCAGGGGTAGGGGTAGATATCCAAAGTATGCCGCATGAAGAACTGCCCGCCTTAAAAGCTGCCGATCCTGTATTGGAACACCTTCCCGAACACGTTCACGGAATTTATAAATTTACACATTTCATCTACGATTTATTTCCCGAGAACATAATAAAATCCATGTATGAGAATCAGGTTTTGCAGGTCGTGGTATTTTCCGTTCTTTTCGGAATCGGGCTGGCCATGGTTGAAGAAAAGAAGCGCAAGCCGCTTGTGGATTTTACAGAAAGCCTGTCAGAGGTCATGTTTAAGTTCACGAATGTTATTATGTATTTCGCACCGATAGGCGTGGGAGCGGCTATGGCTTATACTGTAGGTCACCTTGGAGTTGACATTCTTAAAAACCTCTTTATGCTGCTGGGATCTCTTTATCTGGCATTAATACTTTTCCTGCTGCTGGTTTTTGTACCTGTAATGCTCTTCCTTAAAATACCTGTTTCCAAATTTGTACAGGCAGTGAAAGAACCGGTTTCGATTGCGTTTGCCACAACTAGTTCAGATGCTGCTTTACCGAAGGCAATGAGCAATATGGAAAAATTCGGAGTCCCGCGTAAAATTGTTTCGTTTGTAATCCCGACGGGCTATAGTTTTAACCTTGACGGTACATCGCTTTATCTGTCCCTTGCATCTATTTTCGTGGCTCAGGCAGCAGGAATGCATCTTGATTTCGGGCAGCAGCTCGGAATTGCCTTTACGTTGATGATCACATCAAAAGGAGTTGCAGCGGTACCGCGTGCTTCTCTTATCGTTCTGATCGCTACCGCGGAGCAGTTTGGCTTGCCGGTATTCATCATTGCCGCTATTCTTGGTATTGATGAGCTTATGGATATGGCGAGAACATCGGTGAACGTTATCGGGAACTGTCTGGCTACGGTAGTTGTGGCCAAATGGGAAGGAGAATTCGACGATACGGCTCCGGCACGTATTGCGGAGGCGCTGAAAGAGGAATAAATAGTTGTATATAAAAGTTTTTTAAAATAAACAACCGGTAAACATCGTTTACCGGTTGTTCTTATTTATTCTTTGCTTTCTACCTTAGCCCAGGTGTCGCGTAAACCGACTGTTTTATTGAAAACAAGCTGGTCTGCGGTGGTATCCTTGTCTACTGCAAAATACCCCAGGCGTTGAAACTGGAATTTATCTCCTGCCTTGGCAGTTTTGAGACTTGGTTCTACGTATCCGGTAATGACCTTAAGAGAATCGGGATTCAGGTATTCCTTAAAATCAATTTCTTTATTTCCATCCGGGTTTTCATGTGTGAACAATCGGTCGTATACACGTACTTCAGCCGGGATGGCATGGGCAGTCGAAACCCAGTGAATGGTTCCCTTTACCTTGCGTTTTGATGCCTCCGTATTACTTCCCGATCTGGAATCGGGATCGTAGGTGGCATGGATTTCCGTAATATTCCCGTTTTCGTCCTTTACAACACTTTCACCCTTTATGATGTATGCATTTTTTAAACGTACCTCTTTTCCAATTGTAAGACGGAAGAATTTGCTGTTGGCTTCTTCCAGAAAGTCTTCACGCTCAATGAAAAGTTCGCGTGAAAAAGGAACTTTTCTGAATGTGAGTTCTTCGGCTTCCGGGTTGTTTTCGGCATCGAGCCACTCTTCCTGTCCTTCAGGATAGTTGGTAATGATGAGTTTTACCGGGTCAAGAACGGCCATTACACGGTCGGTAATCTTGTTAAGGTCTTCTCTCACACAGAATTCAAGCAACGAAACGTCAATGAGGTTCGTACGTTTTGCAATTCCGATGGTATCGGCAAAATTGCGGATGGCAGCAGGTGTATACCCGCGGCGGCGTAAGCCGGAAATAGTACTCATACGCGGATCGTCCCAACCCGAAACATGGCCCTCGTTTACCAGTTGCAGCAATTTCCGTTTTGATACGACTGTGTGTGAAAGGTTTCTGCGTGCAAATTCTCGCTGTTTTGGACGTACTTTGTTTTCGTCGTAAATCTGGTCCAGGAACCAGTCGTAAAGTTCGCGGTGCGGTAAAAACTCCAGTGTACAGAATGAATGGGAAATCTGCTCTACATAATCGCTTTCGCCATGTGCCCAGTCATACATAGGGTATATTTTCCAGTCACTGCCTGTACGATGGTGTGAGGCATTGATAATGCGGTACATAATGGGGTCGCGCATAAGCATATTGGAGGATGCCATATCTATTTTTGCACGGAGTATATATTCTCCTTCAGCAAATTCACCGTTTCTCATGCGTTCGAACAGCTCCAGGTTTTCTTCAACGGAACGGTCCCGGTTCGGTGAATTCACACCTGCCTGGGTAGGAGTTCCCTTTTGCTTTGCGATTTCTTCAGCAGACAGATTGTCAACATAGGCCTTTCCCTTTTTGATGAGGAACACGGCCCAGTCGTACAGAGTCTGGAAATAATCCGATGCATAAACCTCTTTGTCCCACCGGTAGCCCAGCCATTCCACATCGCGTTTAATGGCATCTACGAATTCCTGTTCTTCCTTGGCAGGATTGGTGTCGTCGAAACGCAGGTTTACCGGTGCATCGTAATCAAGCCCGAGCCCGAAGTTCAGACAAATGGCCGAAGCATGGCCTATGTGAAGGTAACCGTTGGGTTCCGGCGGAAAACGGAAGCGCAGTTTATCTTGAGACAAACCATTTTTTAAATCTTCTTCAATGATTTGTTCTATGAAATTCAGTGATTTTTCTTTTGTTGACATATTCCTCAATTAAGTATACAAATTTATCAAAAAAATGTTGATTACCGCTTTGAATGATATGTTATAAAAAAGCGCTATTTTTACCTCATAAAATTTGATCAAGATGGGTATTATTCGATTGACAAACATCCGCACATTTTCCTACCACGGCTGTCTGGTTGAAGAAGGTAAGATAGGATCTGATTACAGGGTGGATCTTGAAATAAAGGCGGATCTCAGAAAATCTGCAGAAACTGACGAACTGGCCGATACGGTAGATTATGTACACCTTAACAACATCGTGAAAGAGGAAATGGCCGTAAGGTCCAAGCTGCTGGAACATGTTGCCAGGCGAATTGTAGTGCGCATTTTTGATGAACTTCCCATGGTTTCGAGAATACTGCTCGAAGTTTCAAAAATCAATCCGCCTATTGGTGGTGACGTTGAGTTAGTTACTGTTGTAATGGAAGAATTCCGCGTATAATTTGGGCTTTCTGCTTTGAAATGTCAATTTTTGTAGTAAATTTGCAGACAGTAAACTTAAAGGGCATCTTGTCCGAGTGGCTAGGAAGCGGTCTGCAAAACCGTCTACAGCGGTTCGAATCCGCTAGATGCCTCAAAACCTCCGGATTATTCCGGAGGTTTTTTTATTGGCTTCTGCCGTTGCAATAATCATTTTCTTATATTTATAAGAAAAACCTATTATGAGAAAAATAATATTATTGTTGCTGGTAACGGCATTTGCGGCCTGCACATCGGAATCTTTATCGGTTAAGCAGGCTACCTCGCTGATTCAGGATTATACAGCCAAATACCCGTATTTTGAGAAAACGACCCTGCGTCTGGGAGAACAAAGGTTCAGCATAAAAAAAGATGCTGCGGAAATTGCCGTACTGAAAAATCTTGAGACTGAAAACCTCATAAGCCTTAAATCCATTGATCTTCATAAAAAACTGCTGTCTAAAGATTCCGTCTGGGTAGTAAACATCGGTTTAACAGCAGAAGCTTCAAAGTATGTCCTGGATCAGAAGAAAAACAGGGCAGAAGTGAAAACGTACCTTTTCACCCTGGAAAAGGATTCCGATGTGGATCTGGAACTTCATAATAAGACAAAAGCAACAGCCAAAGCAAAACTTATTAAAAATCCGACACCCTTTGCCGGATTAAGCAGCGATAAAAATCCCAACACGGCCTTTATGACGCGTGATTTTATATTGAAGTACAAAAAAGAAACGGGCTGGTACGTACAGAAATAATCTTAAACCGAAGATTGTTTAGGGATATTTGTGGTATGAATTATAAAATGGAAACTTTATTTTGTATATCTTTGATTTTAATTAAATTTTAACAATAATTTACAAAAATCAATTTATGGGTATTTTCTCTAAAAAATCTATTCAGTCATTAATAACCGAAGCAAATGAGCAGGGTGAGGGAACCTTAAAGAAAACGTTGGGCTCCTGGGGATTGGTGGCTTTAGGTGTGGGAGCAATTATCGGAGCAGGACTGTTTTCATTAACAGGTATTGCAGCGGCTGATAATGCGGGGCCGGCAGTAACGATTTCATTTGTAATTGCAGCTTTGGGCTGCGCGTTTGCAGGTTTGTGTTATGCGGAGTTCGCCTCTATGCTTCCCGTTGCAGGAAGTGCATATACTTATTCCTACGCTACTTTGGGAGAGTTTGTCGCATGGATTATCGGCTGGGATCTTGTACTTGAATATGCCCTTGCCAGCGCGACTGTTGCCGTGAGCTGGTCGCAGTATTTTAACGAACTCCTCAAAATATTTCATATCGAAATTCCGACAGCCCTGCTAAAAGGTCCTTTTGAAGGCGGTATGATCAATGTACCGGCCATTGTGATCGTATGCCTGCTGTCGCTGTTGCTTATGCGCGGTACACAGGAATCGTCAAGAGTGAACAATATACTCGTGATTTTAAAAGTAAGTGTGGTCATCATTTTTATTGCACTCGGGTGGCAATTTATAGACCCTGCAAATCACGATCCTTTTATTCCTGTAAATGCAGGTGAGGAAATGGTAAAAAACGGGGCACTGTCTTTTTCGGGATTTCTGCAAAGCGAATATTTTGGTGAATACGGATGGAGTGGAATTCTGCGTGCGGCGGGAGTAGTGTTTTTTGCCTTTATCGGGTTTGATGCGGTAAGCACGGCTGCGCAGGAGGCAAAGAATCCTAAGAAGGGAATGCCATTCGGAATCATAGGATCTCTGATTATCTGTACACTTCTTTACGTTCTTTTTGCCTACGTACTTACAGGTCTTGAAAATTACCTTACTTTTAAAGGAGATGCGAAACCGGTGGCCACGGCATTTGCCAAAACCGGGTACCATTTTCTCAATACAGCATTAATCGTAACCATTATTGCGGGATATACGTCGGTTATTCTTGTAATGCTTCTGGGGCAGAGCCGTGTGTTCTATTCCATGAGTAAAGACGGATTGTTGCCCAGAATGTTTTCTGATCTTTCGAAAAGACAGACACCATGGAAAACAAACCTTGTCTTTATGATTTTTGTAAGCATCTTTGCAGGATTCGTTCCGGTTTCCGATCTGGGACACATGGTGAGCATCGGTACATTGTTCGCTTTTACCCTTGTGTGTATCGGGATTCTGGTATTGCGTAAAACAGACCCGTCTATTGAACGTCCTTTTAGAACTCCACTGGTACCGTTCGTTCCGATTATGGGAATCATTGTATGCGTGCTTATGATGGCTTCGTTGCCTGTTGAAAGCTGGGAGCGGCTTGGGATCTGGCTGGGACTCGGATTGATTATCTATTTCGTATATAGTAAAAAACACAGTAAGTTATTACGATAAAAAATAAAGCAGGATGTTAACATCCTGCTTTATTTTTTTATTCCGGTCCATGTACCTTTTTTATCCTGTACAGGACTTTCCCAGGTTCCCGAAGCATTGGCTGTACCCATAGTGCCGGTCATCGTACCTAGCTGCTGACCATTATAGGTGTACGACATGTTTATAGAACCGTTTTCAGAGATTGTTCCGGAAAGCTGAAACGTAAGCGATGAATTTCCGTTTGAAGAGATAGTTCCCGCTGCTTTTCCGTCCTTGTCTATTGTGGCATTCCATGTTCCGGAATCCTCTCCTGAAAAGCTCCCCGTCCATGTTCCTTTAAACTGGTCGTAAGGATTGACGTGCTCATGAGACTGTTCGTCGTTGGAGTCGCATGAAACAGTGGTTAAAGTCACGGGCATAATTACCATGAGACTGGAAAGAAATTTTTTCATAATATCGTGTGTTTATATGCTTATAGACGCAAATAGACTAAAAAAGGTTGGAATACTTTTTATTATAAAAAAATAAAGGGAAATGGTTGTTATTGCCGGGAATACGGCTTGCTCCCTACGGGAAGGTGAATTTTATCTTTGATAAAGGCGGGTTCGTTTTTAATAAACGATTTAGACATAATGACGGCTCCGAAAACAATAAGCAGGATGCTGCTTATTTTTTTTACCTTGAGGATATTGGAAGGCGTAAGTTTGCTTTGCAGCTGTTTAGCCAGCAATATTTTGAAAATATCGGTTGTAAGGTACGCAAGGATCACAAACAGGAAAAAATTGATCATTTTGCCATGCTCCATTTCCAGTTGCGGACCTATGGTGATGATGATGGCCAGCCAGAAGCCCAATACGCCTACATTGATGAAATTCAGAAGGAATCCCTTTGCGAAAAGAGAAAAGTAATTGTTTTTATAGGAGGCGGATTCTACGTGTATTTCAGCTTTTTTAAGTTTCTGCAGCCTCACAAAAGAAATAATACCATAAGTAAGCATGATCATTCCGCCGAAGAGGAACAGGGCGGGATCGTCCTTGATTCTGTTTATAAGCTGGAAACTGCTGAAGTAGGCAATTGTAATGAAGCAAATATCGGCAAGGATTACTCCCGAATCAAATGTCAGTGCAGCTTTAAATCCCTTGGTAATGCTTGTTTCAATAAGAATAAAGAAAACAGGCCCAATCATAAAACTGAGAAAAAAACCCAACGATATTCCTGTAAAAAATAAATCCATGCGTAAAAAAATGCCAATCGTTTTAAATTGGCATTTATGTGTGGATACAAATTTACACTTTTTTATTTAATACGTTCAATTGTACCTGCTATTGACGTTTTTTCTTTTACCTCTTTGGGGTTGCCGTAAATTTTAATGTTTCCTCCGGCAATAACCTGAGCCTCCATAAATTCGGTTGCCGTTACACTTGCAGAACTTCCGGAATTTACGGTTACTTTACTTCTAACGGTGGTGAAATCGCCGGCCTGTATCTGTGCACCCGTGGATGCAAGTAATTTTGCAGAGCCGTTGTTTGCTCCTTTAATTTTTAATTTAGCACCGGTATTTGCCGAAGCTTCCAGCGTATCGGTATTCAGGAGAACATCAATGGTTGAACCTATGTTGGCGCTTAATTTAAGTTTCTCCTGTTTAATGGTTTCAGATCCGAAAATATAAGAACCTCCCTGTGCGTCGATCTCGCTGAGGTTTTTGAAATAGACCTGTACCGTTACCGAATATTCCCCTTCTGAAACGAGTTCCTTGACGGTGTTTTTAAGAATAAGGCGACCGTTTTTGTTGGTAATGTTAACAGCTTCTTCCTGCCCGTCTTTTAAGACTACCTTGTTCTCGGCTGCGGGTATGAGTTCTACCTTGATGCGGTTCGTTGTTTTTAACGAGGTGAAATCACCTACGTTTTTCTCAACCTGTGCTGTCGAAATAAAAGGCAGTGCTATGGAAGCTACTGCCAGTAAAATGTTCTTTTTCATTAATTCTCTGCTTTTTTAATAAGCGTAAAGTCGAGCTGTTTCTTTACAAGATCAGCATTTTTTACTTTTACCACAACTTCATCTCCGAGCTGAAGAATGCTCTTTGTTACTTCACCAACCAGTGCAAACTGTTCCGGGTCAAAAGTGTAATAATCGTCTTTAATTTCACGGATTCGGACCATTCCTTCACATTTGTTCTCCACGATTTCCACATAAATACCCCATTCCGTAACACCCGATATTACACCGAGGAATTCCTCATCCGTATGATCCTGCATAAATTTCACCTGCATGTATTTGATGCTGTCTCGTTCGGCATTTGCTGCGAGGTTTTCCATCTGCGAACTGTGTACGCATTTTTCTTCGTACACTTCTTCATCTGCCGATTTGGCCCCGTCGAGGTATTGCTGAAGCAAACGGTGTGCCATAACATCGGGATAACGACGAATAGGTGATGTAAAATGGGAATAGTAATCAAATGCAAGTCCATAATGCCCGATGTTGTGTGTAGAATAGGCGGCTTTGCTCATACTGCGTATGGCCAGGGTATCCACCATATTCTGTTCCTTTTTTCCCTGTACGTCGCTCAAAAGCTGGTTCAGTGATTTTGATATGGTTTCCTTCGATTTAAAATTGATGCCATATCCGAATTTAGAAATAACAGATTGTAAGTTGAACAGTTTATCCTGATCCGGTTCATCGTGGATCCGGTAAATAAATGTTTTTTTCTGCTTGCCTATAAATTCCGCGACCTTCCTGTTAGCGAGCAGCATGAACTCCTCAATGAGATGATTGGCATCTTTCGATACCTTAAAGTAAACCCCCGTAGGTTCGTCGTTTTCGTCCAGATGGAATTTCACCTCTACTTTATCAAAAGAAATAGCCCCGTTGGCCATGCGTTTCGATCTCAGCTTTTTGGCAAGACCGTCCATGATGAGAATGGCATCGGCGATGGGTTGGTCAACAGTTTGTTCTTCTCCTGTAAGCGAAATATCTGCCGGTATGGTACGTTCTTTTGTTTCGATGATAACCTGCGCCTCTTCATATGAGAAACGCTTGTCGGAATAAGTAACGGTTCTTCCGAACCACGAATTTACTATTTCGGCTTTAGGATTCAGCTCAAAAACGGCTGAAAAGGTGTACTTTTCTTCATTGGGACGTAAGGAGCATGCAAAGTTTGAAAGAACTTCGGGAAGCATAGGAACCACGCGGTCAACCAGGTAAATGGAAGTAGCGCGGTTGTAGGCCTCTTCATCAAGGATGGTTCCCTCCTGTACGTAATGCGATACGTCTGCAATGTGTATTCCGATTTCGTAATTTCCGTTTTCGAGCTGCTGAAACGATAAAGCATCATCAAAATCCTTCGCATCGCGCGGGTCAATCGTGAAAGTTAACACATCGCGCATATCCCTGCGTTTGAGGATTTCTTCTTTGGTAATGGACGTGTCCAGTTTCTGGGCAAACGTTTCCACCTCAATAGGGAATTCGGTAGGCAATCCGTATTCAGCAAGGATTGCGTGCATTTCCGTATTGTGTTCACCGGGTTTTCCGAGTACCTTAATTACTCTTCCGTAAGGGTTATTGGCTTTTTCGGGCCAGTCGCTCATTTTTACAAGTACAACATCCCCGTTTTCTGCACCTCCGAATTTTTCTTTCGGAATAAACAAATCCACATACATCTTAGGGTTGGCCGAAACAACAAAGGCGAAGGTACCGTTCATCTGAATGACTCCTACGAACTCATCGCGTTTACGTGTAACGATTTCTATTACTTCTCCTTCAGGCTTACGTCCTTTGCGTTTATTGTATACATATACTTTAACGGTATCACCGTGCAACGCCTTGTTAAGGTTGTTGGAAGGAATGAATACGTCGTCTTCAAGATCGGGACAAACAAAATAAGCTGTTTTGCGCGAAGTCATATCAATAATACCTTCATAATAGCTCGATTGTTCCGCGATACGGAATTTTCCGCGCTCTGTTTCCTCAATCTTCTGTTTGGATAAAAGGTATTTTAATTCTTTGATGATTTCGTTTCTGTTTTTGGTATCGTTTACTTCGAATGCAGCTGCAATTTGTTTGTAATTAAATGATTTGGAGCTGTTTTTTGAAAGAAGTTTTAGGATTTTTCCCGAATAATCCTTTCCGGGTTTTTTATTTAAATTTCTGATTCTTTTTGCCATATAAAAATTGTCAATAAGCAACATTGCTTAATTGTGTATTAAAGGTACAAAATTAGCAATGTTTAATTGTAAATTTTGTCTTAATTATTACAATAGTGTTTTTTAAACGATTTAAAACTTTTTAATATTTTAAAAGTCTTATTTTTGTACCTGTAACATAACATGCCATAAATATGAAAATAGCAATAGGGAACGATCATGCCGGTCCGGAATACAAGAAAGCGGTTGTAAGCTTTTTGGAAGCTAAAGGATATGAAGTAGTAAATTACGGAACCGATACTTCTGATTCGGTTGATTACCCTGACTTCGGACATAAGGTGGCTCAGGATGTGGAGGACGGGAAAGTGGATTTCGGAATCGTTATCTGCGGTTCGGGAAATGGTATTGCCATGACAGCGAACAAGCACCAGGGAGTGCGCTGTGCGCTGTGCTGGACTAAGGAAATTGCGGTATTGGCACGCCAGCATAACAATGCCAACATCATCTCTATTCCTGCGCGTTTTACAGCGGTTCCCCAGGCTGTAGATATGGTAGAAGCTTTCCTGACAACTGCTTTTGAAGGTGGCCGTCATGCCAACAGGGTCAGCAAAATTTCATGCAAATAATATATTGAATGCCGGGAAATTTCCCGGCATTTTTATTGAATTAAAGGAATTTCTTTTTGTATACTATTAAGAAAAACATCAGCTGTAAAACAACTATGGTATAAAACCACAGCTTAAAACTTATCTTTCTCGTTTTATGCCGGTATCTCCTCATGCCAATCCACGCACCCAGCGTACCACCGAATGCTGCTACGGTTAAAAGGTTCTTTTCCGAAATCCGGTGTTTCCCTTTTATGGCACGTTCTTTATCAAGATGGTACAGGCTGAAAGCAATGTAGTTGATGATGACGAAATAGAGGATTACGATTTTCATATTGAGATTATTGCTGTAAAGGTAGTATTTTAGCCGTTCAATTTTATTATGATGAACGATATTCAATATATAAAGGAGCGTCTGGAGGTTTCAGAACGGTCCATACAAAATACGCTTCGGCTCCTGGCTGAAGACTGTACGATTCCTTTCATTGCACGTTACCGGAAAGATGCTACCGGGAACCTGGATGAAGTGCAGATCGAGGATATTTCAAAACTATCCGTACAGTTTCAGACTCTTATTAAAAGAAAAGAATCTGTACTGGCATCTATTGAAGAACAGGGCGGTCTTACAGATTTTTTACGCGAAAAGATTCAACAATCCTATGACCTTACAGAAATAGAAGACCTGTATCTTCCTTTCAAAAAGAAGCGAAAGACCAAGGCCGATACGGCAAGGGAAAACGGGTTGGAACCTCTGGCCAAAATCATCATGTCTCAGAATGTGGACGATCTGGCGTTTACAGCAGAAAAATACCTCAACAGTAAAGTGTTCTCCTCTGAAGATGCCCTGCAGGGAGCACGCGATATCATTGCAGAGTGGATCAATGAAAATGCTTTTATACGCAAAACACTGCGTCGTAAATTCCAGCGCCAGGCAGCCATAACAACAAAAGTGGTAAAAGCAAAAAAAGATGAGGAGGGTGCAAGGAAATACGAACAGTATTTTGATTGGAGCGAACCGTTGTTTAAAGCACCTTCACACAGACTGATGGCCATGTTGCGTGCCGTGAACGAGGGGTACGTGAAGTTGGATGTTTCGATTGACAAACAGGAAGCTGTTGATTTTATAGCAGATAACACCATAAAAAACAAACGGCATGAAACGGCTGTGGAAATCAGCAGATCGGTTGCCGATGCCTATAAGCGCTTGCTGGAGCCTGCTATTTCAAACGAGGTATTACAGGAATACAAGTTAAAAGCTGATCTGCAGTCTATCGGGGTTTTTTCGGAAAATCTTTCTCAACTGCTGCTGTCTGCCCCTTTAGGCGAAAAACGCGTTATGGGAATTGATCCCGGTTATAAAACGGGATGCAAGGTTGTGTGCATTGATGAAAACGGGAACCTGCTCTATAATGAAACCATCTTCCCCCATGCCCCGCAAAAAGAAATTACACTGGCTACCAAGAAAATCCGGTCGATGGCCAACTCCTACAAAGTGGATGCCATAGCCATAGGAAACGGAACAGCTTCACGCGAAACAGAATTTTTTATCAAGAAAGTGGCCTTTGATAAGCCTGTCCAGGTTTTTGTGGTGAGCGAGGCCGGTGCCTCGGTTTATTCCGCATCTAAAATTGCACGCGAAGAATTTCCAAACTATGATGTAACGGTAAGAGGGGCGGTGTCTATAGGCCGGAGATTGCAGGATCCACTTGCGGAACTTGTAAAGATAGACGCCAAATCAATAGGAGTAGGTCAATACCAGCACGATGTAGATCAGAGTTTGCTGAAGTCGGCTTTGGATCAGGTTGTGATGCGCAGTGTAAACAAGGTAGGCATCAATCTGAATACGGCCAGCAAGTCCCTGTTGAGTTATGTTTCGGGAATTGGGGAGAAACTCGCCGAGAATATCGTGAAATTCCGCGCCGAGAACGGGGCTTTTTCTAATCGCAAAGATTTGAAAAAAGTTCCGAGGCTCGGAGAGAAGGCATACCAGCAGGCCGCGGCCTTTGTAAGGATTGTGAACGGTGATTTTGCCATGGATAATTCTTCCGTTCACCCGGAGGCTTATACGCTCGTTCAGCAAATGGCAGACGATTTAAAGGTTAAGACCGATGAACTCATCGGCAACAGGTCACTCATAGAGAAAATAGAAAAAACACATTACGTAACCGAGGCATTCGGAATACATTATATTACAGACCTGCTAAAGGAGCTGGAAAAGCCGGGGCTCGACCCGAGAAAGAATGCCAAAGTTCTCGAATTCGATCCGTCTCTGAAGAACCTCAATGATGTTGAAACAGGAAAGGTATACAACGGAATCGTCAATAATATTACCAATTTTGGCTGTTTTGTGGATATCGGGATCAAAGAAAGCGGCCTGGTTCATATATCACAGCTTAAAGCGGGATTTGTCTCTGATGTATCCGAGGTCGTAAAACTGCATCAGCATGTTCAGGTAAAGGTGCTTGATGTTGATACGGTGAAAAAACGGGTACAATTGTCGCTTTTAATCGATTAATACTACCGCTTCAGAGATTGTTCCAACGCCTCAATAGTGGAATTGTGTGCAATGTAGTGGAATTATTACACACACCGCAACACTCGGGTTTGTTGCAGTGTTTGTGAAATCGTCAACAAAAACAGGTTTTTGTTGATAAATTATTAAATAATCGCTGTTTATTGTGGTTTTGAATAAATATAGAGGCATTGCTCTCTATTTGGTATCGGGTTTGCTTTATATTACATGAAAAAGAAAGAAAAAACCTTGTATTACAAAATGCATTTAAAAAAAATTGTTATGAAAAAGAAAACAACCGTTTAGGTTGTTATAAAAAAGAAAGTAGTGTTTTTATTATGTTTTATAAGGGATGCCCGCTTGATTCAGATCAAGCGGGTATTTTATTTCAACAAAAAAAGATGCAAAAAGCATCTTTTTTATTCAGATTTTGAATCTGTTTTCTTTCCTGCATTTGAAGATGATGTGTCTTTTGAAGCATCTTTAAATTCCTTAATACCAGAACCTAAACCTTTCATTAGTTCCGGAATTTTCTTACCTCCAAACAATAATAGTACTACAGCTATTATTAAAATGATTTCGGTTGCACCAAGCTTACCCATTGTTATCTATTTTTGATTGCGAATTATATTTTCACCCGGTTCCGCATCAGTCTGCTATCCTGTTCTGAATGAGGCGCTTTCAGATTATGGAACTCCCTTAAAATCTTAAGGGTAATGATAATGCACAAAGATATAACATTTTAAACCTAACTTATTTTTTTATTTTGTAATATTTAACACATAAAAATGTTAATATTAAAATAATCAAACTTTTATAGGGCTTTCTTATTATCTTAAGCGAAGATATACGATTTTTGTATTAATTAAATTACAATATGTCGATCAAATCATTTTTTGCCAGAATAGTTGCCAATATTGTTGTGATGAAACAGCAAAAATGGATAATAAGGCCGGTTGAAACACAGCAGGCAGTTTTTTATTCGCTTATCAGGCAGGCAGGACTTACGAAGTTTGGCCAGGATCATTTTTTTAATATTACACGTAACCACGATGATTTTGTGCGGCACGTGCCAATCCGTGACTATGAAGGATTAAAACCGTATATTGACAGGGTCGTGGCGGGAGAAAAAGATGTGCTCTGGAAAGGAAAACCCGTTTATTTTGCCAAAACATCGGGGACGACTTCGGGAGTAAAATATATTCCCATTACCAAAGAATCGATGCCCTACCATGTGGAGGGCGCCCGGAACGCACTTCTTTTCTATATACAGGAAACGGGAAATGCCCGTTTTATAGACGGGAAGATGATCTTTTTACAGGGAAGCCCGGAAATGGAGGAGAAAAACGGAATCAAAATAGGAAGATTATCCGGTATTGCGGCGCATTATGTTCCGAAATACCTGCAGAAGAACAGGTTGCCGAGCTGGGAAACAAACTGTATTGAAGACTGGGAAACCAAGGTAGATGCCATTGTTACTGAAACCATAAAGGAGGATATGTCCGTTATTTCGGGAATCCCGTCATGGGTGCAGATGTATTTTGAAAAACTCATACAGCGGTCCGGCAGAAAAGTAGGGGATCTTTTTAAGAATTTTAATCTCTTTATTTATGGGGGGGTTAATTATGAACCTTACAGGAAGAAGTTTGAGCAGCTCATCGGAAGAAAAGTGGACAGTATTGAACTTTACCCGGCTTCCGAGGGTTTTTTTGCCTATCAGGATTCCCAGAAAGAAAAAGGGATGCTGTTGCTTCTTAATGCGGGAATCTTTTATGAGTTTGTGAAAGCAGCCGATTTTTCTGCAGAGAATCCAAGGAGATATACTATAGGCGAGGTAGAGCTCGGTGTGAATTACGTTATCATTATCAGCACTAATGCAGGCTTATGGGCCTATAATATCGGCGATACGGTGATGTTTACCTCTTTGAAACCTTACCGTATTGTGGTTACCGGAAGAATTAAACATTATATTTCGGCTTTTGGTGAGCATGTCATCGGCAAAGAGGTGGAACAGGCGTTGAATGATGCCTTACAGGAAACAGACGCGCTCGTAACCGAATTCACCGTTGCCCCGCAGATTAATCCGTCTGGTGGTCTTCCTTTCCATGAATGGCTCATTGAATTTGAAAAGGAGCCCCAGGATCTTGAGGATTTTGCTTTAAAGATTGATACGTCGTTAAGAAATCAAAATGTTTATTACGATGATTTAATAGTTGGAAATGTTTTGCGTACCTTAGTCATTACCAAGGTGGCCGGCGGGGGATTTAACGCTTATATGAAGTCGCAGGGAAAACTTGGCGGGCAGAATAAACTGCCGCGTTTGTCAAACGACCGTAAGATAGCAGATTTTATTCACGAAATACAATAGCGTATGAAAAAATGGATGTTTGTTTTATTATTGACAAGTTTAAATGTTCTGGGACAGGTTAACGGAAAAGTAGTAAATGCACAACATCTGCCCGTTCCCCTTACCAATATCTGGGTGCTCGACGGGAGTGACGGAGCGACAACCGATTCGCTGGGTATGTTTACCATTCCTACGGCCCTGCCACAGGATACTCTTGTGTTTAATGCTTCGGGTTACGAACTGTTGAAGGAGCAGGCTTCCAAGTCTGAAAATATAGTGCTGCAGTCTTACGAGATCCCGCAACCGGCTTTGGTCGTTTACCCGGAAAAATCACTGCATCATACTATTGGGAATGCCCATTTTGAAAATCTGTACTTCCAGCCCGGAAACGTTCCTTATATGTACGGCCGTTATTTTGAAAACAATTCAGAAATACAGGCCGTACAATACATTGATAAAATTGTCGTTTATACCAAAAGTGCAGTTGCAGCGGCTACCATAAAAATCCGCCTGCTCCGCATGAACGAGTACGGCTGTCCGAGCAATGACCTCTTAACCGAGCCCATTCTGGCCGAAGTAAAAAGGGGCACAAAGAAAAACCTCATTCAGGTACTGAAATATAATGTAAAAATCCCGAAAAACGGGGTTTTCGTTGCAGTCGAATGGCTTATGACGGAAAACAACCAGTTTAAGCCAATGAATTTTCTTAAGGAAGAACAGATGATACAGGATTTCCGTTATATGCCCGATGTAATGAACAATAAGGTAGAAAAAGCTGCGTCATTTCGTTATATGGCGGGAGAGTGGTTTCCCAACGATCAGTTTCAGTCCAGGATTCCCAATGCTCCCAAAGAAATTGTAGATCCTGCCATAGGATTAATCTTATCAAATTAAAACATGAGCACTATTAAATACATAACCCGGACCCGGGCACAGGAGTCATCAGCTGCCGTAGAGCGCATGTACATTACCATGCGGCACCTTTTTAACCGCGGATTTTACAAGCCTATGGGGGTTTCGGGAGAAACCCTGCGCGAAGCCTTACTGCAGTTACGCCCGGAAATTTACGGATCCATAGCGGATGAAAAAGTTGAACTCAACGGTTTATTGTATGTAATAGAACGTTTACCTATAGGCATTGAAGAATGCCGGTACATCAACCTTACGTCGGATGAAGGATACTCGCAGTCACATTTTAAGGCCATTGTTCCCCCGAAACGCAGACGCAACTGTTACAGAATCGACGAGGAACAGATGAATATTGAAATAACGAGGGGAAGGTCTGACATTTACGATGTTCTTACGCATCTTACATTTATCTTCATTGAATCGCATAAAATAAAAGACCGCATTCTTATTGACGACGATGATAATGTTTCGCGCGACTGGCTGAAGCTGGAACAGGCAGTACTTATGCAGGAGCCTTTATCTTTGAACGAACGCGAAATAGCGGTTTCCCATACATCCATCATATTGGGAAGGTCGTTTGCCGAGATTAATTCCATATACGATGAATTTGCCACGGATGAGGTTCCGGACCGTTTTCTTCATGTTATTTACTGGCTTGGAAAAATTGCATTGGAAGAAGTTTTGGAAAACAACAAAAGAACGATTACATTTAGCCCGATTTTAAGAGAACGTTTAGGTCACCATATTTACGGGGAAATCTGGGCGAACAGGATAAAGGATGAACTGGAGCGGTTGCACCTGCTTCAGCGTCCGTTGCATATTATCAGTGCAAACATGCACAGTGTGATGAATTCCATCTTTGCTGAAAATGTGCTTAAATTCAAAATGAGAGGCAAAGACCGAACCGAAGTGTTTGAAGAACTGAGCAAAACCATCAACAGTGATTTAAGGGCGAAGGTAGCAGAAAGAGCCTCTGGAGAAGGGATGTTGTTTTTACCGGATACCTCGGGTACCAATATTGATGTACAGATTTTCGATACCTCGAAGATCAATTTTGCTGAGTCTGCCTTTTCAAAGGCTCAATTGCCGGAAAAAGATACTCACAAACCTGTGATTATTGTGATGGATTATGCCTTTGGAGAGCAGGCTTATGAAACCATTGACGAGTTGCTGAAACCATTTAAGAAAGATCTTCACTTAAATGTAGAGTCGGTATCCATAATGGGAAAGGCCGGAATTCTCTTAGGAGGTAAGGGCGATATTATGATTCCAACGGCACATATCAATGAAGGGACAGGTGACAATTATACGTTTGAGAATGAATTAACAGTAGAGATGTTTGAGGGGAATGGTATACCGGTTTTCGGGGGACCTATGATTACGGTTCTGGGTACATCATTACAAAACCGGGACCTGCTGAAGTTTTTTCATGATTCTACCTGGCGTGTCATCGGGCTGGAAATGGAAGGAGCCCATTACCATAAAGCCATCCAGTCCGCCTCAAAAATAAGAAAAAGTATACATCCCGATGTAAAGGTGAGGTATGCTTATTATGCATCGGACAACCCTTTGGAAACAGGAAGTACGCTGGCTTCGGGCGGACTGGGAACAACGGGGGTAAAACCGACCTATTTAATAACCATAAAAATATTAGAACAAATTTTTAATTGTTAGTGTATGAATCAGGAAGCTACTAAAAGCTCAGCATCAGAAGAACACGAAATAGATGTAAAACATTTTTCGAAAAGAGTAGAAGGATTTTATGACAATATGGTTTACAGCATCTACAGACTGTTGCGGTTCGTTAAAAGAAAATGGTATGTAGTTTTAATACTCATCGCAATCGGTGCAGGATTGGGAGTGTACATAGATTCAACAAAATCCAGCAGGCTCAGACATGAATTGCTTGTAGTGCCCAATTTTGGGAGTGTGGATTATCTCTATCAGAAAATTAAGGATTATGACCGCCTGGATCTGAATAAAAAATTAATAGCTGCCAATGCCGGAAATGAAGTTTACAATATAAAAATAGAACCCGTTTATGATGCCTATAATTATATTCTGACAGATCCTGTTTATTTTGAAGCTTTCAAAGTACTAAGCGAACGAGCCATCGATCTGGAAAAGTACTCTAAAAGCAAGCTGGCTTCCAAAAACTATAAATACCATATGCTTACAGTATATACCGACGGGTTCGGTAATACAGATATGACCATTGACAAGATAATGGAAGACCTGAACAGCGATGCCTATTTTAACAGGCGTAAGCAGCTCGAAAAAGTAAATACGGTTGCGAAGCGTACGGAAGTAGCCAAGTCTATTGAACAGATAAACGGGCTGTTTCAGCGTTTGGGAAGCGAAAATAAGGTGAATGATATCACCATGAACGCTTACCCGGAACTGGCAGATATGCTCACTGCAAAAGAAGGGTTACTCAAACAGCTTAATGCCATTGACGTTCAGATGATAGAACAGGACAAGGTGGTATATCTTGCCACGAAGATGATGGATATAAAAGTGAGTCCGTTTTTACCGTATTTTATCACCCTTCCGTTGTTTTTACTGTTTTGTTACATTGCCGGAGCTTACTTTAACTCCAAGGTCAGAAGTCTAAAAGGATAACTTTTGAACGGAGAAGTTTCCATAAAAAATATATTTACACACGGCGCCGGTCAGATTATTAATTTGTTGGCGCCTTTTTTGGTGGCCCTGTATGTGATTCCCGTATGCGGGGTGGCCCGCTGGGGAATTGTAAGTGTTGTAACCTCTCTTTATATTCTTGCAGGGCTTTTGGTAGAGTTCGGTGCAAATCTTATAGGGGTAAAAGAACTCAGTGCATACAGGGAGAATCTCCAGTACATCCGGAACTATATCAGCTTAAATTACAGGTACCGTTTCATCTGCTGTTTGCTGATTACCGTTGTGCTGGTCGTGGTATTTTTAATATTAGATGTAGATACGGCGTACTATTGGGGATTGACCTGGATGGCCGCCTGGTATTATAATCCCTTATGGATTTATCAGGCAGAAGAAGATTTTAAAAAGATTAACAGGATTATTTTCCTCTCAAAGTTTTTTTACATTCTGAGTATCTTTCTTTTTGTGAGAAAAGGTGAAGATTATGTGTATGTGGCAGGGTTGCTGGGAATATGTAACAGTGTGGTGTATGGTTGGTATTACTATGGGATACCCCAGAGGCATATTTCCCTGAAAAGGGTTTTCGTTTTTATAAGGCAGAATAAATCCATAGTTGTTTCTAATTTTGCCATTAACTGTTATACACAGGCGCCGGTTTTTATTATTGATGCTGTTCTGGGCAATACCGCTACGGGTATTTTTAAAATAATTGATTTGTTTTTAACCGCTTTCAGAAGCTACCTTGGTGTGTTTTTTAATGTTACCTACCCGCGTTTCTGTTCTTTAATGATGTCGGGAAAACAAATGGCTCGCAGATATGCTTATAAAATGACGATGGGAAACCTGGTGTTTTTGACAGGAGCGGTAGCGGTGATTATTTTTACCCTGCCGTTTGTACTTGCATATTTTGATTTTTCCGAAGAGGTAAAGAAAGGCTTGAATTACAGCAGCTACCTGCTTTTTCTGCCTATAATCATTGCATTGAACATTCCTTTTTACCAGGTGTTGCTTTTCAGAAAACAGAACGGGGTTATTGTGGGGACTTCCGTTACGGGGCTTGTGATTACGGTAGTATTGGGAATCTGCTTAACAAAGGTTTACGGTTTGATGGGGATCTGTATTATGATGTACAGCGTTGAAATTTTTATAACTATGCGCTTTTTGCTGAAAGGAAAGAAAAATCTGGAAATCCATGAGTAACCGTACCTATATCATATTGTTGAATTATAACGGACTGAAGGATACATGTGAATGCATCCTGTCTTTACAGGAATTAGCTGCGGAAGATTATACGGTGGTTGTGGTCGATAATTCGGCAAATCCGGATGAGTATGAGCAGTTAAAGAGGTTTGCTCTAGAACATCGGCTTGATTTTGCCGGTTTTCAGGAAGGTCAGCCCGTTACATACGGCAACGAGCCGCTTGTGTTGATAAAGGCGTTAAGGAATAAGGGATTTGCACACGGAAACAACCTGGGACTTAAGTTTGGATTACAGCAGAATGGGACTTATTTCTGGATATTGAATAACGATACCACTGTTCATCCGGACAGTTTAAGCGAACTTATAAACTGCCACCGCAAAAACCCGAAGGCCTTACTTGGAAGTAAACTGCTGTATTTTCACGATAAGGATACCATTCAGGCGGTTGGCGGTGTTTTCAGAAAGAATCTGTATATAAGTGAACATGTAGGGGAGGGGCTTTGCAAAAATACGGCGAAGGCAGATCTTGAACCTATTGATTATCCTGTTGGTGCTTCCATGTTTGCATCGCGTGAATTTCTTGATGAAGTCGGGCTGCTCGACGAGACTTTTTTTCTTTATTACGAGGAACTGGACTGGGTTTACCGGGCAGGTAAAAAAGGGTTTAGGGCAGACTGGTGCGAAACGAGCATTGTGTATCATAAGGAAGGAGCTTCTATTGGCTCATCCTACCGGAAAGAAAAAAGTTTTTTTTCTGAAATACAGCTTTTCAAAAGCCGTAAAAAATTTATAGAAAAATACTATTCCCTGAATTTTAAATTTTATTTTTCAAGTTTGTTGCTGATTGCTAACAGATTCAGAAAAGGCAAGTTTAAGCTGGCAGCGGAATTGCTAAAAATGACGTTTCATGACATTAAATAAACAGGTATTCGTATATTTCATCGTACTTTTTGCGGCGATTTATCAGGATTTTCCGTTATTCAACATGATAGGGGAAATAGGAAGGTCACCTATGGTATTGTTATGTCCGCCCATGCTTGTTTACATACTCTCAAACAAAAGCATCATGCTGAGCAGGTATGTCGTATACTTTTTAAAGTTCCTGGCCTACTGTTCGCTTATGTCGCTTGTATTTCTGCTTATAACTTATATTCATTACGAAACCTTTGTGATTCTTGACGAAAACATCATCCTAAAAACACTGAGGATGAGTGTTTATCCAATAGTTATTGTTATTGTGTATCAGTTTTTTTATATGTATCTGGGTAATAATTTCGATAAGCTGAAGAACCTTTTTTCAGCTGTATACCTTATTCAACTGTTTCTGGCACTGTTTCTGGCACTGGAGATAAATTATCTCAAAAGTGCCAAGATATTTTTACCCGCTTTGCATACGCTTTCAACAAAATATTGGCGCGTGCGCTTACTGACTCCTGAAGAAAGCTGGTCCGGAACTATTCTGGTTGTTTTTATTTTCCTCCCTGTTTTTCTGGTACACTATTTAAAGATCAAAAGTATATGGAGGTGGCTGGTTTATCTTCAGAGTATTTTCCTGTTTCTTGCCTATTCGCTTGTCAGCGAATCGAAAGGTTTCCTTTTGCTCGTGCTGATTTCCGTCCTTCCGTTGCTGCTAGCTTATCTCAAACAAAATAAGTATTTGCGAAATGCGTTCATCGTTGCGTTGGTGTTGGTACTGGTTGTAGGTGGTTTCGTAGGCTATGTTTTAAGGGAGATCATTATAGAACAGATAACCACGAGCGGTACTTTCGGAACGCGTTTTTCATCCATCATTGCGTCATTGCTGGTGTTTGTTTTGTGTCCTTTTGGAGTAGGCTGGAGCGGTTTCGTGACTTATTATCCGCAGGTGCTCGAATATATTCTGGAATCAAGTATAGTAGATCAGTTTAACCTGCAGGAAATCAGGGGATATCTGTCAACTACGAAGGCCCTTTCCACCAAAACTGCTTTTTTTGACGAACTCATGTATGGAGGAGTCTTTTTCCTTGTATTCTTTTATCAGTTTTTTATTAAAAGGTATATAAACCTGAGCAAGATTAAAAATCTGGATTTTTATTTTTTAAGGATTCCTGTGGCATTTGCAATAATGGCAGGTATTGTGTATATTACCTATCACGTAAAATACGATGTCTGGATATTACTGGCACTGGCCAATGTATTTGAAACCCAATACGCTTTACAAAAAAATGAAGATATTAGTAGTTAGCGGTTTTTTTCCCTATCCCCCGGTTTTTGGCGGTGCAATTGATGTTTGGGAACGTATCAAGGGATTAAATGTGCTGGGTTGTACAGTAGACCTGGTGGTTACCGACAAAGTGAACCCTACACAGCAGCAACTGCAAATTTTAAAACAACATATCCGCCATTTCTTTTTCGTCCGTAGAAAAAATCATATAAGCCAGATGTTCGGCAATCTTCCGTTGCAGTTGTTAAGCCGGAAAAATCTTTCCGTTGTGGAGATTAATCAGGATTATGACCTTGTCATACTGGAAAGCGAATTCTGCTGGCCCGTAACGTTAAATAAATCAATTACATATAAAAATATTGCCGTGCGGGTACATAATGTTGAAAGCCATTATTTTAAAATGCTTGGAAAGAGCTCCGACAGTTTCAAAGAAAAAATCTATTACAAAATAGAAGCTGTTAAAATCAGGAAATTATCCGCTCTTGTTTTTAGCAAAGCTGACAGGCTATGGTTCATTTCAAAAAATGACCTGAACAGCGTAAACCTGCCCGGTAAAAGTCGGTTTATGCCTTTTCCCATAAACGAAACCTTTGTGAAACCCGATATTAAAGAGGGAAATAATGTGGTATTTATGGGGTCTCTTTTTATGCAGAACAATCTTTTCGGGTTGGACTGGTATTTAAAAAATGTACATCCGTATCTCACAGAAGCAGTAGAAAATTATCATTTTTATATTATTGGCTCACTCAAAGAAGAAGATGCCGGAATCCTGGCAAAATACGGAGGGCTGCCCCATGTCTCGCTCGTGATCAATACCCCATGCCTGAAATCCTTTTACAGTAAGGCAAGCGTTTTCGTCAATCCTATGCTTCACGGCAGCGGAGTAAAAGTAAAGTCTGTAAATGCATTGGTAAACGGCGTACCACTGGTAAGTACAGCGGTTGGTGCTGAGGGCATCGGCCTCACCCACGATATGTATTTCCATGCTGAAGATGCGGAAACATTCAGACAACAGGTACTCAATGTTTTGGAGAATGTAGAAACTGCGCTCAAAAAAACGCGAAATGCGCAGGAATATTTAAAGGAGATTAATTATCTTGATATTCTAAAACGGGAATTGGATGAGTTTAACTAGAGCCTTTATTTTGCTGACATGTGCACTGGCGCTTTTTCCGGTGCTGAAACTGAACTATTTTTCCATACTCATGATTGTATGGATCGCAACAGCTCTGGTTTTAGGATATCAAAACCATGCATTTGAAATCCTCAGGGAAAAGTGGAAAACAATTTTAATACTGGGATTTTTCTGTGTAATGTACCTTATGTACCTGCCTCTTGCGACAGATTTTAAGGAAATGAATAAACTTATTATAAAAAGTCTTCCCTTTATCGTTTTCCCTGTTGGTTTGCTGATTAACCGGTTTATTCTAACCCGAAGCGTCATCAGGTCATTCATTGGTATATTCATTTCAGCAACACTGCTTTTAAACGTTCTGGGATGGGTGAAAGCTATGGCATACGGCCTGTTAAGGGCTTTTGCTGAGAATGATTTCTATCATCCGCTTTTCCGGTCCTTTTTCAGCGATGCAGCTTCTATGCATCTTCCTTATCTGGGATTAATCAGCTCATTTGCGGCCCTGTGTCTGGTTTACAGAATGCTTAGGGATAAGATATTCAGTGTACCTTTTTTTCTGATTGTATTGTTTCTGGTTCTGTCTATGTACCTGTATTCGGCACGCATGGCTATGGGGTGTTTTCTCGTAGGATTGTTATTCATGGTCGTAAGATCGGCGAAAAGAACCGCGATGGTATGGGGAACTATGGCAGGGTTGCCGGTAATATGCCTCGTTCTTTTTTGGATCTCGCCTTTAAAAGAGCGCTATTTTACCAGTATGAACAGCGAATGGGTGCTGCCTCACAAAGGACAGCATCCCCATGAAGTGAACTACCGCTATGGTATATGGTATTGTGCAGCACGGCTCATAGGACAAAATATGATTGCCGGTGTAGGGGCCGATAAGGTACAGAAAGAGCTGAACAGTTGTTACAGCGGGTTTACCTATGAGTCGTATGAAGATTTTAACAAGGTAACGTACAATACGCACAACCAGTATATGGATCAGCTGTTGAAGTTTGGTATTCCCGGGTTGCTTCTTTTCTGTGTTGCGCTGTTTTACTATGTCCCGGGTTCATCACTATTGTATCAGGTATTCATACTGCTGATAGCCCTAAGCTTTTTAACTGAAAATATTCTGGACAGACAAATGGGGGTTGTTTTTGTATCTTTGCTTAACAGTATTTTTGTCGCTTATAAATTTAATTCTTTTGAAAAAAGTACTCGTAGTCGATTGGCTGGATAAATACGGAGGAGCCGAGAAAGTGATTCAGGCACTTGAAAAATGCATTGGCTTTGATGAGGTATATGCATTGGCAAATGTTATGAATAACAGGGAGTTGTTGAAAATGTTTCCATATAGCCAACCTGTAAAGACAACGTTTCTGCAGAAATCGGGAAAGAGATTCCGCTGGCTGTTCCCCCTTTTCTTTTGGGCCATAGACAAAATCCGTATTCCGGAAAATACCCGTTTAATTGTTTCCAGTTCTCATTCCGTTGCAAAAGGCGTACGTAAAAGCTCGCCAAAACAAGTGCATATAAGTTACTTTCAGGCTCCGAATTCGAATTATATCTGGCAGGATGCCCCCTTGTATTTTAAATTTCTTTACCCGGCTGTAAAATGGGTACTTCCGTTGTTCAGAAAATGGGATGTTGCAGACAGTACCCATCCCGATTTTATTATATGTAATTCGCATTACGTAAAAGACTGGGTAAAAAAGAATTATAACCGGGAGGCGGATGTCATTTATCCGCCGGTAAATCTGGATAGCTTTCAACTATTAACGGCCAAGGAAGAATTTTATGTTATCAGCGGGAGGATGGCTGCAATTAAACGGTTTGATGTCGTTATCGAAGCTTTTAACAGCAATGACAGGCGGCTGGTTGTCATTGGCGATGGCGAGGAACTTTCTCATCTGAAAGCCCTTGCAAAATCACCGAAGATTGTTTTTACGGGTTTTCAGGAAGTTGCTGCCGTATCGGGTTACCTGCAACGGGCAAAAGCCTATATACAGATGGGTGTGGAAGGTTTCGGTATAGGGGTTATAGAAGCGCAATCGTGCGGTACACCCGTGATCTGTTACGGAAAGGGCGGGGTTGTCGAAACCGTGATCCCGGGTGAAACAGGTCTTTTTTTCAAAAAGCAGACCGCAGCGTCTTTAAATGAGTGCATCGAAATTTTTGAACACACGAAATTCGATTTTCATAAAATACATGAACATGCGCGTAAATTTTCTGAAGAACATTTTTGTGAAACACTGAAGGAGTATATTCGCGAAAGACTGCATTAATTTGTTTTCTATCTGACATTATTGCGTTATTTTTACAGAAAATATTTCAGAATGAAACGAGTATTGATAACGGGAGCGGCCGGTTTTCTTGGATCGCATCTGTGTGAAAGGTTTATAGATGAGGGATTTTATGTAATAGGGATGGATAACCTTATTACCGGAGATCTTAAGAACATTGAACACCTGTTTAAAAAGGAATGTTTTGAATTTTACCACCACGATATCACTAAATTTGTTCATGTACCCGGAAATTTAGACTATATACTACATTTTGCTTCACCTGCGAGTCCTATTGATTATCTCAAAATCCCCATTCAAACGCTTAAAGTAGGAGCTTTGGGAACACATAACCTGTTAGGTCTTGCAAAGGCTAAAAATGCACGGATACTCATCGCATCAACCTCGGAGGTATACGGAGACCCGCAGGTACATCCCCAAACGGAAGATTATTATGGAAATGTAAATACCATCGGGCCCAGAGGTGTATATGATGAAGCAAAACGGTTTCAGGAATCCATGACGATGGCTTACCACCGGTTTCACGGACTTGAAACGAGGATTGTCCGCATCTTTAATACGTACGGACCCAGAATGCGACTGAACGACGGCCGTGTAATACCGGCTTTTATGGGGCAGGCTCTCAGAGGGGAAGATCTTACTATTTTCGGAGACGGAATGCAAACGCGTTCTTTCTGCTATGTGGACGATCAGGTAGAGGGAATCTTCAGGTTATTGATGAGCGATTATTCCCTTCCCGTGAATATAGGCAATCCCGACGAGATCACCATTAAAGAGTTTGCAGAAGAAATCATAGAACTTACAGGAACACATCAGAAAATCGTATACCGTTCCTTACCAGAGAACGATCCGCTGCAGCGGCAGCCCGATATTACCCTTGCCAAAAAAATTCTTAACTGGGAACCGAAAATTGAACGAAAAATTGGTTTACAGAAAACTTTTGATTACTTTAAAACATTATCCGAAGAAGAATTACTAAAAGAAGAACACAAGGATTTTTCTAAATACATTTATTAGTGAAACGCAAAATAGGGAGGTACTCCAAGTATTTACGGCCCATAACAATAACGCTTGATTTAATTGTTCTGGTACTCTGCGCTATGTGGCTTTTGCCACAGGAGTTTCAGAACTTTTATGTATGTGTTTATTTTGCCGTTTCCTGGATTTTTATCTCGCTTATAACGAAATTTTACCAGGTATACCGTTTTACAAAGCTTATTCAGATCGCACAGAAATCCATTAAACAGTATTTTTTGTTTGTACTGAACATTTTTGCAATCAACGGACTGGTATCGGAGGCAAACGATTACAGGCTTGTTTTTCTGTATGTCACGGTGTCGGTCTGCATCATCATCATGATTAAGTATCTTATTTTTTACCTGTTGAAAATTTTCAGAAAGTATTACAAGGGAAATATCAGGAGAATTGTGGTAGTGGGGAACGATGCCTTAACAGGGCACTTTGTTGACTTTGTTAATACAAACCCGGACTACGGGTACTCTTTAACCCGGAAGTTTTCCCTTTCGGAAACCCCGACCGCAGCAATTGTAGACTACTGCATTGAAAATGATATAGAAGAAATTTACCTGAGCCTTGAAAAAACAACCACCAGGCAGGTAGCCGCATTCATTGACTATGTAGACAACAACCTGAAACTTTTAAAATACCTGCCATCGCAGAAAGACCTTCTTTCGGCGAACCTTAAGGTGGATTACTATGGGGTAATTCCCGTTATGCCTTCCAGAACCACACCGCTCGACGATCCTTTGAACCAGTTTATCAAACGTGTTTTCGATATTGTATTTTCAGCATTGGTAATTATTTGTATAATGTCATGGCTGACACCGTTAATAGCATTTCTGATCAAGATAGAATCCAGGGGGCCTGTTTTTTTTAAACAGAAGCGCCATGGGCTCGATTATGAAGAGTTCGATTGTTATAAATTCCGTTCCATGTTCGTAAATGAGTTTGCCGATGTTGAGGAAGCTACAAAAAATGATCCGCGTATTACAAAAATTGGAGCTTTCCTGAGAAGAACAAGCCTGGATGAAATGCCCCAGTTTTTTAATGTTTTTATCGGAAACATGTCGGTAGTGGGGCCGCGTCCGCATATGATTAATTTTACGGAGAAATATGCTATGAAGGTCAATAAGTTTAAAGCACGTCATTTCATTAAACCCGGAATCACGGGAATGGCCCAGACACATGGGTACCGGGGTGAAATTGAGAACGATACAGATATCATCAACCGAATTAAGTACGATATCTACTATATGGAAAGCTGGTCGCTGCTGCTTGATCTCAAAATCATTTATTTCACCATTAAAAATGCGATTAAAGGAGAGAAAAAAGCCTATTAATTATAATAAAACCTTATTTTTGCAGCTTAAAATTACAACACAGCAATTATGAATATTTTACTATTAGGATCAGGAGGAAGAGAACATGCCCTGGCATGGAAAATCACACAGAGTCCGAAGTGCACACAGCTTTTTGTTGCGCCCGGTAATGCAGGTACAGATCAGCTGGCGACAAATGTTGCCTTAAATCCGTTGGATTTTGACGCTGTGAAAACATTTGTTCTGGAGCATAAGATTCAAATGGTAGTGGTAGGACCTGAAGATCCTCTGGTTAAGGGTGTTTATGATTACTTTAAAAACGATGTGGAACTTAAGCATATTCCGGTAATAGGCCCATCGAAACAGGGCGCCCAATTAGAAGGAAGCAAGGAATTTGCAAAGGAATTTCTTGTTAAACACGGTATACCTACCGCGCGTTATCAGTCATTTACGAAAGATACGGTAGAAGAAGGGTGTACATTTTTAACGACGCTTAATGCTCCTTACGTTTTAAAAGCCGACGGACTTGCTGCCGGTAAAGGGGTTCTGATTCTTAAAGATCTTGAGGAAGCCCAGCGCGAACTAAGAAACATGCTGGTAGATGCAAAATTCGGAGATGCTTCTTCTAAAGTGGTAATTGAAGAATTTCTTGACGGTATTGAACTTTCATGTTTTGTTTTAACAGACGGAAAATCCTATAAGATCTTACCTACGGCAAAAGACTACAAACGTATTGGTGAAGGTGATACAGGTCTGAATACCGGTGGAATGGGAGCGGTTTCCCCTGTGCCTTTTGCCGATGAAGAACTTATGAAGAAAATAGAAGAGCGTATTGTAATACCTACAGTTAAAGGATTACAGAGTGATGCTATTGAATATAAAGGTTTTGTGTTCATTGGTCTGATAAAGGTGGGAGATGATCCGTTTGTGATTGAATACAACGTCCGTATGGGAGATCCGGAAACGGAAGTGGTGATTCCGCGGCTGAAATCAGATCTTGTGACCTTGTTTGAAGCTGTAGCTAATGAGCAACTGGACAGCGCCACTCTTGAAATTGACGGACGAAGTGCTACAACGGTGATGATTGTTTCGGGAGGATATCCGGAAGATTACGAAAAAGGAAAGGCGATTTCGGGACTGGAAAACGTAAAAGATGCCATAGCATTTCATGCAGGAACAACCGTAAAGGACGGACAGGTTGTAACAAGCGGCGGACGCGTGATTGCAGTTACGGCTTACGGTACAGATTTCAGGGATGCCCTGACCCGGTCATATGCTAATGTAAAAGAAATTGATTTTGAGGGAAAATATTACAGAACCGATTTAGGGTTTGACTTATAAAATAAAAAAAGCAGGTATTACCTGCCTTTTTTATTTTAACACGCCTCGTTTTTTTGTGTCGGTGAAATTTAAATCAGTAAGAAATGGCAAAAAACCGTGCTCTTCCATTTTGGAAGTGTAATCGTTACGCAGTAGCCGGTTATAAAAAAGAAAACCAGCTGCGATTTCACTTCACAGCTGGTTTTCTTTTTTAAAGAGAAGATTTAAACATCATCAAAATCAACGTAAATTTCATCCGATGTAACATAAGCCTGACAAGCAAGGAGCAATCCTTCTTCTACTTCGTCATCCATTAAAATATGGTTGGTTTTCATTTCTGCAGTTCCTTTCAGCCTCCGGCACATGCACGAACTGCAGATGCCGCCCTGGCAGGAATAAGGAGCGTCTACACCGTGTTTAAGCGCTGCACTGAGGATGTTTTCGGTTCTGGGCATGTTGAAAGTGGTTTCCACATCGTCCACAAGTACCGTAACTTTTACCATACCTTCCCCGGTAACAGGTATTTCCCCGTTGGTGGAGCTTGTAGTAAAAAGTTCGTAATGTACATCGTCTTCTGATACACCGTTTTCTTTAAGAACCGAAGTTACTTTTGAAATCATATCTTCAGGACCGCACAGAAAATACGCATCGAATGTTTTTTCACTATGTTTGTTTTTGAACACAAAATTAATAGTCGATCGTTCTATTCTGCCGAACAAAGTTCCTTCAGGATGAACCTTTGTAAACGTATAATGTACAAAGAAACGACCCAGATAAGTGTTTTTTAAAGCTTCAAGCTCTTGATAATAAATGGTTTCTTCAATGGTTTTATTGCCGTAAACCAAAACAAATGTTGTATCGCTGTCACGTTCCAGTACATCTTTTGCCAGGGAGATAATAGGAGTAATTCCGCTCCCTGCAGCGATTCCTGCTATTGTCTTGGCCGATTTGTCTTCCAGAATGAATTTGCCCTCCGGAGGTGCCACTTCCAGTACATCACCTACTTTTAACTGCTGGGTAACATATTGGGAAAACTTCCCGTTTTCTATTGCTTTTACCACAACCCGTACTTCGTTGCTTTTAGGAGACGAGCTGATCGAATAGGATCTGCGAACTTCTTCACCATTGATCTGTGCCTTAATGTTGAGATATTGTCCGGCTTCGAACTGGTAGTCTTTAACTAATTCAGCCGGTATATCAAAAACGATGGAAACAGCAGATGGCGTTTCTTTTCTTATTTCTTTAATCTTTAAAGGATTGAATTTTGACATTGCTAATGAATTTATGCAAAAATACAAAATTTAAGCTGCTCAGAAGTGAACATTTTCGTATTTCAGCAGTGAAAAAAGCATGCCTAATATTTTGATGTATAGAAATATTAGGTATCTTTGTGCAATGCCTAAAAATCTTTAGTATGAAGAAACAACAACAATTGTATAAGGGAAGTCTTAACACCATTATTATGAAGCTGCTGGAGCAGAACGGAAAAATGTACGGATACGAGATTACCCAGAAAGTAAAGGAAATAACGAAGGGGGAAATGAACATTACCGAAGGAGCGCTTTATCCGGCTTTGCATAAGATGGAGGCAGAAGGCTTTCTGGACGTGGAACTGGACCGGGTAGACGGGCGCATACGGAAATATTATAAACTTACGGCTAACGGCCTTAAAGAAACCGGTTCCCGCATGGAAGAACTGGAAAATTTTATCCGCAACATGCAAACCATTGTCAACCCCAATCTAAAACTCGGTTAAGATGAAAGTTACAGCCAAACAGATTAACAGTATAGATGAAAGGCTTGTCAGTGAAGGCTTTCATTTTATGGATATACGCTTTGAAGTACTGGATCATATTGTGTGCCTGCTTGAAGAACAGGAGGAAGATTTTGATACGGAACTTGAAAGGATTTTTATTTCGGAACGTGTTTACCTGCGGCAGCAAAGAAAGAGTTTTCTTTTCAGGATGGCAGGAGCGAGAATCAACCTGTTCAGAGATTTGCTTTGGAATCCCATTTTCATCGGGCTCTGGATCCTGTCTTTTACACTGTATATTTTTTTACCCTACCAATCAGTAAAAGAACTGTTGAACGATCTGGATGTTTTACCTGTTGCACTGCCTATTGCGGCCTTTGTATTGCACGGCTGGTATTTTTTCAGATCAAAAAATAAAGTGACGGGAACATTTGCTGCACTCTTTTCCGTTTCCATGTTGTTGCAGGTATATCTTTTGTTTTTGATACCGTTGGTGAGAAAACTGGAAAACATCTGGTCGGTAGCTATTCTTTCCCTTTTTACGGCCTTAGGGCTTATGATGTATTACCTATTTTTCGAATATAAACGTAAAAATGAGGCGAAGTACCGAAAATTGTTGAATTAAGAGTGATGTGCAGTTGGATTATACTTATTTTTGATAGGTGATAACCGGGGGTTTTGTTTTATTCCTGCCGGTGCTTTATTTCAAGGTTATTCCTTTGCTAAGGGTTAGTACAACCGAAAAACGTTATCAATTTTAATAGCAGCTGAAATGAATATTTTTACATACTATAGAATAGTTTTTATGTTGAGTTTTTTAATCCTGCTGGCCGGATCAATGCTTAAAGTAATGCATTCCCAGGTTGGATTATTAAATGGAAACAATACACTTATTGCAGGGCTGTCTGTATCGGTTATAGCTGTTGTACTGGCGTTTTATATGATTTGGAAGTCTCCCAAAATGGCTGTCGGGGAAAAGCTTATCTGGGTGCTGCTTTTTTCATTAGGCTTTATATTTAAAATAGGGCTCATCGTTTTCCTGGTGGGGCTCGTTTTCTTTTTTATAGGACCCAAACGCTTATTTTTCAGAGAAGGTAATGCCGGGTCGGAACAGCAATAAAAACAAAAACCGCTTTTTGAAGCGGTTTTTTTATTTTAAAAATTTGATTTAAACTGTTCAAGAAAACGTACATCATTTTCGAAATACATACGGATATCACCGATCTGGTAAAGCAGCATGGCCATGCGTTCCAGTCCCATTCCGAATGCAAAACCGGAATAATCGTCCGGGTTGATGTTGGATGCCTTTAGTACGTTGGGATCTACCATTCCACATCCCATAATTTCAAGCCATCCTGTTCCTTTGGTAATCCGGTAATCCGTTTCAGTTTTGAGCCCCCAGTAAACATCAACTTCCGCACTTGGTTCCGTGAATGGAAAATAAGAAGGGCGCAAACGGATCTTTGATTTACCGAACATTTCCTTTGTAAAATATAAAAGGGTCTGTTTAAGATCGGCAAACGATACATCTTTATCAATATATAATCCCTCAACCTGATGAAAAATACAGTGCGAACGGGAAGATATAGCTTCATTCCGGAACACGCGTCCCGGAGATATAGTGCGTATTGGCGGCTGGTTGTTTTCCATATAACGTACCTGAACAGACGAAGTATGCGTACGCAGCAGGTGATCAGGGTTCATCTGAACGAAAAAGGTGTCCTGCATATCGCGGGCAGGGTGGTGTGCAGGAAAATTAAGCGCTTCAAAATTATGCCAGTCGTCTTCAATTTCAGGACCTTCAGAAACATTAAAGCCAATGTTGGAAAAAACATCGATAACCTGATTTTTAACTAAAGAGATCGGGTGACGTGATCCAATACTGATCGGTGTTCCCGGACGGGTTAAGTCGCCAAAAGAGCCTTTGGCATCTTCCTTCGCTTCCATAATATCCTGGATGCTTCTGATCTTGTTTTCTACCGTGTTCTTTAATGTATTGATAGCCTGCCCAAAATCTTTTTTCTGATCGTTGGGAACATTTTTAAATTCGGCAAAAATCTCGTTAATCAAGCCTTTCTTAGAAATAAACTTTATTCTAAAAGCATCTAAAGTCTCTTTATTTTCGGTAGTAAAAGCTTCTGCTTCACCAATCAGCTCTTTAATCTTGTCTATCATTGTTTCTGAAAAGTAATTGTTGCAAATTTACGCTTTTTGGTTGATGCGTGAAATTAGAAAGGTTAAAAATTAACTAACTGATGTACCCGTTTTCCAAAAAATAATGAACAATTGCATCCTTCATCAAAATGGTTTGTTCCCCGGCTTTTAAATGCGGTAACTGCTCCTTAACAGTATAATGGGGCCATCCGTCCTGATCAAAATGGGAGAATTCGTAATATCCGAAAGGTTCCAGCAGCCTGCAGATAGCTATGTGCATAATGTTTACCTTCTCGTCCTTTTTGAATTTCTTGTTAAATTTGCCCAACTCCTGTATACCTATGAGGTAGATAATACCGTCGACATCTAAAGTGTCACCATCGGCAAACTGGTTGGACAGTTTTGAAACCAGCAGGTCCCAGCGTTCTTTTAATTGTTCGTCTCGTGCCATAACTATTTTTTTGAACTACAAAGATATTTCTAAATGCCGAAACTGCTTTATATTTACACTTTATTTTGAAAATATGATTGTCATAGATATAATTATAGCCGTTCTATTGGGATATGCGCTGTTTAAAGGATTGCAAAACGGGCTTGTGGTTTCAGTGATTTCACTGGTTGCCCTGATTATCGGAATTTATGTTTCTTTAAGGTTTTCATTTTTTACGCGTGAGTTTCTGGCCGGCAGCACAGGCTGGAATCCAGGAACAATTACCGTAGCCGCTTTTTTTATCACTTTTGTCGTAGTGCTCATCTTACTCTTTGTACTCGGGAAAGCTATAACAAAGCTTGTGGACAGCATGGCTTTGGGCTTTGTGAATAAGTTGGCGGGAGCCGTTTTCGAATGTCTTAAAATGGTTCTTATTATTTCGGTTTTCCTGAACCTTTTCCAGCAGATTAATTTTAACAATCTTATCGTTTCAGAAGAAAAACTCAATGAGTCGGTTTTTTATAAACCCGTCGAAAAAATCTCAAAGATCGTCTTTCCGCTTATGGACAAATGGTACAAAGCGGCATTGGAGGAAGCTGCCCATAGTGTCGGAGAAATGAAAAAACAGGAAAAAACCACCCTGGAATAGGTGGTTTTTAGGCCGAAACGGTTTTGAGACCGATAATGGATCCGATGAGTGTTGTAATAAAGAACATGCGCCAGAAAGTTGTGGGATCCTTAAAAACGATAATTCCTACAAGTACAGTGCCTACAGCCCCTATACCCGTCCACACAGCATAGGCAGTTCCCAGGGGCAGTGTCTGCGTTGCCTTCATAAGCAGTCCCATGCTTAGTATAAGCGATAGGACAAATCCGGCATACCATGCATAAGATTCACTGCCCGTTAACTCTTTTGCTTTTCCCAGGCAGGTTGTAAAAAGTACTTCAAACAACCCGGCAACAATTAAAATAATCCAGTTCATATTTCTAATAATTTCCGACAAAGATCCGGAGATTTAAAACGGGACTTTTTTACAAATGTTAAAAAATAACAGGTTTATTATTTTATGCCGGCCCTGATTCGGCTGAGGCTTACCTGTGTGATACCCAGATACGAAGCAATATGTCCCAGCGCAACGCGCTGAATCACATCAGGGTGGTGCGTAATAAGGTCGGTATAACGCTCCTTTGCGGTTTTGAACTGTAGATCGATTAGCCGTTCTTCGGTCCTGATAAGTTCCAGTTCTGCAAACTTTCTGCCCCAGTTGGCAATGTCAATATTCGTCTTAAAAAGCGATTGAAGGATGTCGGAATGAATTTCATAAAAAATACAGTCTTCCAGCAATATGATGTCTTCATAGCTTTTTTCACCCTTTATATAATTTTTCATCGAAAGAACAATGGCACCCTCCAGCCCAAACCAGAAGGTTACCTCATGGTCTGGTGTGCGTGCATAAGCTCTCACGAGCCCCTTCTTAAGAAAGTAGATTCGTTTTTCAATTTTATGCTGCTGAAACAAAACACTACCTTTCGGAAGCCGAACCTCGTTGGTATACCTGTTGAAGAGCTCTTTTGCCAGGGGCGGTAACGGATAAACAGAATCAAGTATGGTATTTAAATCCATCTTTCAGAATTATGTGATTGTTGCAAAATGTTTTACTGACGAAAAGGTACAATTTTTTGTGATGCTCTGTTTTAAAAGGAATGTTTTTTACAGAAAAGGTCAGGATGATAAGATCTCCAAAGAGGGTGTTTTATTTAAAACAGTTCTAAATTCCTGTTTCATTCTTGGCAACCGTATAATTTTATATTAGTATCTTTGTACTAAATTTCTTTTTAAGAGACACATGAACTTTGATATATATAAAATACGAGAAGATTTTCCTATACTTTCACAACAGGTAAACGGGAAACCTCTGGTGTATTTCGATAATGGAGCCACAGCGCAGAAACCAAAAGCGGTAATTGATGCAGAAGTGAAATACTATTCGGAAATCAATGCAAACATCCATCGGGGGGTACATCATTTAAGCCAGGTAGCAACAGATGCTTACGAAGAAGCACGTCTTAAAGTACAGAAGCACATCAATGCACCAAACAGTTTCGAAATATTGTTTACTTCGGGTACTACATTCGGGATTAATCTTGTGGCAAATGGTTTTGGCCAGATGTTGAAACCCGGAGACGAAGTCATTGTTTCACATCTTGAACATCATTCGAACATTGTTCCATGGCAGTTTGCCTGTGAACGTTCTGGGGCTGTTTTAAAAGTGATTCCTATGTTACAAGACGGTACTCTGGATATGGAAGCTTATGATGCATTGCTCAGTGAACGTACCAGAATTGTTGCAGTGAATCATATTTCAAATGCTTTGGGAACGATCAATCCCGTAAAAAGCATGATTGAAAAAGCGCATAAAGTTGGCGCGGCAGTTTTAATCGACGGAGCGCAGGCGGTACCACATCTTAAACCCGATGTTCAGGATCTGGATTGTGATTTTTATGTTTTTTCAGGACATAAAATCTGTGGGCCAACCGGAACAGGTGTGTTGTACGGAAAAGAAAAATGGCTGAACCAGCTTCCTCCTTATCAGGGCGGGGGTGAAATGATCAAAGAAGTTACCTTTGAAAAAACGACCTATGCGTGTCTTCCGCATAAATTCGAGGCGGGTACCCCGAATATTGCCGGAGGTATAGTTCTTGGAGTTGCAATCGATTATTTGAATGCAGTTGGTTTTGATAATATTGCGGCTTATGAACGCGAACTACTTGATTATGCAACGGAAAGGCTGAGCAGCCTGGAAGGAATCGAATTTTACGGGACAGCCGGAGAAAAGGCTTCAGTAATTTCGTTCAATTTCAAAGGACTGCACCCGTATGATGTGGGGGCTATTATAGACAAGCTGGGAATAGCGGTACGTACGGGACACCATTGTGCACAACCCATTATGAACTTTTACGGTATCCCGGGAACCATCCGCGCATCTTTCTCATTTTATAATACCAAAGAAGAAATAGACCGGATGATCGAAGCTTTAAAAAAAGCACAACAGATGTTGAGTTAATAAATTAAGTAGTATTGATTAAAATGAGTACAATTAAACAAATACAGGAGGCAATTGTTGAGGAGTTTTCGATGTTTGACGATTGGATGGAGCGATATGAATACATCATCGAACTCGGAAAATCACTGCCTTTGATTGAAGATCAGTATAAAAAAGAAGAAAACCTTATAAAAGGATGTCAGTCACAGGTATGGCTGCATGCGGAAAAACAAAACGGTAAAATCATTTTTACGGCCGATAGCGATGCCATCCTTACAAAAGGCATTATCGCGATCCTCATAAGAACTTTTTCAAATCAGGATCCCGCAGAAGTAATGAATGCCGATACTTCATTTGTCGATGAAATCGGCCTCAAGGAACATTTATCGCCAACACGCGCCAACGGGTTGGTATCCATGATCAAACAAATAAAATTATATGCAATCGCCCTTCAAGCCAACTAAAGAAATGGAAGAACAAATCGATATGAACGAATTAGGAGAGAGCATCGTTAAGGTATTGAAAACGATATTCGATCCTGAAATTCCCGTAGATATCTATGAACTGGGATTAATCTACGATGTTTTTGTAAACGAAAACAGGGAAGTTAAAATACTTATGACACTTACCTCTCCGAACTGTCCGGTTGCGGAGACACTGCCAATGGAGGTTAAAGAAAAAGTTTCTTCCATCAACATGGTCAGGGATGTCGAAATTGAATTGACGTTCGATCCGCCCTGGTCTAAGGATCTGATGAGTGAAGAGGCAAAACTGGAACTCGGAATGTTATAAAAATGGAAGACGAAATTATCAATAAGGTAGCCCAGAGCAGTCTAGTCGTATTCGACCTTGAAGATTATTATCCTACAGAAGAACGTATACTGTTGGATATCTCAAAATGGCTGTATGAGGGAATCGTTTTAAGAGAGAAAGAATTCAGAGCGGCCCTTAAAGAAACGGACTGGAGTATTTATAAAGATAAACTGGTTGCCGTTACCTGCTCAACAGATGCTATATTGCCGTCGTGGGCTTTTATGTTGGTTTCTTCCTATCTGCAACCCGAGGCTAAAATGGTGGTACAGGGGTCATTGCACGATCTGGAGGTGTTGTATTATCAGAAAATTATTAATAACTTAGATTTCGAGGTCTATCGGGATCAGCCTGTTATCATTAAAGGGTGTGCTAAAAAAGCAATTCCGGAAGAAGCATATGTTATGGCAAATCAGCGGATGATGGATTATGCGCGTTCTATTATGTTTGGGGAAGCCTGTTCTGCCGTTCCTATTTTCAAAAGAAAAAAATAGAAATAAAAATAGACTATGAAAAAGACTCTTTTACTGTGTGCGGTATTGCCGGCACATACCTTTTATGCACAGGATTCAACTCTTCAAAATGTTCAGAAAGACAGCACCTGGATTACAAAAGGAACCATAGCTATTCTCGGGAGCCAGTCAAGTTTTTCTCAGTGGCAGGCCGGAGGATCTAATAACCTTGCCCTTAACGGTTCTCTTAACTACGACATCAACTATAAGAAAGATGACTGGGTTTGGGACAATAAATTCATTGCTTCATATGGGATCAACAAACTGAAGGGCGAAGAAAAAAGAAAAACCGATGACAGGCTGGAAATCAATTCACTACTTGGGAAAAAAGCAAAAGGAGAGTGGTATTATTCTGCATTTATGAATTTTAAAACACAGTTCGATGCCGGACTAAATCCTGATAATGAGGAGGAGAGGATTTCTCATTTTATGTCTCCTGCATATCTGCAGGCAGGTCTGGGAATGCTATGGAAAAAGAATGACAACCTAAAAGTGAACATCGCTCCTGCTACGGCGCGTTTAATTTACGTCCACAAACATTTTACTGATGAAGGGGAATCATTCGGGGTTGAACAGGGAAAAAATACCCGTTTTGAATTCGGGGCATCCTTAAATGCATATTATAAATTCCAGATAATGGAGAATTTTACTATAGAAAATATTCTCAATTTATATTCGAATTATTTAGAAGATCCTTATAATGTTGACCTGGATTATCAATTAAATGCGGTTTTAAAGGTGAATAAGTATATTTCTACGAATTTGACATTTCAGGCATTATATGATGATAATGCATATAAAGGATTTCAGACGCGCCATACTTTAGGATTAGGGTTAAATTATTCATTTTAATTTTGTTTTTGTAAAAATTTGTCTACATTTAACGAATTATTATATTAACTCAATCATTATGTTTAGAAAAATACTCTTTCTACTGATTTTGACTAGCCTTGGCGCAAAGGCCCAGCAGGGACTTGATGTCACGTGTTTTAATGTGAGCATTCCGCGTGCCGGACTGATGGATTATTACGAGGAAGGTAGGGATCAGTACGTGGTTTGTAAGGATCAAAAAGTTACAATACCCGCCAACTATGAAGTAAAATACCTAAATAGGACAGATCAGTATACTGTTGAGCCCATCACCTATAATCCTTATCCGTTCACAGGAACTGAAATCAAGGTGCCAATTGACGGACGTGCAGAATCAGATGTCGATATTCCTTTTAATTTTTGTTTTTTTGATCAGGCATATACAAAAATATCGGTTTGGTCGAATGGATTGATTAATTTGACAGACGGAGTAAGTCATAAAGGAACTCCTTCAGATCCGCCTCCTGCTGGATGTACTCAATGTACCTTTAATGAGCCTCATATTCCATTACCAAAGACCGGTCCCGGATGGACAAATTCTATTTCCGGAATCTACAAGCATTCGCATTGGGGAAATACAGGGTGGACCTGGCCGACAAATGGAGGAGCTCCTACACCACCAGCAGGTGAAAAAGGAAGTATAAACTGGGCAGTGTATGGAGAAGCTCCGTGCCGGGCATTTGTTATCAACTTTAAAAACATGCCCTCGTTTGCTTTAACAGCAAATACTCCGGATTGTACATTTCTTCCGCCTAGTGTGCAAACAAGCCAGATTGTGTTGTATGAAACAACAAATGTTATTGAAGTTCATGTTGAAAGACACGATGGTTGTCCGTTGGACGAAAGAGGAATAGCATTGATCGGGATCAACAGCCCTACCGGGACAGTTGGTTATACACCACCTGGAAGAAATGGGGTAAGATTTGATACGGCTGCTGAAGCATGGCGTTTCGGACCTTCTGGAGACCCGATGTGGAGAGCTGAATGGTTTGTAGACGGGAAACTGGTTAGCAACAATGCAGGTCCGGTGGATGTTGTGATTGATAAAAAGAGAACAGTACGTGTTGATTTAATTGTTGAAACATGTGATGAAGAATATACAGATTTCTATGAAGTAGCATTCCGTCCGGCAATTGAGCTTGATGATGTGGATTTAGACCGTGTTGTGGTTTGTGATAAAGATCAGAATACCTATGATTTGAATCTTCTTGCTGAAATGATTAAGGAAGGACAGTCGGGTGGAGATCTAAGTAAGCTGAGGTTTCTTTATTACACATCAGAAGATGATGCCACTGATAAAAAGAATCAGATAACCAATCCAAGACAATTCCCTATTGAAGTAGGCAAAAACGAAGTTTATATACGCGTTGAATCCGAAATTGCACAATGTTATGAAATTGTACCGGCAACGATAATAAAAGCTCCGGTTGAGGTTAAAGTTCCTAAACCTGTAAACCTGTGTAGCGAATATACACTGCCTCCGTTAACAGACGATGAGTTTTATTATAAGGTGGAACGTTTGGATGAAGATGCAAGTTTTGTTGTGGAAACACTGCCTCCGCCATCCGTAGGACAGGTAATCAATGTAGCCGGATTTTACCGTGTTTCCATCAAAAAAGTAAATGAATACGGATGTGAAGATGTAAAATCGTTTATTTTATATGTTGAGAACTGTAGCTATCCAAAGGGAATTTCTCCAAACGGAGACGGTAATAACGATAATCTTGATCTTACCTATAACAACGTTATGGAATTAAAAGTGTATAACAGATACGGAAAACTTGTATACGAACATGATAAAAAAGTAAGGTATAAGAGACAATGGGCCGGACAGGATTCATCTGGTAAGCAGTTGCCTTCAGGTACCTATTTCCTTTATGTTAGGACAAAAAATGGTGAATACCAAGATTGGATACAGTTAATGTATGAAGTTAAATAATTTGGAATTTTATACAGCAGGTTTTAACCCTGCTGTATAAATCCTTAATAATGACAAAATATGGATAGAATGAAAAATATATTGGGTGCTGTTCTTTGTATGATTTCAATGAATATCTACAGCCAGAATACTTCTATTGAAACAGATCCGTCTTATTTACAGCTGGAAAAGGAATTTATAAAGGTTACTTCTGGTAACCAAAGTGCAAGTGAATTGGACCGGAGGATTGTGGAATTCAATGGTAAGTTTGTAAACGGTAAGGCGATCACTAAATTCTATAAGGATAAAGATAAGGAACGCTGGCTTGCTAAAAATATCGCCAAAACGAAATTTTCTTCGCTGCAGGAAGCACTTGATGCTCTGAATAGAATCAATGAGTTGCAAAATGAACTGAAAGCTTCAACAAGTGATGAATTTTATAAATTAAAAGAGGAATTAATTAATAAGTATGGTTCTGAATTAATTTGGAAAACCTTGAAATCACGTTTGGCAAAATAATAAAAAAAGGCGGGTATATATACCCGCCTTTTTTTATTATTCAACAGTATCGTTTTCTTCGTATTCAGGATAGAGAAAGTTATTATAGGGAAACCGTGTCAGATGAATACTTCTTACGGCATCGTATACCTTGTGTTTGAATTCTTCAAAATTTTCTTTTTCCGTGGCTGAAATAAAAATCGCGTTGCTTTCACCTACCTTGCTCATCCATGTTTTTTTCCATTCGTCGATGGAATAGTGTTTGGAGGTGCGTTCCGTCATAAGGTCTTCCTCGTCAAAATCTTCCGGCTTATAGGCATCGATCTTGTTAAATATCATAAGCGTAGGTTTATCGTCACTTTTAATATCTTTGAGGATTTGATTTACCGATTCAATATGGTCTTCAAATTCAGGATGCGATATGTCTACCACATGGAGTAATAAATCGGCTTCGCGGACTTCATCGAGGGTCGATTTAAAGGACTCGACCAGTTGTGTGGGAAGTTTCCGTATAAAGCCTACGGTATCCGAAAGCAGAAACGGCAGGTTTTTGATTACCACTTTTCGGACAGTAGTGTCAAGTGTGGCAAACAGCTTGTTTTCAACAAAGACTTCACTTTTACCTATGGCATTCATAAGGGTGGATTTCCCAACATTTGTATACCCCACAAGGGCAACGCGTACCATAGCTCCCCTGTTGCTGCGCTGTACGGCCATCTGCCGGTCAATGGTTCTTAACTTTTCTTTTAAAAGAGCAATGCGGTCACGGACAATACGGCGGTCCGTTTCAATTTCCGTTTCCCCCGGACCACGCATTCCAATACCACCCCTTTGGCGTTCAAGGTGGGTCCACATACCAGTTAGTCTTGGTAAAAGGTATTGAAACTGGGCTAGCTCAACCTGTGTTCTGGCATAGGATGTCTGTGCACGTTGTGCAAAAATATCGAGGATAAGGTTGGTTCTGTCCAGAACCTTACAATCCAAAAGTCTTGACAGGTTGCGTTGCTGAGCCGGTGATAATTCATCATCAAAAATGACAGTGTCAACTTTGTTCTCTTTTATATATAAGTCAATTTCCTCAAGTTTACCGGTTCCTACAAAAGTTTTGGGATTCGGTTTTTCCATTTTCTGGGTAAACCTTTTCAAAACCTCTCCTCCGGCTGTCTGGGTTAGGAACTCAAGTTCATCCAGGTATTCCTGAAGCTTGTCATCTGTTTGGTGTTGTGTAATGATTCCGACCAAAACAGCTTTTTCATAATTAATAGTTTCCTTTTCTAACATGGAATTCTCTAATAGGTATTAAATCGTATCAAATTTACTAAATATAACTTTAAAAGGTGTTTTTTGCAATTTTAACACATGTTTTTTTTTAAATTTATCAGGGCAAAGCTTGATTATATTAAATTAATATTACTATTTTAGTATTTTATTAACAGCGCCATTCCGGCTTTCATGAATATATGTAAAAGATTGGAGGGCGAAATGAGTAATTTTGGTGATTAATCGAATATATTTGTAATATAAATTCAACTTTATGAAATTAAACAAAAGTGTCGTTGCAACAATTTGCCTTATTCTGGGAAGTTTTAAGGGATTCTCGCAACAAGATCCGCATTATACGCAGTATATGTATAATCAGAGTTTAATTAATCCGGCTTATGCAGGAATCAACGATTATATGTCTATGGGTGTTTTATACAGAACACAATGGACGGGAATGGAAGGGGCTCCTAAAACGGGAACAGCTTTTCTTCATACGCCTGTGGCAAAAAATCTCGGAGTTGGTTTAACTTTTGTTAATGATAATATTGGTCCCGTAACCGAAAATAATGTTTCAGCGGATATCTCTTATACAGTTCGTCTTGGAAAAGGACACAGTCTTGCCCTGGGAGTAAAAGGAGGTGTTACCATGCAGAAAATCGGTTTATTCAGCGATATTAATTATACATTGCCTGATAAAAACGACATTGCCTTTTCCGAAGATTCAAGCGCATCTCTTTTTAACGTAGGGGCCGGTTTGTTCTATTTCACCAACAAATATTATGTAGGTTTCAGTGTGCCTAACTTTATGAAGAATACTTATTTGGAGAAAGATAACAGAAAGTTCGGTACCGATGTAACCCACATGTTTGTGACGGGAGGTTATGTTTTCGAAATCAACCACGACTGGAAATTCAAACCATCAACTATGTTGAAAATGGCCGTAGAGTCTCCGATTTCAGCCGATATATCTTTAAACGCATTATACAACGAAAAATTCGAGGTAGGTCTTACATACCGTATACAGGATTCGTTCGGAGCAATGGTGAACTATCGCGTTACACCGAAACTGAGAATCGGTTATGCGTACGATCACCTGACGTCGAGCCTTAATTACAGGGCAAACGGATCACATGAGGTGATGATCCTGTTCGATGTTTTTTACAAGAAGAAAGTATCAAGTTCTCCTCGTTATTTCTAATATGCTAATTAAGAATTATGAAAAAATTTTACTTATCACTCTTACTGTTAAGTTCCCTATATACCGCACAGGCACAGAATACGGCTTATATAAGTACGCCTCAGGAACGCTTGAAGTATGCCGATGAATTGTTTAAAAGATATGAATATGTCGAGGCAATTGAACAATATAAAAAACTGGTACGCGGAGAGAAATCCGATAACTATGTAATCTTGCAGCTGGCGGAAAGTTATTACAACGTATTCAATACAGTGGAATCTGCTAAATGGTATGCAAAAGCGGTTGAAGGGAATCCTAACCAGGATGCAGAAGTCTTTTATAAATATGCCCAAATGCTTAAGGCAAGCGGAAGATATGAAGCCTCCAATAAGATCATGAAAAAATTTGCGGATCTTAAACCAGAAGATTCCCGTACGATTGACTTCCTTAAAGATCCCGATTATATTCCGCAATTAAGAAGCCAGGAAGCACTCTTCACTTTTGAAGACAGTAGAATGAACCATTCCCAGTTTTCCGATTTTGCAGGAATCCTTACTGCAGATAACACGCTTTATTTTGCTTCTGCACGGGATGAGTCAAAAAAGAAATACGGATGGAACGACCAGCCGTTCTTAAATGTTTATGCAGCCACGTATGTTGCGGATGAAGAGAAATTCAAGGACATCAAACCTGTTGATGAATTGAATACCAAACACCACGACGGACCGGTTACCATAACGGCAGACGGCCAGACAATGTTTTTTGCTACAGAAAGTTTCCGTGGAGGAAAGTTTGAACGGGATAAGAAAAACCGACTTAAAAAAGGAAAAGTAAGTGTTTACCGTGCCAAGTTAGACGATAAGAAGTGGAAGGACATAGAGCCGGTTCCGTTTAATTCAACAGAATATATGGTAAGTAACCCTGCGGTTACTCCTGATGGAAAAACGCTTTATTTTGCTTCGGATATGCCTGGTTCTGTAGGAGATATGGATATCTGGAGAGTTGCTTTAAACGAGGACGGTACTTATGGAACACCGGAGAATTTAGGAACCATTGTAAATACCGAAGGACGCGAGTCTTTCCCTTTTATCTCAGAAGACAGCAAACTCATATTTGCCTCGGATTCGCACAAAGGTTTTGGAGGACTCGACCTTTATATGTTTGACCTTACAGATGCAAATGCAAAAGTGCGCAATATCGGGGATCCCATCAATACGGCAAAAGATGATTTTCACCTTTCCTATTATCCCGATAAAGGAATCGGATTCCTTTCTACGAACCGTGTAGGACGTGATGATATTTATAAAGTTCGTCCTGTGTGTGTAACCGAAATGGTTATTACGGTTAGAGACCAGAAAACCGGCGCCATTCTCAAGGATGCCCAGGTTGCTATTTTGGATTATGATAAAAACATCATCGAAACGCGCTTTACAGATTCTTACGGAATTGTACGGTATGATACCGACTGTAACAAGGTTTTTGCTTTACAGGTATCTGCCGAAGGTTATGAAAGCAGGGATGTGGAACTTCAGAAGTGGGGTGACGGTAAATATCCGGTTGACGTAGAACTTCGCCCTATTGAAATGATCGTTATTCAGGATAAAATTGTTTTAGGAGATATCTTCTTTGAATTCGATAAATCGAATATTACACAACAGGGAGCGTTTGAATTAAACAAACTGGTTCAGATTCTTCAGCGTAATCCTACGATGAAAATCAAGATAGAATCGCATACCGACAACAAAGGAAGCGATGCCTATAACTTAAAATTATCCGATCAGCGTGCGAAATCAACTATGCAGTACATCATTTCCAAAGGTATCAGCGGTTCCCGCCTTGAAGCCCGCGGATACGGAGAAAGCCAGCCAAAAGTTGATTGTGGTGAAGGTTGTACCGCAGAACAGGATGCAATCAACCGCCGCTCAGAATTCATTATAACGCAGAAATAGATTTATAATAGATTTTGTTTTTAAAGACCTCATTTTGAGGTCTTTTTTATGTAAAATATTGTTTTGGCACAGTAGTTGATCATTGATAGGTATAAAACTAAATCCATTTAAGATGAAAATATTTAAAATAGCTTTAATAGCTGCAGCAATGCTCACTGCAGGCGTTAGCAACGCACAATATAACAGCTCAACGGCAACTGTTAAAGCTCAGAATTACGATATCTCTGATAATCTCGATTTACAGGCAGTAGCTTCTATTTTTGGAGATTCTAAAGATTTGGAGGATTTTGAGCGACGTTTAAATGATCCGTCTTCGCAAATTTCAAATCTGGATTTAAATAATGATAATTATGTTGATTATTTAAGGGTGGTTGAAGTAGGTGAAGGAGACATTCGGGTAATTGTTATTCAGGCTGTTCTGGGGCAGGATCAGTTTCAGGATGTGGCAACAATTGAAATGGAACGCCAGCGCAATAAAACAGTACAGGTTCAGATCGTAGGGAACTCATACATATACGGACCGAACTATATTTATGAGCCTTTTTATTATACAACACCGGTTTTCTTTGACATGTTCTGGCTAAGTACTTACCGTCCGTATTATTCTCCATGGTACTGGGGATATTACCCAACGTATTACAGTTATTGGCGCCCGATGCCGGTATTCAGATACCACAGACATATTTACGGGCACATCGACCATAGAAACCGATACTCTTATACAGACAACCGTCGTTTGGTTCGTGCAGACAGGGTATACAGTGGGGTAAGAGGAAATACACTGGAACGCCAGAGTCCGGGCAGATCCTTTACGAGCCGTAATGAAAATGTTACAAACAGAAGAGCTTTGGAATCGACTAGAGATGTTTCACGATCTAACGGTTTGCAGGCAGGAACAAGATCCGGCAGCAATTTGCGTAATGAAGGAAATCTGAGAAGTTCGAATGTAAGCAACAGAAACTCTGTAGACCGTTCCGGTGTACGAACAAGAGTTTCAAGTGAAGAATTTTCAAGAATGCGTTCTAACAGCGGTTCTTCCCGTTCAGACAGGGCAACCGTTACACCAAACCGTTCTTTTAATAATAACAATAGTAACAATAGGGTGAATCGAAGCGGGTCTGTTTCCACTCCGCGCAGGGAAGCAGCTCCTTCAAGTTCCAGAATAGAACGCTCGTCACGCATATCGTCTCAGCCAAGCAGAAGCTTTAGCCAGCCGAGCCGTAGTTCTTCTCCATCTGTGAGCAGAAGTTCTTCACCGAGTATGAGTCGTTCTTCAGCTCCGTCAATGAGCAGAAGCAGCGGGTCAGTAGGTGGTGGCGGAAGAAGTTCTTCCGGAGGAATGACCAGAGGAGGACGTTAAAATATAAAAGAGTGCTTTAAGCACTCTTTTTTTATTTAAAAATTTCATTGAGCACTTTCGATAAACGAAGACCTCCTTTCAGGAGTTGTTGTTCAACATGCTGTTTATGCAGATAAGGATATCCGTATTTTAAATGATCACCATTTTTAACCCCGTCGTAAATGGCATTTGAAATAGTATACGAATCAAACAGCCAGGTTTCGGGTGTACCTTCCTGAATGGCCCTGATCTGCTTTTTAGATAAAACATTCAGCACATCGGCATATTCGGTATAACTGTATTTTTCATAATCGACAAGTTTTGAGTCCCAGACAGTATGGATATTTGTCCGTTCGCCGAACCATTCAACCGTTATTTTATTTCCCCCGAGATCATCCGCCCTGCCAATATGTAGGGGTTGGTGAGCATCTCCGAGGATATGGATAAGAAAATAAAGGCATTGCTGCTTTTTTTCGGCGGACAGATTGCCTTTTTTTAAATCATCAGCTAAAATAAAAATGCGTTTGTAAAGATTTTCTTCAGAAGAGTTTTTGAGTTCCGTTACAAAAGTTTCGAAGGGCAGATTTCCCGGAATATTTACATAATGCCAGGAATCGGCATATTTAAAGTTTTTGTCAGACTTGATGAAATCCGGCCAGTTGGCCCAGTAGGCCAGTTTCTGGTTTCCAATGATTTTTTTTATTTCTTTTTTGGCTTTGCGCGACAGATTGCGTTCCGCTATTTCCGCTATGATGCGGTGTCCTGTTGTTCCCCAGCCAAAACTGTACGATGTCGTATGAATAGCCGCTAACAGGCAAAACAGCTTTAAAAATGATTTCATGGGTTCGATTTTTTACAAAGATAGATTTCAAAAACAAAATCCGGGTTAAGTTAATGTATAAAAAAACGGTCTTTAAGACCGTTTTTTTAACTATTAAATAAAGCTTTGAGTTCAGTAGCTTCGCCGGGTTTCATTTTTCCCGCGAGTACAAGGCTTAGCTGCTTTCTGCGCAATGCGGCCTCGAATCTCGTCTTTTCTTCAGCAGTTTCAGGTACGACTCCGGGAATTTCTACAGGAGTTCCCATTTCATCAACAGCAACAAATGTGTAGATGGCTTCATTTGCTTTTTGTCGGTTTCCGGATTCACGGTCTTCAATCCAGACATCCAGGAAAATCTCCATGGAAGTCTTAAAGGTTCTTGAAACCTTTGCTTCGATGGTCACAACACTTCCCAGGGGAATACTTTTATTAAAAGCAACATTGTTAACCGATGCCGTAACGCATACTCTGCGCGAATGCCGGCGGGCCGTAATACTTGCCGCACGATCCATACGCGCTAACAGTTCGCCTCCGAAAAGGTTGTTTAAAGGGTTGGTTTCCCCGGGTAAAACAATATCTGTAAGGATGGTAATGGAATCCTTAGGTGTCTTAGGTTGCATGATTGAATTTTTATACAAAAATAGGAGATTTTGTTTAATATAAGAGATAAAAAAAGACCCTTAGGGGTCTTTTATTTAATTTTCTATAAATATCCAGGCATCTTTGTTTACTTTTTCATGGATCATGCGCAAATCTTTCTGTGCTTCTTCCTGGGTAGCATAACTGTTGTAAACAACCTGACGCATATTGTGTTTTGATCTGGATAAATACTTGGCATTTACATAACCTTTTGCCTTTAATTCATCTGTGAGGATCTGGGCCTTGGCTTCTGTTTTAAAAGCACCTGCCACAATGTGGAAAGGTTTTTCCGCTTTAAGTACCGTTTGGGTAACTTCCGCAACTTTTTCTTTTACGATTTCCGGAGCTTCAATTACAAAAGTAGCCTGTTGCAGTTTCTGCTCAATCTGATTCTGAACATCCTTTTCAACAGCCATTTTCTGTTCCTGGTATACTTCGTACTCCCTGTAGGTGGATACCGAACTGTATAAACCAATGGCTCCCGCAAAAACCGCAGCATAACGCATCCATTGAAGACGCGGTTTCTGCTTAACTGCAGCAGGAAGAACAACAGTTTTGCCCTGTTCTGATAATGATTCTCTTGTCAAAGGAACCGACATTACCGAGGTGAGTCCGAATGAGGAAGTCAGGTAATTAGTAGATCCGACAGGTTCGAACTGTATTTTTTGTTCCGCGTTAAGCGAAAGTTCCCCTATGTTCTTAAGATACACGACTTCATGAGCTGCCAGTGCTGTTTTCCATGAGGTAACCTGTTCCTGTATCTGGCGAAGTGCCTCATTAAAAGTGAGATGCTCTTCAAGTGAAATATGGTTTGCCAGCAGCCCGTCATTCTGTTGCAGCAGACTGTTGAACAGTATACTTTTCTTCGGTGGAGAAAAAGTATTGCTGGTTTCATTGTAACGCGCTGAAACCGTTTCGGTGATAAAGGCTCCAAACCCAGGTACCATTACACATTGGTAACGGTATAGTAATGCTGAAATGTGTTTCTCGATCATCATAGGGCAAAAATAATGAATCAATACTTGTTAAGGAAATTTATCCACAAATGTTATTAACAATTTTTAAGACAATGGTGTTTCTCTGTTATCTTGTGATAAGATTGCTTTTTTCAAATTTAAAAAATATTTATATTTATAAAAGCGTGATAATCAAAAAAATACATGGATACCGAAACTTTAACATCTTATCTCAATTTACTTGTTTGTGAAGGCGTAGGGGTTTTAAATGCCCGAAGGCTGCTTGATGCCTATGGTGATGTCAACCGGATTTTCAGGGATAAAGAGCCGGCGGTTCAGGAGCTGAGGCTGCTTGTGAAGATTGTTCGTGATTCTGCGAATAAGCCGGAGAACAGACAAATAGTACAGAATGAAATCAGGTTTATAAGGGATGGAGGAATCTGTTGTACCGGAATTCTCGAAAGTGACTATCCCAGGCTGTTGAAGGAATGCCCCGATGCGCCCATTATGTTGTTTTACAAAGGTGACCTGTCTTTGTTAAACCGGCCTTCGCTTGCAGTTGTTGGTACCCGTAAAATGACAGTTTACGGCAAAGAAATGGTCACTGAACTGATAAAGAACATTAAGCCTTTTGGCCCGGTAGTAGTAAGCGGAATGGCCTATGGTGTTGATATTGCCGTTTATCATGAGGGACGAAAGCAGGGATTGCCGGTTATAGGGGTAATGGGAACGGGGTTTCAGGTGTTATATCCGGAGGCTCATAAAAAATATTATGAAGATTTGTTCCGCAATGGTCTTATCCTGACAGAATATGCGAACTTCAATATTCTATCTCCGGAACTCTTTGTCCGCAGGAACCGCATTGTTGCTGGTCTGGGACAGGGAACTGTTGTAATTGAAAGTGCGGAAAAAGGAGGGTCGCTGTCAACTGCTTTTTTTGCACGGGATTACGGTCGTGAAGTCTATGCCGTTCCGGGTAAGATCACAGATGTTATGAGCAAAGGCTGCCTGCAGCTTATTCAGGAAAACAAGGCGCAGCTGCTGTATGATTTTGAATTGTTTGCGCAGGACCTGAACTGGAGCCGGGAAGAACCTGACCTTCAGAAGCAGGAAGCCTTTTCTTTTTCAGAATTAAGCGGATTTACGGCAACTCAGGAACTCATCATAAAATCGCTGCAGCATGCTGTATTGCATATAGATGAACTTGCCCTAAGAAGCGGACTCGATATGCAGGTATTAAATGCAGAACTGATGATGCTGGAATTGCAGAATGTTGTTATCGGTCTTCCAGGAAAAATGTTCAGGATAAACAAAACGCCACTCAGCTGAGTGGCGTTTTTGTTATTCGTATCCTAATTTTTCACGGACTCTTTTTAATGTTCTGTTCGCTGTACTTGCTGCTTTAGCAGCGCCCTCGTTAAGAAAGCGGTCAACTTCATCTAAATGGTCCATATAGTAATTATATTTTTCGCGGATGTCTTTAAACTTTTCACAAATCAGTTCAAATAACGCCTGTTTGGCATGACCGTACCCATAATTCCCGCCTTCGTAATTTGCACGCATCCGGGCAGTCTGTTCTGCTGTAGCTAATAATCTGTAAATAGCAAATACGTTGCAGGTGTCCGGGTTTTTAGGTTCTTCAAGAGGCGTGGCATCAGTTACGATGGCCATGATCTGCTTGCGCAGCTTCTTGTCGTCTTCAAAAATATTGATGAAGTTATTGCGGGATTTACTCATTTTTTCGCCGTCGGTTCCGGGAATGGTCATGATTTCATCGGAAATGGACGCATTGGGCAATACAAAAGTTTCACCCATCTGGTGATTGAAGCGCGAGGCTACATCCCGTGTAATTTCCAGATGCTGTAACTGATCCTTACCCACCGGCACGAATTCAGCATCGTACAATAAAATATCTGCGGCCATGAGCATGGGGTAGGTGAATAAACCGGCATTTACATTTTCGAGATAACTGGCCTTGTCCTTAAAGGAATGAGCAAGTGTTAAACGCTGAAACGGAAAAAAGCAACTTAAGTACCAGGTAAGTTCGCAAGTCTGTGGTACACTTGATTGTTTGTAGAAGGTTACTCGGTTTGTATCCAATCCACAGGCAAGCCAAGTTGCAGCCACACTGTATGTATTTTCTTTTAATGTTTGAGCATCTTTAATCTGTGTAGCCGAATGAAGATCGGCAATGAATAAAAATGTTTCATTCTTGGGGTCATTTGCCATGTCGATTGCAGGCAGAATGGCTCCCAGAAGATTTCCTAAGTGTGGTGTTCCGGTACTTTGAACGCCAGTTAATACTTTTGCCATTTTTTAAAATTAAATTTTTACAAATTTAAAAGTTTATTACGTTGTTCGTTAAAATTATTTATTTATTAATTTGCAGTGTCTAACAAAAAACACATGAACCTTTTTAAAAATGTATTTTGGTTTTTCTGGAAACTGTGGTTCTATACCCTGATTTTAGTTGTAATCTTAATATTATCGCCTTTCCTGATTATTTCATTATCTGCCGACAGGTTTTACCGTTTTTTCTTCTTTTTGGCCCGCATATGGGCATATGCGGTTTTTTATGGTACCGGATTCCGGATGGATGTACGGCTTAGACAGAAGTTTCATCGTGGTAAAAGTTATATGCTCACGGCGAATCATACTTCAATGATGGACATTATGCTCATGCTTATCCTGGTTAAAAGCCCGTTTGTTTTTGTTGGTAAAAAAGAGCTGGCTAAGCTGCCGGTTTTTGGATATTTTTATAAAAAGGCCTGTATTCTCGTTGACCGGTCAAGCGCAGTGAGCCGGCAGAAGACCATGATAGCCGCCGCTGAAAAGCTTGCAAAGGGACTTAGTGTCTGTATTTTTCCGGAAGGCGGTGTGCCCGATGACGAAAATATTGTATTGGATACGTTTAAGGACGGCGCATTCCGGCTGGCTATAGATTTTGAAATACCTGTGGTGCCCATGGCATTTATAGGGTTGAAAAAAATGTTTCCGTTCCGTTTCTTCGCTGGCTATCCGGGAAAAGTCTGCATTTACCAGCATCCTTTTGTAGAAACGAAAGGTCTTACGCAGCGTGATAAGCCGCAATTAAAGGAAGAAGTACGAACAATTATCCTGGAGTATATTGAAAAGCATGAGAAAAATCCTCATTCGTAGCTTCAGTGTTCTTTCGTTTGGAGGCTTTCTTTTCTCACATCCGGAATACACATTTATTATAAATAGTCTTTTCAGTTTCCATAATAAGTTCTGAAGTTGGCATGCTGCGTGATGGTAAAGAAATCACAGTATACCTGATGAACAGGTTCATTGCAGTGAGATCCCCTGATACCGAGTTGAAAATAAAGTTCCAGTATTTTAACCGATAGTTCTTTTACGGTCTTTTCTCCAAATAAATGGATTTCGCGGCTGTAGGTTTCCGGTATTTCTTCCTTTTTGGCGAGTTGTTGTTCTGTTTTATCTGCGAAAGAATAGATCCGGTTCTCGGTATCTTCAATATATTCAAGAAAAGCAGAGGTATCAAGTTGCGCCTTTATTTTTACCGCCTCTTCTATGAAATGCATGGCAATTCCCACATAGTTTACAAGCAGTGTAAGGTCGGCAAAGATGCGGAACGGGATACGGTCCAGCAATTGATGCGTAAAGAAGGTGTTGTAGACAAAGCTGTGATCCGCTTCAATAACGGCATGCTTCACCTCGAATGAATACGTACCTGTTGCACGCATGCCCATCGATTTCCAGTCAGGGATAATGGTTACAAGTTCTTTCGGCACTATAAACGAACGTACCTGTTCATTGCCGTTCTCATCAATAAGGGGTATTCCGTTTCGTGTCAGTACTGCATTGAGAGTAAAATGGCTCAGATGAGGAGCGCCCGTTGCAAATTTCCATATACCGTTGATGATATAGCTGTTTTTACGTATTTCGGCCGTACCGCCGACCATACCGCTGCCTCCGAAGCATGTTTCAGGATTCCTGAAGAAATCTTTGGCTACTTCGGGCCGCAGGTTCCGGCTGAAATAATTGGCCCCGGCGCAAAGGGTAACCATCCAGCCAAGGCTGCCGTCGGTTACCGCAAGGTTTTTAAGTACCTTTAAGCCTTCTTCAAATGCCATTCCCGGACCGCCGTATTGCTTTGGTACCCACAAATGCAGCCATCTTTGTTTGTGAATATGCTGTATGACAGAGGCCGGGAATTCGCTGATTCCGTGCAATTGTTTTCGGAGCTTAATGTGATCATGCATACTGTTCCTGTTTAATGATGTTGCGCCAGTTGATATAAGCCGATACAGCTACGATAAAGAGAAAGGCTGTCAGTGCAGCATACAGGTAAAGTTCTTTGTGGATCATTAGCGGTATGGATATGATGTTGCTGATATTAAGGAGGATCCAGTTTTCTATTTTGCGTTTTGCCATTAACCACATACCCGACCACGCAAAAGCACTTACGCAGGAATCCCATATGGGAACGTCGGAGTTTGTGAAATGGGTAAGGAAGAAGTAGAAAAGTATAAAAGTTCCGGCAACAATGCCGGCGGCCTTTATTTTTTCTGAATTGTTGGTGTGGGATATAGGAGTTTCTGTATGTTGTTTGCCAAATTTCCAGTAGATCCATCCGTAAATGCTCATGCCAAGGTAATACAGGTTTAAGGTAAATTCAGCGTAGAGTTTTGCCTTGAACATTATGTACAGCGACAATAAAATGCCTGTAATACCAAAAAGATAGTTGTTTACATTATTCTTTCGGGCAAGGAGAACCTGAACGATGGAGAAGAGGACCCCGAGCCATTCTATCCAGGTGATTTGCTTTAAAATTTCCAGCATCATAATAACGGATTATTAAATGATGAGATGATAATTCAGAATCCCATGCCGGCATTATCCGGATCAGGTGCAGAAACAAGTTCTCGGGTATCATCTCAGCCGGTAAAACCAGCACCCCGTTGAAACGCCAAAATTGAAACTTTTTTATGGATTTATAAAGCAAATACGAAGAAAATAGGAAGAACTGCCATAAAACTTTTGAAGAATTAAAAACCCCTCGTTATGTGAGGGGTTTAAAAGTTAGGAAGCCTGCTGTTCCTTGATATGTTCTTTAATGCGTTCTTCCAATTCTTCCTGAAGTTCAGGATTATCTTTGATAAGCGCTTTCACCGCATCGCGGCCCTGTCCCAGTTTGGTATCGCCGTAACTGAACCATGACCCTGATTTTTTTACAATTTCAAAATCAACAGCCAGGTCAAGGATTTCACCAGTCTTAGAGATTCCTTCACCGTACATAATGTCGAACTCGGCAGTACGGAACGGGGGAGCAACCTTATTTTTGATGATTTTAACCTTGGTGCGGTTACCCAAAACATGTTCTCCGTCTTTAATCTGTGTGGACTTACGGATGTCGATACGCACAGATGCATAAAATTTCAGGGCGTTACCCCCGGTAGTTGTTTCAGGGTTCCCGAACATCACCCCTATTTTTTCGCGTAACTGGTTGATGAAGAAAACCGTACAGTTTGTTTTTGAAATGGTTGCCGTTAATTTTCGCAGGGCTTGTGACATCAGACGTGCATGAAGTCCCATTTTCGAATCCCCCATCTCACCTTCTATTTCGCTTTTAGGTGTCAGGGCTGCTACAGAGTCAATGACCACGAGGTCAATTGCCCCGGAACGGATCAGGTTCTCGGCAATCTCCAGTGCCTGTTCCCCGTTGTCGGGTTGTGAAATAATGAGGTTGTCGATGTCCACACCGAGTTTGGCTGCATAAAAGCGGTCAAATGCGTGTTCCGCGTCAATAAAAGCGGCAATCCCGCCTGCCTTTTGTGCTTCAGCTATAGCATGCAGCGTAAGGGTTGTTTTACCCGAAGATTCCGGTCCGTAGATCTCAATGATTCTGCCGCGCGGATAACCCATTACCCCCAGTGCCAGGTCTAATCCCAACGATCCTGATGGAATGGCATCTACTTCCTCCACGGCACTGTCCCCGAGTTTCATAACGGTTCCTTTGCCGTAGGTTTTATCCAATTTATCTAAAGTTAACTGTAATGCCTTTAATTTAGCCTCTCTATCTGCACTCATAATATTTAATCTTAATCTTAGGTAAAAATACCTTTTTTTGTCGAATTATGTATCGGTTTGTAAAAAATTAAAATGTTCTTTTTGCTTAAAAACAGGGTTTTTATTATCTTAACAATAAAACAAAAAAGTTATAATTATGAAAAAGAAAATTTTAGTAACGGGTTTCCTTTCGTTAGTCCTCCTTTACGGATGCAAAGATAAAATGAATGAGCGACATAATTCGTCGTCTCAAGAAAGCGTTAAAAGGAAGTACGAGAAATCCAGGGATTTTACCTATACGAACTGGGTATTGAAAAGCAGTGATTCTGTACGTAAAGTATTTAAGGAGAAATTTACCTCTCAGCAACTGACCACAATTGTTGCATTGAACAGGGTAGACAAAAGCACTTTTGCCAGTGTGGATACCCTGCTTATTCCCGATCAGTTTGATGACGACTTTCTTGCTTATTCCCCTTTCCCTTATACTCTGACTTCAGCAAAAGACATAAAGAAGCTGGCTGTTTTTTCTTACCCTATTCAGGCATACGGTTTATATGAGAACGGGGAACTGGTAAAATGGGGCCCCTCAAGTATGGGCTCAAAGCAGCATCCTACTCCTGAGGGGCTGTACTTTACGAACTGGAAAGGAGAAGAGGTTGTCAGTACTTTTGATGACGAATGGGTTTTACGCTGGAATTTTAACCTGGAAAACAAAGAGGGTATCGGCTGGCATCAGTACACCCTGCCGGGTTATCCTGCCTCGCATTCCTGTCTGCGGTTACTTGAAGCAGACGCGAAATGGATGTATGACTGGGCCGATGAATGGATACTTGCCGACAAGGAAACGGTAAAGGCAAAAGGAACGCCGGTAATTGTATACGGTGCTTACGATTTTGAGGGCAGACGCCCATGGCTGCATCTGGCTGCAGACGGGCACGCGAACGACATTGCAGCTGAGACCCTGAATGAAGTGGTGGGAAAATACCATCAGGAAATGATAAAAGAGCAGGAAATTAGGGCCTCGGTAACCGCTTCCGAATAAGAGAAGCAGGGCTTAATTATCGCTGTTTATAGCTATTTTTAGCATCGTTTTTTTTAGTAATTTCGTAAAAAAATGAGATGAAAAAATTGTTGATTGTTTTTTTCGGGCTTGTTGTCCTTGCAGGCTGTAAAAAGGAACCCGAAAATACAGAACCACAGACAGATGCTTCTGATATACAGCATTCTGTGGAGGCTGAAAAGGATTCAATATCACTTGATGCAGATTCTTTGGCCATGGTTAAAAAGGACTCGCTTGAAGCTATAAAGAAAGCAGAACTTGCAAAGCACAAAAAAGCAGGTAAATTTGCCGTGTACAAAGGGGAGGCCTACAGCTACTGGCCCATTAAGGTCAGCGATTCGCTGCGCAAATTATTCTATAAAACGTTTACAAAAGAACAGCAGTATACGATTGCTGCTTTGAACCGTATCGATACAGATCATATTAATGGGCGTGATACGCTGGTGGTTCCTAATGAATTCAAGAGTGCATTCATGGATTATACCCCTTTTCCAAGAAAGCTGGACAATCTGGCGGAAGTACCCAAAATCGTTATTTTTTCTTATCCTATACAGGCTTATGCCGTATATGAAAAAGGAAGTCTTGTAAAATGGGGACCTACCAATATGGGGAAAAAAGCGGCTCAGACACCACGAGGGCTGTTCTTTACAAACTGGAAAGGCCGTAAGGTCCGCAGTACGGTTGACGATGAATGGATCCTGAACTGGAATTTCAATATCAGCAATTCCGGCGGTGTAGGCTGGCATCAGTATGCTTTGCCCGGTTATCCCGCATCGCACTCCTGTCTGCGACTGCTTGATGCCGATGCACAATGGCTTTACAACTGGGCTGATCAATGGGTTCTGGCCGATAAAAAAACGCTAAAGGTAAAGGGAACCCCAGTAATTGTGTTTGGTGATTACTCTTTTGGCGTAAAAGGAGTATGGCATAAACTCGTGGAAGATCCGGAAATTACAAATATTCCGAAAAGCAGGCTCGAGGAAATTATAGAGCCTTATCTTGCTGAAATTTTCAACCAGCAAACCATACGTGAAGAATACGTCAAATCCAAATTACCCGATGCTGTGAAGGAGGACAGTCTGAAAGTAGTAAAAGATACAATTAATTAGACTTAATTTAAATTGAGTCCTTACCTTCTGATGTTTCTCCTGTTTTTGTAATTTTAAGTAAAAAACAAGGGGTATGAAGAAAAATTTAATCTATGTTTTGAGTTTCCTGCTGGTGGGGATGGTGTTGATGTCCTTTAATCAGAAAGCTAAGGAAACCTATTATGGAAGTGTATCGGAAGACGGGTTTAAAAACCTTAAAATTCTTCCAAAGGATATCTCGAAAGACAGCCTTATGGCCCTGATGAAGGGATATAACCAGGCACTCGGTGTAAAGTGTAATCATTGTCATACGTTGATGGACAAATCTTCGGACGAAAAGCACGAAAAGGATATTGCAAGGCATATGATTAAGTTTACGAACGAACTGAATGCAAAGGAATTTGCGCCTATAGGGGAGCAGTATAAAAATGCCATCCAGTGTGCAACCTGCCACCGCGGATCGACCAAGCCCATTGAAGACACCAATATGTTTATGCAGGGAAAAGAAAACAAGAAATCCTAGAAAATGATAATTATCATTTTAGTTCAGAATTTAAATAGTAACTTTGTAACCGAATTCTTCCATTTAGAGTTCGGTTTTTATTTTACTTAAAATGTTTATAGCATGCAACTGTATAACACGTTAAGCGCAGAACAGCGCGCGCAATTAATTGAGGAGGCGGGACAAAAACGCATTACTTTGTCTTTTTACCAATATGCCCGTATTGCAGATCCTCAGAAATTCAGAGATGATTTATTTTTAGCATGGTCCGGCCTGGATGCCCTGGGAAGAACGTATGTGGCACACGAGGGAATCAATGCACAGATGTCGGTTCCGGCAGAAAATTTTGAAGCGTTCCGCGATACACTGGAGGCTTATGATTTTATGAAGGGGATCCGTTTGAATGTCGCGGCGGAACAGGATGATCTTTCGTTTCTCAAACTTACGGTTAAGGTGCGCAAGAAGATTGTAGCAGACGGTCTGGACGATGCCACATTTGACGTAACCAATAAAGGGGTCCATCTCAAAGCCAGGGAATTCAACGAAATGCTCGAGGACCCGGACGTGATTGTGGTTGATTTCAGAAACCATTATGAAAGTGAAGTAGGACATTTTGTAGGAGCCGTTACACCCGATGTGGATACCTTCAGAGAATCATTGCCTATTATTAACGAGAAGTTACAGCAGCACAAAAAAGATAAGAAACTGCTGATGTATTGCACCGGGGGAATCCGCTGTGAAAAAGCAAGTGCCTATTTCAAACACCAGGGGTTTGAGAACGTTTTCCAGCTTGAAGGGGGAATTATCGAATATACCCGCCAGGTAAAGTCCGAGGGATTGGAGAGTAAGTTTATTGGTAAGAACTTTGTATTTGACCACCGTCTGGGAGAACGTATTACCGATGATATCATTGCCAACTGTCACCAGTGCGGAAAACCGTGTGATACACATGTTAACTGTGCAAACGAAGCATGTCACCTGTTGTTTATACAATGCGACGAGTGCCATGAAGCTATGCATGGCTGTTGTTCCGATAATTGCTTAACCATTGTTCAGCTTCCGGAAGAGGAACAGAAGCGTTTGCGCAAAGGGCAGAAAATGGGTAATCTTATCTTTAAGAAGGGAAAATCTGATGCACTCAAATTCAAAAAGGAACGCAATGTTTTTGAAGAGGCTGTGCCGGTAAAAGTAGCTACCGTTACCCAGATACGTAAAAAGAAACACGAGCGGAAAATACTGGTAGGACAGGGTGAACATTACTTTACCAAGGCTTCGGTGGCGCAGTTCACCATTACGGGGCACCAGGTAAAGGATGGAGACGAAATACTCATATCAGGACCTTCTACAGGTGAAGAACGATTGGTACTTTCCCAGTTTAAGGTTAACGGTAAAGAAGCTTCTGAAGCGAATGCCGGCGATAAAATCACTTTTAAGGTTCCGTTCCGCATCCGTTTGTCGGACAAGTTGTACCTTATTAAGAAAGAAAATTAAGATTCTTTATCCGAAATATTTTCAGGCAAGTCGGCAAATCGCTAACTTGCCTTTTTAATTTTACGAAATGAGAAAAATATATTACCTTAAAACCTGTGATACGTGCAGGAAAATTATGAGCCAGATAAAACATGTGGATGAATTTGAACTGCAGGATATAAAAGAACAGGATATTACCGTAAAACAGCTGGAGGAAATGCATGCCCTTTCAGGTAGTTATGAAAAGTTGTTCAGCAAGCGTGCCAAGCTGTATAAGGAGATGGGACTGAAAGACGCACAACTCGGCGAGGAAGATTTTAAAAGGTATATACTGGAGCATTATACGTTTCTGGCGCGTCCAGTGGTTCTTTTTGACGGATTGATCTTTATCGGTAATTCCCCCAAAAACATTGAACAGCTGCTTAAAACAGTAAACGGATAAATTGCCGGTTAAAAGTGTTGATTTTGTAATAAAGAAGGCAGTTGTTCATCCTGACTTATGATTTTTATATTCTAAAACCACAATTTTAGTAAATTTGCATCCTTATTAGATAAAAATATGATCTATTCAATGACAGGTTTTGGCAGGGGCATGGTGCAGCTGCCATCGAAAAAAATTACCGTGGAAATTAAATCCCTCAACTCAAAGAACCTTGATTTAAGTGTACGGCTGCCGCAATCCTATAAAGAAAAGGAGCTGGAAATCCGGAATACAATTGCGCAGGTTCTGGAACGGGGTAAGATTGAATGCTCTGTTTTTATTGAAGTTAACGGGGAAGAAACAGCAACCGTAATCAACGGTCCTATAGTGCTTTCATATATCAACCAGATGAAGAAGATCATTCCGCATGCCGATGAAACAGAACTCATGAAGATGGCCGTTCGCATGCCCGATGCATTAAAAACGGAGCGTCTGGAACTCGATGAAGAAGAATGGAGCCACATTCAGAACGTTTTGAGGGAGGCCTTGTCAAACATCCAGGATTTCCGACTGCAGGAAGGTATGAAACTCGGACTCGATTTCAGCCAGAGAATTGAGAACATCCGCTCTAACATGGGTATGATTGCAGAACTTGAAGAAGAACGCATCGTAAATGTAAAGGAGCGTTTAATGCAAAACCTTAAAGAGCTTGAAGTAAATATTGATGAAACCCGTTATGCACAGGAGGTCATTTACTATATTGAAAAACTCGACATTAACGAAGAAAAAGTACGTTTAACCAACCATCTCGATTATTTTATCGAAACCATGGGTACAGAAGAGAACTGCGGGCGTAAACTGGGCTTTATTGGTCAGGAAATGGGACGTGAAATCAACACCATGGGATCTAAATCCAATCACTCGGGCATGCAGAAGATTGTAGTGCAGATGAAGGACGAGCTTGAAAAGATAAAGGAGCAGGTGTTAAATGTATTATAGAAGACTAATTTAATGAAACAAGGAAAATTAATCGTTTTTTCGGCTCCGTCCGGGTCGGGTAAAACTACGATCGTAAAACACTTGCTGACCCATCCGGAACTGCATCTTGATTTCTCTATATCGGCAACATCGCGTTATATGCGAAGCGGTGAGGTGAACGGCAAGGACTATTATTTTATTTCCCCGGAAGATTTTCAGCAGAAAATTAAGGAGCATGCTTTCGTGGAATTTGAAGAAGTATATAAAGATAATTATTACGGTACGCTTAAAACAGAACTGGAGCGCATCTGGGGAGAGGGAAAACACGTGATTTTTGATATTGATGTTGTTGGAGGACTTAATATAAAGAGTCAGTACCCGGATCAAACACTTGCTGTTTTCGTGAGTCCGCCGTCCGTAGAAGAACTGGAGCGCCGCCTGCGGTTCCGCCAGACAGAGAGCGATGAAAAGATTGCCATGCGCATTGAGAAAGCGGAACGTGAGATATCACGTGCGCCGGAATTTGATGTCATCCTCGAAAATCACGACCTTGAAACCGCTAAAGCAGCAGCGTATGAATTAGTGTCTAATTTTGTAAACCTGTAAAAAAAATGAAGGTAGGATTGTATTTCGGAACGTTTAACCCCATACATGTAGGACACCTGATTATTGCGAATCACCTTGCAGAAAACAGTGGTCTTGACCAGGTATGGATGGTGATCACTCCTCACAATCCGCTTAAAAAGAAAAGGGGATTGTTGCCCGATTACCACAGGTTGCAGATGGTTCACCTTGCCACACAGGGTTATGACAAAATCGTTCCGAGCGATATAGAGTTTAAACTGCCGCAGCCCAATTATACGGTTCACACGCTGGCTCATCTAAAAGAGAAGTTTCCAAAATATGAATTTGCCCTGATTATGGGGGAAGACAATCTGAAATCGCTTCCGAAATGGAAGAATTATGAAACCATCCTGAAGGATTATGAACTTTTTGTATATCCCAGGATATCCGCGGACGAGATTGCAGATGAACTTCTGCATCATCCCAGTGTACACCGTGTAGCCGCACCTGTTATCGAATTGTCATCGACTTTTATCAGGGATAGTATCAGGGAAGGGAAAAACATCAGGCCTATGCTCGATACGCAGGTATGGGAATACATTGACCATAATTTGTTTTATAAAAAGTAAAACCAACAAAAAAAAGAATTAACTTTAAATAGCTGATTGTTTTTAATTTAAAAAAAAGCGACATCATAACAGAAGTCGCTTTTTAAGTTTATTAAAAAATCAAATTAAAAATCATAAGTATAACGGAAGTACGGGCTTTATTATTGTTTGGATGTCATTTTTACCAAGCTTAACAAAATAATAAATTGGAAAACGTTTAAAAAAGCTATTTTTGCAAATCAAAACAAGCAAAATAATGGATGATCCAAAATTTGCGGTTATTGGGGGAGGTAGTTGGGCAACGGCTATCGCCAAAATGCTGTGCCATAATTTAGACGAAATTGTCTGGTATATGCGCAACGATGCCGCGATTGAAGAATTGAAAGTAAACAGACATAATCCGAATTACCTGAGTTCGGTTGAATTTGATACAGATCAGTTACGGTTAACGAGCGATATCAACGAAGCGATTAATTATGCCGATTATGTGATTTTTGCTATTCCATCGGCCTTTTTGGGTGCCGAGCTTCAAAAACTGACAGCTTCTCTTGAAGGAAAGGTGATTGTTTCGGCCATTAAGGGGATTATTCCTGAGACAGGACTTATTGTCGGGCAGCATTTTATGGAAACATATAATGTGCCGATTGAAAATATTGCGGTACTGGCCGGTCCGTGTCATGCCGAAGAGGTAGCGCTGGAACGCTTGTCTTACCTTACGATTGCAGGGGGGGATCCCGACAGGGCAGAAGTAATTGCAAACAGCCTCAGCAGTCACTATATCAAAGCCAAAACATCGGACGACGTTATGGGGACGGAATATGCCGCCATGCTTAAAAATATTTATGCAATTGCAGCAGGAATGGCGCACGGTTTGGGTTATGGTGATAATTTCCAGGCACTTCTTATGAGCAATGCCATCCGAGAAATGAAAAAGTTTATCAAAAAAGTTCATAAACTAAAACGCAACATTAACGATTCGGCTTATCTGGGTGATTTGCTGGTTACGGGATATTCGTTGTTCTCACGTAACCGTATGTTCGGGAATATGATTGGGAAGGGGTACACCGTAATATCGACCAAAATGGAGATGAACATGGTCGCCGAAGGGTATTATGCTGCTAAAAGCGCCTACCTCATGAATCTGGATTTAAAGGCGAAAACCCCAATCATTGATGCCGTATATGACGTGTTGTACAACGGGAAAGAGGCAAAAAAGGTATTCAAAAAGTTAACAGATAAATTAGATTAACATTTGCTATGAAAAATTTACCAGAAGATCACCTTATAAATCATCCGTGGCTAATTGGCGGCTTTGCCATTGCCGTTATCATTATGCTTTTATTGGATTTAGGAGTATTTAACAAAAAAAGCCACACCATTTCCAATAAAGAAGCCCTGTCGTGGACTCTCGTCTGGATTGCCCTTTCCATGGTTTTCAGTGCAGTGGTTTACTGGGTTCTGGATAAGCCACACGGAATTACTGATAATTTCTCAAAATACCAGGCAGCCTACTGGATTGAAAAAGCACTTTCAGTAGATAACCTCTTTGTCTTTATTCTGGTGTTCCGGTTCTTTAAGATCCCGAAGGAATACCAGCATAAAGTGCTTTTCTGGGGGATCCTGGGGGCTTTGTTTTTCAGAGCCATCTTTATCTTTGCAGGTGTGGAACTCATCAAACTAACATATGTGACGGTACCGTTCCTTGGAACGGACGCCGCAGGTGATCCGCGTCAGCTTAACGTTGTATTATTCGTGTTCGGTATCTTCCTTATTATTGCAGGAATAAAATCCTGGTCGTCCGACGACCATGACGGGGAAGAAGGGGATCTTTCCAAAAACATCGGGGTACGTATTGTTCATAAGTTCTTCAAAGTGACAAAGGATTTCGACAAAGACAGGTTTTTTACCGTACGGAACGGTGTAAAAATGGTAACTCCGCTGTTTGTGGCATTGGCAGTTATTGAAATTACGGACCTGGTTTTTGCGGTGGACAGTATTCCTGCTATTTTTGCCATAGCGCCGGATGATCCGTTTATCCTTTATACGTCGAACATCTTCGCTATTTTAGGACTGCGTTCCATGTATTTCCTTCTGGCAAATTCTATGGATATGTTTTCCAAGCTGCATTACGGGCTGGCTATTATACTGGCTTTTATCGGGATTAAAATGATCATTATGCCTTTCTATCATTTTGACTCTTCGGTTTCCCTTACCATCATTGGGTCGGTACTAGCTCTTTCGGTAATATGGTCACTCATTTCCAATAAAAAGCAGAAACATATATAAAATAAGAAAGTCAGGTTTTAACCTGACTTTCTTATTTTAACAGAACGCCTCTTAATTCTGTTAAAGGGATATCGCTTAATGCGTTTTTGTTGATAGAATTTGTTTTGAACACGAATGTTTTGTCGTACATCTTATTGTTAAGGAAATAACTTACGGCAAATTCATTGTTGAGCTGCAGCACATTATTTTCCAGTAGTTCTATTTTAATAAAACCTTTGGCCGGAACTTCCTTAAAAGCATGTCGGAATGTTCCCGTTTTGCGCTGTTCCCCGTTTATGGTTCCGTAAGCTCTGGAAACTATCAAAGCCATTTCCAGTGGTTCGTTGTTTTCGTTAATAAGGTAAGTATACCAGCTGTTTTCCTGGAAATCCTCGTTCCATTCTGGAATGGCGGCCAGGTAAACGCGCTCTGATTTCGGAAACTCAATGTCTGTTTTCATTCAAAATAAATTAAAAAACAAAGATATAGCAAATCCGTTTATTTCTCAATAAAGAGTTGTTTTCATTTTTTTTATTAATTGTTTGTTAATTGAATTGTTTTTTTTGTATATTCGTGTGATAAATTTAAAAAATGATTTAAAGATATTGGTTTTTGGTTAGATTGAATTGATTAGCAAAAGATTGCTATGAAGAAGAAATGCTCCTTATTTTTAAGGGGCATTTTTTTAAATCATCTTTTCGTGTAAATAATAAGTTCTGTTTTCTTATTTTTACACACTAAATCAGAACGATTTAAGTTTTTTCATACCGGATTATACGAAATTCTGTATTTTTAAGTTATTGTTAAAAAGGCATTCTATTGAAAACCGTTTTTATAAAATATGTTCCCGTTTTGTTTGTTCTGTTGGTAGTACTTGCCTGTTCTACCGAAAAAACGGGTTTTATGAATAAGAAGTACCACGCAACAACCACAAAATACAATGTGCTTTATAATGGTACGGTTGCCTATGACCGCGGAGTACAGCAGCTGAAGAAAAAATATGTAGATGATTTCTCGAATGTGATTACGGTAGAGCCGGTGCAGCAGGACGAAAAAGCCCTTATTGTTACGGGGTCTGCGGAAAAGAATCCCCACTTCCAGAGAGCAGAAGAAAAGGCAGTAAAGGCAGCGCAGCTACATTCTATGAAGGTGGCAGGTAAGGAGTACAACCCGCAGATGGATGAGGTGTACATGCTGCTTGGAAAAGCGCGCTTCCACGATTTGCGCTTTGTGCCCGCCGTAGAAGCGTTTAATTATATTATCTTAAAATATCCCGACAGTGACCTGTTTTACGATGCGCTGGTTTGGAAAGAAAAAACCAATCAGAAACTGGAGTACTACGGACTTGCAGTTCAGAACATAAAAAAAATTCTTCGCGATAACGAAACCACCCTGAAAAAGCAAACCAGAGCTGATGCTTTAGCTACGCTTGCACAGGGATATATCAATCTGGAACATCTTGATTCAGCTAAAATACCTTTGAAAGAAGCTATTGATCTGACTGCAGATGTAGACGAAAAAGCGCGTTATACCTATATATTAGGACAGCTTAACAGCAGAACAGGACTCAAATCGGAGGCGGTTCAGAATTTTCAGGATGTGGTTGATTACAACCGCCGTATTTCCAGAGCGCTTGTCATCAATGCCCATGCCGAGAAATTTGCAAACCAGGATATCAACTCCATTGATACCACAGCATTTGTACGTGAATATTTTGCGTTGCTCAAAGACAGGGAAAACAGAGCTTATTCGGATATTATCTTTCACCAGTTAGGCGTGATGCATGAAGCATATGGTTTAAAAGACAAAGCCATCAGCGATTACAACCGGTCATTAAGGCTCAATAAAACCAACGAATACATTAAAGTTGCCAACTACAACAAGCTGGCCAATATTTACTATCAGAAAAAAGAGTTTGAAACGGCCGGTCTGTATTACGATTCTACCATGGTTTATATGAATCCGATGTCTCGGGAATATGTGCAGGTTAAGCGCAAGAGAAATAACCTGGTGGATATTGTCCGTTACGAGCAGATTGCCAAGACAAATGACAGTATACTGAGCCTGGTTTCAATGGACGATGCGCAGCGCAGGGCTCAGATCGACGGTCTTATAGAAAAATTAAAAGCCGAAGACGATAAAGCTCAAAAGGCTGCTTCCCAGTCGAATTCGGCCGGTAGCCCGGGTACCGCTCCAAGTATCGGTACTGCTTCGAGCTTTTATTTTTACAATACGAATACTGTATTACAGGGAAAGAACGATTTTTCCAAAAAATGGGGCAACCGTGCACTTACGGATAACTGGCGCTGGTCGTCTGCTGCTTCCGGAAGCGGAGCTGCACTGGTTTCAAACGATCAGCAACAGGCAAGTGATCCGGCTGCTGATCCGAACGCGCAACCCGATCCCAACGACCCTGCTGTTGCAAGATACAATCCTGATTTTTACCTGAAACAGATTCCAACGGATGAAGCAGAATTAAAACAGCTTAAAATAGAGCGTGACAATGCGTATTATCAGTTGGGGCTGCTGTACAGTGACCGGTTGGAAGAATACGAGGTTGCTGCGGGTAAACTTGAGCATCTCCTGTCAATAAACCCTGAAACCGGGTTGATAGAACCGGCAAAATACCATTTGTATAAAATTTACCTGAAGATCGATCCTGCCAAAGCACAGGCCATGCTTGACGATCTTAAAACAAACCACCCGAATTCGAGATATACGCAGGTAGCGATGAATCCTAATTCCGTAGTATCGGCAGAAGGTACGCCTGTTGACGATTACAACCAGATCTACCGTTTGTATGCCAACGGGGCTTATTACGAGACATTACAGGAACTGGATGCCAAGATTCCTACGGTTATCGGGGATGCTATTATCAGCAAATTTGAACTTCTCAAAGCCATGACGGTAGGTAAATTAAGAGGGCTTGAACAGTACAGAAGCGCACTGGAATATGTAGCGCTGACTTATCCTACTTCAAAAGAAGGGAAAGAAGCAGAACGTATTATTGCAAAAGATCTTCCCAAGTTACAGGGACTCACATTTAAGCGCGATCTTTCTAAGAACATAAAGATGATATATGCCATGCCGTATCCTTTAACGGATGAAGGAAAGGCGTTGAAAACAAAACTTGAACAATATACCAACGACCGCCGTCATACCGGTTTGTCTTTCAGTGCAGACATGTACAACGACAATACTATTTTCTTTGTAATACACGGAGTGAAATCCGGGAACATTGCCAAATCGGCCCAGATGTATCTGGAGCTCGAATCGGAATATGACATTAAACAAACTCCGGTTCTCATCAGTACGGACGATTACGGGGTTGTGCTGATTAAGAAAAACTGGGAGGAATACGTGAATAAAGCTCAGTAGGTATGGCGTCTGAAAAAAAAGGTGGCTCAAATAAATGGCTGGTTCTTACTACAGTGCCCTTTCAGATGGGTGCCATTATCTACCTTTTTTATAAAATAGGGGAATGGCTCGATAAAAAGTATTTAATTGTTAACGATTGGGGGACAAAAATTGTAACTTTGCTCGGGATTTTTATAGCTATGTATCAAGTTATAAGTCAGGTTAATAAATTAAATAAATAAATGGGTAAGGCAATTTCTTTTATAATACAGCTTGTTCTTCTGGCTCTCGTAGCTTTCGGGCTTCATTTTCTTATACACTCCATAACGAAAGACCTGCCTTTATGGGACGGTTCCTATATGCATTTGTGGCAGATCTATGCAGTGCAGCTGCTGTTGTCGGTACTGCTTGTTTTCGTAACCGTTGGAATAGGACAGAACATGCCGCACTACCTGGGTTATGTTTTCCTTGGAGCCTTAACCCTTAAGATTGTTGTCAATTACATTTTAATAAGTCCTGCATTGGCAGCCGGGACATCAAACGATTTTTTTAAGCACAATTTCCTTATTGTATTTTTCCTGTTTATGTTTTTTGATGTATATGTAACCTATCGTGTTTTAAATCAGTTACATTCGTCAGAAAAGAATTAATAAAAAAAGTTGTCTCACTTATATTGCAAAATAGATATTTATTGTATTTTTGCACAAAATTTTTGAAACATAAAAAATTTAATCACAGTATGGTGACTATTAAAAAATCACTTCATTTGCTAACAGCGGTTTTATTTGCCCTGATGCCATTGGCTTCAAGTGCGGAAACACCGGTGGTTCCTACACAGGATACGTTGCAAGTTGCTGCTGCTGAAGGTGCCCATGAAGCGCACGCTGAAGGACACGCAGAAGAAACAGACGCGCAGTTTGTAAACAATTTTATCAAGCACCACTTAATGGACGATCATTATTATTCGTTTTTTGCGAATAAGGAGGAACACAGACATTACGGGTTTGGGTTGCCGGTTATTCTGATCGATAATGGCTTAAAGGTATTCATGTCTACCGAAGACTTTGTGTACAATGAAAAAGTTGTTGAAAACGGGGGGCAGTTTTACAAATACCATCATGGTAAAATTTATAAAACAGACGCAGAAGGCGATTTGAAATTAGATGAACATCATCATCCTACTGTTGAGAAACCGATGGATTTCTCTATTACTAAAAACGTAGTGGGGCTTTTACTGGCAACCGTATTGTTATTCTTAGGGTTTACAGCATTGGCAAGAACGTACAAATCATCGCCGAATAACCTTCCGAAAGGATTTGCACGCGTATTGGAACCGTTGGTTATCTATGTGCGCGATGAAATGGCACGTCCTAATATCGGGGAAAAGAAATACAAACAGTTTATGCCTTATTTATTGTCTGTGTTCTTTTTGATTTTCCTGTTGAACTTATTGGGATTGACTCCACTTGGGTTGAACGTTACAGGTAATATTTCCGTTACGGTTTGTCTTGCAATGTTTACATTCCTATACACGAACATAAAAGCAAATGCTGATTACTGGAAACACATATTTTGGATGCCTGGGGTTCCGGTGCCTATGAAGATAGTCCTGGCGCCGATTGAGGTATTGGGAATGTTTACAAAACCGTTTTCATTATTGATCCGTTTGTTTGCAAACATTACAGCAGGTCACTCAGTTGTGATGGGATTGATTGCGGTAGCCTTTTTAATGAAAGAAACATTGTCAACTCCCGGAGCAATAGGTGTATCATTCCTTCTGACAACCTTTTTAACAGTGTTGGAAATCCTGGTAGCGTTTTTACAGGCGTTCATTTTCACGATGTTGTCTTCGTTGTTTATTGGATCGGCTGTACAGGAACACGATCATCATTAAGAGATTACAAGTTTATAAAGAGAAATAAAATTTTGTTTAATTATATATAAATTCATTTATTATGACAATTCCAGGTTTAGTTGGTGCAGGTTTAATCGTTATCGGAGCTGGTATCGGTTTAGGTAAAATTGGTGGTTCTGCAATGGACGCTATCGCTCGTCAGCCAGAAGCAGCAGGAAAAATCCAGACTGCAATGATTATCATTGGTGCATTATTAGAAGGTTTGGCATTCGGTGCCTTAATCTTAGGTAAAAACTAATATTGCAAAGATTAAAACAATATCTGTAGCGGTTGGCTGCAGATATTGTTTAATTAAACAAGAAATACATAAATAATATATTTACATTTTAAGATATAATGGAACAGTTAATTAACGATTTTGGTTTAGGATTATTCTTCTATATGACAGTTATCCTGTTGGTGATAATTTTCTTATTGGGAAAATTTGCATGGAAACCGATCATCAATGCGTTGGAAGCCCGTGAAGAGGGAATTGCCGATGCATTGGCAGCAGCAGAACATGCAAAAAGAGACCTGGCAAACTTAAAAGCGGATAACGAAAAATTATTAGCTGAAGCTCGTTTAGAGCGCGATGCCATGCTGAAAGATGCACGTGAAATGAAGGATAAAATGATCGCAGATGCCAAAGAAGAAGCACAGCTGGCAGGTGCGCAGATGATTGCACAGGCACAGGCTACTATTCAAAGCGAGCGCAATGCAGCATTAGCTGATATCAAAAACCAGGTATCAACATTGTCTATTGATATTGCAGAGAAATTATTAAAAGGTCAGTTAGCCGATAAACAGGCGCAGGAACAACTGGTTGGGTCATTATTAAACGACATTAAATTAAACTAATACTACGTTATGACGGGAACAAGAGCAGCCTTAAGATATGCTAAAGCAATTCTTGACGTGTCTAACGCAAATGGAAATGCAGATGCGGTTAGCGCAGATATGAAGAACATATCCGATGCTATTGCGCAAAGCAGTGAGTTAAAGTTGTTTTTAGAAAATCCTATAGTAAAAGGAGAATCTAAATTAGCTGCCTTAAACGAAATTTTTGCTTCGGCCGGCACAGATACTAAAAACTTATTTTCGGTTTTGTTACAAAACAAGCGTTTAGATATTTTAGAAGCAATAGCAGCACAATATGCAAAATTGTATGACGAGTTAAAAGGGATTGAAGTTGCACACGTAATAACGGCAGCTCCTTTAACTCCGGAAATGGAAGCGCAGGTATTGGCAAAAATTAAAGAAGTTTCCAATAAGGAGATTACCCTTGTAAACGAAGTAAACAAGGACATCATCGGCGGATTCATCATTCGTTTGGGCGATATGCAGTTCAATGCATCCATTGCAAATAAACTAAATCAGTTAAAAAGAGAATTTAATAATTAAAATCACACACGTTTAACGTGATAAAATAGGTCAAGCATGGCAGAAATTAATCCTGCTGAAATTTCAGCAATTTTAAAGAAACAGTTATCTGGTTTTGGAACGGAAGCTTCAGTTGAAGAAGTGGGAACAGTTTTGGAAATTGGAGATGGTATTGCTCGTGTTCACGGGTTGGCTAACGCACAGTATGGTGAGTTGGTTCAGTTCGAGAACGGATTAGAGGCAATGGTACAGAACTTGGAGGAAGATAACGTAGGTATCGTTTTATTTGGTCCATCTACAGGAGTTAGCGAAGGTTCTATCGTAAAAAGAACAGGACGTATTGCTTCCATCAAAGTAGGAGAAGGAATGTTAGGACGTGTGGTTGATACTTTAGGTAACCCAATTGATGGTAAAGGTCCTATTGCAGGTGACTTATACGAAATGCCGATTGAGCGTAAAGCTCCGGGAGTAGTATTCCGTCAGCCGGTAACAGAACCGATGCAGACAGGTATCAAAGCTATCGATGCAATGATCCCGGTAGGTCGCGGACAACGTGAGTTGGTTATTGGTGACCGTCAGACAGGTAAAACAACTGTTTGTATCGATACCATCTTAAATCAGAAAGAATTTTACGATGCTGGTAAACCGGTATTCTGTATATATGTTGCAGTAGGGCAGAAAGCTTCTACTGTAGCAAACATTGCCAAAACATTGGAAGAAAAAGGTGCAATGGCTTATTCGGTAATCGTTGCTGCCAATGCTTCTGATCCGGCTCCTATGCAGGTTTATGCCCCTATGGCAGGTGCTGCGATCGGAGAATATTTCCGTGATTCAGGACGTCCTGCTTTAATTGTTTATGATGATTTGTCAAAACAGGCAGTAGCGTACCGTGAGATGTCTTTGATCTTACGTCGCCCACCAGGTCGTGAAGCTTATCCTGGAGACGTTTTCTACCTTCACTCTCGTTTATTGGAGCGTGCTGCAAGAATCATCGGCGATGACGAAATCGCTAAGAACATGAACGATTTACCTGAATCTTTGAAGCCAATCGTTAAAGGAGGAGGTTCGTTAACGGCTTTGCCGATCATCGAAACTCAGGCTGGAGACGTTTCTGCGTATATCCCAACAAACGTAATTTCGATTACAGACGGACAGATTTTCTTGGAATCTGACTTGTTCAACTCGGGTGTACGTCCTGCAATCAACGTGGGTATTTCCGTATCACGTGTAGGAGGTAACGCACAGATCAAATCAATGAAAAAAGTATCTGGTACATTAAAGCTTGACCAGGCGCAGTTCCGCGAATTGGAAGCTTTTGCCAAGTTCGGTTCTGATCTGGATGCTGCTACGATGAACGTAATCGAAAAAGGAAAACGTAACGTTGAAATCTTAAAACAAACCGTTAACGATCCTTATACAGTAGAAGACCAGGTAGCTATTATCTATGCAGGTTCTAAAAACCTGTTGCGAAACGTTCCGGTTGAAAAAGTAAAAGAATTCGAGAAAGAATATTTACAGGTGTTAAACTTATCGCACCGCGATACGTTAAATGCTTTAAAAGCAGGTAACTTATCTGATGCTGCTACAGCTACATTGGAAAAAGTTGCGAAAGAAGTAGCATCAAAATACTAATATAATAACTGCCGGTTGCGGCCGGCTTTTATTGCTATAAAATTTAAGAATACCAATGGCAAATCTTAAAGAAATACGTAACAGGATTAACTCGGTTTCTTCAACGATGCAGATTACATCGGCGATGAAAATGGTGTCTGCAGCCAAGTTGAAAAAGGCTCAGGATGCTATTACAGCCATGCGTCCGTATGCTGAAAAACTTACAGAGTTAATTCAGAACATCAGTTCTACTTTGGAAGGAGATGCTTCCGGGGTATATGCTGAGCAACGTGATGTGCAAAAAGTTTTATTGGTAGTGATAACGTCTAACCGTGGACTATGTGGTGCTTTTAACGCTAACGTTATAAAAGCTACACGTAACCTTATCGACGGGGTTTATGCCGGAAAACAGGTTGATGTTCTTACAATAGGTAAAAAAGGAAACGACATCGTTGGGAAGACAGAAAAAGTGTTTGCAAACAGAAGTGATTTGTTTGATGCGCTTACGTTCATCAATGTAGAAGCAGTAGCCCAGCAAATCATGGATGCTTTCGTTGAAGGTACCTATGATAAGGTAGAGTTGGTATACAACCAGTTTAAAAATGCAGCAACGCAGGTTGTTTTAACTGAGCAGTTCCTTCCTTTAAAACCGATTGAGAAAACATCTAATGTGTCTGTAGATTATATTTATGAGCCTTCAAAAGAGGAAATCATCATGAATTTGATCCCTGCTTCATTAAAGACGCAGTTGTTTAAAGCTGTCCTGGATTCCAATGCCGCTGAGCACGGAGCCCGTATGACGGCTATGCACAAAGCAACAGATAACGCAAAAGACTTACGCGATCAGCTTAAACTGACTTATAACAAAGCACGTCAGGCAGCCATTACAAACGAGATTTTAGAGATCGTTGGTGGTGCTGAAGCATTAAACAGTTAATACGTTTTACAATCATATAAAAAAAGCCTTTATCTTCTGATAAAGGCTTTTTTTATATAACAGATTTGTTTTTTTAACAAAAATTGTATTTGAAATACCTTTTATTGAATGGTCTGCAATTTTTTTTTAAAATCATTTATTGACGAGGTATATTTGGCGCTAATTTAAATTTAATATATATGAAAAAAGGATTATTGTTACTTGCAACCTTGGGTGCTGTAACCTTATTTAGTTTTAGTATTGATAATAATGGCGGACCAACTACTGGTACAGATTTAGGAAATGATGGAAATAGATGTGGTTCAGGGCCGAGAGTCTGTGCGGCAAATACCAATTTAAAACACCCATAGAAATAGAACGGATAAATTAATATTTATCCGTTCTTGTTAATATGAATTTAATTAAAACAAGCGATGTATAAAAGAATCTTTAGTATTCTTATAATAATAATAGTCATCGGAATATCTTTCTTTACTTTAGCGTATTTCGCGGTAGAAAAAAGGGAAAAGATAGTCCTTAAGCAAGATCGAATTTTTAGACCTATTTTTTTAATCAATAAGTTAGACTTAAACGGTAATTATAGTTTAATAAAAGTATTCAATGATAGACTTTTCTTTACAAGTTGGGATGAAAATCTAAAGGGGAAAATCTATATGTTGAAAGAAAATGAAAAAATTATATCTGAAAGGTATAATTTCCAAGATAAGATAAGTGCTATTGGTAATTATTATATAGATAATGATACAGTTACTTTTTATGATGAAATTAAATATCCTAAGAGACTATTTAAGTTTAATAAGAAGCAATATTGTGAATGGCAATTAAATGCCCCTATACACAAGATGGAGTTTTCTAATGATGGGTTTATGCAATATAGCCTGGACAGTTTAAAGTTCCCTTCTATATTTCATCATGCAGATACTATGAAAGAAATGCACTTGACCTATAATTTCAAAGAATTAAAATATCCCGGAATTCAATTGGATGGAATATTTAGAATATATGAAAATAAAACTTTTATGATACCTTTTGTTTTAGATAAGATTTTTATTTTTAATAATGATACCAATATCCATACTAATACAATAGAATTGATAAATAGGCCGCGTAATTTTCAGTTCTTTGAAAAAAATGGAATTTTAATGTATGATTCAAATAACTCTTTTCCGAATATTAGTATGGATTTACAAGGAGATAAGGTTTATGTTCTAACTAATGAGACTGGAATATGGGATCATAGGGGCAGGTACTTTGTTGATGTATATGACACAAAAGATGGAAAGTATTTATTTAGTTATCTATTGAATTTTGAAGATAAGGAAAATCTGCCTAAAGAAATTGTTTTAAAAGGAGATAATTTCTATCTATTAAGTAATAAATATTTATATAAATATGATAAAAATATTATTGGAAGTTTGTAGATATGCACTAATTGCTCTTTTTTTTTATACAGGAATACATAAAGTAATTGATTTTGAAACTTTCTATGGAACGTTGGTGCAATCGCGGCTTTTATCAAGATATACAGATGTTTTTGCTTTTCTCTTGCCATTAGTCGAATTAATTGCCATTATTCTATTATGGATAGATAAATTATTTTTAAAAGGATTATACTTTTCATTAATACTCTTGGTGAGTTTTACTTTGTATTTAATTGTGCTTAATAATTTTTCATTAATAGACGGCTGTTCATGTGGTGGCATATTTAACAGGATGGACTATACTTGGCATTTAATTACAAATGTATTTTTTGTTTTTTTAAATATTACCGCAATATTTTTATACGATGGAGTTAATAAGAAAAAGTAATCTTTACATTTTATTGTTAATTGTTTTTATTAGTAAAGGCTATTCTCAACGTCTCATCTTTCAAAACATACCTTTAGATTTATCTTCAGTTGCTGTAAACAAAATCAATGATAGCACTACAATAGTGAAGGAAATTAACATGAAAGATAATGTTATGGAGCTTCCCGGCTATGGGTTTTATATGATACAGTATCAATTAAAGAATGACACTATATCTGATGAATTTTATTTAAATGAAGAGGTTAAAATGATTGATTTGGATTTGTTAGGTCATGCTGTTTTAGAAGAAATTGTAATAAATCAATATAATTTAAAATCTTTAGATAATGGTTTTTTACTAAACGTTGAAAATTCATATTTAAGTAAGAATTTTGATGCTACTGAAATTATGAAGAGAATCCCTACGGTTAAAGTAGACGATTATGGTATAAGTATTAAGAATAACTCTAATATAATCGTCTATATTAATTCAAAGAAAATCACGTTGACAAGCGAACAGTTGATAAATCTCCTAAGAACAATACCTTCTGAAAATATTAAATCTATAGAGGTAAATAATAATCCGGGAAGTAAATACGCTTCAGATATTTCAGGATTGGTTATTATTAAGCTGAAAAAGAAAAACGAAGTTTTTGATGCGATCCTCAAAAATACATTGGAGCAGAAATTCTATTTTAATAATAGTACGAATCTTGCGCTTACCGCCAATATAAATAAAATTCAAGTAAGCTATTTAGGAAATTCGAATTGGAATCAGCTTAAAAAGGAAACCATCACAAAATATACCTCTAATAGAGATGAAGCACTGAATTTAAAAATTAATAATAGAGTTAATAAAAATAATGTTAATCACTATCTAGACTTTAATTATGATATTACGACGAGTACAAATACTGGTTTGAGCTATACGAATGTAAATTCAAAAGAAAAATCAATAAATAAAATAATATCAGATAATAATGATAATGCAAGGACTAATCAAAAATTGAAAAGCCATGTACTTAATTATTATTTCTTGCATAAATGCGATACTTTAGGGAGTCAATTTGAAATAAATTCTACTTATGTTAGACAACTTAAAGATGATGATAATCATTTTGAATTATTTGATGATAATAATACGGTTAATCAAATTAATATTGATCTAATTGGTGTTGATTTTTCATATCTCAAGAAAAGAAAGAAAGTCTCTTACGAATTTGGAGCAAGTGGGAATATTATAAATAATGATTATTATTATAAGTTAGGTTTTGGCTCGGATGACTTCTTCTATGATGAATCTAACTTGTCCGTTTTTGCTAAATCAACTTTTGCTTTCTTGAAAGATATAAAAGTTGATTTAGGATTAAGGTCTGAATTTTATTTATTAAAATTAGACGATATTAAAAGAAGATATAATTTTATCCTTCCTAATATAGCCTTGTCTTATAAGGTTAAAGAGGATTTTCTGTCTTTTACTTTTTCAAAGAATGTTTTTTATCCGAATTTTACCTATTATAATCCTTATGAGATATTTGTATCAGATAATTTTTATTTCAAGGGCAATCCTTTTTTAGACCCTTTTATAAGTACAGATGTAAAAGTTAATTATGGAATAAATAATATGTTTTTTTTTAATGCATATTATAATATAATTGATGATACTATTGGTGTGGTTAATACCCAAAAGGATGAGTATTTTTATTCTACTTATGAAAATTTATATAAGTCAAGAATACTAGGTATAGCTTCTTCTTGTTATTTTAATAAAGATCAGTTTAGCTTTAATTTGACTATAGATAATTATTATGTAAAGTCAGATGTTTACAATAGAGAAATGATAGAAAGAAGTGGCTATGTGTTCTTAACCTACGGAAATGTCGATTATAAAATTTCTAAGTCCGCAATTTTGTCTGGGAATTTTTTGTATTGTTCAAGTGTTAACTATTCGAATTCAAAAGTCAGACCTTATGGTACGTTAGGATTAGGTATTACTGGAAATATATATGATAATTTCTCATATAGGGTTTTTATAAATGACCTATTCAACAGTAATAATGAAAAAGCCGTGTTTTATCATAAGACTTATGATGTAGATTCAACAATAAGAAATTATCAACAGGGAATAGGTTTATCCTTAATATATAAGCTAGGAAAAGAACTGAATATTACTAAAAAGACTAATAGTGAAAGAATTTTAAACTAGCATTAAACTTAATGCGTTTGAATCGATTTAATTATTTTTCAATTAAAGCATTCAGGGTATTCAGTACTTTTTGTTGTTCGTTCACAATGGCCATAAGGTGTGCTCCTTTATATTCGAGCAGCTGTTTGGGTTCCGGAGCATTGTTAAATACTGCTATACCCTGGTCGTATGGAATTTCCTTATCTTCCCTGCTGTGGATAAACACTTTCTTGATGTTGCTGAGCGATTTAACGTCTTCCTTAGCGGAGTACGGCGATATGTATGTTTTTTCAATGATTTCCCTGTATTGGGGAGCATAATAGGCGGCAATATCGGTAAAGGAAGACAGGGCACCGTCTAAAACAAGTGCTTTAATTTTCATTTCATTATTCTTGGCAAGAAGTGTGGCGACTTGCGTTCCCATCGATGCCCCGTAAACGATAATGGCAGTATTTTTTACAGCATTATGTTGAAGAATTGCATCAAAAAATACCTGTCCGTCCTGCGCAATGTTTAAATGCGTCGGTTTTCCTGTCGATTTACCATATCCTCTGAAATCCACTGCCACAACCTGGAACTGATCCTGAACCAACGGGGTGATCATAAACTGGTAGGTGGAAATATTTCCTCCCGTACCATGAAAAAATAGGATTGTAGCCTTGGGCTTCCCTGTTGGTTTTATGAGCACAGCGGTAATGGTGTCGTCTGCTACGGGAAGCATGATTTCTTCCGTATTTGCAAATTCAAGCGGTTTTAGTCTTTTTGTGGGTTTGTAAAACTGTTCGTCGGATTGTGCATGAACATTGAAAAAGCCTAAAAAGAACAGCAGTAAGAATAATATTGTTTTCATGATCTGGTATTTTTTAATAAAAGTATCCCGTTGCAGGCCTGATTCAAAAAAAAGAATTCCGGGCTGTTGATTTTTAAGGATGAACCGTTAAAATACCCCGATCGGGATGTCTTATAACAACAAAACCATCCCGGTTTTGAAAGAGATGGTTTTATTGTGTGATGGCCGCTTAGGTGATCAGGAAATCTGCATCTGAAATGCATCCCTCGGGCTACCGTCACCTACATATATGATCCCGCAATAGGAAAATCCGTATTTCTTAAAAAAGTTTTGCATAGGAACATTGTTATGGTTGGTATCCACCTTAATGTTGTCGGTTAGGGAAAAACAGTAGTCAAAGCATGCTTTAGCCACACCTTTTGCTTTTCCGGTGGAGGCAAGACGGTGAATGACACCGTAAGGCGCATCGTTAAGCCATTTTCCGTTTTCTATGACGTTGTAGGTTGGTTCCGGGTTATCACCTTTTATAAAGCAGAAATAACCCACTGTTTCGCCCGCATTTGTGCAAATGTATCCGTGTTCTGAACGGATGTCCTCAAGTATGGTTTCAGAAGCCGGGTAACCGTTGATCCATTGCGTATGGTTTCCGTTGGCGCGCATAATGTCGCGGGCCGCATCTATAATTTGCATGATTACCGGCAAATGTTCCGGTTTTGCAGGTATTATTTCCATTTTTTATTTGCTGTAAAGTTCTTTAATTCTTTTTTTGTCACCCACCAGCCAAAGGATGTCGCCCTTCTGGAGCACCAGGGTAGGTTGCGGGTTCAGAATGCGTTCGCCGTTGCGTTCAATACCCGCAATGATGCTGTTGCTCTTCTCCCTGATCTTGCTCTCCCTGATAGAAAGGCCGCATAACTGGTCATTTGTAAGCTCAAATCCCTGCAATACGATTTCGGTATGGTAATCAACAGATCCTACAAGTGATTTGTCGATGAACAGCTCAAAATCCTTAACCTGCTCATCTGTCCCGATTACGTACAGGATATCCTTAGGGAAAATCTTTTCGTCCTTATCCGGAATGTTAATGATGAGATCGCCGCGTTTGATGATGGCAATGTTCACTCCAAGTTCTTCTCTTATTTTGAGTTCGTTGAGGGTTTTTCCGGCAATAAGTGATTCCTGCGGAACTTCGAATGTCGTCATGTGTCCGTCCCACGGGGTAAGGTCGCTTTTGTTGCGAATGGCTTCTGATATTTCGCGGTCATTGAAATTCTCAATGAACTGGTTCTGTATTTTACTGTACCATCCCTGGATCTTTTTGGGAAACAGGATACCGAATGTAATGAGGATACCGAGCACGATAACACCGGTTAACGGATTTATGAGTTCGTTGATCATGATGAATACGATGACAAAGCTTAAAAGAATCCGGAACAGGGCAATGAGTATAAGCGGTGTTATGTTTTTGTTGTCACTTTTTAATTTGGTAAGGGACTGCACCGAAACGCGCTGCAATGCCAGGGCATATAAAAACGGCACGATGGCGATTACAGTAAGGAAGATGTAAGCATAATAAGTAATGGGTCCTTTAGACAAAGGAATAAGGTAATAAATGCTCAAAAAAACGATCCCGGCTATGATGACCGAATGAATCACAATGTGGGATATAACGTTGGTAATGTATTTCTTCCAGTGGTTGGTTTTCTGGATCGTCTGGGTTTCAGAAGAATAGTTGTCCAGGCGGTCTTCCCATTTTTTAGGGATGATGATTTTGATGCGGTTGTATACGTTGAGAGAATTTTTAATAAAGAAAGGGGTAGTGAAGGTGGTGATGGCGGAAACCGCTACCACTATAGGGTAAAGGAAACCGCTCGTTACATTAAGTGTCATGCCCAGTGTGGCAATGATAAAGGAAAATTCACCGATCTGGGCAAGACTCATTCCGGCCTGTACCGACTGTTTTAAAGGCTGCCCCGAGATAAGGGCCCCCATCATGGTGGCAATGGTTTTTCCAAAAATGGTTACGATGGTTATGATGATGACAGGCACCGCATATTCCTGCAGGGTGTCAAGGTTGATCAACATGCCGACCGACACAAAAAAAACGGCCCCAAACAGGTCTTTAACCGGTTTTATAAGGTGCTCAATCTGCTCTGCTTTTGTGGTTTCTGCAATGATCGATCCCATAATAAAGGCCCCTAAAGCAGGTGAAAATCCCGCCGCGGTAGCCAGTATCACCATCATAAGGCACAGGGCCAGGGATACGATCAGCGTTGTTTCTTCCGTTAAGAGGTTTTTAGTCTTTTTTAAAAGTGTGGGAATAAAAAAGATTCCTGCGAGAAACCACAGAATAAGGAAGAAGCCTAACTTAAAGATAGATTCCATGAGCTCCATACCGGAGAACTGTTGTGAAACGGCTATGGTAGAAAGCAAAACCATTAAAAGGATGGCTACAATATCTTCAACAATAAGGGTTCCGAATACCACTCCTGCAAACTTCTGCGTTTTCACGCCCAGTTCGTCAAAAGCACGTAATATAATCGTGGTCGACGACATGGAAAGGATGGCGCCGAGGAAGATGCTGTCCATAAATTCCCAGCCGAGCAGCTTTCCTGTAGTAAACCCGATAACGATCATGGACACGATCTGTACACCGGCTGTAACGCTGGCAGATCCGCCGACCTTCACGAGCTTCTTGAAGCTGAATTCAAGTCCCAGGCTGAACAAGAGAAAGATGACCCCGATTTCGGCCCAGACCTCGACGTTTTCCGACTCCTGAACGGTTGGGAAAAGGGGGAAATGCGGTCCGGCTAGAAAACCGGCAATGAGGTAACCAAGAACCAGGGGCTGCTTTATTTTTTTGAAAATGAGGACGGCAACCCCGGCAGTCATGAGGATGAGTCCCAAATCGGAAATCAGCGGGTATAGGTGGTGCGAAGTCTCAACGGCTCCTTGCATATAGTATCTGTTTGAGATTGTTTTTAAAGATACGCATTTTTGACGAAAAGTTAAAGCAAAAAGCGCCTTCCCGTAAGGGGAGGCGCTTTGTACAGGTCCGCTGTTACTGGAACTGTATATTGTCGATTTGTATGGTTGTCGTAACTTCTTTTGTTCCCGAATATTCAAAAATAATATATCCGTCACCGTTCGCTGTTGACGGGAACTGATAATTTCCGCTTGGAACAAAATTATCGGCATATCCGTTCGTTGTTCCTGACGAATAGGTAAATTTATCCGTAATATTGGTAAAGTTGGCTGTGTTTACAAGTTCCCCGTATGTATATTTGTCCGCTGCGGCATAATAAACGTTTAGTACATTGCCGTTATAATACCCGTCTTTGGTTTCAAAGGATAAAGAATTACTGCCACTGAATTTTACAGGTACAATGAAGTAGCTTTTGGTGACTGCTGCACTGTTTCCGAAGGCGGTGAGCTGTATGTATTTGTTGTTCTGGAACGATTTTACCACCCAGTACCTTCCGCCCGAAGCATAATCATTAACGTAGGCAGGAAAAGCAGTTGAATTGTCGCCGACGGCAAAGCTTTCAAAAGTTTCGTTAATGCTTGCGGCAAATATCATGGCTGTTCCGCCAATTGCGGTAGATTCCCTGATGCGGTCACCCGTTAACTGTATATCGGCGAATGTACGGGCCATAAACTGGAAGTCACTGTTGAATTTGGTCAGTACGCCGCGTATTTTCCCGTTGTTCGGAGGAACAATCATGTCTGCAAATCGTGCAAATTCGCTTGTGCGGAAAATCATGTTTCCCGTAGCATCCACAATTTTATGGTTGGTTGCGCCGCCAAGGACATTGTTTGCATCATAAAAGGTTTTTCCTACAGCGTCATCGTCGAACTGTACGTTTTCAACATCTACAAGTGTATTGATGTAGTTGTTGTTTTTAAGCTGCGCCAATGTACGTTGGTGCACAAGGTCGTTTTCATCTACAATAACCGCTGATGGCAGTACTTTTTTATAAAAGTCGGGTCCAAACATCCTTCCTACGCTTGTTTCCTGGTAAAGGTCTCCCAAAACCAGCGACCCGTGTGCAATAGTGAAGTACAGGTCTTTCAGATAAATATAGGCCTTACGTCCGGGTTTCAGATCGTTGTGTATATTGTTCAGATCAACAGAAACCGAAAAACCCAGTGTTCCTTCCAGGTTCTGGA
>Ga0308158_10000124_pt1 | contig 176098 bp, 162 predicted proteins | sample PhyBR2_FD_201038 | JGI IMG/M metagenome (GOLD analysis project Ga0308158, IMG submission 201038) | Phyllosphere microbial communities from UC Gill Tract Community Farm, Albany, California, United States - DLSLB.R2 | ecosystem: Host-associated > Plants > Phyllosphere > Unclassified | place...
ACTCGTATTCTGACAGCGATTCTGACTCTGACAGCGATTCTGACTCTGACAGCGACTCGGATTCTGACAGCGACTCGGATTCTGACAGCGATTCTGACTCTGACAGCGATTCTGACTCTGACAGCGATTCTGACTCTGACAGCGATTCAGACTCTGACAGCGATTCAGACTCTGACAGCGATTCAGACTCTGACAGCGATTCTGACTCTGACAGCGATTCTGACTCTGACAGCGACTCGGACTCTGACAGCGACTCGGACTCTGACAGCGACTCGGACTCTGACAGCGACTCGGATTCTGACAGCGACTCGGATTCTGACAGCGATTCTGACTCTGACAGCGACTCGGACTCTGATAGCGACTCGGACTCTGATAGCGACTCGGACTCTGACAGTGATTCTGACTCTGACAGCGATTCTGACTCTGACAGCGATTCTGACTCTGACAGCGACTCGGACTCTGATAGCGACTCGGACTCTGATAGCGACTCGGACTCTGACAGCGACTCGGACTCTGACAGCGATTCTGACTCTGACAGCGACTCGGATTCTGACAGCGATTCTGACTCTGATAGTGACTCGGATTCTGACAGCGATTCTGACTCTGACAGCGACTCGGATTCTGACAGCGATTCTGACTCTGACAGCGACTCGGATTCTGACAGCGACTCGGATTCTGACAGCGATTCTGACTCTGACAGCGATTCTGACTCTGACAGCGATTCAGACTCTGACAGCGATTCAGACTCTGACAGCGATTCAGACTCTGACAGCGATTCTGACTCTGACAGCGATTCTGACTCTGACAGCGACTCGGACTCTGACAGCGACTCGGACTCTGATAGCGACTCGGACTCTGATAGCGACTCGGACTCTGATAGCGACTCGGACTCTGACAGCGACTCGGACTCTGACAGTGACTCGGATTCTGACAGCGACTCGGATTCTGACAGTGACTCGGACTCTGACAGCGATTCTGACTCTGACAGTGACTCGGATTCTGACAGCGATTCTGATGACACTACAGCACCAGATGCGCCAACTGCAGATGTTGTTAATAATGGAACGCAAGTTACAGGTACAGCAGAACCAGGTTCAACAGTGGCAGTTAAAGACCAAGGCGGCAACGTATTGGGTACAGCCGTTACCGATGAAAATGGCAACTATACAGTGGATCTAACCACGCCATTAACCAATGGTGAAGTGGTAGATGTGACTGCAACAGATGCTGCTGGCAATGAATCTGAACCTACTGAAGCAACAGCTGATGATACTACAGCACCAAATGCACCAACTGCAGATGTTGTTAATGAAGGAACACAAGTTACAGGTACAGCAGAACCAGGTTCAACAGTGGCAGTTAAAGACCAAGGCGGCAACGTATTGGGTACAGCCGTTACCGATGAAAATGGCAACTACACAGTGGATCTAACCACGCCATTAACCAATGGTGAAGTGGTAGATGTGACTGCAACAGATGCTGCTGGCAATGAATCTGAACCTACTGAAGCAACAGCTGATGATACTACAGCGCCTGATGCACCGACTGCTGAATTTAATGATGCAGGTACAACTGTAACAGGTACGGCAGAACCAGGTTCGACAGTGACAGTTAAAGACCAAGGCGGCAACGTATTAGGCACAGCAGTTGCCGATGAAAATGGTAACTATACAGTGCCAGTGAATCCAGGTGACATTGCTAATAATGAAGTAGTGGATGTGACTGCAACAGATGCTACAGGTAATGAATCACAACCAACAGAAGCAACAGCACCATTGTATTTAGATGCAATTAGTGATGTAGCAACTGTTCTAAGTGAAATTACACCTGTAGTAACTAACCCTGACATTCCTGGTGGTGCATTAGTCACCTTCCCATCATTATCATTGATTGGTCCAATTATTGACTTGAAAGGTCAAACACCAATTACAGTTACCGTACCTGAAGGTGGTATTGCATCGTTTGATGTATCTTTTGGCGGTGTTTTATTCGGTGGCGGTATTGGTTCATATGACCTTAATATTCTTCGTTATAACGAGAATACTGGTGGATACGAACCGTACAGCAAAATAGATAATGCTGGAATTATGATTGGATTCATTGGTGGAGTCATGGGTGGAGGAGCATCTATTGATAATCTACCTGAAGGACAATATGCACTTGTACTAACTCCAGGTGAAGGTGTACAAGTAACTGGAATTGGTATTGCTAGTATCTCAGTTACTAACGAAGTGTTGAGTGATTATGGTGATGTCGTTGCGAAAGGTAATGTGATTACAGCAAACAATCCTGAAAATCCAACGGATGTAGCTGATGTGATTCATGCCGGTCAAACAGCAACAGTTATTAGTGTTGCAAATGAAGATGGTGTAACAACTGCTCTACCACAAAACAATGAAGCATTTACACGTATTCAAGGTGAATATGGTGAACTGTTTATTGATAAGAATGGTAATTATGAATACATCCGTGATTTCACCATTCCAAATAGTCTAGGTAAAGTAGATAGCTTCACTTACACCATTAAGGACAGCGATGGGCATCAAGATACAGCGACTTTAAATATTCGCATTGATACAAATGATCTTGATATCACATGGCCTGAAGATCCAACTCAAGATGGTGTAGTAGAGTTGACGGCAACTGATAATACAGCAGCAGCTGCGATTACTTTAGTTCCATCAACTAATACAACTGTTGATACGGGTAGTATGGCTGCAAGTAGTACGAAACCGTTATTTGGTGCTGCTACTTCGGTTGCTGGCAGTGATACGAGTGATGTAATTAATGTCGCTGCAAATACCGCTGCATCGATTAATTTCTCTGTAACTACACAAGGTGGTATCTTCAATAGCTCTGCTAATGGTGATACTTTCAGTTATCAAGTACAAAAACTTGTGAATGGTGTTTGGACAGCTCAACCTGGAGCATCAGCTTCTGTTGTACATTCATCACCAATCTTAGGTGATGCTGGCGGTACTGTGTTGATCAGCGGCTCTTACCAGGTTTCTGCATCAGATACTACTAGCCAATGGCGTGTTGTGTTTGGTAGCACAGAATCTAATATTCCTCTGATTGCTGGAACGAATACAACTACTGTCAACACTACAGTAAATGCTACTTTCACACATTATGACCAATTTATTGATAATGGTGCGACAGTAACGGCTACAGGTAACTTGTTAACAGATGATTCTGGTAATGGTGTAGATGTAACAGGTGGCGCAAGTACAAAAGTATTTGTAGAAACCTCACCTGGTACATATGTACAAGCGAATGGTCAAACAATTGCGGTCGAGGATGGTACATTCGTTGTTTCAGCAAATGGAACATACACGTTCACAGCAAATGGTTCTGCGACTTCTGGTGATGTCGCTACACTGAACTATAAACTGATTGCTGCGACTGGGGATGAAAGTACACCTGCAACATTGACTGTGAATATTGGTAGTGAGGCCATAAGTACTGCTAGCCATGACATTATTACGACTGGAGCAGGAGCGGATACAGTTGTCTATAACTTACTGAACGCCACAGATTCAACGGGTGGTAATGGTAAGGATGAGTGGACTGACTTCAATTTGGCACAAGGTGATAAAGTTGATGTTAGTGCATTATTAGATGGTGCTAATGCTGACAATATTGCGAATTATGTATCTGTGAGTTCTGACGGTTCGGGTAATACTGTGATTAGTATTGACCGTGACGGTACTGGAAATGCCTATAACTCAACAGATCTCATTGTGCTGAAAAATACAGATACAACATTGGATGAGTTGTTAAATAATAATCAATTGCTGTTTTAATTGAATGTTATTGATATAAGTTTATAAATAGAGGAGAAGGCATAAGTGCCTTCTCTTTTTTATTTTTTTAAGATAAGCATTGTCTTGCCCAGAAATAGATTGATCGTTATTTTATATACAAAAATTAATGAGTTTCATCAAAATTTTTATATTCTAGGGACGTATATAGTTTACGTTTATTGTAATTTTCTACAAATTCTGCAATCATTCGGCTAGCTTCTTTATGATCTTTCACTTTATAAAGTAAATGTTCATTTTTTAGAATTCTCTTTGCCTGTTCAGTTAATACAGTCCTAAATTATCATGTTCATGATAATCCATTATTTCTCTAGATTAGGTTTTAATTGATCAAAGACAGATAATTAAAAAACTAATCTGAAATCGCTCTACATTATTTTACTAGGGTTCTTATTAGACTATCCAAAGTTAATTTTATAATGTGTCAACTTAATTTATGGAAAGCATTAATTTAAATAATAATCTTAGTGGAAATAAGTTTTTAATTAAGGTTTTGATTGTGAATTATTTTTCTTAGCAATGATTGAAATTCTTTTTTCTCAGAATTTTTTTTATCTGATTTTTCAAGAGTTTTTAATAAAGTTTCTAATATCTGCGGGTCATAATGAGAAGATCTTTGCTCGCTTTCTTTCCAATAGTACAACTGCCAATTATTTAGATTAGAAATTTGTCGATCTCTATTACCAAGATTCTCAAGAAAGGTACGCATAAAGAGCGTACCTTTTAGATATTGATCATGAAAAACAAGTTGTCCATCTGTATATTTTGTCTGTAGCAATATAAGTGGCAAATCAAGTTGCCCATTAGATGTATCAATAAGTGTGGTGAGACGGCTCCATAATTGAGAGGTTTTATAGGTACGTTTCAATATAAGTTTGTCAAAATTCTCTATATTTTCAGGTAAATTTCTCTCCCCATAAGCTCCAATTTTTCCTTTTCTAATCATTCCTTCTGACCATGCCGCTAAGCTTTCTGTAAGCCAAGGTTGCTTAAACATGGTATATCCATAGGTATAAAGATGAAATAGTTCGTGGGCAACTATAGAAGAGTCAGTAGTTAGATTTGGAATATTATTACTAATTAGAACAACTAAAGCACATGCATTCTCTTTTAATGGATTATTGTTATGTCGATGTGGCTCATCATAAGCTAGGCCGAGCCCATTTAATTTTTGTATTTGTATATCAATATATTTTACGGAATTTTTATATCGTGGGGCATTAAGTGGATCTTGGTAGCCTAAAGAGGCCCAAGCTTGCCGTATGGTATTTGCTTGAATAGCAATATTCTCTATATAGTCTGGTATACTATTTTTGTTTTTATCCAATTGAAATATTAAAGCATTTTCCCCAGAAGTGGTATAAAAAATGCGGAGATTTTTATTGCCATAATAGACTTGATTAAGTTGGCCTACTACAGCAGGGCTACTTGAAGGGCAATCTGTTTTTGCATGGGCATAAATAGAAAAATATAACGATGAAAATAATATGATTAAGCTTTTATTTGAAGATATGCTCATGATTGAATAGCCTGAAAAAGTGCTTGCCATTTTCCAGCGAATTGTTCTTGATCCTTTAGGTGAGTGCAGGCATATGCTGCTTCACTAAATTTTTGGCGTTTTTGCTGATCTTTAAGTAAATCAATGACTTTTTGAGCAAATAATGCCTCATCTTCAAAAGGAATAAGATATCCATTTTCACTATCGTGAATCATGTCTGATGGACCGTAATCAATATTATAACTAATGACTGGACAACCATGACATAATGCTTCTAAAACCGCCATGCCAAAACCTTCTGAACGGCTTGAAAAAAGAAATAGACTTGCTTGATCGTATAAACTATCTGTATTTTCATTATAGCCCATTAATTTAATATGATCATTTAACTGATAATTATCGATTTCATTTTGCAGAAAAACTCGTTCTCCGCCGAAACCATAAATATTTAAGTAAGCATTAGGTATTTCCTTTATGACCGCTTTAAATATTCGAATAAGGCTATCCAAGTTCTTGGCTTTGTCATAACGTGCTATGGTTAAACAGGATAGGGGATTACGATCAGTAAACTTTACATGCTTGATAGATTTCTCATAAATATGTGGGATAACGAATAATTTTCCATGCATACCAAAACGTTTTTGAATATGTTCTTTCTGGCGTTCAGTTAAAATCACCAATGCATCTAGTTCATCGCTATGTTCAAAATAGCTACGGTAATGACGATTAATACTGGCTCGATAAATATCTGGTCCATTTAAATGAGTCGCATGGATTGTTCCAATAAAACGCATATTTTTTTGTTTGATGTGTCTAAGCGGTTCATAAAAATGAATGGCACGATCAATAAGAATATTCATTAAATCATTTGTATAATTTTGTGATAATTTTAAAAACCAGTATTGAATGAGTTGGGATTCTAGATCAAATACTTCTGTGATAACACTATTTTCATCTAATAAAAAAATGTTTAAAAGAATATTCTTCTTTTTCTCATTTAATTGGTAATTCTTAATAATTACAGGATAGCCTTTAATATGAAAATATGTTTCTGTTATAACTGTTTGAGTTTCTAAACTTATAATTTGAATACAACTAAGATGACCATAGCTATCATAAATAAGCCGCCCATTTTTTATACCTTTTTGAAATGTATTCACATAACGTAAAGTAAGTGAGTCCTCTTGTCTTATTTCATAAAGATAATTTTTATTTTTTTTGTCATGAAATCTTTGATTAAAAGTATCAGGAATCTGTGTGTTTGATATATTTTCATTAAACATCTTTTTATCATTTTTATGATATTTCTTTTCAGCAAGTCGTAAGGGGGTTCCTTGTAGATCTCCATATAAATTAAGATAACCAATAGAGGGTGGAGCAAGGTTACTGGAAATCAAGTTCCAGTAATTCTGCGCTAGAGAACGATCATAATCAGTAGTTATAATGATTGGATTAATACCTAATTTTTCGTTTAATATTTTTGCTCGTTTTAATAGTGCAAAAACAAGACCATTTTTTTTCTCATCAATTTTAGGAAATAAAAAGAAATAATGATTTTTCATAAATAAAATCTTCTGTAGTTTTTTTGATTAATAGGATGAATTTTCAATGGGAATAGATTTTAATAAATCATTTTTTGTAAAAATTAGAGGTTTATATTCTTTTATTTTATTTGATTGAATTTGCTCTTCAAGTTTGTCAATGAAAGAAAGAGGATGATTAAACATCAACCCACTTAAATCATTTTTATGAAATTTCCACCATTTTAAAGCACTTAATTTATGAATTACATCATCGTTAAACCTTGCTCTAATGATTTTTGCTGGATTGCCTCCAACAATCATGTAAGGTGGGACATTTTTCGTGACCACACTATTAGAGGCGATAATTGCACCATCACCAATGGTAATATTGCTTTTCAAAACTACATCTGCTCCAATCCATACATCATTTCCTATGCTGACATTTCTTTTGGTTCTTTGAAGATGAGTTAGTGTTAGTGGATCAGTATCATGATAGTGTTCTGAGTAAAAATGTGGTGAGGTAGATATCCATTCAGTAAAATGATGCGCCCCCATGATTTTGATATTACTAGCTAGGCTAGAGTAACGGCCAATGGAAACTCCATAGCCTAAGTTTGATGAAGAATAAGAAAATGAACCAATTGTACATAAACTTAAAACATTATTATAAAAATTATTATTTCCTTCAATTTCAAGGTTATTGTTTAAGCTAATTATCTTTTGAGGATTCCTTTTAAGCAAAAACATATTAATATTTAACTCATGAAGTTTTCTTTCAATTTTAGAAAATTCAATTTGAGTTACTTCCTTCGATAAAAAACTGTTATGGTCACTCATAATTAACCCTCAAAATGTAGATAATAAGCGATATATCCTGATAAATTATGCTCTTGATCATCAATACGTGTTCGGAATCGATCATGTCTGACATAAAATGAATTTAAGACTTGATCTGGTTTTTTCATATACATTGCTACTTCTGGATAGAAAAATCCTGTACGTTGAAATTCGACTCTTAAAGTAATAAGGGATTTTAAATCTTCAAATTTTGATAGATTAAATAAATCTTGGTATTCTTGTTTATTTAATCGAGCAACCATTTTATATGCTGACATCATCATTTCTAGAAATGTTGCATAAGCTGTTTTTCTATTCTTAATAAATTTCATGTGATCTAAGTAGTTTCTTATACCAAATTTATAATATTTTTCATCTGGACAGATTTTTGTTAACTCATTTGTACAATAGCTTAACCAATGGTCGTGATATTTTTCATATGATTTTGAAATGAATTTTTCAAACATTAATTTTACTATATTCAAAAGTATTTCATTTTTATTTATTTGATATAGTCGCAATAATGCTAATGCTGTCTCACCATCATAATAAATAATACGAAACTTTTCTTTAATGATTAAAGTAGGGTATTCTAATATATGAATAGTTTCACCTTTTTCATCAATCATTGTTAAAATTCCATTTGCTAATTTTTCTGCATATTTTTGATACTGATTATTATTAGTAATTTCTTGATATTTGGTTAACATTAAAATTGCGGCAGCATTTGCTCCAAGTTTAATCTCTGGATTAGATGACGTGGAATCAATCATATATGCTGTATTTTCATCGGTTAATTTATAAAAATTATCGAGAGAATATTGGATAGCCAAATGAATTTTAGGCCAATATTCTAGATTCGCTCTAATTTCAAAAGTTTCGAGAAGCGCATAAAGTGAAGTACAATGTCTGACAGTGTTATAACTTTTGATCTTATTGTCGAAAGCTGGAAAATATCCATAGATAAATTGGCCAGTTTCTAAAATTTGATTGTGTAAAAATAGTGCATTTTGATCAATTATTTTTTTTATATGGTCTTTTGTATTTTCCTCAATAAGTCTGACACCATTTTCAGAATTTCCAGATTGTAGATGAATTATTTCACCATGGTCATAAAAAACACTTACAGTGTCAAATATCCATACCGTTTTAATTTTATCTAAGTAAATTTTATTTTTGATATTAGGATACTTTTCTTTAATAGCATTATTTAAATTTTTTTCATCAATGAAGTTTGGTTCATTATAGAGTTTGCTACTAATTATAGAGTTTCCATAAATTTCTTGTTCTAAGAAGCATATATTGAAATTGTTGTCGAAACTTATTCCTTTCCGATAATGATTATTATGTTTTTGATTTTGTATTTCTTTATAAACATCTAACCAGTTTTTTCTTTCTATATTTTTTACAAAATCTATTTTCAAATATGAAATCAAGTCTTTTTCTTTTAGGAATTTTTTCTCAATAAAATTAGTTGCCTTTTGTATGAGTTTGTTTGTATTTTCATCAGTTAGAGTGTGCACTTTACATCTTTTATTTTTTCTTCCGTATGAAATTAATAATTTTTTTTTACTATTGTCTTTTGTGGATTCAAATAATAGCCATTCTTTAATTTGTTCATTTAAATTAATTAGGGTTAAATAATTTATAGGTGTGTTCATTTTTAATCCTATGTAAATTTGATGATTTTGTGAAATATAAACAAATATTATATGCTTTTTTTGTTTTTTCAATATGTTGAAAATTATAAAATTTTTATATTTTTTATAGTTTTAAAATTTATTTAAATCAGTGTTTTATTTTTTAAGTCTATGTTTTTTTATTGTTGTGCTTGATTTTAATTTGGTATGTTTTGAACATATATATGATTATAAGCATAGTTTTAATATTTTAAATTAATAAATTTTTAATGAAATTGTTAGTTGGGTTTTTTGATGTTTTAATTGCTCTAGAATTTATCGTTTTAGATTTAAAGTATTTGAAGGGTGTTTTTGGGTAAATGTAAAGATGTCTCTTTTGTTTTATTTATATGTTTTAAAAAAACATTAAATTTAATTCATGTATTTAATATGTCACTTTCTAGGCACTTGATGAAAGCATTTTTCAACTTTATTAATTTATTAATTTTTCATTAAGGATGGAAATAAATTAATAATATTATTGACTTATGTGATAATTTTTATAAATTCTTAGATAATTTCATTTTGTTATATTCACTTTTTTTCTAATAAAGTTTGAAAATCTACTGATAAGTTTTATACATTATTTAATAGAATAGTGTGATTTATATCATGTTTTTTAAAAAATATATATGCTAGTTTTATTGCGTTTATTTTTGTTACTTTTTGGTGTATTAATATGCGTACGTATGCCTATGTTAGAATTGAACCCAATGTAGAGTTTGAATCAGGTAAATTTCTTTCATTTTTTAACGAATTTGGTTATAAGATCCAAAAAAATAGATTGGTTTTTGAAGAGGTTTCTGTCAATAAATCCATATTTTTTAGAGATAAATTATTGAATTTAATAAATTACTCTTTGGAGGATGATGACTTGCTAGTAATAAAAAGTATAGATTGTTTGGGTAGTAATTTTGAAGAAATACTATCTATAACTGATAAAATTTACCAGAAAAAAATTAGACTAATTTGTTTGGATTATTCAAAAAGTGAGATCAATGGGGACATGAAAATTTTTTTTCTTCATTTCTTAAAGTTATGTTTTGAATTCGAAAAATTATTTAATTTTAATAATGAAAAACAAAATAAAATTGTTAAAAAAGTTGGAAGGCCAGAGATTTTAACAAATGATCAAAAAAAACAAGTACTTGAATTATTTAAGAGGGGGGAGAGTGTTTATTCCTTAGCTAAGCGGTTTTCAGTTACACGTACAGTTATACAAAGGATTTTAGATAAAGCAGCAAAAAAATAATTGTGTTAATTATACCCTGTTGAAAAATGACGGGCTAATTAAGTTTATGTTTTTTAAAAAATTAAGCTCGTTATTCGATAATTTTAAAATATTTGTATTCGTTTTAATATATTATGAATTCTGATTAAAGATATTTAAAAATAGTAAAGATCAACAGTTTTTATTAAATTTAGTTATATAAATCACGTGAATTTTTATGATATTTTTATTTTGAATTAATTGAGTAAGCATTCATATGCTACAAGTGAAATGTGTAATATTATGGTTTAAATAGATTTTTAAAATACACTTAAATTAATCGTGGTTTCTTATGGATACATGATTTATAAAAAATCTAAGTTAAAAAATTGATGCTGACAAATCAAAAAACAGTATATGGATGTTCTCTTATTTAGAATAATTCAAACTTTAGCTTAACAATGACTGTCTTAATTATCGAGATGATGCGAGATGGAATTAAAATATATTTATGTAATTGTTGCGCTACTATTGTGTAGTGGGTTGGCTTATGCAAATGATTATAACGATGATGCGGTCAAGAAATGCTTTGATTTTGGAATTAAACAGAATGGGGAAAATGCTAAAATTTTGGATATAACCCATTTTAAAAAGAACAGTATTATTATCAATCGTTTTGATCGAAAGCTTGGAAAACAATATATTTCAACAGAAATTATGGGAAAAATTTATAAGAGTGAAAAGGAGCAGTGGCGTTTCGTCTGTTTGCTTGAAGATAGTGATCATGTTCAGTACTTTGTGCTTTTAGATGATATTTACTTAAATCACTTAGGTGATCCTCACGAAAACTAATGTATAGATTTGGACTTATTTGAGCTCAGTACCGCTCTTCCTGTTTCTGTAATTTTTGCTATGCCTGCGCGATCAAAGTGCTTAATGATATAGCAACAATCGTTAAAAACGACGCTAAATCTGATACAATATCGCCAATTTTTGAATTCCCATTTTCCAGTTCAAGTACATATTTATAAATGTGTACATAACTGTGTACATATTGTAGATTTTTTATGTTTAAAGATGAATTAGCGGCGCAAGTCGCTCAGCGACGTACCTTCGCTATTATTTCCCACCCCGATGCTGGTAAAACTACAATGACAGAAAAACTGTTGTTGTGGGGTAAAGCAATCCAAGTTGCAGGTATGGTTAAAAGTCGAAAGTCTGACCGTTCTGCGACATCTGACTGGATGGAAATGGAAAAAGAGCGTGGTATTTCGATTACTACCTCAGTCATGCAGTTCCCTTATAAAAATCATGTCATTAATTTACTTGATACACCGGGACATGAAGATTTCTCTGAAGATACCTATCGTACTTTAACCGCCGTTGACTCAGCGTTGATGGTGATTGATGGTGCAAAAGGGGTCGAGGAACGTACCATCAAATTGATGGAAGTGTGTCGTATGCGCGATACCCCGATCATTTCTTTCGTCAACAAAATGGACCGTGAAATCCGTGAGCCATTAGAATTGCTTGATGAAATTGAAAACGTGCTTAAAATCCGTTGTGTGCCGATTACTTGGCCATTGGGTATGGGGCGTGACTTCGCTGGCGTATATAACCTCATTGAAAATAAGCTTTATGTATATAAAGCGGGTTTTGGTTCGACCATTACAGATATTGAAATTCGTGATGGATATGACTATCCAGACATTCGTGAAAAAGTAGGCGATTTGGCCTTTGCTTCATTTGAAGAATCTTTAGAATTGGTGCAAATGGCGAATGATCCGCTAGATCCGGCGGAATTTTTAGCGGGTCGTCAAACACCTGTATTGTTCGGTACAGCTTTGGGTAACTTTGCGGTTGACCATGTATTAAATGCATTTATTCAGTGGGCACCACAACCAAAAGCGCATCCAACACATGAACGTACTGTTGAAGCAACGGAAGAAGGCTTCAGTGGATTTGTATTTAAAATCCAAGCCAATATGGATCCAAAACACCGTGACCGTATTGCCTTCATGCGTATCTGTTCAGGTAAGTATGAGAAAGGTTTAAAGATGAATCATGTGCGCATTGGTAAAGATGTGCGTATCAGTGATGCCTTGACATTCCTTGCGGGTGAACGTGAGCAACTTGAAGAAGCTTGGCCTGGTGATATCATTGGTTTACATAACCACGGTACGATTCAGATTGGTGATACATTCACTTCTGGTGAAAAACTTCATTTTACGGGGATTCCACACTTTGCACCTGAAATGTTCCGCCGTGTACGTTTAAAAGATCCATTGAAATCTAAACAATTGCAAAAGGGTTTAAAAGAGCTTTCAGAAGAAGGTGCAACGCAGGTGTTTATGCCACAAATCAACAATGACTTGATTGTTGGGGCTGTAGGTGTACTTCAGTTTGATGTGGTGGCGTATCGTTTGAAAGAAGAATACAAAGTAGATTGTATTTATGAGCCAGTGAACATCAACACAGTGCGTTGGGTTTCTTGTGATGATGAAAAGAAATTTAATGAATTTAAGAAAAAGGCACATGACCAACTTTCTGTCGATGGTGGTGGGCATTTAACTTATCTCGCACCAAGCCGAGTGAATCTACAATTAATGCAAGAGCGTTATCCAGATATTCAATTCCGTTCTACACGTGAGCATTAAGTTCAGCTGACTTATTGCAAAATGTAAAAACAGCTTCCTTGTGAAGCTGTTTTTGTATCAAAATACAATGCTTTTTGTCCAAAGGGATTTATGCAGTGCAATTTTCAAAAAAAATAATTTCAGTGCTTTGCTTAAGTACAGTGGTTTTGGTTGCATGTGATTCTAAAAAAGATCAGGACAAAGATGGTTCTGTATTACAACCCAAACAAGAAGCCGCTGAAGTCTTACCTTATTTAAATATTCAAGAAATCAAAGCTGATTATGCCTTACCGTTTTGTGAAAAGAACAATTGCATTGAAATTGATATTCAAACCATTAAAACCCAAGACAATTGGTTAAATCAGTGGATTGCAAATAGTCAGTCCAAGGTGATTCAGGCACAGATTGATTTAAAACAGAACATGACCTTACAACAGGCAATCAATGCTTTTGTCAAAAAGTCAGATACTTGGCAAGAAGAATTCCCGAAAAATAAAGCGTTTGAACTGCATATGCAAACGCGTATGGCTTCACAACGCAATCAGTATGTTTTGTTGCAAGTTTCAGTCAATAGTTTACAAGCGGATGTCAGTATCAAAGAACGACAGTACTTTTTTGTTGCTGACCGGAAATTGAAGAAAAGCTTAAGTATTTTAGATGTGATTGATGCTAAACATCAGAATCAACTGAATATCTGGGTACAAGAAAAATATGCGGAATGGTTAGAAAAGCAAAATAGCGATGTGAAAAAGAATGCGCCTAAAAAGTTATATTGGGGGCAAGCCGATTGGTTCTTTGATGGTGAAGGTGTTGGGTTACATTATCGCGCCAATGAAATTGTCGAAGATGGTACCCAGTTGGATATTTATTTGAGCAAAGAACAGACGCAAAAAATACTTAAGCCTGAAGTGTATCAACGCATGTTCTAAGGTGTATTCTGATTATTCTGCCAATTTTAGCGGGATTCTAAAGCAGAGCGGTTAAGATCATTGGTCCTTGTTGAATTGACTCAGTGATCAATAAACTAGGGCCATGTATTGCAATAACGCTTCAATTTTCATACAAATTTTGATTGAGGATTTGTATAGAGAAGAATAGGCTAATGAATATAGAGATTAAAAATCTTGGCTTGATTCGTTGGATAGGTTTGTGAAATGTTAAATCAAAAAAGTACTTTAGCGCTTTCAATTCTGGTGATCACTTTAGGGTTAACTGCATGTCAAAAATCTGACTCGAAAAAAGCAGAACCAACAGTTGATCAAAGTGCTGCATCTCAAGTAACTGATACTTCAATGTTATTACAGGGCGATACAGAAAAAGTAAAATTGACTCTGCCCGAGTGTAATGGCAATACATGCCCTGAGTTTTCTATAGAAAGACTAAAAAGCAATCAGGCTTTTGTAGATGAAACGATTGATCAAGCGATTCTTGATAATCTGGATAAAATGCTGGATATCGCGCAATTGAGTAAAGCAAAAAAAGATGCAGATCAGCAGCAAACGGCTTCACAAGCTTCAGCAAGTGAGGTGCAAGCCAATAAAACTCCTGTTCAGCAATTGCAAGAGCGTGTGCAACCTTATGCAAATTCATTCCTTGAGATGGATAAAGAGCTTAAAACATTAGGGGCGAGTGGCCAGATCACGATTAGTTTAAGTCCTAAAATTTTAAACTCAGATAAACCTTTAGCGACGGTGGTATTAAATACCAGTAGTTATTTAGGCGGTGCACATGGGGCATCTGCGCAAACCTATTTTAACTTTGATTTGGTGAGTAAAAAACAAGTTGGTTTGGATCAAATCATTGAAGCCAATCAAAAAGCTAAATTTGAAAAATTGGCACATGATGCATTTAAAACTTGGGTCATCGATTCAAAACTTGCTGAAAGCGTCAATGAATATGAACAGGCGTGGAAGTTTACATTATCAGACAATTTCTATTTGGGTAAACAAGGTCTGATTTTACAATATGGTGAATATGATATAGGACCTTATGTTGTTGGCTTACCGCGTTTGATTATTCCTTACGATCAGTTAAAAGGCGTGTTGAAAAGTCAATATTTCCCAGCGGAGATGCAAGTTGATCAGCCAAGCAGTTCTGCACCTGTTGCAAGTGGGAAAGCGAAATCCTAATGCCTTGGCCTTTGTTTGATACACATACGCATTTTGATGTTGCTGATTTTGATCTGGATCGGGAACAATTGGCGTATCAAGCAAAAAAGGTGGGTGTAGAACATTTGATTTTGATTGGTTTTCTATATGAACGCTTTCAAGATTTGATTGACACTCAGCAATTTTTAAATCAGCTAAATAATGCGCCCCGTAGCCATCTTGCGCCGGGGTTGCATCCCTTTTATATCGAACAACACCGCCTAGAGCATTTAAATGCTTTGGAAAATATACTGAAAACTGAAGCTTGTATTGCGGTTGGTGAAATTGGCTTAGACACGTTTCTTAAACAGCATAAACAAGCTGAAATTTTCCAAAAACAACAAGATTTTTTTTCAGCCCAAATTGAACTTGCCCAGCAATACGATAAACCCATTCTTCTACATATTCGTAAGTCACATGCTGACGTGCTTGCAATGTTGAAACTGCACCAGTTTAAACATGGTGGTATTGCACATGCTTTTAGTGGGGGGATAGAAGAAGCAAAAGCCTTTATTAAATTAGGCTTTAAACTGGGTGTCACAGGACAAATTACCAATCCAAATGCCAAAAAACTGCATGCAGTTGTACAAGCGGTTGGTGCGCAACATTTAGTGCTAGAAACCGATTGCCCAGATATGACACCACTGTGTTGCCAGATGTCTGACCAACAGCATACCCGTAATACACCAGTGAACTTGCCTTTTGTCTTGGCAGGTTTAGCTGAAAGCTTGGCAATGGATCAAGCAACACTGGCAGATGTGTTGTGGAAAAATTCACATGAATGCTTACATATAGCGATGTAAATTTGAATAAAAATAACCAATCAACAACACCTAAAATAAATATTTGTCTTAGATTTAAAGAAGTACTCCAAGTAGCCAATAAGAAAGTTAACGCCAAGCTGGAGGTTCAACCAATGGCAAAATATGGTCATATCAATCGTTTAAATTCTCTACAAGACCTAACTGTAGGGGATACAAGATATAAAATTTTTAATTTAAAACAGGTTCAAGCGAGTTTAGGTGATATTTCAAAATTGCCTAAATCACTCAAAGTATTATTGGAAAATTTACTTAGATTTGAAGATGATCAAACCGTGAGGCAAAGCGATATTCAGGCGATTGTCGATTGGCAAAAAAATAAAACTTCAGATCAAGAAATCCAATATCGCCCTGCACGGGTCTTGATGCAAGATTTTACTGGCGTACCTGCTGTGGTAGATTTGGCTGCGATGCGTGCAGCTGTACAGAAAGCCAATAAAGATCCCAATTTAATTAACCCGTTATCTCCAGTGGATTTGGTCATTGACCATTCTGTGATGGTGGATCACTTTGGGACAGATCATGCCTTCGATGAGAATGTCGAAATTGAGATGCAACGTAATGGAGAACGTTATCAATTCCTCCGCTGGGGGCAGTCTTCTTTTGATAATTTTAGTGTGGTACCGCCCGGAACAGGGATTTGCCATCAAGTTAATTTAGAATACCTAGCTCAAGCAGTGTGGCTGGGTGAAAGTGATGGCGAGGTATTTGCATTTCCAGATACCTTAGTCGGTACAGATTCTCACACTACAATGATCAATGGTTTAGGTGTATTGGGTTGGGGCGTTGGGGGAATTGAAGCCGAAGCGGCCATGCTTGGACAGCCGATTTCAATGCTGATTCCCGAAGTGATTGGTTTTAAATTGACAGGGAAATTGCGTGAAGGGATTACCGCAACCGATTTGGTTTTAACCATTACTCAGATGCTACGAAAAAAAGGCGTGGTGGGTAAATTTGTTGAATTTTATGGTGATGGGCTGGCATTTTTGCCTCTTGCAGACCGAGCAACCATTGCCAATATGGCACCCGAATATGGTGCAACATGTGGCTTTTTCCCGATTGATGAAATCACTCTAGGCTATATGCGTTTAACGGGTCGTAAAGAAGACCGTATTGCATTGGTTGAGGCTTATTGTAAAGAACAAGGTCTATGGCGTCATACCGGGGATGAACCTGTATTTACCGATGTGCTTGCTTTAGATATGGGAACAGTTGAAGCAAGTGTTGCTGGCCCGAAACGTCCGCAAGATCGAGTAGCATTGCCTGATATCCCACAAACTTTTAGTGCTTTGATGGCGCTGGATCTTAAGCCAGCTAAAGGTGAAGAAAAAGAACGTTTAGCCAATGAAGGTGGTGCGGGTAACGCCATTGACTCAAAACAGTCTGCTTTACAAAATGAAGAACCGCATTGTGTGATTGACGGTAAGCGCTATCCATTGGCGGATGGTGATGTGGTGATTTCTGCGATTACTTCATGTACCAATACTTCTAATCCAAGTGTGATGTTGGCGGCGGGTTTATTGGCAAAAAAAGCCATCGAAAAAGGCATTCAACGTAAGCCATGGGTCAAGAGTTCTCTTGCACCAGGCTCTAAAGTGGTAACCGATTATTTAGAAGCGGCAGGGTTAATGTCTTATTTAGACCAATTGGGCTATAACCTCGTTGGTTATGGTTGTACCACATGTATTGGTAATTCAGGACCTTTACCTAAACCGATTGAAGACGCTATTCAGTGCCATGACCTGAATGTTGCGTCGGTACTTTCAGGCAACCGAAACTTTGAAGGGCGGGTACATCCACTGGTAAAAACCAATTGGCTTGCATCACCGCCTTTGGTGGTTGCGTTTGGTTTATTGGGTACCATTCGTAGTGACATTACCAGCACAGCATTAGGGCACGATCAACAAGGTCAACCAGTATATCTCAAAGACATTTGGCCGAGTCAAATCGAGATTGATGAGGTGCTGCAAAAAGTTAATACAGCGATGTTCCATAAAGAATATGCGGCAGTTTTTGATGGTGATGAAAAATGGCAAGCAATTCAAATCCCTGATTCTGAAACCTATGAATGGGATGAAAACTCAACGTATATTCGTCATCCTCCGTTCTTTGAAGGTATTGATCAACCCGCGAAACCAATTAAAGATATTCTTAATGCAAATATCTTGGCCGTTCTTGGCGACTCAGTCACAACAGATCATATTTCTCCTGCGGGGAATATTAAGAAAGACAGTCCAGCAGGTCGTTATCTAGAAGCGCAAGGTGTCGATCAAAAGGACTTTAACTCTTATGGATCTCGTCGTGGTAATCATGAAGTGATGATGCGAGGAACCTTTGCCAATATTCGTATTAAGAATGAAATGCTCAATGGCGAAGAGGGCGGCAATACCCTCTATATCCCGACAGATGAGAAGTTAGCCATTTACGATGCTGCGATGAAGTATCAGCAGGATGGTACACCGTTGGTCATCATTGCAGGTAAGGAATATGGCACAGGCTCATCACGTGACTGGGCGGCGAAAGGCACCAATCTTTTAGGAGTAAAAGCGGTGATTACTGAAAGTTTTGAACGAATCCATCGTTCAAATCTGGTTGGTATGGGGGTTTTACCGTTGCAATTTGTGGATGGTCAAACCCGTCAATCACTTAACTTAACTGGGCATGAGCAACTGTCGATTTATGGACTTTCTGATGACATACAACCACATGAAACTTTAGATGTTGAGGTTAAACGTGTCGATGGTTCAATAGATCGTTTCAAAGTGTTATGCCGTATTGATACTTTGAATGAAGTGGAATATTTTAAAGCAGGTGGTATCTTGCATTATGTACTGCGTAATTTAATCGCTTCATAGTCTAATCAATAAATCACGATATATTTCAGTTCTCCAAGCCCTGTATAGAATGCAGGGCTTTTTTTATTGTGTTGAAGCAAGACACACTGTCGATAAATGAGTAAAATAGCGGGGTATTTTTGAGTTGATACTAGACATGACTGAACTTTTCCAAAATGATGAATATGAGCGCCGTTTTGCAGGTGTAGCCAAAATTTATGGGGAAGAGACATTCAATCACTATGAAAAAAGTCATGTCATGGTGATCGGTATTGGTGGAGTCGGCTCATGGGCGGTTGAGGCCTTAGCACGTACAGGAATTGGCGAGTTAACACTGGTCGATATGGATTCAGTGGCTGCTTCAAATATCAACCGACAATTGCCTGCCATGACCTCAACCTTAGGCCATGAGAAAATTGAAGTGATGGCGGAACGTTGTCGTTCAATTAATCCTCGGATCAAGATTAATTTGATTGATGATTATCTCAGCCCTGACAATGTGAAAGAAATTTTAGAAAATGTTCCCGATATTATTTTAGATTGCATCGATGACGTTAAAGCAAAATTTGCACTTATGCTACATTGTCGTTTTAATAAAATTCCTTTGATTGTTTCGGGGGGGGCAGGTGGTAAGCTTGATCCTTTAAAAATTCGTGTTGCTGATTTATCTAAAACAGAACAAGATCCGATGCTTGCAAAATTGCGGAGTCAGTTGCGCGCCAAAGGCATTTGTAAGAAACCAAAAGAAAAATTTGGCATTACTTGTGTGTATTCAATTGATAATCCTTTTTCCAGTGCTGATGTATGTGCGAGTGCAGGCTTGCGCTGTGGTGGATATGGCTCGGCTGTGGTGGTGACTTCTAGTTTTGCGATGGTCGCCGTTGCAGAAGTGTTGAAAAAGTTAGATCGGATCAAATAAGCGCTTGGTATTTTTAAGTAAAAGTTTAGATGCATTTAAAAATCATAAAAATTCAGTTAAATTAATCTGAAATAAATGCAATAACAGAGAACAATCAAAATGAGTTTTTTCAAAAAGTTATTTGGAAAGAAAGAACAACAAATACAAATCAATCGAAACCGCTATGCTGAATTTTGGCAATGGTTTGAGCAGCATCAACAGGATTTCCATCGTATTGTGGATGAGTTAAATCAAGATACGATTCAGGCGGATTTCTTTGATAAATTATCGCCTGAATTGGCTAAAGTTCATGGTGGAATTTTTTTCCTTACCGGGATGCTTGACCCACAAACAGCTGAATTGATCTTAACGCCAGATGGTGTTGTGGCAAATATTGTATTTGTAGAGGAATTGGTGGCAGCAGCCCCTGAAATTCCCGGCTGGAAATTTACTGCACTTAAACCCGCAAGTGATATTCAGCAAACCAGTATTGGTATGCATGGTCATGAGTTTAGTCAAAAAACGCTATCGTTTTATTTAAAAGACCATGAAGAATATCCAGATGAAACTGATCTCGTGGTTGTGCATGATCAATATAATGAAGCTCAAAAAGCTGAATTCTTACAAGCGGTTTATATCTTTTTGGATAATTATTTGGGCGAATATGATTCGATCACAAAGCTAGATCAAGTTTCGCTACAATTCAGACAAGATGCTGAAAAAGAATTAATGCCTATCGATCGTTTAAAGAATATTTTAATTTTAAAGAACAGTGAAATTTCTCGCTTAGACAAAATAACCCGTTCAAGTACTGATGAAGATGAATATATCAGTTTGGAGGGGGAGACCAATGACGGTTTGCCTTTGGTGGCGATCTTAAACAGTACCCTTTTAACATGGGATCAAAAGGCTTCTCATCCATGGATGATGCTGGTTGAAATACCTTATGCTGGTCAGAACTCAAGTGGTATGCCGTCTGCTACAGATTATGAGTTGCTTAACGCGATTGAAGAAGAACTGTTAAATGAGCTCAAGGATTTTGAAGGATATTTAAATATTGGACGAGAAACCGGTAATAACTTAAGAACCATGTATTTTGCTTGTAAAGAGTTTAGAAAACCCGCCAAAGTTATAGATCAGGTTGTTGAAAAATATCAGAACAACTTTGAAATCGATGTCAGCCTATTTAAAGATAAATATTGGCGTTGTTTAAATAAGTTTGGTCGTTAACTATGCTGAAAAGTCGCTTGAAATGCTCTATAGCATTCAGACCATAGACGTGGACAGCTTAGAGAATGAAGCGGCTTTTTAATCGACCTATCCCCGATCTTAAAATAAGCATATTGGCGATCCTACTGATTGGCGGAATTGCATATTATCTTTATTCAACGGTTCGTCATTTTCAGGCGGTCAACCAATTGGATGAAGCTAAAACAATAATGCGTGATATACAGAACTTGCTGGGTTGGTCAATCCTTCAACCTCAAGCAAATGCAATTCAAGTCTGTAATTTGCAAAATATCCAACAGATCAGCAAACAGGAAGAGATTCAAAAGATCAAGCAACTGTTGGGCTGGGAGGTCAATATTCAACAACACAGCAAATATGTTGAAAGTATAAACGTGTATCCAGCACCTGATTTACAAGGATGTATTATACGTGCTCATTTTCGAAAAGACGCTTTTGTGAGTGATGATCTTGCTGGCAAATATATTACTTACCAATATGATTTTAAAAAAAGCACCACAACATGTGTCACCAATATAAAAAAGTATGCTTTAGTGAAATCTTGCACGTGTTTGTAAAAAACATACTTTATCTGTTCCGCTCAATCAGTCCTGTAAATAAATAAACTCAGGCTGTTGGGGCGTTTTGCCTGTTTGTTTTGCGATAAAACCATCATAAAGATTGAGTAAAACAACAGCGCAAATAATACAAATAAAAACCAGTAATTGTTTGGATATGCTCATACTATTTCTCTCTGATTTAAGTCGCTTTAAGTAAATTCTAGTGAAATCAAACAATCTAATCTAATATAGAAAAAAGCATGATTGATCTAATTTTGAGATGGATATGGCGACATTCAAACAATTTAATTATTTGATTAGAATTGTGGAAGAAGGTGGTTTTATTGCAGCTTCTGAAAAGTTGTTTATTGCCCAATCTGCTTTAAGTCGTCAGATCAAGCTTTTAGAGGATGAAGTAGGATTTGAAATTTTTGACCGCAGTGATAAAAAAATAAAACTCACTCAAGCAGGGCAGTTCTTTTATGCTCAAATTAAAAATAATTTGCTTAACTTAGATCATATTATTGAAAATGCTAAAGATATTGCAGATGGAAAAAATCGACTCATCAAAATTGCACACTCAAGTAGCATTAGCATGAGCTTAGAAAAAGTCAAAGTATTTGATCAAACCTCAAAGCATTTCAATGTTAATTTCGAGATCAATACCTTGTCATCTGAAGACCAAATTCTTGCACTGATGAAAGGAAATATTGATGTTGGTTTTATTCGCCCACCTGTCTTAAATCGCTTAGATGAGTTACATGCAACCACGCTCTACCCTGAGCCCTTATACGTTGCACTTCATCAAAATCATATTTTAGTTTCAGAACGCAGTATTAAAATCCAACAGTTAAAGCATGAAAATTTTGTTTCTACACCACATGCAGAACGGGGCGGTTTAAGTTACTTGGTTGCAAACCTATGCTTAAGTGCTGGTTTTTCTCCAAAGAAAGCAGCGGTTCAGTCCCGTAAAATTTCACAATTGCAATTGGTGGCTGCTGAAATTGGAATTTGTATTGTTCCTGAAGAATTTAGACATATTCTGCCTAAACAAGTACGACTGATTGCTTTGGACGCTGAAAATGCATGGTCTGATGTTGTGATGGTCTGGAGTAAAAATGCAGATGGCATCATTCAGCGATGCGCTGAATACATGATCAAACAGTTTCAACGATGATCTTTAAAGACCATCGTTTGATTGAAAAGATAGCTGTGGATTAAGATTGTATTGAATCGTAGAAGTTTTCAGTCGTGATCAGACAGACTGTTCTCGAATATAATCTTCTGTACGCTTCATGGCTTCTTTAATATTGATAATGGCATTTTCAACATCAGCAAATGTTTTGGCATTACCGCCACTTAAAGCCTGACGCCATTTACGAGCACCGGGAAGATTTTGGAATAAGCCTAAAATATGGCGCGTAATAATTGATAGAGGTGCACCTTCTTGCATACGTTGGGCAATATAAGGCAGCATTTGATCGATAATGTCAAAGCGATCAGGTAAGTCTAAATTCCAGAGTTGACCTAATTCTGCCAAGAGATAGGGGTTGTGATAAGCCTCACGACCAATCATAACTCCATCAACATGCTTTAAATGTGTTTGCGTTTCAGCAAAAGTCTTAACCCCACCATTGATCTCGATCAGCAACTCAGGACGCTCTTGTTTTAAACGATAAACATCTTCATAACGTAGAGGTGGAACATCGCGGTTTTCTTTTGGTGATAAACCTTGCAGCAAGGCAATACGGGCATGTACGATAAAATTATCACATCCAGTTTTCGCAACGGTATCGACAAAATGTAGCATCTCTTCATAAGATTGCATGTCATCAATACCGATACGGTGTTTTACTGTGACTGGAATATCAACTGCATTACGCATTTCAGCAATACATTCTGCAACCAAATCAGGCTCTGCCATTAAGCAGGCACCAATCTTATTGTTTTGTACGCGGTCACTTGGGCAGCCCACATTTAAATTGATTTCGTCATAACCCCAGTCTTGAGCCATTTTGCTACAAGTTGCAAGATCTTTCGGATTTGAACCACCGAGCTGTAGAACAATTGGATGTTCTTCATGGTTATAATCCAAATGACGATTTGCTCCACCATAGATGATGGCACCTGTGGTGACCATTTCTGTATAGAGGATAATATTGGGGTTAAACAAACGTGCAAAGAAACGATAGTCACGAGTTGTCCAATCCATCATCGGAGCGACCGAAATACGAGGCGTTAAAGATTGGAGCTCAGACATACAGTCAACCTGAAAAAGATAGAAAAAAAGCAAGTGCGGATTATACGTGCTTTATTTTAAAATCAATAGCCATACTCAAAAGATAGAATTTGTAACGCTAATTAAAATTTTGATTCTGATGGTGATTTTTAAATGTGACAAAGTGAGATTTATAGGGCTTCATTAAAGCGTTATCAGTTTGGTGAAAACGCTTAAAAATAAAATTAGTGCATTGGTAGAACATGTTGGTTGAACAAAATACGGTGTTGCTCATCTTGGATTAAAACTTAGCACTACGAGTACACAACAACATGAGCTGTAAATTCCCTAAATCTCTTGAGCTACCTATCATTTCATACAAAATACTGACGGAATAAGGCTGCTGCCAATATTCCTGCTGCAATCGCCAACAGTGGTTTTTTAAGCAGTAGCATAACGATCAATGTCGTCAGTAATGCTAAACGAGCGCCATGATCACCTTCAACCGCAATAGGGGCCAAAAGTGCAACCAGTACAGATCCCGACATTGCATTAATGAATCGTTGCACTCGATCGCTAATAGGTACATAAGACATAATCAAAACACCACCCCAGCGAGTGGCTAATGTCACAATGGCCATAATAAAAATAATAATTAATGGATAAGTGGTGCTAATCTCTAGGTTCATAGCTGTTTCTCTTTCCAGAAAATTCCGACAATTCCGCCAAATAAGGCACCCACAACGACATGACTATTTTCTGGTAAGTACCAATAAGCCAATAATGAGCTACAGGCTGCGATTGTCCAGATGATGAGTATTCTGAGGTTTTTTTGTCCACCAACAACCATCGCCAGTAGAAAACAAGCCATGACCATATCTAATCCCAGCAATGCAGGATGATGAATAACATTACCAAAATAGAACCCCAGTCCTGTGCCTAAAACCCACGCGAGCCAAAGCGCAATGCCTCCTCCAAACAATAAGCCCATCCCTGATTCACCACGATTAAATGCTTGTAGTGAGAGTGCCCAATTGGCATCAGAAATAACCAGCAAGATACTGTATCGTTTGATGGGAGGCAGGTGGCGTAACCAAGGATAAAGAGATGCGCCCATTAAAAGGTGCCGAGCATTGATAAAGAAAACTGTGACTATTAAGGGAATCAGTGATATTTGCGCGCCCCATAGTTCTAAAGTCGCAAATTGAGATGCTCCTGCAAAAACAAAGCTACTCATTAACATAATAGAACTATTGTCTAGTCCTGTTTGCGTTGCAGCTAAGCCGAAAGCAGCCCCAAAAATCACCACGAAAGATGAAATTGGAAGAAGGCTTTTAAAGCCTGACCAAACTTGGGAATAACTTAAACTGTAAATATCTGGGTCAACATTCGACAAAATAATTTCCTTATCTTTTTAAATTTTCTAGTGAGCTATATACCTAATGATTGCTGATGAAAATTAGGGGGAAATTTCCTTCTTTTCTTAATAAATTATGGACTTAGAAAGTTAGAATGAAAAGCGCATAATTCTTGCATATACTATTCGTAAATCGAATAATTTGGGATGATCATGAATCTACAAAATCTACAGATTGATTGGTTAAAATGTTTTGTCGCAGTTGTTGATACAGGTTCTCTTTCAAATGCAGCACCTGAGCTATACCGTTCACAGTCCGCTGTCAGTATGCAGTTAAAAAAATTGGAAGGCGCTTTAAAATGCCAACTTTTAATTCGAACGCATAGACAAATTCAACTTACTTCTGAAGGGCAACTTCTTTTAGGTTATGCAAGACGGATACTTGATCTACATCATGAAACACAAATGGCTTTTAATGGAGAAGAGTTAACCGGTCGGATTAGACTTGGCGTACCCGATGATTATGCTGCTAAATATTTAACGCCAGTGCTTAAGCGTTTTGCACCACGTTATAGCGGCGTTGAAATAGAATTTATTTGTGAACAATCGACTTCATTGATCCCACGTATAGAAAATGGCGAGATTGATTTAGCATTGATTTCAAGGGATAACCCCCGTCAAGGCACTTTATTGTTTCATGAGCCAATGGTGTGGGTAGGTTCTCCCCAATTTGAATTATGGCGTGAAGATCCGATACCTATTGCTGTTTATGAAAGTACCAGTTTAGCCAAAAAAAGTGCGATCAATTCGCTTGCATTGCAAGGTCGTCGCTATCGTGTAGTTTATAATAGTTCTAGTTTAATCGGGCAAATTGCAGCAGTTGAAAGTGGTTTGGCCGTCGCAGTTTTTACACAATGTAGCGCGCCTCCGCATTTAGAAATTTTGGGAGCGGAGCATGGACTAGGCCCATTAGCACCCATGGAAGCATCTGTATATAGAAGTAGAGCCTCGCTTAATTCAAAAGCGGTCGATCATTTATATGAGCTTTTAATTAAGACATTAAGGCAATCCATTACCTATTAAAAAAGATTTTTATTCGGTACCTCATCTTCTTATGTATCAATATGATGTCTTAGGATGAGATGAGTTGTGCTTTTTATTTAAACATAAACTAAATCTGAAAAAGTTAGAAAAGCACAAAGCGAATTAAATGTGCTTTATTTTAAAATCAAAAGTTGCTCATCCTAAATAACCCAAATCTATACTTTTCTTGAAAAGATATTAATGACATTCTGCAAATGCTTCTGCATGGCTTTATATGCCGCAGCGCCATCTTGGCTTTGGATCGCTGCCATAATTTCCTGATGTTCATGCTGAGATCTTAAAGGCATATCTTCAGGGGTGTATAAACTACGCATACGACTGAACAGCTCGGTATATTGTTTCCCGAGCAAGTATTTCAGAAAAAAAGAAAAAGCACTGTTTTGGCTGGCTTCGGCAATGCGAATATGAAATAAACGATCTCCAATATGCTCACTGGAATGTTCCAGATTATCTCGGACATTCATAAAAAACGCTTCTTTAATCTCTTCTAATTGTTCATCTGTACGATGTTTTGCGGCAAGTTCAGCGAGATACGGTTCAATTTGCAAACGTGCTTCTAAAACTTCAAATGGCGTAACCGCGGAATCCTCTTTTAAATGAGGAATTAACAAAGGATGAATATTGGTATTAAAACCTGTTTGTTCTGAGTGATCATCTTGCTGATCTTTAATGACATACACGCCACTGCCAAGTTTAACTTCGACAACCCCATTGACTTCAAGCGCGATTATTGCCTCACGTACAGAAGTACGACTCACACCTAACTGCTGGGCAAGATCGCGCTCAGGCGGTAACTTTGAACCTAACTGATAAATTCCATTCTTTATATCATCTTGAATCTTATTAAAGATATTTTGATAGAGACGAGTTTGAGTCATAAATTTCAACTTTTACAAAAATTGGTCTTGCCAAAACACTTTTGATCAATTAAATTGACTAGACCAATTAATTGGTCTAGTCAATTTAGCATTTACCATAGTATAAAGTAAAAAGCAGGGACGAAGGAATGAGATTGATAAATAAAACGTGTGTGATTACCGCAGCAGCTCAGGGAATTGGTAGAGCCACTGCATTAAGCTTTGCAGAACAAGGTGCAAAAGTAATCGCAACAGACATTAATTTGGAGCTGCTTGAACAACTCAAAAGCTATTCAGAAAATATTCAAGTGGAATATTTGGATATTACAAATCATCAGCAAATTATTGAATTTTCTAAAAAATATCAGAAGGTCGATGTGTTGTTCAATTGTGCTGGCTGGGTTCCTGCAGGTTCAATCTTAGAATGTGATGAAACACAGTGGCAGCGTGCTTTTACGATGAATGTAGATTCGATGTACCACATGGTTCAGGCTTTTTTACCAGCAATGTTGAAAAGTGCCAACGGCTCAATCATCAATATGTCTTCAGCGGCATCAAGTATCAAAGGTGTGCCGAACCGCTTTTCATACAGTGTCACTAAAGCGGCAGTTATTGGTATGACCAAATCCATAGCAGCGGATTTTATCGGTCAAGGGATCCGTTGCAATGCGATTTGTCCGGGAACTGTGGATTCTCCTTCACTGCATGATCGTATTGAAGCTCAAGCGAAAGAACAAAACAAAACCATTGATGAAGTCTATGCCCAATTCGTTGCTCGCCAACCTATGGGACGAGTCGGTAAAGCAGAAGAAATAGCAGCACTCGCACTCTATCTTGCAAGTGATGAATCCTCATTTACAACTGGAACCATCAATATGATCGATGGTGGTTGGTCAAATTAATTTTCAAGCAGATCTAGGATAGAACAATGAAATTATTAAGATATGGTGTAAAAGGACAAGAAAAGCCAGGGGTCTTAGACCCACAGGGACAAATTCGGGATTTGTCCTCAGTGATTCAAGACATCAATGGTCAGGTGCTTGCCGTCGAGTTAGATCAAATTCGAAATCTGGATTTATCGAGTCTGCCTTTGGTTGCTGAGGGTGTGCGCCTTGGTGCATGTGTGGGTAATATCGGTAAATTTATCTGCATTGGTTTGAATTATTCTGACCATGCCGCAGAAACAGGTGCAGAAGTTCCCGCTGAACCAGTGGTTTTCAATAAATGGACCAGTGCAGTGGTTGGACCAAATGATAATGTGGAAATTCCAAAGAATTCATTCAAGACAGACTGGGAAGTTGAATTGGGTGTCGTCATTGGTAAAGATGGTCGTTACATTAGTAAAGAACAGGCAATGGACTATGTTGCAGGTTATTGCGTGATTAACGATGTTTCTGAACGCACATTTCAGCTTGAAGGCACAGGAACTTGGGATAAAGGAAAAGGCTGCGATACTTTTGGTCCAACCGGTCCATGGTTAGTCACCAAAGATGAAATTGAAAATCCACATAATTTGAAAATTTGGTTAGAGGTCGATGGTCATCGTTATCAGGATGGCAATACCAATACCATGATTTTTGATGTACCAACCATTGTGAGCTATTTAAGTCAGTTTATGAGTCTACAGGCAGGTGATGTAATTTCTACAGGCACACCGCCAGGTGTAGGACTTGGGCAAAAACCACCTGTGTATTTAAAAGCAGGGCAAGTGATGCGGTTAGGTATTGAGGGATTAGGCGAACAACAACAGAAAGTTGTTGATGCTGAATAAGCCAGATTTATCTCAATAGATTTAATTTTTAACTAATACAAAAGAGACATTCAAATTCGATGTCTTAGGAAGACTTGTCTTTAAAAAAGCTCAGAATTTAAAAAGGAATAGGAATGTTAAAAATAACGGATTTAGAAGTATTGGATATTCGTTTCCCTACTTCACAGCAGTTGGATGGTTCAGATGCAATGAATCCAGATCCAGATTATTCAGCTGCTTATGTCATCTTAAAAACGGATCATCCAGCGCTGACAGGACATGGTCTGACATTTACCATTGGTCGTGGTAATGAAATTTGCTGTGCAGCAATTGAGGCGATGCGTCATCTTGTTGTTGGTCTAGATATCGATGAGATTAAGAAAAATCCTGCTTTGATGTGGCGACATTTAACTTCGGATAGTCAATTGCGCTGGATTGGTCCAGACAAAGGCGCAATGCATTTAGCGACAGGTGCAGTGGTCAATGCAATTTGGGATTTATGGGCGAAAAGTGAAGCTAAACCGGTTTGGAAACTGGTTGCAGATATGACTCCTGAACAATTAGTGAACTGTATTGATTTTCGTTATTTAACCGACTGTATTACGCCTGATGAAGCTTTGGATTTATTGAAATCTAATGAGATCGGTAAAGCACAACGTGAGAAAATCCTGCGTGTAGAAGGCTATCCTTGTTATACAACTTCAGCCGGTTGGTTAGGTTATAGCGATGAAAAACTTGCACGACTTTGTCAGGAAGCTGTTGATGAAGGCTTTAATTATATCAAATTAAAAGTGGGGCGCGATATTGAAGAAGATAAGCGCCGTGTCAAGATTGCGCGTGACATTATTGGTGCTGACCGTCATTTAATGATTGACGCCAATCAGATTTGGGAACGTGAACAAGCCATCGACTGGGTTAAACAGTTGGCATTTTCAAACCCATGGTTTATTGAAGAACCCACATCACCTGATGATGTCGAAGCGCATCGTGCTATTCGATTTGCGATTCAGCCGATTCAAGTGGCTACAGGTGAAATGTGCCAGAATCGCATCATGTTTAAACAATTTATTATGCGTGAAGCAATTGATATTGTTCAGATTGATGCTTGTCGAATGGGAGGAATTAACGAGGTATTAGCTGTATTACTGATGGCCGCAAAATATCAGCTTAAAGTTTGTCCGCATGCAGGTGGCGTAGGCTTATGTGAATATGTTCAGCATCTTTCTATGATTGATTATTTATGGTTCTCCACTTCTAAAGAAGGTCGTGTCACAGAATACGTTGACCATTTACATGAGCACTTTATCGATCCTTGTGTGATTCAAAATGCAGCTTATATGCCTCCAACACTCGCGGGTTTTTCAATTGAAATGAAACAGGCATCCATAGAGAAATATCGATTTAAGGGTTGATTGACTGAGTTATTGATGGTCAAGCTCATGCATGCCAAAGGGAAGTGGTGTGTAAGTACTGTTGGATCAGTCTGATATGCAATACATGGTTGAAATATCAACAGATTCTAGTATTACAGGGCATGATTCACAAAGTAAATCTAACTGATTTGTGGTTTTATCGTGGATGAGTTTTAAGGGTGATTTTAAAGCTCATCCAATCTGGAAAGAGTGAAAGTGCATAAAGCCACAAGGAGTATATAAGTGATTGATAGTCATATTCATTTTTGGAAATACAATCCAGTTGAATTCCCGTGGATGACGGGTGATTTAAGTGTCATTGCACAAGATATGTCGCCTGAAGATTTGTTGGCACAATTACCTGCCAGAACAGAGGGTTTAATTGCTGTTCAGGCACGACCTTCTTGGCAAGAAAATGAATATTTGAATGGACTGGCAGAGCAACATTCGATTATCAAAGGCATTGTGGCATGGTTTGATTTTAAAAAAGACGCTGAAATGCAGTTGGAAAAATTCAAACAAAATAAGCGGATAAAAGGCTTTCGTCACATGCTTCAAGATGAGCCTGATCCTACAGCCTATATGTTGAACAACCCTCAATTTAATCTGGGCGTAGAAAAAATCCAACAAGCTGAGTTGCTTTATGGCGTTTTGATCCACCAGAAAGATTTGGATGCAGCCGTAAAATTTTCCCAACGGCATGATCAATACGAGTTGGTAATAGATCATTTAGCAAAACCTCAGATGTATTCCAGTGAAGGTTTTACTGTGTGGAAAAAGAGCATGAAAGAATTAGCCGCTTTAGCGCATGTAAATTGCAAAATTTCAGGTTTGGTGACAGAGGCGGGCGCACACTGCAAAGCACAGGATTTTCAAGCCCACCTCGATATTGCTTTAGAACTTTTTGGTCCTGAACGCTTGCTTTGGGGTTCTGATTGGCCTGTGTCTTTTGCGACCCATCGTTATGAAACATTATTGGCATTTTGGGATGAATGGACATGCAACTGGAGTGCCTCAGAACGTCAACAAGTCGAAATAGATACACCTAAACGCTTATATAAGCTATGAAATTTAAAAGATTTTAAAGATAGGAGATAGGAAAGATGGATTTACACCTCAAAAATAAAGTCTTTATCGTTACGGGTGGTGGTGCAGGAATTGGTGGCGCAATTTCATTATTGCTCGCACAAGAAGGTGCAACGGTTGCTATTTTTGGTCGTTCAGACCTGAGTTCCGAATTTGAAATATCTTTACAGGGAACAGCAGCCAACTACTCCTTTCATCAACTGGACTTGACTGATGAAAAAGCCTGCCAAGAAAAAGTTCAGAATGTCATTGACCTATATGGACGTCTGGATGGTTTAGTCAACAATGCAGGAATAAATGACAATGTTGGACTTGAAGACAGTATTGATGCGTTTAGACAGTCTTTAGATAAAAACCTGATTCATTATTTTACAATGGCTCACTTTTGCATACCGCATCTCAAACAAAGCAAAGGCAGCATTGTCAATATTGGTTCTAAAGTCGCAGTCACAGGGCAGGGACATACCAGTGGATATGCTGCTGCAAATGGTGGCCGATTGGCTTTAACACGCGAGTGGGCAGCGCAATTTAAAGATGATGGTGTCAGAGTCAATGCGGTTTTACCTGCTGAAGTCATGACACCACTTTATCAACGCTGGGTAGATAGCTTTGATAACCCAACCCAAAAGTTAGCACAAATTACCCAAAATATTCCGTTTGGTCATCGTATGACGACGACCAATGAAATTGCAGATACCACGGTATTTTTACTGTCTGATCGTTCTTCGCATACCACTGGACAGCTTTTATATGTCGATGGTGGTTATACCCATTTAGATCGTGCCTTAGATCAAGACTAAGAGTGAAATGCCGCAAAGTGGAGCGAAAAATGAAACGCTATTGTTTGGCTTTAGACCTAGTGGATGATGCTGAAAAGATTCAACAATATCAACAGTATCATCAAAAAGTATGGCCCGAAATCATCACCAATATTCACAATCGTGGTGTGCTGGATATGCAGATTTGGCAAGTCGAAAATCGTCTTTTTATGATTATGGAAACCACTGACGATTATGACCCTGACCTAGCACAAAGTGTTGCAGTTTCAGAACCGAAAAATCTTGAGTGGGAAAGTTTGATGTCGCAGTACCAGCAAGTACTGCCTAGTGCAAAACGTGGTGAAAAATGGATCGAAATGGAAAAAATATTTGATCTAAAACAATAATCCGAATGATATAAGGAATTCAGCCATGAAGGCAAAAATTACAGAGCCCCAATTTAGGATGGGGTTGATATTGGTCACGACACTCTTCTTTATGTGGGGATTGTCGTATGGTTTGGTCGATGTTTTAAATAAACATTTTCAGGAAGCTTTGCACATTTCTAAAGCACAATCGGGGCTGATTCAGGCTGCGTATTTTGGTGCCTATTTTGTGATTGCATTACCTGCGGGTTTATTTATCGAAAAAAAAGGCTACAAAGCTGGGATTATTCTCGGTCTTTCCCTTTATGCAATCGGGGCACTGCTCTTTGTCCCTGCCGCAAATATGATGACATTTAGTTTTTTCTTATTTGCATTATTTGTACTTGCCTTGGGATTAGGTTGTTTAGAAACAGCTGCAAATCCTTACTCATCTGCATTGGGACATCCGTCAACTGCTGAACAGCGGCTCAATTTATCTCAGTCTTTTAATGGTCTAGGGCAATTCTTTGGTCCACTGATTGGCGGTTTGTTTTTCTTTAACTCGGTAGAGGGTGACAGTGCTGCAAGTTTTGATGCTGTGACCTATACCTATGTCGGTATTGCTGCAATTGTCATTGTTTTGATTGTATTTTTTGCTAAAGCAAAACTTCCTGATCTGCGTGAAAATGAGGCGAAACTGGATGCAGCCAATCTTCAAAATAACAATGCATCGATGTGGTCACACGCAGAATTTAAATTTGGCGTCATCACCCTGTTTTTCTATGTCGCCGCGCAGGTGGGGGTAGGTGCATTTTTCATTAACTTGGTGGTAGAAACTTGGCCACAGAGTTCCAGCCAACAAGGCGCATATTTCTTATCTATTGCCATGCTGGCTTTTCTGATTGGGCGGTTTGTCAGTACAGGCATCATGTCAAAAATATCTGCCAACCATTTGTTGCTGATTTATGCTGTGATTAACAGTGTGCTGTGTATCGTGATTTTATCTGGCGCTGAGTATATTTCAGTGATCGCAGCGATTGGTATTTTCTTCTTTATGTCGATTATGTTCCCAACCATTTTTGCGATGGGAGTAAAGAATCTAGGATCTAAAACAAAAATTGGTAGCTCATTTATGATCATGGCGATTGTAGGCGGTGCAATCATGCCTTTTTTCATGGGGAAATTGGCTGATCATTATGGAACTCATATTTCCTATCTATTGCCATTGATCTGCTTTGTGATCGTATTTTTCTATGCGAAGAGCTATCAAAAAATCGCATTGGCACAGATCAATTAATATCCCGATTTTATCGCAGTGAGTGCGATAAGCGTGATAACACCGCCATTTAATAATAAAAGGCGAAAATTATAGGATTAAGGACAATACAATGAAAATTCAAAATGGAAGCCGTAGAAAAGTACACTTCGCAATCCTTGCTTTATCAAGTGGTTTAACGATGAGCTCTGCCATGGCAGCAGATGCTTTTCGTGTAGATAGCCCATGGATGTTTGGAGATTGGAATGGTAAAAGAACTGAGTTAAAGGACCAAGGCTATGACTTTAATATCGGTTATACAGGTGAGTTTGCAGGTGTCATCAATGCAGATCGTGATGGTAAGGGCAATGCTTATGCTGATCAGTGGGCTTTTGGTGCAAACTTTGATTTAAATAAGATATTGGGTTGGCGTGATACAGAAGCAAAAATTGTCATTACCCATCGTGGTGGAAAAGCCCTGAATACTGAAGCGGATGTCATGGCACCTCAATTTAACCAAACGCAAGAAGTCTATGGTCGAGGACAAACTTGGCGTTTAACAGACTTATGGATTAAGAAGAAATTTGTAGATCAGCGATTGGATGCAAAACTAGGGCGTTTTGGTATTGGTGAAGACTTTGCAGGTTTTGATTGTGAATTTCAAAACCTTGCTTTATGTGGTGGACAGGTTGCCAATTGGGCTGGAGATCAATGGTATAACGGTCCTGTCAGCCAATGGGCAGGAAGAGTTAAATACAATATTCACCCAGAATTGGCCGTTCAAATGGGAATTTATGAACGTAATACGGTCAACGCCAATGCGACTACTGCCAGTGATGGTTTTAACTTAAGTACAGATGGCTCAGATGGTGCAGTGATTCCATTGGAAATTGTCTGGCAACCAAAAAAAACCAGTAACAATTTGAGTTTACCAGGAGAGTACCGACTTGGATATTTTGCAAGTACGGTGGATACGCAGAATGTTCAGGTGGATTATTCTGCTCCGGGAATCTCCCAAAAATTTGATGCTGATCATCATAAATGGGCTGCATGGCTTTCAGCAAAGCAACAATTGACTCGCCATCATGGTGATGAATCTCGTGGTTTGACCCTGATGGGACAAGCCACTTTTTATGATGATAAAACCAGTGCATATAGCGATGCGCAAAATATTGCACTGGTCTACAAGGGATTATTTGATGCTCGCCCAAGCGATGAAATTGGAATCGGATTAGCACGGATTGGGGTAAATACCGATGCGATCAAATTTAATGGCAAAGTCGAGAATGAAAAGTTTGATGATGAATTGGATGCAGAAATTTATTATGGCTTAAAAGCGACTCGTTGGTTGACAGTACGCCCAAATATTCAATATGTAAAAAATATTGGTGCCAATAAAGCCTATGGTGATGCATGGGTCGGTGGGGTGAAATTTAATATGAATTTCTAAATATTGAATACGCTTAAATATTAAAACTGAGTTGACTTCTAGACTCAGTTTTAATTTGTCAATTATCTGACACAATAAAATCTGTCGCTATTAAAGGTGTGAATTTATAAATGATATAGTTTTTTATAGCAAGCAAGCCCATGGTTAGAGCATGGGCTTTTTATCTCTATTTACTGTTATTAATTTTTTGCATTGTTTCTGTATCCATGAGGGCACGGATACTTTTAAATAATGGATGTTTATCTGTATATTTTTCACCATAGCTAAGATTAAACTCATAATCAAAGTCATCAGGATTAATTCCTTGATTATGCTGTAAAATTGTTTCTAGCTTATCCAAAGCCTTTACTGCAACAGCTTCTTGCGTTAGACCAGCTTCATATTCTTCCCATAATCCAAGTATGGTGTTTCTTAGGGGAGCATCTAGGGATTGAGTAAGTAATAATAGATCGTTACGTTCTTGAACGTCTTTATCTGGATGGTTTTTCTTTTCAGTCGCTGGAACATCACCATTGATTGTCTCGCCTAAATCATGAACAAGACACATCTTTAAAACCCTTGAAAAGTCTAGATATTTTAATTCATCTTCAAATACAAGAGCTAACAGGGCAAGCCTCCAGGTATGCTCGGCTGTACTTTCAATTCTGCCTTTAGAGGTATGAGAGGAACGCATTATATTTTTCAGGTTTTCAGCCTCTTTCAAAAAGAGTAGACGACCTTTAATAATGTCAGTATTCATTTCGGTTTCTTATTCCTATCAAAATTATAGATTTTTACTTTTAATAAGCTTAATAAATGCTTTTTAAAGTAATCTGTTTTGATTTTGGTTACTACGAGAGCAGCTACAGGCTTATGTATTAAATAGAAGCAATCAATAACATAATGTCCAGATGACTTTTTGCTAACATCTTCAATTCAGGCATATGCGTTGATCGCTGCATTGTAAATTCATTATCCGAAGCATTGTATATGGATCAGTAAGGGGCACATCGTGACACAACCTTGGCTATTGGAGTGGTCTACAGCTTATGCTTCAAGATAAATTAAAAAAAGGACAGATGACCTTTTTTTATATTGATCGTAAAATACCTTATCTCAAGAAGATAACTTGGGTCTATGTCACTGTTTATTACCTATTACCTATTACCTATTACCTATTATCTAGGCCCAGTATAGGTTTCAAATATTGATAAAGACTTTGTAAATATAGATAGTTTTGAATGAAGAGTCGTAAAAGATGAGGACTAGTAGTAATGATGAATTAATACAGAATTATATCGATAAGTTTTCTTTATCGCGTTATTTTTCTCCAATATTGTTAGAAAATTTCTTATTAAAACAAATAGAAGCAGGTGAGTTTCTGCTTGCACAAGGAAGCTCGCTAAGTAGCCTCTATTTACTTGTGAATGGAAAATTACAAGTAGAACATTATCAAAAAGATGGAAGTTGTGCCGTATTCTCTATTGAAAGGGCTTTTTCCGTGATTGGTGATTTAGAGCTTTTTTTAGATAGAGATATAGGTACAGTAAGTACTGTGACTGCGATTTCAAAAGCGGATATTCTCGAGATATCCCTGAGCAAAATTGAGCAATATGCGTTTAACGATCCAGCTTTTCTACGTTTTATCTGCTCTCATATCAGTCAAAAATTATATGCTTCTACTCAACTGCTAACAAATGCAACGCTTCCAGCATTTATAAAAGTACGTAAATATTTAGCAATTAGGGCGGAAATGGAGGGGAGTATGATTCACTTGGAAAAACGTGATTCTATTGCTGCTATGTTAGGAATTTCGACCAGACAGCTAAATCGGATTTTAAAAGATTTATCAGACTTAAACATCATTCAGCTTAAAAATAAAACGTTAAAAGTTTTGGATAGTGACTATCTCGCTGAAATAGAACCGATAGACTTTTTATAATTTGACAGCGGTGAAATAAAAGTAGAATTATGTTCAAGATATTTGGTAAGGATTACAGTAGTCGGTTTATGCTTTGAATTGATTATGGAGGGCGCTACAAACCTTCTTCTTTCATTGCAAGCAAGCCCATGGTTACCGCATGGGCTTTTTAATATAAATGATCAGGGGACAAATCCCCTGACCAACAACTCAGGACAGAAGTTCCGAGCTACTTTCAGCGTGTTTTGACAATGAGCGTAAATCTGAACCAGAAGGCGCTTGATAAATCTTTAGCCCAAATTCAGGAATAATTGCCATCAGATGGTCAAATATATCAGACTGGATTGCCTCATAATCATTCCATACCGTTGTATTGGCAAATGCATAGATTTCCAGCGGTAATCCCTCACTTGTCGGTTGTAACTGACGGATAATCAGGGATTGGTTTTTAGCAATACCAGCGTGTTGTTTTAAGTAGAACTCGACATAAGCCCGAAATGTTCCAATATTGGTTAGGCGGCGCTGGTTATAGACTGACTGATCTTCAAATTGTTGATTAAAGCTGTCCAATTCAGATTGTTTATTATCCAAATACTGATCCAGTAACAGGAAAGCTTTTAATTTCTGTTGTTCTTCATGGGTAATAAAATGAATGCTGGTTTGATCAATAAAGATTGAGCGCTTGATGCGTCTCGCCCCCAACAATTTCATCCCACGCCAGTTTTTAAAGGTGTCAGTGACCAACTTATTGGTGGGAATTGTGGTAAAGGTTTTATCAAAATTCTGTACGGTAATGGTATGTAAGGACATATCAATAACATCACCATCTGCATTTAATGTTGGCATTTCAATCCAGTCACCGATACGAACCATATCGTAGGAAGAGATTTGCACCGATGCCACCAAGGACAGAATCGTATTTTGAAAAACCAGTAACAATACTGCTGCCATCGCACCAAAACCAGCAAGCAGGGTAAAAACATCTTTCTTTAAGAAGGTACCCAAGATCAGCAGACCACAAACGATAAACAAAATCAGTTTGATCAGTTGAAGATAGCCTTTGATGGGCTTATTCAGTGATTTTGGATTACGTTGATAAAGCAGATTAAAGACATTTAAAAGTTCGCTGATGGCCAGTGCAATAGTCAGGAAGATAAACGCCTGTGCAGCCATTTGTATCAGGCCAACCGCTTTTAAGGACAAATGTGGAACTGTGGTAATACCATTTAAAATAACAATGGCAGGAACAATATTCGCCACTCTGCGGATAACACTATGCTGGGAAAAAATTTCACTGTGTGCAAACTTCATTTTTGAAATAAGTTTACGTATCCCACGAACAACGACTTGTTTTGCAATATAATTTGCGACAAAGGCGAAAAAAATTAGAATGGATAATGATGTTAGCATCTCTAGCCATGGATACTGATCAGACCATTCCTGAATATTCTTTAAGAAGGCAAATTTATCCAAAAGTACAACCTCAAAATAGCAGATACGCTATTGTATTGATTGTGAATGACAATAATTTATAAAAATACTTTTTAGCTACATTCGGGCATCAATTACTTACTCAACAAGATTGACAGACTCTCAGAAAGTCCAAGTGAGTATGTGAAGATAAGCATGCAACCGTCGGGGATAGATAAGCCCAGTTTCACGGATCACAATATGCCAATCAATAGTACTTTATTGAATACGATGGGATGCTAAGTTTTAATTTTTAAGACTCAATAGTGGCTGATTTTATCCGCAAGATTAGCAATACGGTTCAGACGGCAAGACTGTGCATCTAACATTTGTCCTTGCCCTTCGGTTTTCGGATCCCAATTACAATACTTGTCGGTGTTTTCCCACCATGCTGCAATCTCATCCATCTGCCGGTCTTTTTTCACACTGTCTGGACGACTGATGATTTTGGCAAAGGCCTGTTGAACGCGGTTCTTATGTTGAGCATATTCTTGGTCCATACAGCTTTGCATTTCAAATGTTACTGCACCACTTTGCTTGATACATTGGCCATAACTGCTGCTTAATTTGGCATGAATATAAGAATCATCTGGAAGGGGACGAGGCATTTCATCATCGGCAAAAGCTGCAAAAGGAAGAAGATAGATGAACAACAATGTAGTAGTTTTAAATTTTTTCATATATTTGACCTTTAGTTTTATCTTGATCTCGGTATGTGTTCTTGAATATCTTTATGCTTTGATTCGCATTATTGAAGTAAATTCAGGTAGCGTTGCAATTGTGCAGTACGGCCTGCGATACGCTGTATATCATTAAGTTCAGTTTGCAAGTTGTCTGGCTGTGATTGACCATACAGCGTTGTTTCAAGTTCAGCATCACTTTGACGTGATTGTAGCCAAATGCGTTGTGATGCAACCAGTTTTGTTTTCTGGGTAGCATTAAAATGTGATTGTAATTTTTTATAGGTACTATTCAATCGTACATCTTGACGTTCAGCCTCATCTTTTAGACAAGTTGCCTGTTCAATAATACCTTGGGCACTGTTGTCACAGTTTATAAAAGCTTGGCTTAATAAGTTTTCATTTCCTATTGGTGCAGCGAAGACCAAGCTTGAAAAACTACATAAAAAACTAATCGGTAAGCATGCTAATCGTATTTTTTTCATAAGGGATAAACTCTTGATTGATCTATCAGGATGAATGTTGGCTGTTGTGTGAGCTGAGTAAAACCTTGCTTGAGTATCGTCAATCACGCTTTAGCAAAGACAAACAGGGATATCATTTTGACCAAAGTGTATCAATTTTAAACTTGAATAATCATGGATATTTGAATGTTTTTTCCAAAAACATAGATTGTCCTGTACGAATTTCTTTAAAGCTCTGAGATTTATCTTCCGTATAATTACTGCTCCTCAACTGTTTATTCATATAGATTTAAGATAGTAACCCGCATATTCATTTAAATTGAAATTGTGTACATCGCATTTTTTTGGAATTTTATCGCAGACTATTGATGTGAATATATTATGACCGGTTTTTTCACACAATAGTTACAGTGAATATTATTCAAATAGAATGATTTGGGTATCCGTATTTTTATTAAAATAATCAGTCTCTTGAAAAATCAAAATCCCTCAAATTTTGAAGGATTTTGATTTTAGAATGCTTTAAATGGTCTGTGCTCTATTGAGATATAGACGATCTAGCAGAGAAAATAGTGCAGAACCCATAACCAAACATACACCGACAAGACAAGTCATGGTCCAACCTCCATGATGCCATGCATAAACCCCTAAAGCAGAACCACATGCACCACCTGTGAAATAGGCTGTCATATAGATAGAGTTAATCCGAGATTTCGCATCTGGGCGTAAACGGAAAATGATATTTTGATTGCTGGTATGAACCACAGCGAGTCCAAAGCTAATCAGGCCATACCCTAAAATATAACTGGTGAGGTACTTTCCACCGAAATAAAGCAGCGCCCAACTGACGATCATCAACGCTACCCCAATCCATGTCAGGATACTGGTATGTCCACGGTCTGCAATTTTACCAATTTTTGCAGTGGCTAAAGCACCAAATACTCCAATGATCGTTGCAACACCAACCAAAACATCAGGTAATTTAAACGGTTCAGAAGTCAGTAAAACAGCAATCGTTGAAAATAAAATACTCATGGCTGCAAATGCAAAGCCACCAATTATTGCACGATAGACTAAACGACGTTCTTCTTTTAACAACACACCCATCGAGTAGAAAATTTTGCCATAACTCATTTTAAATACAGGTACATGCGGCAGACGTTTTTTCAATAAATAAGCAAGTATTAACATCAATACCGCACTGACAAAGTAAATCAGTTTCCAGTTAAACAGGTTAGATAACAAACCGGCAAGGCTGGTGGAAAGCAATAACCCGACTAAAAGCCCACTCATTAAAAAGCCAACAACTTCACCTGTTTTTTCAGGTTTAACTGCCATCGTTGCAAGAGGGATTAAAACCTGAGCCGCAACTGAAAATAGACCTGTAATAATTGTGCCAACCCAAAGCATGGGTAAATTGACAGCAAAAGCACACATCAATAAACCAATCGCGGCACAAAACATTAACCAAGGAATAAATTTGATTTTATTGACAATATCACCCATGGGCACAATGAATAAAAGACCAAGCGCATAAGACACTTGGGCAAAAGTCACTGTAAGTGCCACTTGTGATTCTGGCATGTTGAAATAGAGTTGAATCGAGTGAATCAGCGGCTGACTATAATAGTTTGCTCCTGCGCATAAACCGCAGGCAATCGCCATCAGCCAAAGTAATGCTTTATTTTGGCTAATATCGAGTTGAGCATTCATAAAAATATCCTAGTTCTTGGAGTTACATACAATAGGCAGTTGCTTCAATTTCAATGAGCATTCCTTGTAAAGCAAGACACGGGACAGGAATCAGTGTACACGCAGGGAAAGGTTGATCTTTCCAAAGTTGTTGCATTTCCTGAATTAAAAACTGATGTTTTTTAGTACTGTGATCGACCACAAGCACTCTTAAAACAGCAATATCCAATAATGATGCATCAGCCGCTTGTAGGGCATGTTGCAGATTGACAAAAGCTTGATGAACTTGTTGTGCAAAATCTTGGGATAATTGTCCTTGTTGGTTTTCACCACCTTGTCCAGATATATGCAAAATACGCAAATAATGGCGTACTTCAGCCACATGACTATACGCAAATGCTGTTGGATTATAAAGTGTATTTGGGTTAATCATTTGGAACGATTTGATCTGCGCGGATTCTGATCTGGAATTCATGGATGACTCTTTTGATTGACTGGAAATTTCCGTCAGTATCAAAGCTTAAGTTAACTTAAGGTCAAGTGAAAATGCCAAGAAAAAACCGAAGTAACTGATCGTATTTATGAATGAATAATCAAGGGGCTGCTAAACAAGGAAACCGTTATATAGAAAAGTGATCAGAAGAAGCACGATGCAAGTGAAGTATTGCTCAGGATTAAAAGTATATAGGTTGGTTATCTTTGTTTTGATACTCTTAGGAAATCCCAGTAAGCACTGACTAGGATTTCGTAGAGGCCTCTCTTAAGCAAGTTATTGGCTATTTTTTATATTCAATGAGCTGAAATAGCGCTGTACTAAAATAACCCAGTCATTAAATAACCTAATCGTTAAATAATGAGTTGTGAATCTACAATTTTGCCCGTTTTCCCTAACCAAAATGGACGGTTGACTTCACCATGACCAAACCAGTCACATTGGTAAAGAGGGATGTGCAGTGGATCGAGATGTTCTTTCACAATCTCAACAATACTTTGCGGGACATTTTTTTGTGGGCATTGATAAAAATCACCCAAGACCAAAGCCTTTAAGTTTGAAGTATCAATACTTTGTAGGAGCTGAGTCAATGAACGTTCAATTCGATAATAGGGTTCGCCTACATCTTCAATCAGTAAAACACTCGGCTGATTCAGTTTTAAGGCAGACGGTGTGCCTTGTAAAGTACACAGCACAGTAAGATTTCCGCCTAAGATTTTAACATCTTCAATGTGCTGATCTTGAGCAAAACCATTTGCGCTGGATAAGGGATAATGACCGTGTTGGTTTATATCCGCGGATAACAGGCTGATGGTTTTTAAAGCATCATACGACAGAGGACTATTGTCTAAATTTTTAACGGCAATTTCCTGAAATACAGGCGCATGTAAAGATTGCCCATGATGCATCGCAATATAGTTTAATAACACGGTTGTATCTGAATAGCCAATAATGGGTTTATTCAAAATCCACTCTTCTAAAAATGGCAATAACATTGCAGCGCCAGTACCACCACGACCACACCAAATTGCATCAATGTCTGGATCTATACATGCCTGTTTTAAATCTTGAATACGTTGTTCAACTGTACCTGCCAAATAGCGATGTTGTGAAAATACATGTTCACCTAAACTGACTGTATGACCTAACTGTTCCAAATGCGACTGTGCCAACTGGATATTTTCAACATCTACACAGGCACTCGGCGATACAATTTTAAAATGCATATTCCTTCCAAGTTTCTGCACAATTTAGTGTGCAAGTTTCTTTTTAGACAAAGTAATCATCATGACACCGATGATATTCAGTAAACAACCAAACCATTGTATCGCATTCATATGCTCACCGAGCAAAGCCACAGCCAAAATAATGGTTAGGATCGGGCCAATCGAACCAATCATAGCTGCTTGTGCAGCACCTAAACGAGAAATACTTTGCGCGACCAAAATCGTCGGTAAAACCGTCACCAATAAGCCTAAGGCGATACCATACCAAATGACTTGTATCGGAAGTTGAGTAAGCAGTTGAATCGGCTGGGGTGTTGCAATGATAAAATGGGTTAGCGTACCAAAACATGCAATGCTTAATGCCAAACCAGTGTAATTCCATGAACCAAATTTTTGAATTAAACGTGGGGTCATGAGTAAGTACGTCGCAAAACAAACCGCACTGGCAAAGACTAAACTCACGCCTAGCCAGAAATTTCCTTCATGCGGTACTGTGCTTTGCTCTTGTAGCATCACAATCACTGTACCACCATAGCTTAATGCAATCGCTAGTATGGTTCTAAAGTTGAGTTTTTGCTTATAAATAAAGCTTGTGGCAATCACTGTCAGTGTTGGATAGAGAAATAAAATAATACGTTCTAACGAAGCACTGATATACATCAGACCAGCGAAGTCGAGCCAACTTGAAAGGTAATAGCCCATCAAACCTGCAGCAACCAATAAGGCCCAGTCTTTTCCTGTCATATTTTTATTATGATGGCGATTGAACCAACACAGTAAAAGGAAAAAAGGCAGGGCACTTGCCATTCGCAATGCCATAAGCACGGTGCTGTCAACCAATGGTGATAATGCGTAAGCCTGTTTAATAAAAATAGCTTTGGTACTAAATAAGAAAGCCGCACCAAGTGCGAAAATCGAACCGAGTTGGGTACTGGATAAAGAAAGTTTCATGAATTTGACTGCATTGACGATGTCGCTATACGACATGTAAATTTGAACCAGCAGTATAAATGTTGTTTTCAATCAGTGGAAATACAAAAAAAGAATGAATTGGCGCAATAAAAGGAATATAAAACACACTTGCTTACTTCTTTTTGTGTGGATTTAAGTAGCATTTAAATAGATTGAAATAAAAATTGTATAAAAATCAACCTTGAAATCCTTGTTTATAAACTGCTCAAATTCAATATGCTATTTTTTGCACAAAAAAGGTGCAACATCGTAATGGTTGGTTCAAGCTGTTCGAGTATTATTAACTGACAAAATGGCAAATAAAAAAAAACTAAAATTTTTTGTAATTGCTTTAGACTCAGTTCTAGGGTAATTCTAATGGTTATTCCAAGTACTTTTTTTTATTAATGAAATTAAAAAATGTAATAAAAACTGACTTACATTTTTGACGGAAAAAATGATAGAAAAGGCCAATATAAGCTGATAAAAAAACCATGTAATTTGTCAGAAAGGTCAATAGGGATGTTAGTTTTTGTGCTAAATCTATTGTTTTATGGAGTATTTAAACAGCAAGCTGGAATGCTTAAAAGTGAATCATACTGCTGTAAATGCCAATCAGTAGGGTAGGGTAAGCAGCTTAAAATATCCAAATAAGCTTAAAAAAGCATCATTTTTAAAAATTGGAGACAGGATATGTCAAAAAAACTGAGCAGGATAATACGAGAAAAATACAATAAATTGAATATAGGGTATGTCGCACAATTATATTTATGAATCATCAGTTCAAAATATGGGTATTTATTAAATAAATATTGGGTGGTATTTTAAAAAAGTTCAATTAGAATCCAAAAATTCATAACAACGCATCTGGGGGAAACATCGGGTTATTTACGATGTTTACTTGAAGAAAAATTAGCTTGAGGAACGCTCATGCAGATTGGAATCCCAAAAGAATCTGTCGTCGGTGAAAACCGCGTAGCCGCTACGCCAGAGACAGTAAAAAAGTTGATTAGTGCTGGTCATAGTATTGTCATTGAACGAGGCGCTGGTAAAAAAGCGGCTTATATTGACAGTGCTTATGAACAAGTCGGCGCTAAAATTACAGATGATGCCTATACAGGTAGTCAAATTATTTTGAAAGTTCGCGCACCACAAGGTGAGGAAATTCAAAAGCTTGCCGCTGGAACAGCTGTGGTAGCAATGTTTGACCCATACCGTAATACTGAACTTGACCAATTTGCGTCACAACAAGTGTCTGCATTTGCGTTAGAGCTTTTGCCACGAACACTGTCTCGTGCACAAAATATGGATGTATTGTCTTCTCAAGCCAACCTAGCAGGTTATAAGTCGGTGTTATTGGCCGCTGCGGAATATCAACGTATGTTCCCAATGCTGATGACCGCTGCAGGTACTGTGAAACCCGCTCGTATCGTGATTATGGGTGTGGGTGTCGCAGGTCTTCAAGCCATTGCAACTGCAAAACGCTTAGGTGCAGTTGTTGAGGCAACAGATTTACGTCCAACTGCACGTGACCAAGTCGAATCGCTTGGTGGTAAGTGGTTAGATGTACCGATGTCTGATGAAGAAAAACAAAAAGCTGCCGATGCCGCTAAAAATGGTTATGGCTGGATGCCAGGCGAGCAATATATTCAAGACCAAGCCATCATCGTAGATAAAGCCGTGTCAAATGCAGACATCGTGATTACTACTGCGTTGTTGCCAGGTCGTGATGCGCCTCGCTTAATCAAAGCTGAAACTGTTGCCAAAATGAAACCAGGTTCAATCATCCTAGATATGGCCGTTGAATCAGGCGGCAACGTTGAAGGTTCTAAGAATGGTGAAAATGTTGTCACTGACAATGGCGTGACGATTTTAGGTATTCCAAATATTCCTTCTACAGTATCGACAGAAGCTTCGGCACTGTATGCACGTAATGTTTTCAATTTCGTAGAAACTTTGTTTGATCAAGAGAAAAATTTTGCCATCAATCAACAAGACGAAATTCAAAAAGCACTTCTAGTAACTCATGGCGGTCAAGTACTGCTGAAGCGTGGTTAAGGAGAGTCATCATGGTTGAAACTATTACTATTTTCGTCTTAGCCATCTTTGTTGGTTACTACGTGGTTTGGGGTGTAACACCTGCATTGCATACGCCGTTAATGGCAGTAACCAATGCATTGTCCTCAATTATCGTTGTGGGTGCGATGATACAAACAGTTGGAATTCCTGGTGTTGTAGATGCAAGTGTACAATTCCAGTCCGTGAATGTTGTTAGTGTACTTGGTGCAATTGCAGTGTTCTTGGCAAGTATTAACATTTTTGGTGGCTTCGCAGTGACTGCACGTATGCTTGAAATGTTTAAGCCAAAACAAAAGAAAAAAGAGGGCTAATCTATGGAAATCATTCGAGAATATGCAGATTGGTTCTACCTTGTAGGTGCTGTCCTTTTTATCTTAACGTTACGTGGTCTTTCAGGTCCTAAAACTGCGATTGCTGGTAACCGTTACGGTATGATTGCCATGGCGATTGCGGTAATCACCACATTCTTTGTCGCAGATCATCCTGTTGTATGGATGATTGGTGGTGCAATGGTGTTGGGTGCAATTGTCGGTATTGCACGTGCACGCACAGTTCCAATGACACAAATGCCAGAAACAGTGGCATTGATGCATTCACTTGTTGGTTTGGCTGCGGTATTAATTGCAATTGCTGCAATTTTACATAATAACCAACTTACAGCTTTGTTTGCGCAAAACGAATCTGCTTTAACCGCTGCTGGTGTACAGCATGCGCATATGAGTAAAGTTCATTTATTTGAATTATTCGTCGGTTGTTTCGTTGGTGCGATTACCTTTACTGCATCTGTATTTGCTTATGGTAAGTTAGCTGCAAAAAAATGGGCAAAAACCATTTCAGGTGCTTGGGTTAAACCCGTTCAAGCGATCATTTTCCTGGCTATGCTGGCGTGTGGTGTGTACTTCTTTACCACAGGCAATATGCAAGCATTCTGGGCAATGACTGCATTGGCGCTGGCATTTGGTTGGGTTTGGATTGCACCAGTCGGTGGCGGTGATATGCCAGTTGTGGTTTCACTACTGAACTCATTCTCTGGTTGGGCTGCGGCAGGTATTGGTTTCACACTTGAAAACAACATGTTGATTGTTGCTGGTTCACTGGTGGGTTCATCAGGTGCGATTCTGTCTTACATCATGTGTAAAGCAATGAACCGTTCAATCATCAATGTATTGTTTGGTGGTGCGATGGGTGGTACGGCTGTAGCATCGGTTGATAAAGGTGAGCAAGTTCAACGTAATTACCGTTCTGGTTCTGCGGATGATGCGGGCTTCTTGATGTCAAATGCTGACAGCGTTGTGATTGTACCGGGTTATGGTATGGCGCAAGGTCGTGCACAAAACGCAGTGAAAGAATTGTGTGAAATCTTGAAAGAGCAAGGTGTAACAGTTCGTTTTGCAATCCATCCAGTTGCGGGTCGTATGCCTGGTCATATGAATGTATTGTTAGCGGAAGCTGATGTTGCATATGAAGACATCTTGGAAATGGACGAGATCAACTCTGATTTCCCAGCGACTGATGTTGTACTGGTAATTGGTGCGAATGACGTTGTTAACCCAGCGGCTAAAGATGATCCAACTTCACCAATTTATGGTATGCCGATTCTTGAAGCACATAAAGCACGTACCATTATGGTGATCAAGCGCTCTATGGCAACAGGTTATGCAGGTTTAGACAATGACTTATTCTACAATGACAAAACCATGATGATCTTTGGTGATGCTAAGAAAGTTGTTGAAGAGATGACAAAAGCAATCAATGGTGGTGGGCACTAAGCCGCTATCGGATTAAATCCACCGCAGCCCTCCTTTGATAAAGGAGGGAGCCTAACCGCCTTCGGGCGGTTTTTTATTTAAGCAATTTTAATGCTATGATTTTGATAAAAACCGAATGAATAAAAAATGATGAATCAACCATTTAAAATAATCTGTAACAGCTTAGGCATCTATCTGGCATTTTCCTTGTCTATAACGCATGCACAAGTTTTTGAAATTCAAGATGGCTCGAAACACTATGATGCCGTAATTGATATTGCATGTGAAAAAGATGAATGTGGGGCAAAGGCCGAAGTAAAGCTATTTAAAAAGGGCAGTAAAGCGGTATTTCAAGCATTTCACTCTGATGAACTGACTATGTATTTGGACGAAAAGTTTAAACCGAGTGTTAATGTTATACAGCTTTATGGCGAGCAAAGCCCTTTGATTTTTGATGATTTTAACTTCGATGGAACAGAAGACTTCGCGATTAGAAACGGCAATTATGGTTCTTATGGCGGTCCTGTGTATGACATTTACGTATTTAATCAAAGCAAGAATAAACTTGTTTTAAGTCAGGAACTGTCTGCACTCACTCAAGAAAATTTAGGTATGTTCGAGCTAGACAAAAAGCGCAAACGTATCATCACCTTTAATAAAAGTGGCTGTTGCTACCATATTCGTTCTGAGTATCAAGTTGTACCTAGAAAAGGTTTATTGCTGGTTCGAGAGTTTATTGAGGATGCTACTTCACCAAAAGGTGATCAAGTTGAAGTCACAGATCGTAATCTGATCAATGGAAAATGGAAGGAAAAGACCAATTATTATCCAACTGCAAAATATTATGCTCAGTAGTCACAATTTACCTCGTATCGCTATTTTGTATTGACATCGCTATATGATGTAAATCAACAGATGCTGAATAGTGGGGCAGAGTGATATCTTATGAATAGAATGATTTCTTTACGTTGTGGCGTTAAATTTTTAAACATAAAAAAGCCCATCCAAAGATGAGCTTTTTTAATTAAAACTGAAACTTAGTGAGGAATATGCTCTTCATCTTCGAATTCAGGTTTAACTTGTACGATAAAGTCTTGACGGTTAAGACCACGCCACAATGCAAATGCAGTACCAATATAGATTGAAGAATACGTACCTACAAATACACCAATAAACATAGCAACTGAGAACCAGTGTAAGCCATCACCACCCAAGAACATCATTGCAAGTACAACCAGCAATAATGTCATCGAGGTATGAATGGTACGTTTTAAGGTTTCAGTTAACGCAATATTCACAATTTCTAACGGTGTCGCGCCACGAATCTTACGGAAGTTTTCACGAATACGATCCGATACAACAATGTTATCGTTTAACGAGAAGCCGATTAAGGCAAGAATAGCCGCTAAAACAGTAAGGTCAAATGGCCATTGCATCATTGCAAAAATACCAATCGTTACGATCACATCGTGCAGTAATGAAAGCACTGCACCAACTGCAAGTTTAAACTCAAAGCGAATGGTCACGTAGATCAGCATAAGTAGCATTGCAAGCGCTACAGCACCTGCAGAGCGTAAATATAGCTCGTTACCGACTTGACCACCGACAGAGTCAACCTTATGAACAACAGCAGTGTTATTCGGCAGTTGAACTGCTTTGGTGATGGTATTGCTTAAGTCTTCAACTTTAAGGTCTTGCGCAGGCATACGTACAATTAAGTCTTTATTTGAACCTAAGGTTTGTACAACTGCATCTTTAAAGCCAGCTTTATCCAAATTGGAAATCACGTCTGCTGGTTTTGCCGCATATTGATAGTTCAATTCTGCAGAAACACCACCAGTAAAATCTAAACCAAGATTTAAGCCTTTGGTTGCAATAAAGAAGATACTTGCAATGGTCAAAAGGATTGAGATGATTGCCGCTGGTTTGGCAATCTTCATGAAATTAATTACATGCTCATCATCAGGGCGACCATATTTCTTTTTCGGTTGAGCCACATCAGTCATCTTCGATCTCCTATATGCTCAACTTATTCAAGTTACGTTTTCTGCCATACACCAATTGAACAATTGCACGTGTTACTGTAATTGCAGTAAACATTGAGCAAATAATACCAATCATCAGCGTTACAGCGAAGCCTTTGATCGGACCTGTACCAATAGCAAACAGAATAAATGCAACCAAGAATGTGGTTAAGTTTGAGTCGAGAATGGTGTTATATGCTCGATCATAACCGGCAATAATGGCCTGTTTGGGCGAGGCCCCCCAGCGCATTTCTTCTCGTATTCGCTCACAGATCAGTACGTTGGCATCGACCGCCATACCAATGGTGATTACGATACCTGCAATACCTGGCAAGGTCAGTGAAGCCCCGATCCAAGACATGATGGTGAGAAGCATTGCCAAGTTAATCACTAATGCTACATCAGCAATTAAACCAAATAGACGGAAGAACACGATCATCCAGATTGCAACAAGCAGGAAACCAACTTGAGTTGATAATACGCCTTTGTCGATGTTCTCTTGCCCCAAACTTGGACCAACAACACGTTCTTCTACAAAGTACATTGGTGCAGCTAAAGCACCAGCACGTAACATCAATGCAAGTTCAGCCGCTTCTTGAGGAGAATCTAAACCGGTGATACGGAAAGATGAACCTAAAACAGCTTGAATATTTGCAGCATTGATCACCACAGATTCAGTATATGGTGTGCGTACTTCTGTCATCGCACCTGTAACTGGATCAGCAACAGAGGTGATTTTTTGTTTATTTTCAATAAACAAAACCGCCATACGTTTGCCAACAGCAGTACGGGTTGCGTCTGACATCAACTTACCACCAGCAGTATCTAAAGTAATATTTACTTCAGCGCCACCACTATCTTGGCTAAAACCACTTGATGCATTTTGTACACGTTCACCCGTAAGGATACGGCTGCGATTTAATAATAGTTCGCGACCACTGTCCAAAGATTCGTAAGCAAAAACTTCAGTACCTGGCGGTAAAGGTTGACCATTATATTTACCTGTGAAACGGTCAATATATTGATCATTTAAATCAGACACTAAACGGAATTCAAGGTTTGCAGTACGCCCCAAGACACGTTTAGCTTCAGCAGTATCTTGTACACCAGGCAATTCAACCACAATACGGTTGCTACCTTGGCTTTGTACCAATGCTTCAGCCACACCTAACTCATTAATACGGTTACGTAAAGTGGTTAAGTTTTGGTTAAGTGCATAAGATTGAATGTCTTGCTTGGTCGCATCGTTATAGGTCAACTTAAGCGTAGAACCTGTATCCGTTGCTAAAGCTTGTTGATTGAACTTATTCCCATCACGACGTAAAAAGTCCATTACCGCTGCACGGTCATCATTATTTGCAAACTGAATCGTAATGGTATTGTTGTTCAATGAAAGACTATTAAATTTAATCTTATTGTCACGGAACTCACGACGTAAGTCTGTTGCTGAGGTTTCCATACGTTGTGCAATAGCTTTGTCCATATCTACTTCAAGTAAGAAATGAACACCACCACGTAAGTCCAAACCAAGCTTCATTGGCTTAGCGCCAATTTTTTGCAACCACTCAGGTGTGGTTGGTGCAAGGTTTAATGCAACGGTATAGTTCTCACCCAAACCTTTGCTGAGGACATCTTTTGCTTTTAACTGTGCTTCAGACGTATTTAAACGCAGAAGGGCAGCATTGTTGGTGAAGGTATTATCATGACTGCTAATATTTTCACTTTTTAAAATTTGCTCTGCTTTTTGTATGACAGACTGATCAATTGTGGTACCAGCCTTGGCACCAGAAATTTGAACAGCAGGTTCGTCAGGATACAAACTCGGCAGCGCATATAATGTACTGATCACTAGTACCACTAGAATCAATATATATTTCCATGCAGGGTAACGCATTCGCTTTCTTCTTAAAATGAAAAAGTCGTGCTAAGTGCACGACCGTTTTATGATTAAAGGTTATTTAATGTGCCTTCAGGGAGTACTGAAATAACACTTGCACGTTGAACTTTGACTTCATTTCCTTTGCTTAATTCAACCACTGCAAAGTCGCCATCAATTTTTAGGATACGACCCATTAAGCCGCCTGCAAAGACAATTTCACTGCCAACACCTAAGCTTTCGATTAAAGTACGGTGTTCTTTTGCACGTTTTGCTTGAGGGCGCCAGATGAGAAAATAAAAGATTGCAACAAATACTACAATCATCAATATGTTTGCCATCATGCCTGGGCCTTGTGTAGGCGCTGCTGCAGCGTGAGCAGAAGAAATAAATAAGCTCATTCTAATTTCCTAATGTTAAAAATTATCTGCCATTTTCATGGCTTTTAAATTGACTTGTTCAGCAATTTACCTTGTCTTGGGTTTCAGCGCAAATACTGTTGAATTAATCTTCAATTCAACTTTATATTGGGGCATTAGTCAGCAGGACAAGGAGGAACTTCTAAACCGCGACGTTGATAGAAATCAGTCACGTATTCATCAAAAGTTCCCTGATCTAAAGCATCACGAATATCTTGGGTAAAACGTTGGTAATAACGTAGATTGTGGATCGTGCCCAACATTGAACCGAGCATTTCACCGCATTTTTCTAAATGGAATAAATAGGCACGAGTGAAGTTGGTACAGGTATAACAGTCACAATGTGGATCCAGTGGACTTTGATCATGACGATATTGGCTGTTACGAATTCGAACTAGACCATCGGTAACAAAATAATGACCATTACGTGCATTACGAGTTGGCATGACACAGTCGAACATATCGACACCGCGACGAATTGCTTCAACGATATCTTCTGGTTTACCCACACCCATCAAATAACGTGGTTTATCTTCTGGCATTTTTGCAGGCAGATAATCCAAAACTTTGATCATTTCTTCTTTGGGTTCACCGACAGATAAACCACCAATCGCAAAGCCATCAAAATCAATTTCTTTAAGACCGTTTAAAGACTCTTCACGAAGGTCTTCATACATGCCGCCTTGAATGATTCCAAACAATGCGTTTCTATTTTTTAAAACATCGTGATGTTGTGTTTTACAACGCTTCGCCCAACGTAATGACAGTTGAAGCGATTTCTGTGCTTCTTCATGGGTTGCTGGGTATGGCGTACATTCATCAAAAATCATCACAATATCTGAGTTCAATGTATGTTGAATATCCATTGAAATTTCAGGAGATAAAAAGACTTTTGAACCATCGATAGGTGAGCGGAAAGTCACCCCTTCTTCTTTGATTTTACGCATAGCACCCAGACTGAAGACTTGGAAGCCGCCTGAATCAGTAAGAATCGGTTTGCCCCATTTCATAAACTCATGCAAACCGCCGTGTTCACGGATAACATCTAGTCCAGGACGTAAATAAAGATGGAAGGTATTGCCTAAAATAATTTGTGCTTTGATGTCTTCGATATCGCGCGGCAACATGCCTTTAACTGTGCCATAAGTTCCCACAGGCATGAACACAGGTGTTTCAATCACACCATGTTCTAAAGTTAAACGACCACGACGAGCACGCCCCGACTGACCTAATTTTTCAAACTTCATAAATAACCTAAATCTGGCGAAAAAACAGTTCGCTGATTGATAATTGCAAAAGGGGGCTATTTTCCCTGATTTTATGGTCGAATACCAGTCATGTTGTTTTTCATAATGTTAAATTTAAAATTATTGATTTAGCGGCTTGAATATCAATAGATTGATAGGAGAATCATTTTTTTATCGTTGAATAATTATTATTTGAATATCAAGGTATTATTTTTATACAGCTCAAAAGCGAATAGTGGTTCGCTTTTGAGCTTAGATTTGGACAAGATAGAAAATTAGTCTTTTGCCTTACGACCGATAATGATCAAGGCGATAACTCCCAGAATCATGATGAATATTCCATAATGATTCCAAAAATTACGTTGCATTTTATTTTCTTGGTATTCAGGATTTTTACTTAAGGTTGAAATAACATCATCAGGTAATTCATAAAACGTATCTGGTTCTGCATCGGTCATGCCGACTAAGGTGCAGTCCCATGTTTTGACATCTGCCCATAAGATTCCAAAGTGACTACATTTATACCCTGCATTTAAACTTTTAAGATCTTCATATTGACTTAACACTTCTTGTGGAAATGGGCCAACTTTAAACATTTCATCGCCTGTATTAAAAACTAACAGGCCTTTCGCTTGAGCAGGGGCTTGCCAGAGAAAACACAGACATAACATCATGAATAATTTTTTTAACATTTGATTTACTCCAATCTTTAGATTGTCTTTTTATTAAGTTGATCATTTTTAGTTGATCGTTTTGTTCTAAAAATAGTCATTTTTTAGCGGTTTGAAAATATCAGAAAATGAGCAAAATGTCATTTTTTATGTTGAAAATAAACAGGATTATGGCTAAATTTTTATTCAAATTTCCACATGGTGATTTATGTGGTAGATTTTTGGGTAAATATACTTAATCACCATAATCGATTCATGATCATGGCTTAAAAGCTGATCCAAAAAAATTATTGAATTTATCAAACTGATTTAGCACCTGTTCAACCTTGGCAATCCGTTGTTCTAAACTTCCTGTTAAAGCAATGTATGGAATCCGACGTTGTTTGAGATCGGCAATAATTTGTTGATGAAAAATAGCTCTTTTTTGTGGGCCGCTACGATCCCAAGTGTCGTCATAAGCAATATCATCTTCACACAAGAAAAATAAGTCATAGCGCTGTGCATTTTCGAGTGCAAGTTGTTTGAGATGTTCTGGTAATCGTCCATGATAATCCATACAAAACATCGCTGTGGTTATCGCGTTGGTATCTACAAATAAATAACGGTTTGCATCTAAAGTGACCTGATCTTCATAGGCGATATGACGATCTGCAATAATATTGAAATCTTCAAAACCGATACGACGATCAACTTGGTGAGTTTCCCAATATTCACGCCCATATTCTGGGGCGAAAGTTGTTGCATACTTTTTCGCAAGCGCTTCAACCAGAGTCGACTTGCCTGTAGACATTGCACCGACAAAGACGACTTTGCTAATCAAATCTGCATAGACACAGTTGGGGATAAATTTCCGATTTTGAAAGGCATTTGCTCGAATCATTGTAGCGGAGATCGGCACCTGTAGACGTGATTCATCCACTCTACGATCAATTGCATTGAGTGCAGTGCTGACATGTGCACCATAAAATTCACTACTATAAAAATGCGAAATTTTCACGCCATTGAGCTTTTGAATGATGTAATTTTCTTGTTCTATTTCAAACGCCCGATCATTGGAATATCCCTCAGGTCCATCCCATGCCTCAATCACATGAATTTGAGGAAATAAATCTCGGATCCATTGGGCGCGAATGTTTAAAGGGATGCTTGTAATTGAACTTTGATAGATCAAAACATACAGCTCATCCACTTCTTGTAATGCTGTTTCAAATACATGCATATGACCTGCATGTAAGGGTGCATATTTACCGAGTGTCAGTCCGATTTTTTTCATAGTTTTTAAATTCAATAGGATGGGTTTGAGTGGTTTTGTGCAAGTTTATTCCAGTTAAAGTAGCCGTAGATGGCATTGATCAGAAAGGCTGACCACATCAATAACATCATTGCACCATCACCACTACCATCAAGGGTTCGGATCGCCCACATTAAAATACTGAAGATATTTAAAGTAATATAGAACCACCATTGCTCTTTAAAACGCAGCAGCATTAAAATCGTTGCTGTGATTGCAAGGATATTGGTGGTTGCATCTATATACGGCGTATTTTGAGTGGGAATTTGGGCAAGCAGATAACCGAGTATCGCAATACAACCTATATTGCTCAGGATGATCAAAATCAAATAAGCCTGCCGAAGTGTATAGGCCTGTTGTAATTGTTTTTCTTTGGTATGTTGCTGCCAAAGTAGCATGCCGATCAAAGCGGTTGGGACAAAGAACAAGAGATTCAGTCCCATTTCGCCATAAAGCCCGTTGTTATAGCAAATCCATGCATAAGCACAGCTATTAAATAAACCAAAACTATAATTAAGAATATTGCCTTTTGCTGCCAATACCACACAGAGAATTCCGCTGAGTAATACCACGAAATTAAACCATGTATCGTGTTGAACTAAGGTAATGATACAGCCGATGAAAATAAAACTAAAAAGCCAAACAATTTCAAATATATTCCAATTTTTGAAAAGAAGGTGAAAGAGGGAGGGGGAAAAGAGTTTCAACATAGGGTTGGTAATTCTAAGTAATGCTGTTGGTGTTATTTGCTGGTAATTTATACCCGATTTAAATCCTACAGACGATTTGAAATTTTAGTTTAATCGCATGCAAGGACTGGATTGTTGACCATTGTTTTTTACCAAGCTTGTTGATAAATCCATTGTCATTATTTATTTTTTACGTATTTATTCAAGTGATGTTCGATTAACGAACCTTCCCAATATTTCTTTGGGAAGGGTGGGTTTTTCCAACAATATTGAGTAAAGCTTAGTTAAAATTAGGCTTGTAATCAAAATTCTGAGTGACCACATTGTCGGAAAATGGACGAATTGTTTTCTTTGCCAAAGTAATGGTATTGATCATATTGTTTGGAAAAATTTCGATGGTGTTATTAAATTCTTCAACATTACGGTTAAATATGGTGATTGCTGCACCGACATTTTCATTTTGTTCTTGAATATCATCCATCATTTTTGCATACAAAGTATCCGCTTTGAGTTCAGGATAATTTTCAACCACCACATTTAAACTTTTCATTAAATCTTGATTGAGTTTTTCAACATGTTGCAGTTGAGAAACATCGGTATTGTTTAGATTTAGATTCAAAATTTGCTGACGTAACTCGGTCACTTTTTCCAAAGTTGATTTTTCAAACTGTGTATATTGCGCCAAAGTTTGCTCTAAAGTTTCCAGTGTTTTTACTTTCTGGCGTTCAAAATTGGCAACCTCAGCCCATGCACGTTGTGTCGCATTGAAATAACGCACAATGTTATTCCTAACCAGAATACCCCAAACGATCAGAACAATAAAAATCCCAATAAATATGATTAAACCCATTTTGATTATTCCTTTTGATTTATGAAATCAAGTTTAGCATGCACTGTTTAAATTTTTCATATTCAGGCATGGTTAATGTTCTTAAATGTCCACGAAGTGCTGAAATATCCTGAAGCTTTTGTTTTTTACGACGAATGCGAAAGAGATCTTGATCTCCCATATAGCACAGCATATTTTCTTCAAAATGATAAACAATATCACCTGAATAGTGTTGAAAAAAATCACTTAACTTTAAGGTGATACTTGGACTAATGGTACGGGCAAGTTGATGTTGATCATAGCCAAAAATATATAAATTTTGACTGACCAGAATATCCGCAGTTTTCCATATTTGGGTATAGGGCGGAATAAATTCATGATGTTTATTACTGGCGGCAAAGCCGAGGGCGGGTAATTGAAAAATAAAAGCGCCCCATTGGTTTTTATGAGTTTCCTTAATTTTCTGTTTTTCACCCTGGGTATTGGGCAGTGAAAACTCATCGACATAATGATACTGAAATAACATCACATGATGTTCTTGTTCACCATCAAACCATTTGGTGGATGCAAATTGTTCAATCTCATTCAATACATTGCCTTGCGAAAACAATGGAAAACTTTGTTTTAACTTGCTCATGACCAAAAAGGTATTGCTTGTTGTGGAGATATGACTTGGGGTTTTATTAAAATCTAATTCGTAGCGGAGAAACATCATGCGCTGTTCTAAAAAATTGATGACTTCATCAATTGGATCGCTTTGCTCATAAATTAAATAAGCAGCAAAACAGCATAACAAGGCTGCTAATAGACTCAGTGGGTAGGGAATATAGTGATGAATCAGCCAACCAAAAATTGCAGTCAGTACCCCAATCATAAACAGCAGTCTGGGGATGAGGTTATGAAAAAATAACTCTCTACATTCTCCCCACGGATGTAAGCCATCTAAAATATCTTGTGCAGATTGAGCCTGTTGTCCAATTTCCCAAAGCCGAGCGATATTGCGCATCACATGTTTATTTTTTCTTGTGCGTAGGTGAAGTAATCGCTCAACGGTTTCTATAGGCATGGCAAATAATCATGATTGAAGTCTATTAAAGTTCGAATTCCAGATTGATCAGTATGCGATAAATTATTGTATCGACAAAGTAAATTGTTTATTTTTCAACTTTATTTGTCCCATAATGAGGCTGGACTTCTTGTAGAATGGTGATCAGTGAATCTTTAAGCTGTTCATAATCAGGCATGTTCATGCTTTCAAGTTGTGCAGCCAAATCATAGACAGTTTGAACTTCATCGACTTGCATTTGCGCTTTGGTAATATCTGTTTTAAACAGCCAGCACAAAGAAGGGCGCTGAGCTTGAACATAAAAATCACCTTTAAAATTAGCCATGGCTTGATCAAGCATTAATACATGATTTGGTGTGAAAAATTTGGCAAGTTGCATTTCATTTATGCCACTTAATTGGTACTGATTGTCGAAACGAATATCCCCACTTGACCATTTTACCCCAAGACGGCAGGCTCGATTTTGTTTAGATGAAATACTGATACCTTGAGCAGGGAAGTTTTCTAGGATAATCCCCCATAAATCATAATGACGATATTCAGTCTTTTTCTTGCCCTCAGAATCACGAGTTTCGATTTCATCCACATAATGATAATTAAACAGCATATATGGATAGTTGATACCGTTGACCTGCCAAGCGCCATAAATGCAATGACCAATGGTATTTTCATGATCCCCTAAACCAAATAACGGGAAATTATAGGGAGACTCAATATTTTCATCGAAGGCATTGGGATAGAAGCGGATTTGATATTTTGCTTCGAGGTTCTTTTGATGAGCATCTTCAACCAATTGATTGAGGGCTTTTGTCGAAGTGCGTTTATAGAAAGCAAAAGCCACACTTGCACCCACAACCAGTAAGAGTATCGGGTGGGTAAAAATAGTCAGTACAAATAAGCCAATCGCAATCGCGATAAAAAGCCAAAAAGTATAATTTTGAATAGACAGACTCGGATCATCTTGCCAATTCTTTAAGCTTGCAATGATCTGTTCAAAATCTTGATTTGAAGAGAGTAACTGATTGATCGCATGGATATTGTGCTGAGTCTTGCTATTATTGGCATGTTGTTGGCTAAAAGCATTTTGAATTTTTGTCAGTAAATCATTCATCTTTATTCATTATTGTGGCAAGTGCTTAGATGCCTGATTGTAACGAAAAAATGATTTTGAATGCAAAGTGTCGTGTTTAAACCACACTTTGCATATTGGTGGTCTGACTAAGCAATAACTTTTAAATAGGTTGCGCTTCGTTAGACCTTAGCCATTTGCGTTTTCAATCAGCATTGCATCGCCATAACTAAAGAAACGATATTTGCTTGCAACAGCATGTTGATATGCGTTCATAATATTGTCACGGTTGGATAATGCAGATACCAACATTAACAAGGTAGATTCTGGTAAGTGAAAGTTGGTGATCAAGCGATCAACCACACAGAATTGATACCCCGGATAAATAAAGATTTGTGTATCACCTGTCCACGCGGCAATTTTTCCACCAGACGCTTGTGCTGCACTTTCTAAGGCGCGTGTTGCTGTCGTTCCAACGGCAATCACTTTGTTGCCACGTGCTTTGGTTTCCTGAATCAATTTTGCTGTTGCTTCAGGTACATCACACCATTCACTGTGCATGATGTGATTTTCGATCTGATCTGTGCGTACTGGTAAAAATGTTCCAGCACCCACATGCAAGGTTACAAACGCTTTATTTACGCCTTTTTGCTCTAATTTTTCTAATAGGGCTTGGTCAAAGTGCAAACTTGCTGTCGGTGCTGCTACGCTTGCTAATTTGGTTGGATCGTTAAACACGGTTTGATAGCGTTCTGTGTCAATGGCTTCTGCTTCACGGTTAAAGTAAGGCGGAATAGGCAATTGCCCATATAAATCTAAAACTTGCAAAATAGGCTGAGAAAACTCCACCACAAATAAGTTTTCATGACGCCCTGTTACCGTCACTTTGACTTCATCTTTGCCAATAAATAATTCTGCACCTGCTTTAGGCGAATTGCTGGCTTTGATATGACAATGTGCAATGGTCTGATCAAAAATACGTTCAACCAAAACTTCAATAGCACCACCAGAGGCGCGTTTACCTTTTAAACGTGCTTTCATCACTTTGGTATCATTGAGTACCAATAAATCACCTTCATTGAATAAATCAAAAACATCGGTGAAGTGAAGATCTTGGTATGAACCATCTGCATTGAGATGTAAAAGGCGAGAAGCGCTACGTGTTTCAAGTGGGTAGCGCGCAATGAGTTCGTCGGGAAGTTCGAAATTAAAATCGGAGAGTTGCATCATGAGGAAGAAAAACTGACATTTGGGATTTAAAAACTGCCGCTAGTATAGTCGTTTTTCAAATTAATGGCTGAAATTGATGTTTTATAATCCAAAAAAACCAGATCTGCCTTAAAATTAAACAAATGTGAAAACTTGTCGTTGACAAGAAAATGAAACGCGCTATTATACGCACACAACCTCTCCCGAGGTGGTGAAATTGGTAGACGCGGTGGACTCAAAATCCACTGTCAGCGATGACGTGTCGGTTCGAGTCCGACCCTCGGGACCATATATTATGGAAAGCCTTCAAGCATATTTAGACTTGAGGGCTTTTTTATTGCCTGAAATTAGTGCTATCAAAAACTAAGAAATGAAATAAGAACGCGAGTGCTTAAAAAGAAAAAACTGATTCTGATCACTATGGATCAATTAATAGATTGGTATTTAAATGATGGTTTCGATGTTTAATTAAAATTACGTAATTTCTAGTGTTCCTTCGATCCCTCTTTAATGACGCATTTTTATAACAAATATCAGTATGCGATAAATAGCGCCTGATCACTTAAGAATGATAGTTAAAATTTTTAATTTCAATCATTTAAAACTTAACCAAAGGTGTACATATTTCTTGCCTATAGGAAGATTAATTAGTTATAGTTAAAAGTATTTTAAATAATTTGAAAATATTTTATTTTTCCCGCTATTTTGAAAAATAACTAAATGATCTCAGTGCGGCTTATCCAGTAAAGAAGATTGGTTTTATTTAAGGAAAATCAAGGACACACCATGAGGATACAGAAATCATAATCGGAGTAAAATTATAATGAATCTAAGTATTATGATCATCATTGGTTTAATCGTGTATTCGATAGCAGCCATGACTTATGTATACCGTTGGCGAGGAAAAGCACGTTATGAGTCACTCTCACAATATTTAAGAAAAAGTTGGCCTATATTTGCACCATTTAATTGTGTTCTGTATATGACGACACGCAGCTTTGCAAAAAAGCCAATATTAGATGCTGACTTTTTAGAAAATATTGAAGTACTTAGAGCCAATTGGACAACTATTAGAGATGAGGCAATAGCATTAGAGTCATCGGGTGTGTTTGAAGTGATCAAGACACCTGGAGCAGACGGTTATTATGATGTTGGTTTTCGCACTTTTTACAAACGTGGTTGGAGTAAATTTTACTTAAAATGGTACGGAACAACGCATGTTTCTGCGCAAAGGTTATGTCCCAAGACTTTGGCATTACTTAATCAAGTCCCTGCTATTCGAGGTGCCATGTTTTCACTGTTACCAGCAGGTTCTGAACTGAGCTTACACGCTGATCCTATTGGTAGTAGTTTTAGGTATCATCTCGGTTTGCTGACACCTAACTCTGAAAATTGCCAAATTAATATTGATGGGCAAACCAGTACTTGGTTTGATGGTAAAGATTTTGTCTTTGATGAAACATATCCGCATTTTGCATATAACACAGCTAATTCAGCGCGTTTAATTCTGATGTGTGATGTTGATCGTCCGATGAACATATTTGGACGAATTTTTAACAGTGCTTATCGTATTCTTGTCAAAGGTACCGTTGTTCCAAACACGCCTGAAGATAAAAGAGGGCTGTATAGTGCGATTTTTAAATTTTTTGCGCCATTTAGACAGTATTCAATACAATTTCGTGAAAAGCATTTCAAGACGTATAAAATACTCAAATTCATTTTAAATTTAACTCTGCTATCTCTGATTTTTATGATCTTGTATGGTGTGGTTTATTTATTTGAAATGCTCTTTTTAATGAATTAAAAATAACGTATTTTCTCACTCATTTAAGGTATATCCTTGCTCTGGTTGATGCCGAATTTTACTATTGTGTATTTTACAGCGGCTTCTACATCCTTAAGCTTGGCTATAGACGCCAATAGGTTGATATCTGATTTATTAATTTGATCACCATGTTTTAAACCATTGGCTTTTATAAAATGCTTCGTTTTTTCTATTCAAATCATAAAAATATATAAGGCTCTAACTGATTGCTCATATTCAAAAAAATGTGAAATTTATCGAAATTTTCACCCCATTGTTTTTATTTGATTGTATTGCTGTTATATTGTTTTATGTGAACATTTGTAAGTGCTCTTCCAAAGCTGTGTTTTGCAATCTGTCTTAAGTTTTGATGTGTTTGGAAGCAATTGATATTTAAAAGTGGGCGATTTAAATAGCTAACGTGTTAACTGAAAGTGCAAATGAGGTAAACATGAAATTAGAATTCTTAGAAGCTCATCAGACCGAACAGCTCAGTGCTTGTCGACTATCGCTGATTTTAGGGGTCTATACCTCAAATAATAAAATTGAACGCTATTTGCGTGTAGCGCGTGCCGTTCTCAATGTCGAAAATGCTTTTTTTACTTTTCATAATGAGCCTTATATTTGGGTTGCAAATGAAGACAGTGATTTCAAAGCCGCGTCAGTTCCGCATAAACTGAGTTTATCGCCGTATTTTGGCAATCAGCTCATCGTTTCAGAAACCCATAAAAATTATGAAAAATTCTCGCAATATATGGCTGAAATTGGAATAAAACACCAACGCTTATTATGCTATGACTTTAAGTTAGAAGATGATGACTCTATTGCACATGTTTATTTTTATGATGATAAAGATACAAGATTTACAAGCAAACAGCAGGCTTTATTAGAAGAACTTAGCTCAGGTTTGGTGACGATTTTAGCGCGTAAATCTGAATCTCAAGATTACTATGAGTTATATGAACAAGAACGCGCTTTAAATTTTAGTAAGACCAAGTTTTTCCAAGTCATTGCACATGATTTACGTGCGCCATTCCATGGGTTAATTGGCTTTTCGGATGTTTTAGCAAATGAACGAGAAACATTGAGTGATGACGGTATACAAGATATTGCAGACTATCTGCATGATACCTTGCAATCGACTTATTCCTTACTTGAAAATTTGCTCAATTGGGCGATGGCAGAAGGTGGGCGCTTTGTTTATCACCCGATTAATTTTAAATTAAAACAGACCACAAAGATCGTTTACGATGTGCTTAAGCCTTTGGCAGTAAATAAAAATATACAACTGATTGAAAATGTTGCTGAGGATTTAAGTGTTTTTGCTGATATGAATATGGTGACCTCGGTAATTCAAAATTTGGTTTCAAATGCTTTGAAGTTTACCCGTACTGATGGTTCTGGAAAAGTTTCCATTGTTGCGCACCCAGTAGGGAAAAATATAGAAATTATTATTCATGATACTGGTTTGGGAATGACACAGTCGCAAATTGAGCAACTGTTTGAACCACAGATCAAAGCCAGTATAAAAGGTACGATTGGGGAGCGAGGAACAGGTTTAGGGCTGGTTCTATGTAAACGATTTGTGGATCTCAATCATGGAAAAATCTCTGTAAGCTCTAAAACAGGTGAGGGAACGACTTTTATTGTTGCTTTACCCGCTGCAAAAAACACCCATCAAACTTTGGTCTGTCCTGAAATCAAGCAAGATAAAATAAAAATTTCATAATTTTATGTTTGAACAATTTATATTGATTGAAGGTGGTGGTTTTTTGAGCTTTGTTTTTTAAGAAAAGTACAAAAACCTCCCTAAATGTAAAGCAAACTGCTATAAATAAGCTGATAAAACATAAGTACAGGCTTTTCAATGAACATTGAGCAATTGCAAAAAACATTACATGCAAGTCAGTATGCAGAACAAGTATTAAGTCTACATCAAGCCACTTTAGAACATGATTATGCAATTGATCAATTTCAACAATCGCTCAGTACAGCACAAATTCAACAACTCGTTTACGATCATTTAGTCAATATTCAAGATGAAAATACATGGATGAAAGTCTTGCGTATTCTTCGTGCACGCTTAATGTTTCGCTGGATTTGGCAAGATGCCAACCAACTGACCAATGTGGTGAAGTTGACACGAGAGCTGTCTGATTTTGCAGATGCCTGTATCGTTGCAGCAAAAGATTTTGCCCGAATTCCTTTGCTGGCAAAACATGGCGAACCGATGGGTTATAACGGTAAGCTTCAAGATTTGATCGTCATTGGGATGGGCAAGCTTGGGGCACAAGAGCTGAACTTATCTAGTGATATTGACCTGATTTTTGCCTTTGATGAGCAAGGAGAAAGCAATGGGCGTAAGTGTATTGATGTACAGCAATTTTGCATCTTGTGGGGGCAAAAGCTGATCTATTTATTAGATCATATTACTGCAGATGGTTTTGTATTCCGTGTGGATATGCGTTTACGTCCTTGGGGAGATGGTTCGGCATTGGCAATAAGTCATGTGGCTTTAGAAAAATATTTAAGTCAGCATGGGCGTGAATGGGAACGTTATGCATGGATTAAGGCACGTATTATCACGGGTGGACAAGACGGTGAAAGTTTATTGGACATGACCCGCCCATTCGTTTTTCGTAAATATGTAGATTACACCGCTTTTGAAGCCATGCGTGAAATGAAAGCCATGATTGAACGAGAGGTGGCTCGGCGTAACATTGCAGACGATATTAAGCTGGGCGCTGGTGGTATTCGTGAAGTTGAATTTATTGTGCAGGTTTTTCAGCTGATTTATGGCGGAGCAAAGTTAGAATTACAAGACCGCCAATGCCTTGTTAGCCTAAAACATTTGGGTGAGGCAGGCTTACTCGATCATCAATCCGTTGTGGATCTTGAAGATGCTTATCTATTCTTACGACGTGTAGAGCATGCTATTCAAGCCTTGAATGACCAGCAAACACAATCTTTACCGACAGAACCTGAACTTCGTCAGCGAATAATTGATACCTTGGGTTTTGATGATTGGGACGCTTTTATTGATTTTCTCAACCAAAAGCGCAGCAAAGTAACTTTTCAATTTGAGCATTTGATTAAAGAAAAAGGGCTAGATTCTCCAATTGAAAGCTTTAGTCAGTTGGAAAGCCAGCTCAATGAAATCTTAGACAGTAATGCTCAAAATCTGATTCATGAGTTTTGGTATGGTCATGCAATCAAGAAACTGCCTGCTAAAGCTGTACAGCGTTTAAAAGAATTTTGGCCGCATTTGGTTGAAGCAGTTTTACAGTCGAATAGTCCGCAAGTGGCTTTAATGCGATTGATGCCGTTGGTCGAATCTGTAATGCGCCGTACTGTATATTTGGTGATGCTGATTGAAAGCAAAGGGGCGCTGCAACGTTTGGTCAAAATGGCCACAGTCAGTCCATGGATTTGTGAGGAATTGACACATTATCCAGTTCTGCTGGATGAGTTTTTATCCATGGATTTTGAACTGCCTCGACGAGATTATTTGGAAGATTCGCTCCGTCAGCAATTATTACGCATTGAAATCGATCAAGTTGAAGATCAAATGCGAGTATTGCGCTTATTTAAAAAATCCAATGTGCTTACTGTTGCCGCAAGCGATGTACTAGCAGAAAGCCCGTTGATGAAAGTTTCGGATGCTTTAACGGATATTGCAGAAGTTTCTGTGATTGCAACATTAAATTTGGCTTATCAGACGGTTGCCAAGCGTCATGGTTATCCTGTCGATGCAGAAGGTTTACGTTGTTCATTAGACCACATGGCCTATGCTGTGATTGGTTATGGCAAAGTAGGGGGCATTGAACTGGGCTATGGTTCAGACCTCGATCTGGTTTTTATTCATTATATGGATGAACAAGCAGATACTGATGGTCAAAAGGCCATTAGTGGCTTTGAATTTGCCATGCGTGTTGCGCAAAAATTTATGTCTCTTATGACCACACAAACTTTAGATGGTCGAGTCTATGAAATTGATACCCGTTTGCGCCCATCTGGTGAAGCAGGCTTATTGGTCACCAGTTTAAAAGCATTTGAACAGTACCAACTCAAAAGTGCCTGGTTGTGGGAACATCAAGCAATTGTTCGCGCACGCTCAATTGCTGGTGAGCAAAGCCTAAGAGCAAAATTTGAAGAATTGCGTTGCAGGGTTCTCACATTGCCAAGAGAAGAAGAAACGGTTCGCAAAGAAGTCTTGAACATGCGCCAGAAGATGAAAGATCATTTGGGTTCCTCAAAAGATCAGAAAAAAGATGGAATTTTTCATCTAAAACAGGATGCAGGTGGTATCGTTGACATCGAATTTATGGCACAGTATGTCGTATTAGCCTGGAGTGGGACGAATCCTGATCTCGCCCATTATTCCGACAACGTACGAATCCTTGAAGATGCCGCAAAGGCAGGTTGCTTATCCAGCGACGATGTATCCGCATTGATTCAAGCTTATCTCAGTGAACGCGCCGAGAGCCACCGTTTGGCACTTGCAAATCATAATATGCAAGTGAGTGCTGCGGATTGGCACGATACCCGAGAGGTCGTTTGCAAGTTATGGCAAAGATTAATTGATCCAACAGCGAGTTTCGCTTTGGAAAGTGAATAATTGTGTAAAAATTTGGAGTGTGCGCCATGAATTTGGCTGATCGTGATGGTTTTATTTGGCAAGATGGACAAATGGTTGATTGGCGTGAAGCTAAAATTCACGTCTTAACTCATACATTACATTATAGTATGGGTGTTTTTGAGGGTGTCCGTGCTTATGAAACACCTAACGGTACTGCGATTTTCCGTCTCCAAGACCATACAAAACGTTTGTTAAATTCTGCAAAAATTTATCAAATGAAAGTTCCATTTGATCAAGCAACTCTTGAACAAGCTCAAATTGATGTTGTCCGTGAAAATAAATTGGCGTCATGCTATTTACGCCCAATTATTTTCATTGGTTCGGAAAAATTAGGTATCGCTGCAACTGATAATACCATTCATGCGACAGTTGCTGCATGGAGCTGGGGTGCTTACCTTGGCGATGAAGCAATGGCGAAAGGTATTCGTGTTAAAACCTCATCATTTACCCATCATCACCCTAACGTGACCATGTGTAAAGCCAAGGCTTCAGGTAACTATACTTTGTCTATTCTTGCACACCAAGAAGTGGCACATTCTGGTTATGATGAAGCAATGCTTATGGACCCTCAAGGGTATGTATGCCAAGGTTCAGGTGAAAATGTATTCTTAGTCAAAGATGGTGTATTACATACACCAGATATTGCTGGCGGTGCATTGGATGGGATTACGCGTCAAACGATTATCACCATTGCGAAAGATATGGGTATTGAAGTTGTTGAACGTCGTATTACCCGTGATGAATTCTATATTGGTGATGAAGCATTCTTTACTGGGACTGCTGCTGAAGTGACGCCGATCCGTGAATATGATGATCGTGAAATTGGTTCAGGTGCTCGTGGTCCGATTACTGAGAAGATTCAGAAAGCATTCTTTGATGCTGTTCAAGGTAAAGATCCAAAATATGCACATTGGCTGACTTATGTAAAATAAGTGGCTGAATGCTAAAAAGGATTCCTAGTGGAATCCTTTTTTTGTGCTTAAATTTGAGTGTTGAAAGAATTGAAAGAAAAATTCAAATGCTAAAATTAAGCTTTAAACTGAACAATACTATTGATTAAACCTGATAAAAATCTCGATACCAATCTACGAATTGCTTAACACCATCGTCAACAGGTACCGATGGTTTGTATCCGACCATCTGTTCTAAAGCACTACTATCCGCAAAAGTATCTGGCACATCGCCCGGTTGTAATGGAAGTAATTCTAAAATTGCTTCTTTGCCTAAAGCTTTTTCAATAGCATGAATATATTCAATCAATTTTACTGGATTGTTATTGCCGATATTGAAAATACGGAAAGGCGCATAACTGGTCGATGGATCAGGATTTTTGCTGTCCCAGTTTGGATCAGGTTGCGCAATTTGATCACTTGAACGAATCACACCTTCCACAATATCTGAAATAAAAGTGAAGTCACGTGTATGGTTGCCGTGATTGAATACAGGAATAGGTTGGTCTTCAATAATGTTCTTGGTGAACTTAAACAAAGCCATGTCTGGACGGCCCCAAGGACCATAGACAGTAAAAAAGCGTAAGCCAGTTGTCGGTAAATTGAAGAGATGGCTATAACTGTGCGCCATGAGTTCATTGGCACGTTTGGTTGCCGCATAGAACTGCACAGGATGGTTAACACCATGTTTTTCACTAAATGGCATGGTGGTATTCGCGCCATAAACACTACTGGTACTGGCATAGGTTAAATGTGGCGTTTTGGCATAACGGCATGCTTCAATAATATTGGTAAAGCCAATTAAATTACTTTCGACATAACTCAATGGATTTTCTAATGAGTAACGGACACCAGCTTGTGCAGCCAAATGAATCACCCGATCAAATTGATGATCTTGAAAACATTGATCAACGATTGCTTTATCAGCAAGGTTGGCATGAATAAAAGTGAACGTTTGCTGGGTTTGTGCCGCTGTATCCCTAAGAACTGCTAATCGGGCTTGTTTTAATGCGGGGTCATAGTAATCATTCATATTGTCAAAGCCGACAACATCATCACCACGCTCTAAAAGTTTTTTTGCAACATTGAAGCCAATAAAACCTGCTGCACCTGTGACGAGGACTTTCATTCATCTGCTCCGAAAATATCTCGTGTATAGACTTTATCTAATACATCACTTAAGTCATTAGAAACCCGATTAGCAATAATCACATCACTTTGCTGTTTAAATTGTTCTAAATCATTGACGACTTTGGACTTAAAGAACTCATCTTCTTGTAAAGTCGGTTCATAGACAATCACTTCAATTCCTTTGGCTTTGATGCGTTTCATCACACCTTGGATTGCCGACGCTCTAAAATTATCTGAACCACTTTTCATCACTAGGCGATAAATACCAACTTTATTGGGGTTACGTGCAATTACCGAGTCTGCGATGAAGTCTTTACGCGTACTGTTTGAGTCAACAATGGCTTGAATCAAATTACTTGGAACGTGATTATAGTTGGCTAAAAGTTGTTTGGTGTCTTTCGGTAGGCAATAGCCACCATAACCAAATGACGGATTGTTATAGTGATTACCAATACGTTGATCTAGACAAACACCATCAATAATTTGATGAGTATCTAAACCAAAAATTTGCGCATAGGTATCCAGTTCATTGAAATAGGCAACTCGCATAGCGAGATAGGTATTGGCAAATAACTTAATTGCTTCAGCTTCAGTTGAATCGGTAAATAAAACAGGGCTGTCTTTTTTGATGGCCCCTTCGATCAATAAGTCAGCAAACAGTTTTGCCCGATCAGATTTTTCCCCAACAATAATACGGGAAGGGTACAAATTGTCATGCAATGCCTTTCCTTCACGTAAAAATTCTGGAGAAAAGATAATATTTTCAGTGTGAAATTTTTCTTTTAAGCTCTTGGTGAAGCCGACAGGGACAGTTGATTTAATCACCATCACTGCATTGGGGTTGACCTCTAAGACTTGCTGAACCACGCTTTCAACACTTTGCGTATTAAAATAATTGGTTTTGGTGTCGTAATCCGTTGGTGTTGCAATAATCACAAAATCCGCATTGCGATAAGCTGCTTGGTAATCTGTCGTGGCTGTAAAATTTAATGATTTTTCTTTTAAAAATAATGAAATATCCGCATCTTGAATGGGCGATATTTTATTGTTGAGCAAGTTAACCTTAGATTCTAAAATATCTACTGCAACAACTTCATGATGTTGTGCAAATATCATTGAATTGGATAAGCCAACGTAACCTGTTCCAGCGACTGCTATTTTCATAAAAACCTAATATAGAAAATGTGCTTGCAAAAGTTGTATTCAATTTCACAGAGCGTTCATTCAAAAAAGATTGCTCAATAAAATATCGAACAATTAAAATGATCATGATCAATGTAAATTGTTAACGCATCATAGCATATTCTCATGAAACAAATTGTTCAGCATATGCAATCGAATACAGTAACTTGGCGATGGTAATGGTATGATATGGCGATTGCTCAGGTGGAAGATTGATGCATGCAGGTCAATGAATCAAATTTACAGTCGAATTTAGTTGAATCAGAACAGAATATCGTTTTGTGTATGAAGTGGGGCAGCAAATATGGTGCTGATTATGTCAATCGCCTATATAACATGGTCAAACGACATACCACGATTGATTTCCAAATGGTGTGTTTGACTGACCGTACAGAAGGTATTAATCCAGAGGTTCAATGCTTTCCAATTCCGCCGTTAGCATTGCCTGAAGGAAGTCCTGAACGTGGATGGAATAAGTTATCGACTTTTGAACCTGATTTATATGGTTTAAAAGGTAATTTATTATTTTTAGATCTTGATGTGGTCATTGTAGACAACATTGATGACTTCTTTAGTTATCCTGGTGAATTCCTCATTATTCACGACTGGAAACGTCCTTGGCGTGTGACTGGGAATAGTTCAGTTTATCGTTTTAAGTTGGGTACTTTTCCTGACATCTTGCCTTATTTTCGTGAAAACTTTAAAGAAATTAGTCATAAATTTCGAAATGAACAAGAATATTTGTCTTGGTATGTCGATCAGCAGCAGAAACTCAGCTACTGGCCAAAAGATTGGTGTAAGAGTTATAAATATCATTGCTTGCAAAAGCTACCATTGGCTTATTTTAAGCCACCAGTCAAGCCACAAGATGCCAAAATCATTATTTTCCATGGAGAAATTAATCCACCTGATGCCGTGACGGGTGGTGGGGGTAAATGGTATCGCTATGTGTTGCCTTCAGACTGGATTAAAGATGCTTGGCAATAATTTTATTTAGATGATTAGAACATTTGAGAACAATATAGATGCAAAACCTTGATATCGTGATTGCTTGGGTCGATGGCAATGATGTTGAGTTAAAACGTAAACGTCAGCAATATCTCACAGGTGGTGATGCCTCAGATGCTGTGAGCGATACACGTTTTGCCAGTAATGATGAGATCTATTACAACATTGCATCTATATTGAAGTATGTACCTTTTTGCCGTCATATTTTCATTGTTACAGATAATCAGCAGCCTGAATTTTTAAATCAATTTGTAGCCCAAGGTCTTTGTGATGCAAATAAAATTCGTGTCGTTGATCATCGTGAGATTTTTGCTGGTTATACGCAATTTTTACCCACATTTAATACCCGTTCAATTGAAAGCATGTTGTGGAATATCAACGGGCTTTCAGATTATTTTATCTACTTAAATGATGACTTCTTTTTTAATTCACCTGCTCAAATTGAAGATTTTCTTGAAAGCGATAAAATTGTCACCTATGGACACTGGAAAAGTTGTTTTAGTTACAAGACTAAGCTGAAATACCGTCAATTTTTAAATCGTAATTTTAATAAACCGATTCAACCTGGTCATGTAATTGCACAAATGCTGGGTGCTGATATTTTAGGATTTAAAGAATTTTTTGAAATCCATCATTATCCACACTGTGTCGATCGTAAAATTTTAAGTGAATATTTATTGTGTCATCCAGACCTATTAGAAACACAGATTAAGTATAAATTTAGAAGTGTCGAACAATTAAATCCGATTTCATTGATGAATCATTTAAAGATTCAAAAAAATGAAGCTGTTTTAAAGCCTGATTTAGCTTTGGCTTATTTGAAAAATGCTGAAAGCTTAGCTGCGTTTGTAGACGCATTGAATCAAGACAATATTAAATATGGTTGTATCCAAAGTTTAGATCAACTGAATTCTGAGAATGCTGAACAGGTACGTCGTAAAATGATCGATAAATTATATGATTATTTACCTAAATCAGTGATTTCAGCCAAAGTTTTATCGTAGGAAGCCAATCATGAAAGTTAAAACATATCTGATCAATTTAGATGGTAGTGATGAGCGGCTTGCTCGCGCAACAGAACAGTTACAAGCGGTAAACTGGGAGTTTGAGCGTTTTTCTGCTTATGATGGACGCGGCAAAGAATTGTCATCTTTTCAGGATTATGATGATGCGTTAACGCAGCAAACTTTAGGAAGACGTTTACTTAATTCAGAACTGGGTTGTTATCTCAGTCATTATGGCTGCGCTCAGAAATTTTTAGCAAGTGATGCGGATTATCTTGTTGTCTTAGAAGATGATATGAAAATTACAGCTGATTTCAAACAATCTATGGATCAAGTTTTAGCTTATTTAGATCGCCATCAAGCACTAGATTGGTATTTGGTGAATTTAGCGGCAAAGAAGAAAAAGTTAGCCAAAGATATTACTCCGCTGGGTGACTATTCATTGTGGCATGCTTATTATTTTCCTATTCGTGGTTTGGGTTTAATCTGGTCACGTAAAGGTGCTGAAGCGTTTATTGCACAAGGTAAAACAATCGCCATGCCTGTTGATATCTTTTTCCAAACTTGGTTGAGTAAGAACGGAAAAGGATTAGGTGTTTGGCCTGCTTTTGTTCGTCCAGCAGGTTTAGATAGTGATATTTTAGGTACAGTTGCAACACAAGGAATATCTCGTAAAGAGAAAGAAAATCGTGATCACTCTTATGGTTTTAAGAAGCAAAAACGTATGTGGCGTGATCGGATGTATGCATTTAAACATCTTTATTTTTAATTGTATTAAGATGTAAGTGGATAATTGTTAGTTAAATATACTGTGTAAAATGTATTTTTATTGGGATTGCTTTAGGTAAACGTTGTGGATTTATTATATGAAAATTTTTAAAAAACTATTTTATTTAGCTAAATTTCATATGATGTACTATTACAAAATTAGACATACCAATAAAAAAATTGATAACTATGCAGGACAACTGGTTTTTAATCCTGTTGCTAGCTCTATCGAACTGCCAAAAAAAATATGGATATATTGGGAAGGTAATTTTCCTGAGTTTGTAGAGAAGTGTGTTCAAAATATTCGAGAAAAAAACCCGTCTTATCATGTATATGTACTTAATCCAGAAAATGTAAGTGAGTACAGCGATATTGATTTCTCCTTATTGAAGGATGCAACACCTCAACAAAAGGCTGATTTACTCAGATTTGATCTATTATACCAGCACGGTGGGATTTGGTTGGATGCCAGTATTATTGTTTATGATAATTTGGACTGGATTCCTGAACTGATGCAAAAAAATCAGACAGAATGTTTTTCTTATTATCGTAAAAAAAATACCACAAATATCGATTATCCTGTATTGGAAAATTGGTTATTGGCAAGTGTTAAAAATAATGTTTTCTTTAAACATTGGTATGATGAATTATATTTAGCAATTCAGCAAACACCTAAAAGCTATGTACAAAATATTCGAAATACAGAAAAAAATAGCAAAGATTTTTTTCAAAGAATTAGTAATTTGGAATATTTAGTCGCCTATGTTGCATGTCAAAAAGTACTAAGACGATCTTTTCCAAGTATTACTTTGATTGATTGCGATGAAAATGCATTTTACTACCAAGTGAAAAATCGCTGGGTAAAAGAAAAGATTTTGATTGATATGGCAATTAATTATCCAGCTGAAGAATATCCTAAGTTAATAAAACTTGCGGGAAAAGAGCGTAATTATTTATGTCAATATTATGATAAAGGAATGTATTTTAAAGGCTCATTTATTGATTTTTAACTTTAAAGTTTATTTAATCATGTTAAAAACTAAGCTTTGATCTCATCTAGGAAATCAAAGCTTAGTTAGACTAGAATTTTCCCAATATAAAAATTAACTATTCCGGCTTAGATAAAAACTGTTTAAGTACTTTATATTTAGCCTGTTGGGTAAAGTACTCTTCAGAAGACAATGAACCAAAAACAGATAAATGGCGACCATCCAAAGAATAGGGAATACTTTCTTTTGCCATATGATTCGGTTTAAACAAATCAGCTTGTGTGAGTAATAATGTATTTGGATAGCGTTGAGTCATGTCTGTAATGAGTCGCGATGCAGTTTTTTGCTGTTTAGCTTTAACATTATCGAAATAACTATTTAGATTGAAATTTCGATGTAACCACAATGATCGTTTGTATAAAATGCTAATGTTTGCATCAAAAGCATAAGGTTCAGACATCACAATAACTTTCTTATGAGATTGATTGGCGAGTTTTAGCAAATTCTCAAAGCTCTGTTCTTGATGCTGTTGTACAATATCGGACCAGCGACCTGCAAAAATTAATGCATTATATTGATTTATATTGTTTTTTAAATAGTCTCTGTTCAACATGCATTGCTGGTAGGCAGTAGAGTTTTTATCCCCGGTAAATTGTTTATCTGTACTTGGATAACACCAATTGGTAGTAATTGCGTGGATATTTAAGTTGAGTTCTTTCCCCAAGTAATGCCAGAAGGGAATATTATGGCCAGCAAAAGAATCCCCAAATAAAAGCACAGGTTGAGCATCAGCTTGCTTCGATCCGATATGACATTCAAGTCCTTGTTGGCCTACCTTAAGACTATGATCATCTTTAATGTTATAAAAACACCAGCCATTGGAAACTTTTGGCATTTCTAGCTTTTCATTGTGTCGTAAATACAGTGAATCCGCACGATTCTTTAAACCATCCTTATTGATATATGAATAGAGCATAGATGAAGAGATAAGAATGATAAAGAATAGTAAATAACAGTAATATACCTTTATATTGACTAAATATTTTCTTGAGCTTTCAATATATTTATAGCTTAACCAACCTAAAATAAAAGAAATTAGAATTGCTAAACTAATATTGACTAAATTTTTTTCAAAGAAAAAATATCCGAGTAAGAATGCAACAGGCCAATGCCATAAATAAATGGAGTACGAAGCACTGCCTATATTTTGAATAAATTTAAATTTGGTAAAGATTGAATTTTGTTGGTTGGCAATAAGAATAAGCATCGTTCCAATCACAGGAACTAAGGCATTATAACTTGGCCATATTGTATCTTGACCAAACAGAACTAAACTTAGTGCAATGCTTGCAAAACCAATAATTTCAAGACAATGCTTTATCGGTTGGGTTGGCGTATATGTTCGAAAATAATAGTAAGCCAAGCCACCAGCAAGCAACTCCCAAGCACGTGAGGTGAGCTTAAAAAAAGCATAGATGGAGTCTTTAGATGAGATATAAATCGAAAAGCTTAAAGATGAAATGCATAATAAGATTAAAAATATCCCTAAGAATTTTTTATTTTGAATAATTTTAAAATATAAATAAACAAGAATAGGAAATAATATATAAAATTGCCATTCTACGGATAAAGACCAAGTATGGAGTAAGGCTTTATCATGAGAACTTACAGCAAAATAATCACCTGCTTGACGATAATATAAGTCATTGGATAAAAAACTGAGACTATATTTTGCATCTTTAGCAAATAACTTAAAGTCTTCTGGGATGAAAAAAAACCATCCACAAATTGTCATGATCAAGACGACAAAGAAAAGTGCAGGAAAAATTCGTGTGATTCGTGCTAAATAAAAATTTATAAAAGAAAAGCTATTTTTTTCAAGATTCTCAATAATAATCTTTGTCATTAGATAACCAGAAATGACAAAGAAAACATCGACGCCTAAGAATCCAGCAGAAAATCCTGAAACGCCGAAATGGAACAGAACAACAAGTATTACAGCATAGGCGCGAAGCCCGTTGATATCATCACGAAAAGTTTTGGTTTGCATATTGAAGACAAATTAAGAGCTAAGGTGCATCCAAAGCGTTATAAAAGCTTTGGATCTAATTTCTCAAAAGACTCTATCGCACTTTTCAGTGAAAGATTGTAAACTTTAATATTCTGCTTGTTTAAAAAGTGAGAGGCGGCCTCAAATGCTGGAAATATTTCAGTTAAATATTGGTCGAGCATCGTCGGTTGCTTGTTGCTACTTTTTTCATAAAAACGTGGTTGATTAAAGTTATTCATATCTAAACCTGCTAAATAAATTTCTTCATAAGACAGAGAGTAAATAATTTGTAAAGCGACATAGGATACTGTGAAATAATCAAAAATGGAGTCGCGAATATGCAAGGAAAACCCTTTACCGCCCTCTAAATAAAAATAGTCTTGATGGGGATCAATGGCGATACGTGGTCCTAAAAATCGCTCAACGATTCCTTCAGTAATCGTTTCAATAATTTTGATCTGACATTTAATTTGGTCTGGACTGATTCTTCTTAGAATTATGTCAAGACAGCGATGGGTGGTGAAAAAAGTACATTGGCTTTGGAGTACTTTAAGCACTAAGTCAAAACGATTTTTAGTAAAATTGAAGTCAATAATGACATAATATTTAAAATGAACGTAGTCCAATGATATTGAACCATTAATTCCAATATAATCTATATCTTGTCTTTTAAAAACATCTTCTGGGCATTTCTGAACGGAAGGACCAGTTGCAACCAGCATGCTTTTTTTACAAGCGCGTGTTGGCATAACTGAATTGTCAGCAATGAGTTTCTTACGAAAATACACCTGGTCAATTCCACCAAGTTCATTTCTTTTGACGGAATAATAAGGCCAGTATTTGCGATTATGTCGATGTGTTTTAGGATGGCTATGTTTATAAATAAATTTATAGATATTTCTTAAAACAAAATTTGAAAAGAATAATTGAATCGATTTTGGTGTTTTATGGTTCATATAGCGTCGTAATGAGAAAAGGATTGAAGATGGATAAATTGTCTATCCGACAATTTATCCATCTAAAGTAAATGTAGGCTTTTTAAATTTAGCTTTAATTTTTCGGATTTGCTTGCTCAACCAATTGGTTTCTTGATCTGGGCGAGTCACTTTATTCCCTTGGTAGTTAATTTGAGTTGCTTTTGAAAAAGTTCCAAAAGGTTCAATTAAATAATTTTCAGGTTTATAACCAAGCTCTAGTGCTTCTGCATAATATTGATCAAATAACTCAACCAAATCTTGACGAGGATGTGGCATTATTTTGCCATCAAACCAATGTTTTTGATTCACTTCGGCAAGACGTGGAATTGCATATTTATGACTAAATTGAGTTCCCATGTCTGAGTAGTGTAATACTTTGATTTGTTCGATCGCTAAGTCTTCACCATCAATATTATTATAAGAATCTTGATAAGGTTCAACCAATTGAGGCTTGTCTTTGATAAGACGCATTAAATTTTTATGACTGTCTGGATTGGTACGAATTTCATCAAGTGGTGGCAGGTATTGTTTGGCTTTCTCACAATCCCATACACAAGTACATAAACGCGCTGTACTTTTTCCGCCTTTTGCGATAACGATTGCATCATTATTCATAGGGTGTGACCAAAGTTCTGCAATATCACAGAGCACCACCACGTCTGCATCCATATAAATTGCACGACCTGTGAAATCACATAACTCAGGTATTGCCCAACGGAAACCAGAAAAAGGTGTTGCCCATTTTTCTGTAGACCATCCTTTACCTGTTTCTTGATCGCTATACCACGGACTATTTATGTCATGACTAAGTTGCATCCAAATAAATTCAACATTATGCTGTGTATGTTTACGAACACTATGTTCTAATACCATAAGTTGTTCAAGGTCACAGTTATTTGGATCGCAACCTACAAAAATTTTAATGTTTTCACTAATCATTATTTATAGCCCCTAAAATCACATTTATTAGAGTGGTGCCATATAGTATATCGCTAAATGCGATTAATTTAAATGAACATTAATCTTTATCGTGGAGTCGATCTCAAAATTAAATTTATAAGTAATTGTTGTAAGAGTTTTTATGAAAAAATTTGTCATTAGTTTATCAACTGCTCAAGAGCGCCGTAAGCACATAGATGCTGAATTTGCAAAACAAGAAGTAGATTTTGAATTTTTTGATGCGATTACACCTGCGAATATAGATATCGCGACCTCTCAACTTGGTCTGGTCGGGTATACAACAGCTTTACACCAAAATGAAGTCGGTTGCTTGCTGAGCCATATGCTGTTGTGGAAAAAAGCAATAGATGAGCAACTCGATTATATTGCAATATTTGAAGATGATATCTATTTAGGTGATCATGCAAAAGATTTTTTATTGGATGATGTATGGATTCCAAAAGAATGTTCAGTGATCAAGTTAGAAGTCTTTTATAAAAAAATTGGTGTAGCGTTAAAACAACATAATCTTTCGGCTCCCGATGCCCGTAAACTATTGTTATTACGTGAAGCGCATATGGGATGTGGCGGCTATATCATATCGCAAGATGTGGCAAAAAAATTGCTGAATTTTATTATTGAATCGAAAGTATTAATCCCTGTGGATCATTTTTTGTTTAGAGAGTGCCCAGAGCTAGAAGTGTATCAGCTTAGTCCCGCATTGTGTATTCAGGATATGATATTGACGAATGGTAATACACAGTTCCCAAGTGCCTTGGAAGAAGTTAGAAATATTAGAAAAGGGAAGTATTTGAAAAAGGAAAAATTGAAATTTAGTGCTAAATTGAAAAAAGAATGTTCACGAATTGTTAGACAAATTCAAAAAATGATGATTAAACTGGCAAAGTTTAGACAAGGTATTCGGACCGTGAAAATAAAATTTCGTTGAACATTAATGCTTTAGATGTAAATTTTGAAGTGTTGCTTGGTGGGTAGGAATTTGCTTATTTATACAAATTCCTACTACCCTCTAACTTCCTAAATCGTTTATAGCCCCATAAATACTGTTCAGGAGCGATATTAATCATTCGTTCCATTTCTTTATTCAAGGTATCGACAGAAAGCTGTAAATCTTTAGAATTAATATCTTGAGATAGTGCAGTAAAATGTAAATCAAAACCTGAGAAATCAGGGCGACGGACACAAGTTAAACCCACGACTGAACATTGGGTCTTTGCTGCAAGCTTTGAAAGCAAAGTTGAAGAAAATGCTTTTTGCCCATAAAAGTCAGAATAAATACCGCCAGACTCTTTAGGAATATGGTCGGGAAGGATGGCTGTAAACCCACCTTGTTTTAAATGTTTAAATAACGCACGTACACCAGTATCATCAGTGGGTACCAATGTTGCATTTAAGCGTTGGCGAGACTCTAGCATAAACCGATCTAAGTCTTTATTTCTGCTTGGCTTGTACATGATAACGGGATGAGTATGTTGGTTGATCCATGCGTTCATGAGCTCCCATGCCCCAAAATGTGGTACCACACCAATACAACCATTAGGATTCTTCAAGGCATTGAGAAAAATCTCAGCATTATAGACCTGTTTAATTTGTGCTAAGGCGAACTCTGGGGACGATCCCCAAATTTTAATTGACTCTGCATAAGTCATACATTGACTTTTTAAACTGGCTTTAATCAGTTGATTACGTTGTTGTTCATCAAGCTCGGGATACGCTGCTGTTAAATTCAATTCAGTGGTGCGTTTTGCTGAAGAATTACTCATAAACAATAAATTCCCGACACCTCTAGCAATACTTTGTATCATGCCTAGAGGTAATCGAGAGAAAGTTTTAAGTAGCTTATACATTTAATTATTATTAGTCGCGATCAGCATTGCCTTTCAACACCAAGTAAATCAGTGCTGAAATAATAAAGAAACCAGCAATAAAACTGCTCATGCTGAAATATAGAATACGTTGATAAGTATCTAAATTAAACAACTGATGGCTTAGGATATAACGCATAAATCCCCATTGAACCACTGAAAATACAATGATAATAATTGTATGACGAAGTACATTAGGTCGCATAGCCATAGGTTTTCACCTCAAAAGTTAACAGCGATAGTATGCCATTTATGAGAACTTATCTCAATTAGAACCTATCGAAATAAAATGCATATGAAAAATAGAAAACCCTGCATTAAGCAGGGTTTTCGATGAAACAACTAAAAATTATTTAGCTTCTTCAGCTTTTGGTTTTTCGCGTAAACGAATACCCAAGTCACGCAATTGATTTGGTTCAACTGGTGCAGGTGCTTGAGTTAATGGACACTCAGCAGTTTTGGTTTTCGGGAAAGCAATCACGTCACGGATAGATGATGAACCAGTCATCAACATCACTAAACGGTCTAGACCGAATGCTAAACCACCATGAGGAGGTGCACCGAATTTTAAAGCATTTAATAAGAAACTGAATTTTTCTTCAGCTTCTTCTTCGCCAATACCTAAAGCTTCAAAAATGGCTTTTTGCATTTCTAAAGTGTAGATACGCAATGAACCACCACCGATTTCAGTACCATTCAATACCATATCGTAAGCAACAGAAAGTGCTGCACCAGGATTACTTTTCACTTCTTCAACGCTTGATTTTGGAAGTGTGAATGGGTGGTGAACAGATGTCCATTTACCATCATCAGTTTCTTCGAACATTGGGAAGTCAACGACCCAAAGTGGCGCCCACTCGGTTGTTGACATGTTCATGTCATGACCGATCTTGATACGTAAAGCACCCATAGCATCATTTACAACTTTGGCTTTATCAGCACCAAAGAATACGATGTCACCGTTTTCAGCACCAACACGCTTTAACAAGTCAAGCACGATTGGTTCGATGAATTTAACGATAGGTGATTGAAGACCTTCGATACCTTTTTCAAGTTCATTGACTTTAATATAAGCCAAGCCTTTCGCGCCATAAATTCCAACGAATTTAGTGTATTCATCAATTTGGCTACGTGGCAGTGAACCTGCTCCTGGTACACGAAGTGCAACAATACGGCCTTTAGGATCTTTTGCTGGACCTGCGAATACTTTGAACTCAACGTCCTGCATCATGTCAGCAACGTCTACAAGTTTCAAAGGAATACGTAAGTCTGGTTTGTCAGATGCATAATCTCGCATAGCATCTGCATAAGTCATGCGTTGGAATTTGTCGAATTTCACACCAAGAAGTTCATTGAACATCTTAACGGTCATGCCTTCCATCAAATCCATAATATCATCATCGTTTAAGAACGATGTTTCGATGTCGATTTGAGTAAATTCAGGTTGACGATCTGCACGTAAATCTTCATCACGGAAACATTTTGCGATTTGGTAATAACGGTCTACACCACCAACCATCAACAATTGTTTAAACAATTGTGGTGATTGCGGAAGCGCATAAAAGCTACCATTTGAAACACGGCTAGGTACTAAATAGTCACGCGCACCTTCAGGTGTTGCACGTGTCAAGATTGGTGTTTCAACATCCAAGAAGCCATGTTCATCTAAGTAGTTACGAATTAACGTGGTCACTTTAGAGCGGAAACGTAAACGATCAATCATTTCTGGACGACGAATATCGAGGAAACGATATTTCAGACGGATTTCTTCAGAAATATTGGCATTTTCATCATTCAATGGGAATGGTGGAGTTTCAGATGCAGCAAGAACTTCGATTTCTTTACCTAAAACTTCGATTTGACCACTCACCATATTGGCATTTTCGGTGCCTTCATAGCGACGACGTACACGTCCTACAATTTTTAATACATATTCTGAACGTGCTTTATCTGCAGTTGCAAATGCTTCTGGGGTATCTGGATCGATGACGACTTGAACGAGACCATCACGATCACGCATATCAAGGAAAATCACCCCACCGTGGTCACGGCGACGATGTACCCAGCCGCAAAGCGTAACAGTCTGGTCAATTTGAGCTTCGGTTAAAGAACCGCAATAATGAGTTCGCATCATAGCGTTAAAAATCCAACTATATGGGTTAAGGAAGCGAGTACGTAAACAGCGCATCGCCTAAAAATGTAATGTGAGATTATGCCTCTTTGAGCGGTGAGTCACAAGGACTTGGGGCAAAAACTAGCATGTTGCCGAATAAATTTAAGCTGATTTCGAGAAAGTTTCAGTGACTGAAACGGCAAATAGAGCATCATTGAAAATATTTTTTATAATTTAAATAATGAAACAATAGACAACCTAAAGTGAAACAAAGGACTGAAGCTTGGGTAAAGGCTTTCATAAAGAAGCCAATCAGCACATATAGGTCAGTGTCTTGAGGAACGAAGCCTGTACTTTTGGCAATATAAACATAATACAAGCAGCCACTAAAAAACGCAGTTACAAATAAGCTTATACAGAAAAAATTTACCTTAGGATTTTGTATTTGACTGACGCTATATTTAAAAAAGTAATGCAAACCCATCCACATTAAAAATGGTAAAGCCACAGCAGAACAGCCGATTTGTAGGACTTTATGCATCGGATAAATACGATCAAACAAACTGACAGGTTGTGCTAAAAATTCTTTAAACGCGAAAGTTCGAAAATCTAAATGGGTTAAACCATCCCAAATAATATGGGTTGCTGTACCTAAGATAATCGCCAATATCATCCAAATTAGAAATTTAAAAAGTGTTGAAAAGGAAGTGATGTTTAATGGTTTTTGAACGCCTAAAAACTTAAATAATAATGGGCGATATAAGCTATACCAAAGTAAGCAGAACAGTAATCCCACCAATAAATCTGGATAGATAATTCCTTTAAATTGATGATTTAAATAAATTTCAGTTTTAACCAACACTCTATACAAATCTGGTGTCATTGTGCCAATCGCAAGTGCTGCAATCGGCAAGCGACTTCCTGAAAGTTTGGACAAAGGTGGCGCTAAAACAGCATGTGAAAGTGTAAAGGGCATTAGAATATTAAAAAGTTAAGCAATGGTTTTGATCTGATTCTATATAAAAAGCTAAAGGACGAATGTTTTTTATTGCAAAAATATTGAAATGTTATAATATAACATAATTCAAGAATATTGAGCTTTGAGAGCAATCGCATGTCCTTTACCAAAAGTGCCCTAACACTTTCCATTTCTGCAGTTATTTCAACTTCTATTTGGGCGGAAGATCAAACCAATACTGAAAAAAATCCACAACAATTAGAAACCATTACCGTTGTTGGACATCCCTTGGTCCGTTCAAGTCAAGATTTTGGCGTTGCAGATGAAACTGTTTCACGTGAAAAACTACAACAGGCGGGCACGACTTTAGGTGAAGCACTCAAAGATGAATTAGGGGTCTATTCCAATACCTTTGGGGCGGGTTCCAGTCGCCCTGTAATTCGTGGGCAAGAGGGGGCAAGGGTTAAAGTGACTCAGAATGCAACAGAGACAATGGATGTTTCAAGCTTGTCACCAGATCATGCTGTCACTGTAGATCCGCAACTTGCACAAAAAATTGAAGTCATTCGTGGGCCATCAACATTATTATATGGGGCTGGGTCTGTGGGTGGTTTAGTCAATGTGGTTGACAGCAAGATTCCGACAGCAATGCCTGAAAATGGTTATGAAGGCAATGTTGGTCTGCGTTATAACACAGGCAACGACGAAAAAATGGCACATGCTGGGGTGACTGTTGGATTAGGTTCAAATGTTGCATTACGTGTAGAAGGCTTAAAACGTGACGCCAATGATTACATTACCCCGAACTATATCGTAACAGAAGAGCATGGTGATCATGCTCATAGTACGAAAGAGCGTCGAGTTGGCAATACATTTTCAGAGTCTGAAAATGTAAATGTTGGCTTATCTTGGATCGGCGAGCGTGGTTTTGCGGGTGTGTCTTATAGCAATCGCCAAGATCAATACGGTTTACCTGGGCATAGCCATGAATATGAGTCATGCCATTTACATGGCTTATCACTTCATTGTGGTGGGCACGATGATGACGACCATGCGGGTCATGACCATGATCATGGTGAAGAAGACCATGATCACGCTGAAGCTGGGCCATGGATTGATATGAAAACAGAACGTTATGATTTCCGTTCTGAGCTCAATGAACCTTTTGCAGGCTTTAAAAAACTTCGTGCACAAGCAAGTTATACCGACTATCAACATGATGAAATTGAAGGAAGTACAGCAATGACAACCTTCAAGAGCAAAGGTTATGAAGGTCGTGTTGAGTTGTTACACAATCCGATTGCTGCTTGGGAAGGCGTGTGGGGTGTCCAAGCCAGCCAGCAAAAATTAGATATCACAGGTGAAGAAGCGGTTCTTGCACCAAATAAAACCCAAAAATATAGTGTATTTGGCTTAGAGCATCGCCAATTTGGTGATTTTCATGTGGAATTAGGGACTCGTTTTGATCATCAAACAGTCGATGTCGACTCAGATCAAAAAGACTTTGATGGCAATGCATTCTCATATTCTGGTGCTGTGAATTGGGCATTTGCACCAAATTACACGCTCTCTTTAACGGGTTCTCATCAAGAGCGATTGCCTTTAGCACAAGAACTTTATGCTGATGGAAAGCATTATGCGACCAACACTTATGAGTTGGGCAATCAAGATTTAAATAAAGAGAAGTCAAATAATGTGGAATTAGGTCTCCATTATGACAATGACAAGCTGAGCTATCATGTACATGTCTATCAAAATTGGTTTGATAACTACATTTATGCCAAAACTTTGGATCAATACGAAAACTTCCGTCTGATCAAATATAGTCAAGATAAAGCCAAGTTCTATGGGACAGAAGGTGAAGTCGCTTATCAGTGGAATGATGTGTATAAAACCAGTCTGTTTGGCGACTATGTACGCGGTAAAATTGAAGATGAAAATGCACCGCGTGTTCCTGCTGGTCGTTTAGGCGCTCGTGTAAATGCTGAGTTTGATGAGCGTTGGTCTGGTTCAGCAGAATATTCACATGTGTTTAATCAAGATAAATTTGCGTCTTATGAACAAGAAACCAAAGGTTATAACATGGTGAACCTAGGTGTTGCTTATCAATATCCTTTGGCCAACAAACAAGAAGCGAAAGTATTCTTTAAAGCTAACAACCTGTTGGACGAGAAGATTTATGAACACACTTCTTTCTTATCGAATATTCCACAAATTGGACGTAACTTTGTCATAGGTATGGACTATAAGTTCTAATTATTTGCAATCATTCACCAAATCGTTATTGAAAAATAAAGGAATTCGACCTAGGCTCTAAGGGTCTGCCAATACTTCATCTGTATTTGCGACAACGAGTGTTTTTTAGAGGGTACAAGGCATGAGCTATGAAATTTAGTGATCTAAATGAGTAGGTCATAACGATGTAGCATCAAAAAACACTCTAGTCGTTTCTGCTGTGCCTTGCGCTGCAAACAAAGCAGTGCTTTGTTTTTTGCTCAGGGTTGTGGTTAAAATTATCTCAAACATCGTTATGAAACTTGAAAATAGTCTCGCTATTCTCTTCATTTCATGCCTCGTTTGCTCAATTTTAGCCGACAACGCAAGTTATATATGAAATGTTGACAGACCCTAAATTGGTCTAGGTCTTTTCTTATGCGTATCTTCAATAAAATTCAAAACAAACTGAATTGGTCAAAACGTCGCTATTTCGGCATTATTATCGGCATATTGGCCTTAGGATATTTCTCATCTGCGATTTATCATGTTTATAAACCGCTTCCTAAAGGGCTGAATTTTACCGGACCATTGCGTCACGCCAATGTAAAATTTATTGCCGATGAAACCTATATTGATGCGCAAGGGAAGCAGCAACTTGATCAACATATCTTTGATCAGGTGTTACAGCTGATTAAGCAAGCCAAGACCACCATTGTGATCGATATGTTTCTATTTAATAGTGAAGTCGGCGATTCTAAAGTTCAGCAACGAGAATTAACCAAGCAATTAACCCAAGCCTTGATTAATGAAAAAATTGTAAACCCAAGCTTAGAAATTAAGTTTATTACCGATCCAATCAATTCTGTTTATGGTGGAATTCAGCCTGAACAATATCGTCAATTACGTTTAGGTGGTATTGACGTGATTGAAACGAATTTAACACCACTCCGCGCATCTAATCCTATTTGGTCTGGGATATGGTATTTATGCTGTCAGGATATTGGCAATAACCCAAATAAAGGCTGGCTGAATAATCCATTTGGCGAAGAAAAAATTACAGTCCGCAGTTATTTAAATTTATTTAATTTTAAAGCCAATCATCGTAAAACCATCGTGGTTGATACCGCAGAAGGTTGGAAAACCATCGTCACATCTGCCAATCCTCATGATGGTAGCTCACGTCACTCCAATATTGCATTAATGGTTGATGGTGCAACTGCGACAGATATTTTAAATACTGAGCAAACCGTCGCACATATGTCGGGAGGTGATACGCCTTTTGTTGCATTTGGCAAACTACCTGAAAATCCAAATGATCCTCAGGTTCAAGTACTGACTGAAAAAGCAATTTATGATGCGGTCTTAAACATGTTGGCATCAGCAAAAGCCAATGATCAAATTGATTTAGCCATGTTCTATTTGTCAGAGCGCCAAATTGTTAAAAGTTTAGTTGCTGCCAAGCAACGTGGAGTGAAATTACGTATTTTGCTTGATCCGAATAAAGATGCATTTGGTCGTCAAAAAAATGGTATCCCAAACCGTCAAGTGGCTTCAGAGTTAAATGACGCAGGGATTGATGTACGTTGGTGTAATACCCAAGGTGAGCAGTGCCATAGTAAGATGATCGTAAAGTATAATGCGCAATCTGCGGAAATGATTTTAGGTTCTGCCAACTTTACCGCACGTAATTTAAAAAATTATAATTTGGAAACTGATTTACGCGTGGTTGGCAATCCACAACAACAAGTCTTTATCGATGCTGAACAGTATTTTAATACGGCTTGGTCAAACTTAAATGGTCGTCAAATGAGTGTGGATTACAGCAAATACGCTGATGAATCAAAACTTAAATACGGGGTTTACCGTTTTATGGAATGGAGTGGTTTGTCGACGTTTTGATTTATTCAAAAAATATGTATCGAAATGAAGAGATTTCGGTACATAATTTAAAGCTTGGTAGATTTTTTAATAACAAAGCTGAGCTTTAAATGAAAACATTACAAACATCATTTTTAAAATCATTACTTACACTGAGTCTGTTTATTTCACCACTTAGTTTTGCAGAGAATGCTTTAGTAGTTCAAGCAAAAACATTGCAAACAGGTAGTCCAACGGTCTTAATCAATATTGACAAAGCCATTCAATTATTCAGACAAGCTGCAGAGCAAGGTGATGCAGAGGCTTATTTTCTACTTTCAAAACATTATTCTAATTCAGCAGATTATCGTTTTTTACCTGAAAATAGTCATTTATATAAACAGCTGCGTTTGGAAGCTGCTCAACGTGGTAATTTTGACGCATATTTATCATTAGATTTAGAAGCGGGTATAACTGAAGGTTTTGGTATTTCTAATGATATCAGGCAAAAACTGATAAAAATTCGTCCACAAATTTTAAAACTTGCTGAACAAGGTGATGTTGAAGCCATACGTACATTCGTGCTTGCATTAGACAATGGGAATGATGATTACAGTGATGAACAGTGTAAATGGTTATATAAAGCAGTACAGCAGGGGGATTTATTAAGGGCGGGGTATAGTATCCAAAATTGCTCGGAAAATATTCTAAAAAAAATAGGTGCCAAGACGAAAGCTGCGTATGAAAAGGACTATAAAGACAGTGATTTAGCTCATTTTCAAATGCTTCAGAAACTTTCTAATCAAGGTGATGTTGGAGCAAAAATAAAATTACTTGAAAATTATGCTGCTGACTCATATTTATCAGAGAAGGATATTAAACTGCTTGAAAATGGAATTTTAGCACACTATGAAAAACAAGCTTCCAAAGGGGCAAGTGATGCGTACTTGATGCTTGCATTAAAAAAAGATGCTGATAAAGATAAGCAGAATTTGTATCTAAAAGCTGCACAATTAAATAATCATGTGGCATTAACAGAACTTGGATCTGACTATTTATGGACAGATGATGAAAAACAAATAGATATTAATAAAGGTCTAATTTATTTAAAACAAGCTGCAGCACAAAACGATCCTGATGCAATAAATTATCTCGGTGTTTGGTACTATAACGAGGAAAATGAAGACTATGATGAAGCACTTGCGCAAAAATATTTTAAACAAGCTGCTCAACTAGGGTCTGTCAATGCAATGGATAATTTGGCACGCATCGAAAATGAACCAGAAGATTATCGTTGGGCTGTTTTGGCTTATGAAAATGGATCATCTGAAGAAGATACACAGAGTAAAGCCCTAGAAGCTTATCAAATAGGTAAGGGTACAACTAAAGATCCGATCAAAGCGAGAAACCTAAAAACATATATTCAAATGCGAGCCCAGTTTAACAATAATCTAGGCGGCTTGATTGAAAGCATCAATAATGATGCTGAGCGTACTGAAACTGAATCTAAGAACCGAAAAAGATAAACTCAGTTCTTAACGTTAATGCTGATCAATTAAGCATTTTTAAAACCTCCTCCCTTCAAAGTAAGTTATGTTTGTAGTTGCGAAGGGGGGGGAGGTTAACGAATTGAAATGAGTTCTTAGCCGGTGCTTTCTATTTATTTTTTTGGATTTGGTGGCACTAACTCATCCAAATCTTTATTTGAAATATGATCTAACTCATGTAAATCAGTTTTGATTTTCCATTTGCTTTCATCATCTACAGGTTTTGGTAAACGTGCCTCTAACCAGTCACACACCACATCGGGTGAAAAATCTGCATGGTTACATTGAATCACCCAAGCTAAAAATTGTTTCGCTTCACCATTCATATACGGAGGAGGAGAAACAGGTAAAAACTGAGTCGGAAGACGTTCATTTTTAGAAATATAATTTAGAACGTGACCCAGTTCTTGCACAGTTTGCCATGCTAACGGATGGTCAATATTGATTTGAAACTTAAACCACCATGCTTGTTTGCCATCTGAACCATAGCTATCAATAAATGCCTCTTGCACACTTGGGATTTTGCAAAAAAATTGATGTAAACGGTCAAAGCTCAGTTCAGCCACAATACAGCACTCATCAGATTAAAATTATATTTTATCAGATTGATGTCAGAATTTACCCAAGTTGATGTATAAACACTAAAGAAGATTAAATTTTGACTGTAATTCATCCATTATTTATCTTGAATGATGGATTAAGCTGTTGTGTATACGTTCAAGTTTGGAGGTTGAAATGAAACAGATACTCAGTTTAAGTGTCTTGATGTTGATGCTTTCAGTGACTTCAACAATGACATGGGCAGATGCTAAAGATTGGGCGAATTATCGCAGTGTTGAGCGGCCTCAAAAGAAATATCCGACAACGACCTATAAGTATACAGATCAATATGGTCGCCAAATGTCACAGGAGATTCCTGTTCGACCTCAATACCAGCATCCTTATCCGACATACCCAAGCTATCCAAGTCGCCCCTATCCGCATCCAAATGGCCCATACCCAAGTTACCCACCACAAAATGGTGTGACGATTATTTATAATCATCAGTTTCCAACACGGACGGAATATTCAGGTAGCAGTTATGGTTATGTAAATGGTGAGGGTGGTCATATAGAAAGCTCACAATATACCTTAATTAGTGATTGGCGACGTTATGGATTACCTGACCCACAGGTTGGCATGCATTGGATTTTCCAAAATGGTCGTTATTTACAAGTACCCAATGATCGCTGAACGTGATTTAAAAACGTCATCAATAGCAATGCATCAAATTTTCAACACATTTAAAAAAAAGTCCCTTCTCCTCTATGTCTTACGCCTCAATACAGTAATACTTTGATTTTGCTTAGGGAGAGAGGCAAGCGTATGAATCAAGACAAGAGACTAAGCTAGTTCATCATCTTCTGGTCGTGGTGTTTTGCCATGAGGTAATGATTTTTCAGTATGCTTATCGCGAATGACAGAAGGATATGTCCAAGATGCATATCTCACGATCAAAATTGCAATGGCTAAAATTAAAACCGATCCCGTGATAATCACTAAATCCATATCTGCTTTATGGTCATGCTGAATATCTGAAATTAGTAATCGCGTGAGTGCGGTGATTGCGATATAAATTAAGAAACGTACAGGCATGTGGTTGGTCTTAAAATAGATCCCCACCATTGCACCTAATTCCAAATAGATGAATAACAATAAAATATCGTCAATGCTGGCGTATTGTTTCACGGTTAAAATTTCAATAATTGTATGTACCGCTGACCAAGCGATCATACAGCCAATGATAAACAGCGCAATATAATGAAATGCTTCTACTGCAATATTGCCCAATTTATCGAGGAGGTTTTCTATTTTTTCTATACGTGGATCTTTATTCATAACATCCTCCATTTGTGCGTACTATTTATGATTAAACACTATGCAAATTTCATGCACATGAAAAGCGAAGTGAAATGTTTATGGCGAATAAATAACAACTATTTCATTAAGAAATTGATCATTTCATCTGATTAGTCTATAGATAGATTATTTTCAATACAATTAAAGGAATAACAATGTATTTGTACCGACCAATTGGGCTTTTTGAATATCAATTGATTGCAAAGAGTGGCTTTAAAAATTTCCCAGCAAGATTGTATTGGCAACCTATTTTCTATCCTGTTTTAAATCAGAAGTATGCTGAAAAAATTGCTTTAGATTGGAATACCAAAGATCAAGCAAGTGGTTATATTGGCTATGTCACACGGTTTGAACTGAATGATGAGTATCTGGCTCAGTTTGAAATACATACGGTTGGTGATGATTTTTGTCAGGAGTTATGGATTCCAGCTGAGCGACTAGACGAGTTTAATCAGCAAATTATAGGGAAAATTGAAGTGGTTAATATTTTTAAAGGTGAAGCTTTTACTGAAGATGCTGAATTACCTGAAATATTTAAAACTAGTCCAGATGGCTCGAAAGAGTATTAGGAAATAAAGCATGTATCTTCCTACTCATTTTAAACAAGAGAATCTCCCTGAACTTTTCGATTTAATTGAAAAAAATCCATTGGGAAGTTTGATGGTTACTTATGACGGTGAAATTGAAGCGAACCATATTCCTTTTGAACTGGATCGGTCAGCTGGCAAGACTGGATTGTTACGTGGACATATCGCCAAAGCCAACCCTTTATTTACCTTGTTAGAACAGGTTCGATCGGCTTATGTGATTTTCCATGCTGAGCAAAGTTATATTTCACCGAATTGGTATCCAGGGAAATTTGAGCATCATCGGGAAGTACCGACATGGAATTATCGTGTTGTGCATGTGAAGGGAACAATTCGAAAAATAGATGATGAAAAATATTTGCGGGGTATTTTGGCGCGATTGACTTGTCAGCATGAAGCACCACAGGCGGTACCTTGGAAAATGGGGGATGCGCCCAATGATTATATCGCTGCTTTATTACAGGAAATTGTGGCTATCGAAATAGAGATCGAATCAGTGATGGCTAAGTTTAAAGTGAGTCAAAACCGTTCTCAGATCAATGCGGCAAGTGCGGCAAATGCTTTACAAAACCAATCTCCAGAGATGGCTGAATCGATTCGGAAGTTTTATCCAAAGTAAGATTATCTGATGTAACTTGATTTATGTTGCGATCAACTTTTATAGCCACACGATATAATTGCACCATCCTTGATTTTAAGATGCATAGAAAAGCAAACCTAACGGCTTTATGACATTCAAGAGATATAGATCAGTAGATGTTCTAAAAAAAAAGCATCAGTTGTAAATAAAAAAACGCCCGAATCATCGGGCGTTTTAATGTTTTATTTCAGTTGATGATGAAATTAAGCTTGATTAGTAAAATAATCTTCGCTGAAATTCATAATAACTTCTGCACCTGCTTTGATTTTAGCAACACGTGCATTTAAATCAGGCAAGAGGCGTTGGATGAAGTAATGAGTCAATGCAAGTTTGTCTTGATAGAATTGACCTTGCTTATTTTTTGCAGCATTGGCAATAAGAGCAAACATATAAGAGAAGCTTAATAAGCCAACAACATGCAGATACTCTACTGCCGCAGCATTTGCGAAATCAGCATTTTCTTTTGCACGTTCTAAAATATGCTGCGTAATCATATCTACTTCAGTTGCAATATCTAAAGTCGCATCTTTAATGAAGTTTAAGTCGGTATCTAGACCATTGGCAAAATCACGGATCTCTTCAATATATTCAGCAATGAATTCACCATTACATTTAATTGTTTTACGACCAATTAAATCTTGTGACTGAACGCCGTTGGTACCTTCATAGATTTGCGCGATACGTAAGTCACGTACACACTGTTCCATGCCCCATTCACGAATATAGCCATGACCACCAAACACCATTTGCGCATCGATTGCAGCATTAAACGCGGTGTCTGTTAAATAGGCTTTGGCAATTGGCGTCAATAATGCAACACGATTATTTGCCTTCGCTACAGCTTCAGGATCAGTTGAAAATTTAGTAATGTCGAGTTGTTGACCAACATAGACTGCAAATGCACGAGAAGCTTCATTGTTGGCACGTGCATTGAGTAACATACGACGTACATCACCATGTACAAGGATGCTGTCAGCAGGTTTGTTTGGAGATTTAACACCTGTCGCACTACGGCCTTGTACGCGATCAGTCGCATATTGTGCTGCATTTTGGTATGCATATTCAGAAGCGCCTAGGCCTTGAATACCCATTGACAAGCGTTCGTAATTCATCATCACGAACATTGCTGCAAGCCCTTCATTTTCTTTACCAACAAGGAAACCTTTGGCTGCATCAAAGTTCATGACACATGTTGCAGACGCTTTGATCCCCATTTTGTGTTCAATTGAACCAGGACCAGCTGTATTACGTTCGCCCAATGAACCATCAGCATTGACGAGGAATTTAGGCACGATAAAGAGTGAGATACCACGTGAACCCGCAGGTGCATCAGGTGTTTTTGCTAAAACAAGGTGAATGATGTTGTCAGCAAGATCGTGATCACCACCAGTAATAAAGATTTTAGTACCAGTAATGTTATATGTACCATCTTGATTAGGTTCAGCTTTAGTTTTGATAATCCCTAAATCTGTACCTGCATGAGGTTCAGTTAAACACATCGTACCAGACCATTCACCTGAATAGATTTTAGGTAAATAGGTTTCTTTCTGTTCTTGAGATGCATAGCTATTTAAAGCCATACCAGCACCGACAGAGAGAAGCGGGTAGAGCATGAATGATGGGTTAGTTGCAAATAGCATTTCATCTGCAAGTACGGTCAGCATTTTTGGCATTGCCTGACCGCCCCATTCCTCATCAGCACCTAGGCCAATCCAACCGCCTTCAGCGTATTGTTGGAATGCTTCTTTAAAACCAGCAGGTGTCGTGACTTTGCCATTTTCATAATGAGCGCCTTCTTCATCACCTGTACGGTTTAAAGGAAGCGTAACATTTTGTGCAAATTTAGCCATTTCTTCTAAAATTGCTTCAGCCGTTGCCGCATCAACATGTGCAAGCTTTTCGTTGGCTTGCCAGAATTGCTCTGCATTGAAAACGTCATTCAGAATGAATTTCATATCTGCAAGTGGCGCATTATAAATTGGCATGTTCGTTCACCTGTTTATTGTTTGAATCTGTAGACTTAGATCAGTTTAACCAACAAGCATGTATGTTGTTAGATGGTCTAAGTAAATAACGCTCTATTTATAAAGAAAAAGGACTGCCAAAGCTATGACCGTCCTTTCTCTATTTCTGCACTCTTGAGTACAGTTTTCTAAATACCTAGCTCGGCATTCTACTTAGAATGCAAAGTCTTCAGCATCTAATGACATCAATGGATCTAAGCCACCCGCGATCACGTCAACATGTGAACGAACGCGTGGTAAGATTTTCTTGAAGTAGAAACGAGCAGTCTTAATTTTTGCATTATAGAAGCCAGTTTCAGTAGAGCCTTCAGCAAGTTTTTGTTGAGCAACAAGCGCCATACGAGCCCATAAGAATGCAAGCGTTACATAACCAGAGAAGTATAGGTAGTCAACCGCAGCTGCGCCTACTTCATCTGGATTTTGCATAGCTTTCATACCGATTTGCATGGTTAAATCACCCCACTCTTTGTTAAGAGCAGCAAGTGGTTCAACAAATTCTTTCAGGTCAGCATTGTCTTTGTTTGCTTCTGCAAATTTATGGATGATCTTGGTGAAGTCTTTCAACATTGCACCTTGCGTACCCAATACTTTACGACCTAACAAATCGAGTGCTTGGATTTCAGTTGTACCTTCGTATAAGCAAGAGATACGCGTATCACGTACAATTTGCTCCATACCGTGTTCAGAAATAAAGCCGTGACCACCAAATACTTGTACACCATGCTTCGCTGATTCAGAACCTGTCTCAGTTAAGAATGCTTTTGCAATCGGTGTCAATAATGACAAGATATTGTCGGCAAATTTACGATCTTCTTCAGTGACACCTTGCTCTACGATATCTGCATATTGAGATAAGAAGTAAACCAATGCACGACCACCTTCAGCAAAGGCTTTTTGTGTCATCAACATGTTACGTACAGCTGGGTGAACAATGATTGGATCAGCTTCTTTCTCTGGTGCTTTAGGACCAGAAAGTGAACGCATTGCCAAACGATCTTTCGCATATGCAAGTGCACCTTGGAAAGATGATTCAGACGCTGTTAAACCTTGAACAGCAGTACCAATACGTGCAGTGTTCATGAAGGTAAACATTGCATGTAAACCACGGTTTTCAGGTCCAATCAAGAAACCTTTTGCGTTATCAAAATTGATCACACAAGTTGCATTACCGTGGATACCCATTTTGTGTTCAATTGAACCACAACGTACTGCATTACGGTCTGCAATAGAGCCATCTGCATTTACATTGAACTTAGGTACGATGAATAACGAGATACCTTTAGTGCCTTTAGGTGCGCCTGGTAGACGAGCCAAAACGATGTGAACGATGTTGTCCGCCATATCGTGTTCACCAGCAGAGATAAAGATTTTCTCGCCAGAAATTGCATAGCTACCATCTGCTTGTGGCTCAGCTTTAGAACGGATAATCCCTAAGTCAGAACCTGCATGAGATTCTGTTAAACACATGGTACCAGTCCATTCACCTGAAACAAGTTTAGGTAAATATGTTGCTTTTTGCTCAGCAGAACCATGATGCTCAATTGTACGAACCGCACCATGTGAAAGACCTGGGTACATACCCCACGCCCAGTTTGCAGAACCAACCATTTCAGAAATAGCAGTTGCTAAAGAACCTGGTAAACCTTGACCGCCATGTTCTTCTGGAACTGAAAGAGAAGGGAAGCCTAATTCTACATATTTGTCATACGCTGCTTTAAAGCCTGTAGGCGTAGTCACTACACCATCATTCCATTTACAGCCTTCACTGTCACCGATTTGGTTAAGTGGAGATAATTCATTTTCACAGAAATCCGCGCCAGCTTCTAAATATTGATCAATCAATTCACGGCTTACGGTTTCTTGGAATGCAGGGAGTTTCGCGTAATGTTCTTCAGCATTTAATAATTCATGCAAAACGAAGTGCATATCACGTAAGGGTGCTTTGTATTGTGGCATATCGGTTTCCTCAATACTGGTTAAACCAGATTTATAATCTTCATAAATACGATGTGTGTCTTCTATGACACATATTTGTTCCGCTACATCGTGCAACATCTTATAGTGGCGTACAAGTATTTCATGGTTATTTCTCTGTGACTGTAAAGTCAAAGAAAAAAGGCTTGAAAGCTGTAAGTGCATTGAGTGTAAACACTTTTCATTGAAAAATAAGGATACAAATAGTCAAAATCGTAAAAACTTGTGTCCAATAAAATGCCAGTCAAAATATGACGGAAATGCCATTTATATTTTTAAAATGTAGCGAAAAGATTGAAGTGCAGACATGGTCTTGGATGAGGCGTGATTGAATGTGTGGTTAAGACTATAGATATTTAGAACGTTTTTAGTTTTTTTACGCAATATGACTCTGAATGATTTAAACCAATAGACGCATTGCATGTTTTGTTGATGGTGATATTTTTTATAGCAATCATTGGCTCCAAAGCCGATCCACAATGTCTTCTACCGAGTATTCAAAATATCGCCCTGTTTGATCTTTATTGCGTTGAAACAATTGATGCTTAAATGCTTTAAAATTGAGTTTTAAAAAGTTATAGAAATACCCGCCTGAGAAAATGGTGCGGAGGTAAAAAGCATTGATGAATTCATTTGCGTGTTGGGTATTAAAATCTGAGCTTTTAATCCGTTGGACAATTTCAGTAAGCTCTTGTTTTGAAATATTGTGGATGATTTTAGGCTCAGGTAGGCAAATATCAAAGCTTAAATTTTCGATGCCTTCAGCTTCCCACCACTCCCAAAGATCATATTGAGAAATGTCTTTACTGGTAATTTCTGTGAGCTTTTCACTGAGTTTTTGATATTCAAGCGAGTCTTCATCACCAAACTCATCGCAATAGTTTAGGGTCTGTTGCCATTTCATAAATGGCTTGCGTTGTAGGTTAAAATTGAGCAGGCAAGGCATGAAACGAAGAGAATAGCGAGACTATTTTCGAGTTTCATAACGAAGGCTGAGATAATTTTAGCCACAACCCTTCGGGACTAGCGTGTTTTTTGCCGCTACGTCGTTACGAACTACTCATTTAGAATGACTAAATTTCGTATTTCGCGCCTAGTATCGCCTAGAAAACACACGTAGTCGCAAACATAGATGAATTGTCAATAGACCCTAGGTAATTGGCAATCAATTTGAGCACAGTTGGATAAAGTTGTTGTGCTGTTTCAAAATCGGGTTCTATTTCTGTACGAAGTTTATTCATCGTTTGCTATGTTTAAATGATCAAAAAGTTTTAATGGTGCTATCAATAAGCGACAAGAAAAGCATAATTTCTAAAATGAAGTCGAGAAATGAGAAATTAACGTTTTAAGCCTATTTTCACCCATTTACCGCTCTCTTTCACCAATTTATCTCACTCTTTCATCAATTTACCTTACTCGCTAGTATGACCTTTTGAATAAAAACAGTCGTTTATTTTTACTGGGAAGAGGAAGGTAAATTGGATGATTTAAACGGGTAGGCTAATTAAACTCACCCACTGAGCGCTCTTTTGCCCAGTCGCGTAAGATAAATTTTTGCAACTTACCTGTCGATGTTTTTGGAATCTCACAAATCACTACACTTTTAGGGACTTTAAAGCGTGCCAAATGTTGTTTGCAGAATTCAATCACCTCTTCAGGTGTGGTTTCTGCACCTTGTTTAAGTTCAATAAAGGCACAAGGAACTTCTTGCCAACGCGAATCGGGTTGCGCAACCACTGCCGCAGTCATAATTGCGGGGTGAGTATAAAGAACCTCTTCAACTTCTAAAGATGAGATATTTTCACCACCTGAAATAATGATGTCTTTTGAACGATCCATAATTTTTGCATAACCATCGGGCTGGCAAACCGCTAAATCACCCGTATGAAACCAACCACCTTTAAAGGCTTCTTCTGTGGCTTTGGTATTTTTTAAATAGCCTTTCATGACAATGTTGCCACGGAACATAATTTCTCCCATGGTCTTGCCGTCATTAGGCACAGGTTGCATTGTTTCAGCATCCAACACACGCATACCATCTTGTAATGGATAAGGCACACCTTGACGCGAGTGTAATTGTGCTTGCTCTTGAATAGACAGGTCACTCCAACCTGCTTGAGATGCACATAATGCAGAAGGGCCATAAGTTTCAGTGAGACCATAGACATGATTGACTTGAATACCGATATGATGCATTCCTTCAATAATTGCCGCAGGCGGTGCAGCACCAGCCACCATCACTTCTACATGATGTTTAAATTTAATTTGTTGTTCTTTTGGAGTGTTGATCAACATCGACAAGACAATCGGTGCACCACAGAAATAGTCAACTTTGTATTGATCAATAAGTTGATAAACCAACTCAGGATCAATTTTACGTAAGCAGATATTGGTACCACCATTGGCTGCAACAGTCCAAGCAAAACACCAACCATTGCAATGGAATAGCGGAAGTGTCCATAAATATTTACAACGTGGCGTCATGCCACAGGCGATGATATTACTGGCTGCATTGATATAAGCACCACGATGGTGATAAACCACGCCTTTCGGATTGCCTGTAGTGCCAGAGGTATAATTTAGACTAATCGCATCCCATTCATCCTGAGGTAAATGCCATTCAAAATCTGCATCGCCACCTTTTAGCCATTCCTCATATTCAATTTGACCAATACGTGCTGTAGCATCATTGTTTTCGTATTCCTCATCTGCAACATCAATGATATAGATCTCTTGAGCAATAAGCGCTACCGCTTCTTTAGCCAAAGCCGCAAACTCAGGGTCAACCAAAAGTACTTTGGTTTCAGCATGCTCTAACATAAACGCAATGGTTTTGGCATCTAAACGAGTATTCAGCGTATTTAAAACAGCACCAGCCATAGGGACTGCAAAATGCGCTTCGACCATCGCAGGGATATTGGGTAAAAGAGCAGAAACGGTATCGTTTTTTTGAATCCCCAGATTTTGTAATTGATGGGCAAATTGACGACAACGGGTATAGGTGTCACGCCAAGAGATATGACGAGCACCATGTACAATCGCATCTTGATTTGGATAAATGTAGGCTGCACGCTCTAGATAACGTAAAGGTGATAATGCTACAAAGTTTGCAGGGGTTCGTGGTAATTGATCATAGGCACTGACCATGTTTAGCTCCATCTATATTTGTTCTAATTTCCGTGTTTAAAAGATATGCATAAGCCTGTCAGAATTCATTTAGGCTTTAGTCGAGTACTCCAGCTAAATATGCATCGTTATACATCTTTACCCTTATTTAAATATTTTTTGGAATATTTAATTTATTGAATTAAATTAATATTTTGTAAGCTTAATATAAGTATTAACCCTGATTTTATGCAGAATCTTATTTAAAACTACGTCATTCAAATACGAATAACTGAACCCAACAGTTTCGCTTTTTTGTATTCCGTTGGCGAAGATCCAGTCCATTTTTTAAACGCACGACGAAATTCCCTTAACTCACTAAAACCCAGCTTGAAACTGATTTCACTCATCGATTGATTTTCTTCAATCCACTGTTTGGCTTTTTTTTCTAACACCTGTTGCTTTAATAACTGAAAATTTAGCCCTTCATTGAGTAGTAAACGCCGTAAATGGCGTTCGCTAAAATGAAAATATTGCGCTGCTTGTTGCATATCAAAGCGTTCAGGTAGATGGCTTTCAATCAAATGTGCTAACACTTTTGCCAAACTGTGTTGATTCATTTGATCAAATTGTTTTAAAGCTTGATCACAAATCAGAATTGCACTTTGATAATTGACAGGGCTATAGTTTTTAAGGCTTCTCGACAAGAGTGTTTTGTTAAATCGGATGATATTTTTAGCCGTTTTAAAATAAATTGGGCAATTAAAAATTCTTTGATAATCATTGATGTATGCCGAATTATCATAGCTGAGTTCCAGGCTCACCAACTCATAGCTCTCGTCTAGCATCATATTGACACAGGTAATAATACTGGCAAAAACTTCATCACAGAAAAATGCTTTTAGCTCATCACAGTTACTTCGCTCAGAAAGTTCAATTTCACAATAATCATCAACAAGATTGACGGTTAAATCTAAGACACTGCCTGAAATGGGATGATAGTGCAGTGCGGTCTCCAATGCTTCAGCTACTGTTTTACAGGCTTGCATGGCAAAGCCCAAAATACCAATTGAAATCTGACCTTCACTACTGCCCAGCAATAAACCTAAATTTTGTTGCTGGGTATCTTTAACTGCGAGATGAATAACCTCACAGAGTTCTGAAAAACCAACAAAACCATGCCCTTGGCGAATTTGTTCCAAGTCTAAATTTTGTGCTGCGAACCAATTGTCATATTGCCAGTGTTGTTGTTCTGCATAATGAACCAAACTCGTCAGTATCATTGGTGGAATATAAAATTGAGTATTGGCAATTTCCTTTTGCTGCAAGCTCATAAAGTCCGCTTCGCCCCCCATATTATTGTTGCTTTTACCCTAGTTGGTATCGCATATTTTTGATTAAGATTCAATCTACTTCTGGTATTCGCTGATATAAATTCGCTGACATAAAAAAGATAAAGGATGACTGCATATGTTTATGGTGGGTTGGGATAAGCAAGAAATAAACATTCAGCCACAAGGTTATGCCATGTTTGGTTATGGTATGTGGTCGCATCGTGCTTATCAAAAACGTACAGCATTGTTTGCTCGTACATTCACTATCCGTCGTTTAGCTTTAGAACAACCCATTATTTTTTGTTGTCTGGATTTTGGTTGTATTACTTATGCGATCCGCAGTGGTGTTGTTGAGCGCTTAAAACAACAATTAGCTGAGCAATTTAATGAACAGTATTTGGTCTTGATGGCAACTCATACTCATTCTGGCCCTGGCGGTTGTGCTTATGAAGCTCTATACAATATGCCGACCCCAGGTTTTGTTCCAGAGCATGTCGAAGCTGTAATAAATGCGGTCATGCTCAGTATTTCCAATGCCTTAGACACTGAAAAAGAAACTGAACTTTGTTATCAAAGTTGCCAATTCCCTGATGATATTCCAGTGGCATGGAATCGATCATTACAGGCATATAATCGTAACCCCGATGTGATTCAAAGAACCGAAGCAGAAACCCATCTCGCCTTAAACCGTGAAATGCAATTAATCGGTTTTTATCGTGATGATCAATTATGTTCCTTTATTTCATTATTTGGAGTGCATGCAACCTGTTTGAGTAGTCAACTCAAAGCACATGATGGTGACAATAAAGGCTATGCTGCTGCGTTAAGTGAACATTATCTATTAACACAAGGTATTCCAAACCCTGTTGCCATTTTCGCACAAGCAACAGCAGGAGATGTCTCTCCACATTTTCATGGCCCCAAACAAGATGCGATTCGCAATAAAATTAAGGGCGAAAAAGAATATCAATATGCTGAGCAAAATGGGCGTTATCAAAGTGAAATTGCGATTAAAGCACTGACTACACCGCTTGAAAAAACCACTAACAATGCGATGGAAGCATGTTTACTCCAAGGCAGTATCGATGCTGTTTTATCTTATGTATATCTGAGTCAAGTCGATGTGCCGAGTGAATTTAGTCAGGGGATCCAAGGCGCTAAAACCAGTGCAGCTTGCCATGGCGTCGGCTTCTTCGGGGGAACGCCTATAGATGGTAAGGGGACACCTACAGCGATTCTTAAAGTAATGTCTTTACTTGCTAAGCGAGTACGTAAGCAACGTTTAGCAAACTCGAATTCTCTGCAGTACAGCAAATATAAAGCACTCTATGACTCACAATTCCCGAAAGAGATTGTTTTAGAAAGTCCGGATAATCAGTTGCTGGGTAAAGATTTAGATTTTTCACCAAGCATTTTTGATCCTTTAATTGCAGAAATGAATCGCCAAGTTAAAGCAGGTGCCATTCAAGACAGCCCACTGGTTCCAAGTGTTATTCCGCTACAGATTATCCAAATTGGTCAATTGGCTTTGATTTGTTGCCCCGGAGAAATTACCACAACAGCAGGGCAACGTGTAATTCAGACTGTGGCAAAACAGTTCTCAAAGCATCATGGTATTTCAAAGGTTGGTTTAGTGTCTTATTGCAATGATTATATGGGCTATATCACCACCAATGAAGAATATCAGCAACAAGCTTATGAAGGTGCACATACCTTATATGGTCAATGGACACATGCGGCAATTCAGTACAAATTTCAGCAATTGGCAACGCAACTGAATCTAGATAAATCTCAACGCGAATATGACCAAATCACACGCCCCGTAGCGATTCCACCACACGAAATAGAAAAAAGAACAAATCATGGCAATTTAAAAACTGCTGTACGCTAAAGGATGAGCATCATGAATCAATTGATTAATCAAGCACCGAGCAAGCACAAATCAAATCAGCAAAAATGGAACAATTGGTCGGGCTATCAACAGTCTCAACCCGAGCAGATTTTAAAGCCTGACAGTCTTGATGAGTTAAAACATATTGTCCAAACCCAAGCAAAGATTCGGGTGGTGGGAGCAGGGCATTCATTCACACCTTTGGTGAGTACCGATGCAACATTGCTGTCTTTGGATGGTCTTTCTGGTGTGGATCAAGTCAATACTGAATTTGCCCAAGCCAGTATTTGGGCAGGAACACGATTATTTAATTTAGGGCAATATTTAGACCCGATGCAGCAGTCTTTAATGCAACAGGGTGATATTGACCAGCAAAGTTTAGCTGGTGCTGTTTCAACAGGAACACACGGTACAGGTGTAGGCCTACATTGTATTTCAGGTTATGTACAAGCATTTGAATTACTCACAGCATCAGGAGAAATTATTCATTGTAATCGCCATGAAAATCCAGATATTTTTGCAGCAGGACGAGTGTCTTTAGGAAGTTTAGGGATTTTGACTAAAATCACCATGCAGAATAAACCACGCTATAAACTCAAAGAGCAGGTTAGACTGTGTGCGGTCAAAGACTTTATTCAAAATATTGACCAATGGAAAGCACAACATCGGCATATCGAGTGTTTTGCATTTTCTCATGCAGATAAATTGATTTTAAAAACTTTAGATATTACTGAAGATGAGGTTCAACCACGCACTGAATCATGGCCATCTGAAGATACGTTATTAACCTTATGTTGCGAGTTAACCAAATCTTTTCCTGCATTGAATCCAAAACTACAAAAGCTCTTAAGCGTTTTTATTAAACCAAGTACATTTGTTGATTGGTCAGGCAATATTTTTCCGACACCGCGTGAAACGAAATTTAATGAAATGGAATATCAGATTCCAGTTGAATTGGGTGTGGAATGTTTGCAAGCTGTTCTAGCTGCGCTAAAAAACTCAAAAGCACAAACCTTTTTCCCTGTGGAGTTTCGATTTGTCAAAGGTGATGATATTTGGTTAAGTCCGTTTTATCAGCGAGACTCTATTTCCATCTCAGTACACCAATATTATAAGCAAGCACCTAGACAATTATTTGATGAAGTTGAGTCGATTTTGCAACATTATCAGGGGCGACCACATTGGGGGAAAATGCATAGTATGGCAGCAACACAACTTAAAACCTTATACCCTAAGTGGGATGCGTTTATGCAATTGAGAGAGCGACTTGATCCAAGCAGAAAGTTTTTAAACCCTTATTTAGAAAAGCTATTCTTATCTGAATAATGGATAAAGTTGAGTGAATGGGTAAAATTAAAATAGAGCATAAAGGTAGACTATGAACAACTTTTTTGAGCAATTAAATCGTGATTTAAAACAGTCAAATGGTGCATTACCTCGATTAATTGTTGATGATCAGGCGCTTGAACAAAATCTACAGTACGTTGCCAAAAAGCTTAAATATGGAAGCCATTTGCAACCACGTATCGTGGTAAAGTCTTTGGCATGCTTAGCATTATTAAAAACCATTAGTCTAAAGCTTTCAACTCAACGGTTTATGGTATTTCATATGCCACAGCTTTTACCAATCCTTGAGAACTTTTCGGATGTAGATGTGTTGTTTGGGAAACCGATGCCTGTGAGTATAGTTCAGCATTTTTATGCGATGAATCAAAATTGCAGACAAGTCGATATACAATGGTTAATTGATTCTAAAGCACGTTTATTACAGTACCTTGAGGTCGCAAAACAGTTTAGTTTAAAGCTTAAAATCAATATTGAAATTGATGTGGGTTTGCATCGCGGTGGTGTTCGTTCCGATTTTGCACTCATCGAAATATTAAGATTGATTGAACAAAATCCTGAGCATTTAGTACTTGCTGGCTTGATGGGCTATGATGCCCATGTGACGAAGCTACCTTCGGTGATTAAAAAGATTGATGTCGCGTATCGAGAGTCACAAGACATTTATCAAAATTATAAAAATATTATTCAACAGCAATTTCCACATTTATGGCGAGCTGATCTTTGTTTTAATGGTGGTGGTAGCCCTACATTTTATCTCCACGTGGAGCAAAGTGTGTGTAATGATCTTTCTTTTGGTTCGATGTTGCTTAAACCAAGTGACTTTGACAGTGATGGATTAAGTGTTTTACAAGCTGCATTATGGATTTCAACACCTGTGTTAAAAGTACTGCCATTTACCCAGTTACCTGGATTAGCCGTTTTAGATAAATTACCCCATAGCTCTAAAGCCTTATTTGTTTATGGTGGATATTGGATGGCGCATTATGTTTATCCGCGAGGGATTCATCCGCATGCACTTTATGGGCGGAGTACCAATCAGGAAATGGTTAATGTGCCTAAAAACACTGAAATAGCTGTTGATGATTTTGTATTTTTAAGACCCACACAAAGCGAAGCGATTATTCCTCAATTTCATAAATTATATTGTTATAAAAATCGAGATTTTGAAGCATGGGAAACCTTTAGAGAGTAATGCGCCCAAAAGAGGAAGTTGATGGATAATCAAAAGTACAATTTAAATCAGAATAAAGAATAATTTTAAGACAAAGGTTTATAAATATGCTGTAAAGGTGTAAAATTCGACACACTTTTATTTTGTTCCACCGATTTTATCTTGAGGATCTTCCTCGATCATAATCTCGCGGTGACATGCTCCATTGTACGGGGCATCACTCCTTAAGGATTTTTAAATATGCCTATTATCACATTGCCAAATGGCGATCAAAAAAGTTTTGATCAAGCTGTTTCCGTTATGGAAGTTGCTCAAAGTATTGGACCTGGACTGGCTAAAAATACAGTTGCTGGGAAAGTAAATGGTCGCTTAGTCGATGCAAGTGATTTAATTACCGAAGACTCAACCTTACAAATCATCACTCCAAAAGATCAAGACGGTGTAGAAATTATTCGTCACTCTTGTGCACACTTGGTGGGTCATGCGGTAAAACAACTCTTCCCTGAAGCAAAAATGGTGATTGGCCCTGTCATTGAAGAAGGTTTCTACTATGACATCTGGATGCCGCGTCCATTTACTTTAGATGATATGGCTGCAATCGAAGCGCGCATGAAAAAGCTTATCGATCAAGATTATGATGTCATTAAAAAAATGACACCTCGTGATGATGTGATTGCTGAGTTCACTGCACGTGGCGAAGACTATAAGTTACGTTTGATTGCTGACATGCCTGAAGAAACTCAAATGGGCTTGTACTATCATCAAGATTATTTAGATATGTGTCGTGGTCCACACGTACCAAATACTAAATTTTTAAAGTCATTCAAATTGACTAAAATCTCTGGCGCTTACTGGCGCGGTGATGCTAAGAATGAACAATTACAGCGTATTTATGGTACTGCTTGGGCAGACAAAAAAGAATTAGCAGCATATATCAAGCGTATTGAAGAAGCTGAAAAGCGTGACCATCGTAAAATTGGTAAAGCTTTAGATTTGTTCCATATGCAAGAAGAAGCACCAGGTATGGTGTTTTGGCATGCCAATGGTTGGACGATCTACCAAGTGCTTGAACAATACATGCGTAAAGTTCAACAGGACAATGGCTACCAAGAGATTAAAACACCACAAATTGTAGACTTCACTTTGTGGGAAAAATCGGGTCATGCTGCCAACTATGCAGAAAATATGTTTACGACACATTCAGAAAGTCGTAACTATGCAGTAAAACCAATGAACTGCCCATGTCACGTTCAAGTGTTTAACCAAGGTTTAAAATCTTACCGTGATCTTCCAATTCGTTTGGCAGAGTTTGGTTCATGCCATCGTAATGAGCCATCAGGTTCGTTACACGGGATTATGCGTGTACGTGGCTTTACTCAAGATGATGCACATATTTTCTGTACAACTGAACAAATTGGTAAAGAAGTTGCAGACTTTATTAAACTGACTTTAGATGTTTATAAAGATTTTGGCTTTGAAGAAGTTCAAATGAAATTGTCTACACGTCCTGAAAAGCGTGTGGGTGCTGATGAGCTTTGGGATGTTGCAGAAAAATCTTTAGCCGATGCTTTAGATGCTGCAAATCTTAAATGGGAAGAACAACCAGGTGAAGGTGCTTTCTACGGTCCGAAGATTGAATTTTCATTAAAAGACTGTTTAGGACGTATCTGGCAGTGCGGTACAATCCAGTGTGATTTTAACTTACCGTTACGTTTAGACGCTTCATATGTAACAGAAGATAACGATCGTGACCATCCTGTGATGTTACATCGTGCAATTCTTGGCAGTTTTGAACGTTTTATTGGTATACTAATTGAACACTACGCAGGCTTTATGCCACCATGGTTGGCTCCAATCCAAACATGTGTCATGAATATTACGGATTCTCAAGCGGAAGCTTGTGAGCAAGTCGTCGCAAAACTCAAAGAAAATGGAATTCGAGCAATTTCAGACTTGAGAAATGAGAAAATCGGCTTTAAGATTCGTGAGCGTACACTAGAGCGTATTCCATACCTATTGGTACTTGGAGATCGAGAAGTAGAGGAAGGGACTGTGAATGTTCGTACTCGCTCTGGAAAAAATTTAGGTACTATGTCAATAGACGCATTTATTGACCTAGTGAAAGCAGCCGTAGCCGAACGCGGCCGGTATATTGTGGAGTAAGAAAGATTAAACAGCCTGACCGTAACCAACAACAAGGTGCTAAAAGTAATCGTCCTGCATTAAATGATGAGATCAAAGCGAAAGATGTGCGTCTCGTTGCTGCAGATGGAGAGCAAAAAGGCATCGTTTCACTTGCTGAAGCTTTGCGTGCTGCTGAAGAAGTTGATCTTGATCTTGTTGAGATCGTGGCGAATGCAGAGCCACCTGTTTGTAAAATCATGGATTTCAACAAACATTTATTTGACTTGAAGCAAAAGCAAAAAGATGCGAAAAAGAAACAGCATCAAGTTCAAGTGAAAGAAATTAAGTTGCGCCCTGGTACAGACGTTGGTGATTACAATGTTAAGTTGCGTGCTATTCTGAAGTTTCTTGAAGAAGGCAACAAAGTCAAAATTACTCTACGTTTCCGTGGTCGTGAAATGGCTCACCAACAGTTGGGTCTTGCACAATTGCAAAAAATTGAAGCAGACGTAGCAGAGTTTGGTATTGTTGAACAAGCACCAAAAATGGAAGGCCGTCAAATGGGTATGTTACTTGGACCTAAAAAGAAAAAGTAATTATTCATCTGTTAAAAAAGCACTGCATTAAGCAGTGCTTTTTTACGTTAAAATGCGGGTAAATTGATCTGAATCGAGTGGAGTTGATATGTCATCTATTCAAAATTCAAATGCGCTATCGAGTATTAACCAAAAAATTATTCAAGCAGGTGAGGTGTTGCCTATGGTTAAGTTAAAGGATGGTAGCGCTGTACAAACGGGCACAGTGGCAACCATGTTGCATAATATCAATCTGTATAACTCAGGTTTAAGAGGAGAGATTGAGCAAGAACTGATCCTCGCGATCCCCACCTTAGTGAAAGTTGGTTTATTTGACTTATTTAATCCAGATGAATGGATATTGGGAAACAATGCTGGTCGTAAATTTGTGGGGGAGAAGGCTAAAGCATATATAGATGCAATTGCTGAAGTAGATATTTGAAATTAATATCATAATATGAGAACGTGCTGTATTTAATAAAATGCAATAACATAATTTTAGAATAGATTATTAGAATAATCTCTTTTTATAGCATACTGAATCAAGCCAATTCATGTTATAAAAGTAAACGATTAACGCAATAAAATTCAGAAAATACGTGAAAACGAAGAAGGATGAAATATGATTGATCTCTATTATTGGGGTACTCCCAATGGTCATAAAATTACCATTGCACTTGAAGAAATGGGTTTGGATTATCAGATTTTTCCCATCAACATCTTAGAGAATGACCAGTTCCAGCCCGATTTTCTTCGTATCTCACCGAACAATAAAATCCCCGCGATTGTGGATCAAGATGGCCCAAATGGTGAGCCGATTTCAGTGTTTGAATCAGGCGCAATCTTGCAATATCTTGGCCGTAAAACAGGACTGTATTATCCAAGCGATGAGCAAGATCGTGTTGAAGTCGAACAATGGTTAATGTGGCAAATGGGTGGGCTAGGGCCGATGTTAGGGCAAAACCATCATTTTGGTAAATTTGCTAAAGAAAAAATTCCTTATGCAATTGATCGTTATGTTACTGAAACTCAACGTTTGTATGGTGTTTTAAATAAGCAGCTCATTGGACAAAAATATGTGGCTGGTGAGTATTCTATTGCAGATATGGCCATTTTACCGTGGGTATTACGCTATGAGTGGCAGCAAATAGAGCTAGATGATTATCCTTATGTTAAAGAATATATTGAGCGTTTAACTGCGCGCCCAGCGATACAAAGAGCGCTATCAATCAAAGTGTAAAATGTATTTTATGTTAAGATGAGAAACCACGTTATGTGGTTTTTTATTTTTTAAATGATCAATTTTTGGATGGTTGGCAGGCTTTAGTCATGAAAGATTTCTTTTTGAACTTTACGAAAATATTAGAAATGAATCCAAAAATCTACTGGAGTATTATTGTTGGTATTGCCGGTTGTTTAATACTCTATATTGCGGAAATTGTGCATATCCAAAATATTTTAGAGCAATTGAATGGTCAAGCATCAGCCCTGATTAGAAGTGTGATTGACCCGATTGCGCAACGTTATCAATGGTCTCGGATTATCTTTATATTATTGGCAATTATTTGGGCGCATTTTCAGTATCGTAAAACCAAAAAAATGCTAAATTTAGGGTGATTGAACTGTTAGTAGTACATTCAACAGGGGGGAGTATGAAGCAAAACTTTGTTTGGCACTTCCTTATCTCTTTTGCCGTGATGCTAATCACAGCAATGCTTTGTAGCATCTTGCAGTATCACTCCGCATATGATTACTTCTGGTTTATTATTTTTAGCATCGTGAGTGTTTCAGGCTTGGTTTTTGCTATGGTCTTTGGCATTTTTCAAAGTAAATTACAGCAAAGTCTTTTGAATACCACGATCTTACTCGTTTTGCTTTCGCTTTATTTTATTGTTTTATTCTACGGCTTTATTCATATCAAAATTGATTGGCAAGCGATTTCAGAGGGTAAAGCTCAACTCACATTGTTGCAGAAATTTTTTAAATCAGATCTTTCATTTTGGTTGGCTTTTCTTGCTCCCTTTATATTGTCATTCTTGACTTATACCTTAAAACCTAAATCCAACTTTAGCTAATTTTATGGCTTATCTTCTCTTATTTCTTTCCGCATTTGGTGCAGCGACGCTATTACCTTTACAGTCAGAAGCTGTATTGGTTGGGCTACTGGTACAAACACAACATTCTGCGTATTTACTGCTTGCTGTTGCAACGATTGGTAATGTTTTAGGTTCATGCGTGAATTGGTATTTGGGACTCAAAATCGAGCAGTTTAAAGATAAGAAATGGTTTCCTGTCTCTGAAAAGAATATGCTCAAAGCAGAAAAAATATATCAAAAGTATGGCTTTTGGTCTTTGTTATTAAGCTGGACTCCAATTATTGGAGATCCAATCACACTTATTGCAGGGCTAATGAAAGAGAACTTTTGGCGTTTTCTATTGATCGTGACCATTGCAAAAGGTGGTCGGTATGCTTTTATCTATTTGGTGTATATCGGATTATTTTAATAAAAAGGTTAAAGACACTAAACTATCTTTAACCTTAAGAATCTCATATATTTTTATTTACATTCATTGATTTTAAATTGAATCTCATCATTGAAGCTGGATTGTTTATAGATCCATAAAGTACGATAAGAACGTTTTACATTGATTGATGCATGCTCAACGGCTGCAAGTACTTGTTGATCAAGTGCATTAATACCAGAACGTTGAGTTAGCTTAACTTGGGTAATTTCGCCTTGTTTATTGGCTTTAAATTTAAACTTTACTGTACGATCTTTATTCTTTAATAGTGATTGATCCAGTGCGAGTTGTGGTTGTTTTAAATAAACAAAGGCAACCGACTTATCGAGTTGTTGTTTGTTCCAATTCTTTGAATTAAAGCTATATGTACATTGCTTAGCGCGCTGAACATGATCCGTTGCATTCTCTAGCGTTAAGGTAAATGTTTGATAACCGACTAAAGCAATGGCTTTTCCATTTTTTGAATAGGGTTTTACTTTTGCATTTTCCACAGCATCTACAAGTTTCTGATCCAATGCACGGATGCCTGTACTTTCTTGGATATCGGCCTCTGTGACTTCACCAGCGTTATTGGCTTTTACTCGAATGATTGCTGAACGATCTTGATCTTTTAATTCAGTGATTTGATAGTGAATTTGAGGAAATTTGACCCATTGTATACGTGTAGTCAAATGTTGAGGATCATTTTGTTCAGATTGCTCCCCTTTGACCTTTATTGTTGGAAGTTTATCCGCACTATAGCTATAGGTTGAAAGGCACAATAAACAAGTGGTAAAAAGAGCTTTATTCATAGGTTTGGCAATCCATGCAGTTTAATACGCATGAGAGTAGTTTAATTGCGCAAAGTATTTATCGAATTTTGTATTCTCGCAATAGAAAATGCACCCGAAGGTGCATTTTTTTACTGTTTTTTATTCTGTAAAAGGCATTATTCTTGACCTTTGGTAATGTCTACTTTGAATAAATCAGAGGTTTTTACCCAACTTATTGCGACAACTGCCAAGGTCATACATCCACCAAATACGGTGGCAGTGATCGTTCCTAAATATTTTGCAGCCAGCCCAGATTCAAATGCGCCCAATTCATTACTCGATGAAACAAACATCCCATTCACCGCAGCGACACGGCCACGCATATTTTCAGGTGGGTAAACTTGCAAAATGGTTTGGCGTACAACCACTGAGATACTGTCACAAGCACCAGTCATAGCCAAAGCAAATAAAGAGAGCCAGACGTTGTTTGAGAATGCAAAAATAATGGTAAATACCCCAAAACCAGCAACAGCAATCAGCATATTTCGCCAAGCATGATGTGTAGGTGGAAATTTGGTTAAAGCGATCATGGTGAGTAATGCGCCAATAGAGGGGGCCGCACGTAAATAACCTAAACCTTCAGGTCCAACTTTTAGAATATCTTCTGCAAAAATTGGCAGTAGGGCAATTACACCACCAAACAGCACTGAAACCAAATCTAAAGATATGGCCCACAGTACAATTTTAGTTTTCCAGATAAAGCGAAAACCTTCACTTAAACTGTCCCAAAGATTGTCTTGTTCCATAGTTGGAAAAGTACGCTTCTTTAATAAGTTAATCAGACAGAAGCAAATAAATAAAAGTACTGCTACCGAGAGTAAGCTGTTTTCACGACCGATTCCTGCCAGCATAAAACCACCCAGCATCGGGCCAATAATGACACCACTTTGCCATCCAATCGTGGTCCATGTTGCACCATTGGCATACAGTTCACGAGGAATTAAAAATGGTTTTAATGAGGTTGCTGATGGATTGTAGAAACCTCGGATGGTACCCAAACCAAAAATAACCGCATAAATCCCCCAAGACAGTGTAGTAACACCAATTTGGCCATGATCATAACTGTGAAATAACCACCAAAGCACCAATGGCAAAGGGAAGGAGAAGAATAAGCAAACTTTCATTATGGTTTGTTTATTCAGCTTATCTGCAAAATAACCGCCCCAAAGCGACAGCGCAATAAAGGGGATTGCTTCTGCTAGTCCAATCAGACCCAAGGTAAGTGGATCTTTGGTAATTTGATAGAGTGAATAGGCAACAATAATTTCTTGAATTAAAATTGCGAGTGTTAAACAAAATTGATTGATGGTAACAATTGAGAAATCTCGATAGCGAAGCGCAGCAAAAGCATCCTGTGCAGGGGTCATAACTGTCCAGTTTTATCATGATGTGATGATTATAAAGATTTAATCCTGATTTTTCTTATAAAACTAGGTGAAATTTACATCGAAAATTACATTGGAGAATTGTGAAATTGTTGGATGTTTTGCTTTTGTTTTGTACAGAGATGATTTAGAATATTGCCTCCCTTACCTGCAGGTCGTTGTCGCAATGGTGCGAACGTACCGAACAGGTGTTTAAAGAGGTTGTTATGGCTAAGTTAAAAACTCGCCGTGGTGCAGCTAAGCGTTTCAAAGCGACTGCTAACGGTTTCAAGCGTAAACAAGCGTTCAAACGCCACATTTTGACCAAAAAATCTGCTAAACGTATTCGTCAATTGCGCGGTTGTGTCATGGTTCACGTAAGTGACATGAATTCAGTTCGTCGTATGTGCCCATACATCTAAGGAGATTATAAATGGCTCGTGTAAAACGTGGTGTACAGGCTCATCGCCGTCATAAAAAAATTCTTGCTCGTGCTAAAGGTTACTATGGCGCGCGTTCACGTGTTTATCGTGTAGCGTTCCAAGCAGTAATTAAAGCAGGTCAATACGCTTACCGTGACCGTCGTCAAAAGAAACGTCAATTCCGTGCTTTATGGATTGCGCGTATCAATGCTGGTGCTCGTCAAAATGGTTTGTCGTACAGCCGTATGATCGATGGCTTGAAAAAAGCTCAAGTGATCATCGACCGTCGCGTACTTGCTGACATCGCTATGCATGACTCAGTTGCATTTGCTGCTTTAGCTGAAAAAGCTAAAGGCGCATTAGCTGCTTAATCATCTTCGATGATTAAAAAAGACCGCTTTTATAGCGGTCTTTTTTATGCCTAAAAATTTATTTTCAAACTCTTGCGGGAAATTTTCGAGATGAGTTTTCATTGAGTTTGATTGTTCGAATACAGCGCTAATCAGTAAAATTTGTGTTGATGTAAAATCTGTCATTATGGATGCTCTAACTATTTTGTTATGGCATTGAATTGACCAAATTATAGAATCTAGTCTTATGCGTAAACAATATCACTTTCGTCAAGTTGGTGAAGACACTTATATTTGGGATGTGCATCATCTGGTTGAACTGAGCCGAGACTTCCCAATCCATGAAGTTCCATTATCTGATATACAAGAACTCAATGAAGCGTATTGGTTTCCAGATACACATCCAACAACACAGCAAATGATTGAACATTTTCAACTGATACAACAGGCAGATCTAAGTTATCCAATTATTTTATCTGCTGACGGTAAAGTGATGGATGGTATGCATCGTGTGGCAAAAGCAAAATTACTCGATCATCTCACGATTAAAGCCGTTAGGTTTGAAATTACACCACCAGCAAATTTTATCAATATTGACGAGGATGATTTGGATTATGATGATTGAGCGGGCCATCCGAAGGATTTAAACATTCAAATAACTTTGCACACACATTACACAATATCAACGTGAAAACATTATTGTTTTAGAAATAGCTCGCATAGAGTAGAACAATGAATAATAGAAAATGATGGAGTGGGTATGCGTGTTGAGATTGAAGGTTTACAACAAGGTGCAATTGAAGTTGAGTTGCAACTACTACCCAGAGTTGGGGAAGTTTTAAAAGTGATGTATGGTGCAGATGCAGAAGTTAAAGGTGAAGTAACAGCAGTTGAGCACTATATCAATCAACATGCAAATGAACATAAAGTGATACTCAGTATACGGCCCGTATTTTGATATAGATCAGTTAAAATGATTGAATCATGATTGGGTTGTTACGTGATCTAAAGTAGCTTATTTGGCTACTTTTTTATTTTTAGAGGGTTCTAAATTTATGAAACGCATCAATGTTGTGGGGACTTCTGCGTCAGGAAAAACAACATTTTCAATAAGATTAGCTCAAAAATTAAAACTCACCTACATTGAATTGGATGATTTATTTTGGCTAGATGATTGGCAAGAGTCTACCGATACTGCATTTTTTCAGAAAATTCAGGCGAAACTAGATCAAGCTAAATCTGGTTTCGTCATAGATGGTAATTATACGCGAACCACGCAGATCAAATGGCGAGATATCGATACCGTTATTTGCTTAGAGATCCCTTTTTATATCAATCTTTACCAATCCATACAACGGGCTGTTCGCCGTGCTATTTTTAGAAACAGACTTTGGGAAAGTTCAAATAATCGTGAAAGTTTTAGTAAAATGTTTAGTCGTGATTCGATTATTTGGTGGATGATTAAAACGCATCAAAACAATCGTCAGCAATATATAACAATGATAAATGATCCTCAATATTCACATATTCGATTTATCCATTTAAAATCGCGAAAAGCTGCTGATCAATTTTTGAGTTTAATTTAAGTCCTTTATAAGTTAGGATAAATTTTGAAAAAATATAACAATACGTGTCGAATATTTTTATGAAAAATTAAGTAGAATCGTGATTGAATAAGAGGTTCATGCTAATGATGGTGATGGCATAACAGAAGTATTGTATCAGTGGGATATTAATCATAGGACAATAAAATGAGTGATTCTCAATTTTTAACAACTTTACAAGAACAGGTAAAGAACGGGCAAAAGTATAGTTATTTGTGTTTTTGGGGCATAGTCAAAAGACTTCTGGAAAAATAGACAAGAGCTGTTTAAGTCAATGGTTTCCTGCAAAATTTGAAATTGATGGTGTCAATTATCAAAGTACAGAACAGTATATGATGGCGCAGAAAGCCAAACTATTTAATGACGAGGATATTTTTCAGAAAATTTTACAAACAGACGATCCTAAGAAAATAAAAGCATTAGGTCGTTTGGTCAAAAATTATCAAGATGAGATTTGGATTGCTCATCGTTATGAAATTGTGGTTCAAGGTAATTTGGCTAAGTTTTCTCAAGACAATGATCTTAAAGCGTTTCTACTGAGTACCTCAGATCAGATCATCGTTGAAGCCTCGCCTGTAGATCAAATTTGGGGGATTGGACTTGCAGCAGATCATGTTAATGCGACAAATCCAAACGCATGGCAAGGTTTAAATCTTTTGGGTTTTGCCTTAATGGAAGTGAGAAAGCAACTTTAAAGTTGCTTTCTTTTTAATATTCATTTTATCAAATAGATAAGACATTATAGTCCAAAATAATAAGCCGCAAGGCAGATTAAAATGGTCACAATAATTAATGCAAAAACACCTGTTTTACCTGGCTTATGCTCAGGATTTACTTTGCTGTTGAAAGCTTGACGCTGCTCGGTTTTGATATTGTCATGCGTGTCAAAGGGCGAGGCAATTTGTTTTGGCGTTAAGCGTGCAGATTTATAATGATTTGCAACTTTAACGATAAATTTTGATTTTAAATCTTCAACTTTTTGGAGGAAATGGCGCAAATTCATTTGTTCTTCAGGGCTCATGATTTGCTCATTTTCATCATAGGGATGCTTTAATTTTGCAGAAATAAAACCCTCTAATGCATCGATACGACAGAAGGTTTCGTGTGCGTAATCAGCTTGATAATCAGTGGGTAACAGTGCAAGTTTAAGAATTGAATCCTCAGTAGTGTATAGCGTTTCATCTAATCCATAATACGGTAAATCTTTATTTACAGGTTCTGGAAAACCTTTGGCATATTGAGTATCGAACAATTCATTGTCTGTATAAACTTGAATATCATCCCAATTCGGTTGGACTAAATCTTGTTCAATCCGTTTAATCAATTTTGCATTGAGATCATAGCGCCAAAAAATCTCGGTACGTAAATTGGGGCGTTGTTGTTCAGGCGCTTCATAATCATTGTCTGCGCTATACCATTCTGCCAATTCTTTACCAAAAATCCATGCAGTTTTCTTTTGTTGATCATGGCTAACAATAAAGTGTGGGATGGCTAACAGTTCAACATTGGCATTTGGATTTTGTTCATCATTTAAAATGCTCGCGCTATGTAAGCTGAGTCGATACACCCCTTGTTTTTTTAGCCCTTCAAGCCAAATCTGAAAATGCTGTGCCAATAGGTGCTGGTTGGTTAAATCACGGAAGCCAAAAGCATGCTGATTAAAAATGGCATGATTGACCCAACGAGAAAAACTGATCCCTTGAGTGAGATACTCATTGCCATAAGTGACGAGTGTAAGTTGACGTTTCCAGATTTGATCGAGTGCCATTTTTTATAGATCTCAGCGACATTAAATCCATTTTATACTTTTTATAAATCAAAGTTCTAGCATTTCAACAGGAATCAAACAGGGAAATATACAAATTATTTAGAATAAGTTGTGACTAATCGTATTTTTTGTAAAGCGGAAACTTCATTCAACTGCATAAAAACTGTTAGAATATAGAGTTATATTATTTTTCTAAAATATTGCTTTGAGAGTTACTATGTCACTGGAAGCCCTGACCACTGAAGCGCTCGCTGCGATTGCAGCAGCTCAAGACCTGACTACACTCGACCAAGTACGAGTGCAATTTACAGGGAAAAAAAGCCAGCTTGCGGAACAATCTAAGGCACTTGGCAAAATGGACCCTGAAGAGCGTAAAGTTCAGGGTGCTGCAATTCATGCAGTACGTGAAGCGATCAGTGCAGCGTTGACTGAACGCCAAACTGAATTACAGAAAGCTGAATTAGAATTAAAGCTAGCAAGTGAAACAATCGATATTACTTTGCCTGGACGTGGGCAAGCTGTAGGAAGTATTCATCCTGTTACTCAGGTTCAAGAACGTATTTGTCAATTCTTTACCAAAGCGGGTTTTACTGTTGCGACAGGGCCAGAAGTTGAAGATGATTATCACAACTTTGAAGCATTGAATATTCCAGGACATCATCCTGCACGTGCGATGCATGATACTTTTTACTTTGATGCAAACCATTTGCTACGCACCCATACCTCAGGTGTACAAGTACGCACAATGGAAAACTCGCAACCACCGATTCGTATCGTTTGTCCGGGGCGTGTTTATCGCTGTGACTCAGATCAAACCCATTCTCCAATGTTCCATCAAATCGAAGGTTTATACGTTGCTGAAAATACCAGCTTTGCAGAATTAAAAGGTTTGTTGATTAATTTGCTAAATGAATTTTTTGAGAAAGATTTGAAAGTACGCTTCCGTCCATCTTATTTCCCATTCACTGAGCCAAGTGCTGAGGTGGATATTATGGATGAGCGTGGTCGTTGGTTAGAAGTTTTGGGTTGCGGTATGGTGCATCCAAATGTTCTACAAGCTGCGGGTATTGATCCTGAAAAATATAAAGGCTTTGCATTTGGTCTTGGTGTAGAGCGTTTCGCAATGTTGCGTTATGGCATCAATGATTTGCGTATGTTCTACCAAAACGATGTGCGTTTTTTACGCCAATTTGCTTAACAAATTTATACCTCTCCCTGACCTCTCCTAAAAGGAGAGGGGATGTCCAAGATAATGAGACGAAGGGTTCTGCCTCCTTTTTAAAGGGAGTCAGAGAGGAATTCATTGATATTGAATATAGGTTTTAGAAATGAAAATTAGCGAAAATTGGCTTCGCACATGGGTCAACCCTGCAATTGATAGCGATACCTTGTCTGATCAACTGACCATGTTGGGACTTGAGGTTGATGAACTGGTTCCTGCAGCTAAACCATTTACAGGTGTGGTGATTGGAGAAGTTTTAACTGTTGTACAGCATCCTGATGCAGATCGTTTACGTGTCACCACAGTGAATATTGGTTCGGGTGAACCTTTGCAAATCGTATGTGGTGCGCCAAATGTACGTGTTGGGATGAAAGTACCAGTTGCAACCATTGGTGCAGTGCTCCCGGGTGAATTTAAAATTAAAAAAGGCAAACTTCGTGGTGTTGAATCACAAGGAATGCTGTGTGGTGCTTCAGAAATTGACCTTGAAGATAAAATTGATGGTCTGTTAGAACTTCCTGCAGATGCTCCTGTAGGCACAAATATTCGAGAATATTTAAATCTTGATGATCATGTGATTGATATCAGCATCACGCCAAACCGCGGTGACTGTTTTAGTATTCGTGGGGTGGCACGTGAAATTGGGGTAATAAACCAATTGCCTGTAACAGCACCTGAGATTCAAGACGTTGCTGCTACGATTGTTGATCAGAAGCAAGTCGTTGTGACAACGGATGGTTGCCCTCGTTACTTAGGCCGTGTGATTAAAAATGTAAATACCAAAGCACCTACGCCAGCGTGGATGGAGCAAGCTCTAGCACGTTCAGGTATTCGTCAACACAGTATTCTTGTTGATATTACCAACTATGTGCTTATGGAGATTGGTCAACCGTTGCATGCGTTTGATGGTGGTCAGGTTCAAGGTTCAGTGCATGTGCGTCAGGCAAGTGCAAATGAAAAGCTTGTTTTGTTAAATGAACAAGAAATTGAATTGACCGAAGATGTTATGGTGATTGCAGATGATGTAAAAGCATTGGCGATCGCAGGTATCATGGGGGGCTTATCCTCATCTGTAACAGATGAGACCACTGAAATTTTCCTTGAATCTGCATTCTTTGCACCATTACATATCGCAGGCCGCGCACGCCGTTATGGTTTGCATACAGATGCGTCACAACGCTATGAACGTGGTGTGGACTTTGAATTGCCTATGATCGCAATGCAACGCGCTTCACAATTGATTCAAACCCTTGCAGGTGGTGATTTCGGTCCAATTACCGTATCTGAAAAAACTGAATTATTGCCTAAGCGTGAAGCAATTGAATTGAATCAAGCGCAAGTGGATCAATTGCTGGGTTATCAAGTTCCTACTGCATTTATTACAGATGCACTGCAACGTTTAGGTTGTGATGTGACTGTAAAAGCTGAAGGTGAATGGACTGTTGTACCACCATCACATCGTTACGATATGGCAATTTATCAAGATTTGATTGAAGAAGTTGCGCGTATACATGGTTATGACAATATTCAAATTAGTCTGCCAGTGATTGATGTAAAACTTGCTAAACATCAGGATCAATTTGAACTGACTCAGTTACGTCAAACTTTAGTAACACTGGGGTATCAAGAGGCGATTAGTTTTAGTTTTGCAGATTTAAAACTTGAAAACCAATTGAATTCACAAGTAAACCCATTGGCGCTTGCTAATCCGATTTCAAGTGATTTGGCAGTCATGCGTTCAACCCTGCTTTCAAGCTTAATTCCGTGTGTTCAGTACAATATCAATCGTCAACAAAGTCGTGTGCGTTTCTTTGAGCTAGGGTTACGTTTTGATTATCAAAACGCGAAAAGTATAGAAGATTTGAAACAGATTCCAACTTTGGCTATGATTGCTGTAGGATCAAAACAAATTGAATCTTGGCATGGAAAAGCTCAAGTTATGGATTTCTTTGATCTCAAGGGTGAGGTCGAAGAGATTTTAGCAGCTGGACGTGTTCACGTTGAATATGTTCGTTCTGATCGTGAATGGTTACATCCAGGTCAGTCTGCGGAAATTCTCGTGGATGGGAAATCAGTAGGTTATTTAGGTCGTCTACATCCATCTTTGGAAAATGCACTGGATTTGAGCACAACTTGGATCGCAGAGCTCGACCAATCGGCTGTTTTGCAAACTTATGTATCTAATTTTACAGAATTATCACGATTTCCATCGGTTAGACGTGATATTGCGCTTGTAATTAGTGATAAGATTAATGTTAGTGAAATTCAGCAACTTATCGAAAAAACGGGTGGAGAGCTTTTAGACTCTACTTGGTTATTTGATGTGTATACAGGGCAAGGTGTTGAACAAGGTAAGCGCTCTTTGGCATTTGCATTGTTATGGCAACATCCATCACGTACACTCGAAGATGCTGAGATTAAATCCGGTATGGATCATATTATTCAAGTGTTAGAAGACACTTATCAAGCGACATTGAGGGCCTCATGACAGCATTAACAAAAGCAGAAATGGCTGATCATTTAAGTGAGCTTACGAGTTTAAACCGTCGTGAAGCAAAACAAATGGTCGAGTTGTTCTTTGACGAGATTAGCCAAGCATTAATTGCTGGCGAGCAAGTCAAACTTTCAGGTTTCGGAAATTTTGAACTACGTGACAAGCGTCAACGTCCAGGTCGAAATCCTAAAACTGGAGAAGAGATTCCAATCTCAGCACGTCGAGTTGTAACTTTCCGTGCAGGTCAAAAATTTAGACAACGTGTGGGTACAGAACAAGAAGATTAATCGGCAATTTGTGTGTCGTAAGATGAAAGCTCTGTAATCTAAAAGTTTTGTAAGATAAAAACCCTGAGTAATCTGCTTGGGGTTTTTTATTGCCAGAAATAAGCATCATTTGGGTTGTATGAATTCGCTTTGATATAACAGCTGTGATAAGACTGGAATATCGCTTTTCATCCCAATATCCAAAGATCAAATGGGTTTATGTAGATACGGTTTTAGTTAAAAACAGGCTAGGAAGAGATGCTGTAATTGTTGGGTGCAAGTAGGATCCTATGCAGGATAAATTTATTTAAAAAAATTCTCAGCAACTTTATAAAAATGCGAATAAGTAAATATATTCTAGTGTTGACTAAGATGATGCGAATGCACTTGTTATTTTTAAAAGCCAATAACCAAAGTAAAATAGAGTGGTGTGGTTTTGTACTTATTGGATCTAATGGCGGTACAGATCGCTTATTTATGATGATTTAAACTTTAAGGTAAAAAAAGAAAGCAAAAAAAAGAGAACCTAAAAGGTTCTCTTTTCTTGATAATAATCTAAGCGATTATTATTGAGCAGCTGAAGCAGCAGCAGAAGCGTCTGCAGCAGCAGCAGTAGCATCAGATGCAGCAGCAGTAGCGTCAGCAGCAGCATCAGTAGCAGATGCAGCAGCAGCGTCAACAGCAGCAGTAGCTTCAGAAGCAGCTTCTACAGCTTGAGAAGCAGCAGCGTTTGCATCAGCAGCAGCTTCTTCAGTTTTTTTAGCACAACCAACGAAAGCTAAAGTAGTAGCAACTGCAGCAGCAATAGCGATTTTTTTGAATAACATGGCATCACTCTCATAAATTTAATTGAGACAAAAAACCCAAGTTAGCCTGTTTTTTGCTTTTTGCATGAGCAGTCTAACTGGTATGCGAATATGCTATCACTGCGCATTTTGAATTGCTACTGTTTATCTTAAAAAAACTGACCAAATTGATGAAAAAATGATGTTTTTTTAACAGTATTTTACAATCAAGTTGCGTTTTTAGATTGGTTTATTGATAAATAAGTTATTAATAAATATAAAAAATCTTAATGAATAATTTTTATATTCAAATATTTGCAATATCGTGTAACGTTGAAACTCGATGATTGTATATTTATGTAAATAATGTCAACCAAATAAAAAGGCTACTCTTAAGAGTAGCCTTTTTAAGTATTTATTGAATTAGTTAGCAGCTTTGCGCTTCATTTGATCAAAGAAATCATCATTGGTTTTGGTTTCTTTCATGCGATCCAACAAGAATTCCATCGCCACTAATTCATCCATAGGATGAAGAAGTTTACGAAGAATCCATACTTTACGTAGGTTTTCTTCGCTCATGAGACGCTCTTCACGACGCGTACCTGACTTTTTGATATTCATTGCTGGGAAGACGCGTTTTTCAGCAATACGGCGATCAAGGATGATTTCTTGGTTACCTGTACCTTTGAATTCTTCGTAGATCACTTCATCCATTTTACTGCCTGTTTCAATCAATGCAGTCGAAATAATGGTGAGAGAACCACCTTCTTCGATATTACGTGCAGCACCAAAGAAACGTTTAGGGCGTTCTAAGGCATGTGCATCAACACCACCGGTAAGTACTTTGCCAGATGAAGGAACAACAGTGTTATAAGCACGTGCTAAACGCGTGATTGAGTCAAGTAAGATCACAACATCTTTTTTGTGCTCTACCAGACGTTTGGCTTTTTCAATCACCATTTCAGCAACTTGAACATGGCGAGCAGGAGATTCATCAAAGGTTGATGCAACAACTTCACCACGCACAGTACGTTCCATTTCGGTCACTTCTTCAGGACGCTCGTCGATCAGAAGGACGATCAAGAAACATTCAGGATTGTTACGCACAATAGATTGGGCAATGTTCTGTAATAACATCGTTTTACCCGCTTTTGGCGGTGCTACGATAATTGAACGTTGGCCTTTACCGATGGGTGCAACCAAGTCCACGACACGCGCTGTCAAATCTTCAGAAGAACCATTACCCAGTTCCATAACCAATTGCTCAGTTGGGAAAAGTGGTGTGAGGTTTTCAAATAAAATTTTATTGCGTGAGTTTTCAGGGGTGTCATAGTTAATTTGATTAACTTTTAATAATGCAAAGTAACGTTCACCTTCTTTAGGTGGGCGAATCGTACCTGTAATCGTATCACCAGTTCGTAGATTAAAACGACGAATTTGTGAAGGACTAACATAGATATCATCCGGACCTGCAAGATAAGAACCTGCAGCGGAGCGTAAAAAGCCGAAACCATCAGACAAAATTTCAAGAACACCATCACCAAAAATTTCTTCGCCATTCATTGCATGGCGTTTGAGGATGGCAAAAATGATGTCTTGCTTACGGTTACGAGCCATTCCTTCAAGGCCCATAAACTCAGCAATTTTAATGAGTTCGCCGATCGGTTTTTTCTTGAGTTCAGTTAAATTCATAAATGGTCAGATTGAATAAGGATGTGTGGAACACAGATAAAGAGAAAAGAAGCAAAAGTCGCCAGCAGTGTAATAGGTGAGTTGAAATTGTATAGACACAAAAACAAACTCAGAATCTATGTAGTTCTTTCGAGGAGAAATATGTAAAACAATTTCTGTTGCCGAACGGCGATCTTATGTGTTGTCCTTTAAGAAACAGGAAGAGAATCCTAATGTTCCTTGAGCATGGAATATAAGTTAGATCAACAAGTTTGTCAAATTATAGTCGAAAAAAAATACGCTCGAAAATCAAGCGTATTTCTCATTTTCCTAGATTTATACAAATAATGTATAAATTCAGCAAATTAAATATTTTCTTCAATGAATGCAGTTAATTTAGATTTTGGCACTGCACCAATTTGTTGAGCAACAACTTCACCATTTTTAAACATCAATAATGCTGGAATGTTACGAATGTTGTAGTTGACCGCAGTTGCTTCACACGCAGTTACATCAACTTTAACGATTTTAACTTTACCTTCAAATTCAGTTGAAAGTACTTCAAGGACTGGTGCAATCGCTTTACACGGTGCACACCAGCCTGCCCAGAAATCTACGATTACAGGGATATCAGATTGAAGTACATCTGCATCAAAGTTGTCATCAGTGGTATTTACGATATTGCCAGACATGGATTTTGCTCCAAAATATTTTAAAGATGAATCTATCTATGGATATAAGTATTACATAGTCATCTTTAACAATGTAGGGGGATGCTTAAATTTTCATTCTAATTTGTGAGTTTGTCCAATTGATGCTCACGATATTTACAATCGGATCTTTAGAAAAACCAGTGAAACTGTCACATAATTGTCATATATGCTGAAAAAGTAATGACTCATCAAATTGTCTAAATAAATGGCTTTTAAAAAGCGTGTATGTGAATTAATCTAAGCAGCAATTCAGTATGAGTTTGTATAAATAATGTCTGATTTTTTGATTGATGAAGAATTACTTGCTGCGATTGATATGGGGTCAAATAGTTTCCATTTGGCAATTGCTCGTGTGGATCATGGTGAAGTTAAGAAAGTTGCTTCTATGTCAGAAAAGGTTCAGCTTGCAGCTGGATTAGATGAAAATAAAAACTTAACTGAAGCTGCACAGCAACGAGGCTTGGCTTGCTTAGCGCGTTTTGTTGGGCGTTTAAGTTCAGTACAGCCGACTCGACTCAGAATTGTAGCGACAAATGCGCTGCGTCAAGCGAAAAATGGGCATGAATTTATTCAAAAAGCAGCGGAGATCTTGCCAAAACCCATTGAAATTATTGCGGGACGAGAAGAAGCCCGACTCATTTACTTGGGTGTTTCCCATACCATGGCCAATAGTGGTCGTCGTCTGGTGATTGATATTGGTGGTGGATCTACTGAACTGATTATTGGTGAAGAGTTCGAGCCGATTCATACCGAATCTTTACAAATGGGCTGTGTGGCCTTTACTAAAGCCTACTTTGCCGATGGTGATATTAACAACAAAGCTTTTGATAAAGCTGTGGTTGCGGCACGAAAAGAATTATCTTCGATTGCAAATACCTATAAAGCTGCAGGCTGGGATACTGTGGTCGGTTCTAGTGGAACCATCAAAGCATGTCGCCAAATTGCAGTCAATATGGGCTGGAGTGATGAGCAAGAGAATCTGACTCGTGAAGGTTTAGAAAAATTAAAAGACAAATTGCTGAAATTTAAAAATATTTCAGATATGGAATTTGATGGTTTAAAAGAAGATCGCAGAGCAGTATTACCTGCGGGTCTAGCGATCCTTTATGCTGTGTTTGAAGTCTTGAATATTGATAAATTGGTATATTCAGATGGGGCATTACGTGAAGGTGTAATGTATGACTTACTCGGCCGTTTCCAACACGAAGATATTCGCGATCGTAGTGTACAGGCGATGATGGGACGCTATGGTGCAGATGCAAAACAAGCTGAGCGTGTGGTTGAAACAGCACAACATTTGTTTAATGCTGTGGCCAGCACACTTAACTTAAACAGTGATGATAGTGATCTGTTGCGTCGAGCTGCTTACTTGCACGAGATGGGTTTAGCCATTAGTCATAGTGGTTATCAAAAGCACAGTGCTTACTTATTACAACATTCAGACATCCCCGGTTTTTCACAAATTGATCAAAACCATTTGTCACATTTGGTCGCTCATCACCGTCGTAAATTACGAGTAGATGCCAAATTAGACGTGTTAAAAGTGGGCGGTAACAAGCTTGTGTACTTGTGCTTGTTGCTTCGTCTTGCAGTTTTACTAAATCATAGTCGTAGCGATGAGATGCTTCCTGCCATTGAATTGACGATAGAGAATGAGCAACAATGGCAACTCAGCGTTTCTGGTGATGCCAAACAATGGCCATTGCTGGTTGCAGATTTGCATGATGAGCAAGTGCAATTTAAGCATTGGGACATTGAATTGAATATTCAGTCGGAACAGTTTATCGATTAACTTAAAGGTTTGGTGATGATGGAATGATCAATCATTTCATATCACTTAAACCTAAACTTCCGATGCGTAATCCATCGGTGAATTAGGGATAATACTCGACTTATGAAAAATAAAGCTGCTCAATCTCAAGCTTGGAAAACGGTTCAAATTGCACGTCACCCTGAGCGTCCGCAATTTTTGGATTACGTAGGCGAAATCTTTACTGAATTTGATACCTTGCATGGTGATCGTCTATACGGTGATGATGGTGCGATGGTGGGTGGATTGGCCCGTTTTAACGGTCAGCCAGTAATGGTTGTGGGCCAACACCGTGGTCGTAGTACGCGTGAAAAATTACAGCATAACTTTGGGATGTGTAATCCTGAAGGATACAGAAAGTCTCAACGCTTACTGGATATGGCGGAACGCTTTAATCTTCCAGTGTTTACTTTTGTTGACACCATGGGAGCATACCCGGGTATTGGTGCTGAAGAGCGTGGTCAAGCAGAAGCAATTGCAACCAGCTTAGCGCAACTTTCAAGCCTTAAAGTGCCAGTCATTGCAACTGTTTTAGGTGAAGGTGGTTCTGGTGGTGCGTTGGGCATCGGTGTTGCAGATCGCGTTATTATGCTGTCACACAGTATTTACTCTGTGATTTCACCTGAAGGTTGTGCTTCTATTCTATGGAAAACTGCAGATAAAGCAGAACAAGCCAGTGAAGCACTTGCATTAACTGCTGACAAGCTCAAAGAAATTGGTATTGTTGAATATGTGGTTGATGAAGGCGAGGGTGCTCATTTACATCCTTTTGAGGTTATGGAAAAACTCAAGGATGTGTTAAAACAAGCGCTTGATGAATTACAGCCAATGACTGCGGAAGAACGATGCGAAGCACGTTATCAACGTTTAATGAAGTTTGGCAGCGACAATTTAGGTCTTGCTTCTTAAAACAGTATTCTCAATTTCCTGAAAATACCCGTTTCTTAATCGGATGTAGTGGTGGTATGGATTCCATGCTGTTGCTACATCTGATGGCACAACTTTTCCCCAAGCAAATTCGTGCAATTTATGTCAATCATCAACTGCAAAAAGTCAGTGATGCGTGGGCTGATTTTGTAGCTCAACAATGCACAGCGCTCAATATTCCTTATATTCTTCAGCCGGTTCAAGTCGCTCAAGGCAATCTTGAGAGTCAAGCACGTCAAGCGCGTTATCAAGCCTATTTACAGCATATCGATGAAAATGAGGTATTGGTTCTTGCACATCATCAGCAAGATCAGGCTGAAACGTTAATGCTGCGTTTGCTATCAGGTGCGGGGGTTACAGGTCTATCTGCAATGCAATCCATCGATCAGCGCGATCAATTGCTGATTTGGCGGCCTTTACTTGATACTTCCCGTGAGCAGATTTGCCAATGGGTTGAGCAACTGAAAATCGATTATGTGGATGACCCTTCCAATTTAGATATACATTATGACCGTGCATGGTGTAGACATGAACTTTGGCATATTTTGCAAAGCCGTTATCCTAAAATGCAGCAAGCATTGGCACGTACCAGCTATTTAATGCAAGATGCTGATGAAATTCTCAATGAGGTGGTACAACAGGATTTAAAGTTCTGTGGTCATCCTACACAATTGGATTTAGCCAAATTGGCATCACTTTCCCCTGCTAGACAGCGGCAACTTCTCTCTATGTGGATGAAAGGTGAGGGGGCATATCGCCCAGCCTTGGACATGGTGCAAAGGCTACAAGATGAAGTAGTTGAGTCTAAGACAGATGCGCAAGCCGCTTTACATTGGAATCATTTCTATTATTTACGTTATCAAAATCAGTTGTATCGAATTGAACAAAACCAATATTTAGCATCAAAATCTAAACAATTGCCTCAAGAACAGGAAGTTCAATTTCAGCTTCATCAACAACTACAATTCACATCTGGTGTGTTTCAGATCGAAAGCTCTAAAATGGGCCTAGCTTTTGCATTAATCAATCATAAGCTAACATTAAAGCCGCGTTTGGGTGGTGAAAAAATTCATCTTTATGGCAGAGTCGGTGCTTGGCCTTTGAAAAAAGCCATTCAAGAAGCACATATTTTTCCGTGGATGCGTCATACAATTCAAATATTAAGTGTAGATAATGTTATGCTTGGGGTGTTTACACCAAATGGTTTTTGGTTGGCGCAATCTGAATATTGTGAAGTGGGTGGATGGCAACCAAATTTAATCTCTGAGTTAAAAACTAAGGTCGAGCGTGATTCATGAGTGCAGCGTTAAATTGTAATATTACTTTCATTGGTGGTGGGAATATGGCACAAGCCCTAATCGGTGGCTTGTTGAGTCGTGGATTACCTGCAACACGTATTACAGTTTCTGACCCCTTTGAAAATATTCGACAATTGCTACAAGAAAAAGATGTTCATGTGACTGATGATAATATCGCAGCAATTAAAAATGCCGATATTGTTGTTTTTGCTGTAAAACCTCAAGTTTTGGGTGGGGTGCTTAAACCTTTAAAAGGTTTACTCGAAGATAAATTATTGATCTCAATCGTTGCTGGTGCTGAAATTAAAACGATTTCAGACTTAACCGGCAGTGAGCGTGTTGTTCGTGTTATGCCGAATACCCCTGCTTTGGTTCAAACTGGTGCACATGGTATGTTTGCGAAACCAGAGGTCAGTGCTAAAGACCGTGAATTGGCAACACAAGTACTTGCTGCGACAGGTTTAACGCTTTGGGTGAGTTCTGAAGCACAGATTGATGCTGTGACTGCTGTTTCTGGTTCTGGTCCTGCATATTTCTTCTATATGATGGAAAGCATGATTCGTGCTGGAAAAAATATGGGTTTAGATGAGAAGGTTGCGACTGCTTTAACTTTACAGACAGCACTTGGTGCAGCACAAATGGCAATTACCAGCTCAAATGCGCCATCGGAATTGCGTAAAAATGTAACTTCTCCAAACGGCACTACACAAGCTGCTTTAGAAGTATTTGATCGTGCTCAAATTTCTCAAAATATTCAGACAGCTTTAGCTGCTGCGCAGAAGCGTAGTCAGGAACTGGCTCAAGAATTAAGTGACAGCATTAAATAATTATTGATTTTTAGGAACGTTCCAGTATGGGTGCAAATTCTGCGCAAATTTTTGGCATTATTATTAACGTAGCGATTTTGCTCGTATTCTTTCGTTTTTTAATGCAATTGGCCATGGTGAGTCCATACAATCCAGTGGTGATGTCGACAGTTAAAGCGACAAAAATTGTGGATATGTTTGGGCGAATTTTTCCGCCTTTGGCCAAAGGGCGAGTAAATACAGCTGCATTAGTTTTGCTAGTGGTGTTATATCTGCTTAAAATTTTTGGAATGATGTACTTGCAAGGTGCAATACCCAATAGTCCTGTACATTTGATCATTCTAACTTTTGTTACCATGATCCAAGACCTGATTCGTTTTTGTCGCTATTTAATTTTTGCGACCATTATCCTCAGTTGGGTGGTGATGTTTACTCAGTCGAGATCACCTTATATTGAAGTGATTCAAGAGCTTGCTGAACCGTTGTTGGCACCGTTCCGCCGTATCATGCCAAATATGGGAATGATTGATCTTTCTCCAATTTTAGCGATTTTGGCATTGATCATTGCTGAAAAAGTTATGGATTATGCTGCGATTGCATTGTTAACAGGGCTTTAATTTACCAGTTTAAATAGCAAAAGGACTCAATCGAGTCCTTTTTTTGTGAATGTTAAAATATAAAATTGAGTGTGCTTTCAACAAAAGATGATCGCTCCCTAACCCTCTTCTAGAAAGTTAGGGAGTCTTTTAAAGGCTTAATGTGCTTCACCCCAATTCTTGCCTTGACCGACTTCAACAACTAAAGGTACCGATAAGGTAACGACTTTTTGCATTACATCTTTAATCTGTGCAGCCAATTGATCTGCAATAGCCTCATCAACTTCAAACACCAATTCATCGTGTACTTGAAGTAAAAGTTTGGCCTGGTCTTGAGGTAAGATTTTATTGACTTCAATCATCGCCATTTTAATGATTTCAGCCGCAGAGCCTTGGAGTGGGGCATTAATCGCAGCACGTTCCGCACCTTTACGCACCATCATATTTCGAGCATCAATATCTGGTGTATATAAGCGACGACCTGTGATGGTTTCTACAAAACCTTGTTCCAGTGCGACTTGGCGGGTACGTTGCATATACTCATAAATACCCGGATAACGGTGGAAGTATTGCTTAATATAGTTTTGCGATTCTTCACGAGTAAAGCCCAGTTGACGAATCAAACCAAACTCAGACATACCGTACAATAAACCAAAGTTAACAGCTTTGGCTTGGCGGCGTTGATCAGAGGTCACATTTTCCAGCGCGACACCCAAGACCTCAGATGCTGTACGACGGTGTACATCTTGCCCATTTTGAAAGGCGTCAACCAAAGCATCATCTTGTGAGAAATGCGCCATTAAACGTAATTCAATTTGTGAATAATCGGCTGCCAAAAGTACACGCCCTTGAGGTGCAATAAAGGCTTTACGAATCTGACGACCAATTTCTTCACGTATCGGAATGTTCTGTAGATTTGGATCGGTTGAAGACAAACGACCTGTTGCTGTTAAGGCTTGATGGTAACTGGTATGTACGCGATGGGTCTCGGGATTGGCTTGTTTGACTAAGGCTTCAGTATAAGTACTTCTAAGCTTGGTTAAACCACGATACTCAATGATCAGTTCAGTAATTGGATGATCGATTTTTTCTAAAACCGCTTCAGAGGTACTGTATTGTCCCGTTGCAGTTTTTTTGCCACCTTTTAAACCTAATTTTTCAAATAAAACTTCACCGACTTGTTTGGGTGAACCGACATTAAAAGATTCGCCAGCGATTTCGATAATTTGATTTTCAAGATTTTGAATGGTATTGGCAAAGTCCACACTGAGCTGATCCAAGAAGCTTAGATCAAGTTTAATCCCATTTTCTTCCATGGTCGCCAAAACACTGGCTACTGGCATTTCAATGTGATGTAAGATATTGATCAGTTCAGGAATTTCTTTTAGCTTACGTTCCAAAACTTCATAAAGGCGGTAGGTGACATGCGCATCTTCTGCTGCATAATGTCCAGCGGTTTCAATCTCGATTTGATTAAAGGTCTTTTGTTTTGCACCTTTACCAGCAACCTGTTCAAAAGTCGTGGTCAAATGGCTCAGATAAACACGTGCAACATCATCCATACCATGGCGTGTTGTCACTGCATTCAAGACATAAGAGGCCAGCATGGTATCAAAATACCAGCCTTGTAAATGGATACCGTGATTTTCAAAAATATGTGCATCATATTTTAAATGATGTCCAATTTTTTCAACACTTGGATCTTCAAGAATCGGTTTGATTTGCTGAATAATCGCATCACGATTGAGTTGCTCAGGTGCACCTTCGTAATCATGTGCCAAAGGGATGTAATAAGCATCATTGGCATCAAAAGCCACTGAAAAACCAACCATTTCAGCGATACGGTAATCTAAGCTTGTGGTTTCAGTGTCAATTGCAAAACGTTTTTCTGTGCTTAAGCGCTGGAAGAGCTTATCCCATGCTTCTTGACTTAAAACAGTATGATAAGTGGCTTCACCAAGGCGGTCATCAACACTCGAACTTGTTGCTTGATCTGTAATTTCATTTTCAACAGGCTGCTCAGTTTTGCTAATACTTTGTGTTGTTTGTTTATAGGCTGAGCTATTTGGATTATTGGGATGATCTAGCGATTGTAATTGATTACGGAATTCAAGTTCAGTATACAAGTTGCGTAATGCTTCAACATCAGGTTCACAGAGCTTTAAATCATCATAGCTCAAGCTTAAATCGAGATCGATAACAATACTTGCCAATTGATGATCAAGTGCAATCCCTTCAACATTGTCTTTTAAACTTTGTCCAACTTTACCTTTGATATTGTCAACATTTTCTAAAATGCCAGCAATCGTACCATATTCATTTAACAGCTTCGCTGCCGTTTTTGCACCAACACCAGGTACACCACGAATACCATCAGAGGCATCACCCATCAAGGTTAAATAATCAATAATTTGATCTGGACGGACGCCAAATTTTTCGATTACACCGTCGACATCCATCGGTTTGTCTTTAAAACTGTCTTCGAGGGTCACTTTATCCGTGACCAACTGAGCCATGTCTTTATCACCAGTAGAAATTAAGACTTGATGACCGGCTTTTTCAGCGCGTTTTGCCAAAGTTCCAATGATGTCATCCGCTTCAGCACCTGGAAGCATATGTAATGGAATACCTAAAGCACGAATCAAGGCATGCAGATAAGGGATTTGTTGTGACAATTCTTCTGGCATGCTTGGGCGGTCACCTTTATATATTGGTGACAGTACATGGCGAAAAGTCGGTTCAGGCGTATCAAAAATAACCGCCATATGTGTTGGTTGCACACGACGCATCAGTTTTTGAATTGCAGAAATTGCCCCACGAATCGCATTGGTCTGTAATCCAGTTGATGTGGTTAAAGGTGGGAGTGCATGAAAAGCACGAAATAAAAAGTATGACCCATCGACCAATACAAATGGTGGCATTGATATTTTCCTAATTCAAATAACCGCTTTATTGTACGTGATTTTTTGCGCTTGCGAAGATGCAACGGTCATCCTTGTGTTACTGAATATCTGATGAATTCACATAATCATCAGGTAAGGCTGTTGTATCATCGAGTTACTCAGGATCGAGAAAGATGAAATATGCTCAAAGGGCAGAGTGAAATTCGCATCATTTGGTTAATGATGCTGATCATTATCGCAGTCAGTGCATGGTTTTTAGATGCACGGATATTGACCTATATCTGTGGTTTGGCATTTGTCATGAGTGTGATGCAGTATGTGGATGCGATTCAAGATCCATTGCAACAGATCGCGCAACAGACACGGGTTCCACTGCAAAGCACATCAAAAGTGCCATTATATATCTCCTCGATTATCGCCGTTGTGGGTTTAACACTGCATTTGAGCTGGATGGTGGGTTTAGGGTTAACTGCTTGGATTTTCTTTTTTTTACGCTGGTTACGCCGTTTAGAGCGCTATTTGAGCCAAGTTCAATTGCAAATTCAACACTTGAAAGTGTCAGAGCTGGTACCCGCCGATATAAACCATCCATCATCGATACAACAAAGCATCGGCACGCCACAAGATTCGTCGCTAAACTTAATGGGGCAAATTCGCCAATGGATTTTTCAAGGCAACCCTGTTTTGAAAGTTGCGATCTTGGTTTTGGTGATTGGTATTGTGTTACTGCTGCGTTTTGCGACAGAGCATTGGCAATTAAGTTTAGCAGTCAAACTTTCAATTGTTGCTTTGTCCAGTGGTGCAATCACTGCGTTGGGTGTAGTACTACAAAATAAAAATCGTAGTTTTGCTTTAGCAATAGAGGGGTTGGGGCTTGCGGGATTATTTTTAACCTTATTCTTTGCCTATTACAATCAGGTGATTCCGAGTCTTTATCTGGCAAGTTTGTGTTTTGCTGTAATTATGGCGCTGACATTGAGTTTAAGCTTAAAGCAGCAAAGCGTGGAATTGGCATTGATGGCAGTGCTTATCGCTTATATTGCACCATTTACGTTGCCTGTGCGAAATGCAACGGTAGCAGAACTGATGGCTTATTATTTAGTGATTAACATTGCGATTGCTGTACTGAGTACATTAAGACCTTGGAAATATTTAAATCAGATCGGTTTTTTAGTGACTGTAATCATTGGTGGTGGTTATGCGTTCTATCATGGCTATAGTCAAGAAAAACAATCACTCACGATACTTATTCTTGCACATCTTGCAGTATTCATTTGGCTTGGTTTTCGATTTAGTCAATTGATCGCCAAACAGGATCTTGAGCAATTTAAACTGAAACCCAGTTTAGATGTTGCGTTGATTTTTGGTGCACCGATAATTGGCTATTTATTTTTATATTTAATGTATTTTCACCAAGAACTGATTCTTGCTGGTTTTAGCCTTGGTTTTGCTGTGGTGTTTGCTGGGATTTATCAGCTTTCAAAACGTAATCAATCTATTCAACTGATTTCTCAAAGTTATTTTAGTTTGGCATTGATCTTTCTTGCTTTAATTCCACCGATTCTTCTGCATGGTCAGTGGAGTGTGGTGGGTTGGGCTGTTGAAGGCCTCTGTATTTTTGGCTTTGCCTTATATAGACAATCGGTGATCAGTCGTTATATGGCGATTGCCTTGTTGATTGTTGCAGGCTGTTCAAGCCTTTATTACTTGTTTGAATTGCCTGATTTTCCAACCACGATGTATTGGTACTTATGTTTAAGCTATATCGCCGTGGTGTTATTGGCAAATAGCCGTGATGATTTTCGCAAACAGATCAGTTCAGTAACGACGTTGTTTTTAAGCCTACTGATGATTTCTGCAACCACGATGATTCTTGCATTATTGCTTGATCTCTTAGAGGGAGAGAATCGATATATATACAGTGTATTGATTGTAGTTATTGCTTATCTGTTGATGAATGAATTGATGTTATGGCTAAAGGCCAGATCAACATGGTTGATTCCAAAATGGATTGGGGTAATTCCCGTCTATGTATTTACACTCATTTTATTGCTGGATATTAGTAAAAATGGCATGTTGCTATGGACCAGTGATATTGAACGATGGGGTATCGCAGTTTCAGGTTTAGTGCTAGCGACAGTCTGGTTAAGACCTGCAAAAGGGCTACAGTTTGAAAGTGAATGGCTCAGTTTAGGTGTTTTAATCAGTTTAAGTCTAAGCAGTCTTAGCTTAATTGCAACGATGCCTTATATCAGCATGGTCATTTTACCTTTAGTGTTTTGTGGATGGTGCTTCTTTCAGAAAAACTCAGAATGGACAATGTTTTGGCAAACGCGCAGCAGTTTGTTACTGATGTTGATTTGGATGATTTGTTCTCAGCTATTTTCACAGCAAGCATTTCAAGGATATTTATTACCAATCTTAAATCCCTTTGATTTGGTTAGTATCGCCATGTTAATTGGTTTTTTCTGGATGCTGAACCTTCAATTTAAACAAGCTTTGAAGCCGGGAATCGACCATGGAATACTTGCAGTACTATGTGTTTTAAGTTTGTTATGGCTGAGTAGCTATATCGTTCTAAGAGCCTTACATGTGTATTTTGCTACACCTTATAACCAACTGAGTCTTTGGCAAGATGCCACTGCTCAACTGAGTCTAACCTTGCTTTGGGTAAGCTTAGCCTTTATTGCGATGAGCTTTGCTAGCCGTAAATTATTACGTCCTTTATGGATTTTAGGGGGGAGCATTTTGGTGATTGTCACCTTAAAATTGGTACTGTTTGATTTATCTCATATTGGAACGTTAACGCGCGTGATTTCTTTCTTGGGTGCGGGTTTTGTGATGCTGATTATTGCCTATATTGCCCCGATTCCAGAGCAGAACAATTTAAATCCTTAATTATGAATTGAGCGATATTTAAGTTGTTCAGGTGAAAGCAAAATAAAAGAGGCGTCTACCATGTAATAGACGCCTCTTTTTAATTCAAGGATTGAGGTGCTTAAAGAATTTCAATCGCTACAGCAGTCGCCTCACCACCACCAATACAAAGGGCAGCAATACCTTTTTTACCACCAGTACGTTTTAACGCATGAATCAAGGTCAGGATGATGCGTGAACCTGTAGAACCAACAGGATGGCCGAGGGCACATGCACCACCATGAATATTGACTTTTTCAGCGTCCAATTTAAATTCATCGATAGGGCACATGGTAACCATAGCAAATGCTTCATTGATTTCCCATAAGTCAACATCTTGAACATCCCAACCGGTTTTATTCAGTACTTTTTGGATTGCACCTACTGGGGCAATGGTAAATTCAGAGGGATGTTGTGAGTTTGAAGCATAGGCAACAATTTTTGCTAAAGGTTGAAGCCCTTTTGCTGCAGCATGATCCGCAGAGGTTAAAACCAGCGCAGATGCACCATCTGAAATTGAACTGGCATTGGCTGCCGTGATTGTTCCATCTTTGGCAAACGCAGGGCGCAAGCTAGGAATTTTGTCGATATTGGCATTAAATGGTTGTTCATCTTGATCTATAACAACATCGCCTTTACGGCTTGAAACTGTGACAGAAACGATTTCATCTTTAAACCAACCTTCAGTAATAGCTTTTTGTGCACGTTGTAAAGAACGAATCGCAAAATCATCCATCTGTTGACGTGTATAGCCTTTGCTATTTGCCATATCTTGGGCAAAAGAACCCATTAAACGACCCGTTTCAGCATCTTCTAAGCCATCAAAGAACATATGGTCTTTTACTTCACCATGGCCCATGCGATATCCACTACGTGCTTTTGGCAAAAGATAAGGTGCGTTGGTCATCGATTCCATACCGCCAGCAACAATCACTTCCGCCGAACCTGCTTTGATTGCATCCGCAGCCTGCATAACTGCTTTCATGCCTGAACCACATAATTTGTTAATGGTTACAGCACCGGTTGAATCAGGTAAGCCGGCTTTGCGCATCGCTTGGCGTGCCGGGCCTTGTTTTAAACCCGCAGGTAAAACACATCCCATAATGACTTCTTGTACATCATTTGGTTGTAAGCCAGCACGGGCAATGGCTTCTTTAATCGTCGCAGCACCTAGTTCTGGCGCAGTCAAACTGGTCAGGCTTCCTTGAAAACCACCCATAGCTGTACGCGCACCATTCACAATTACGATGTCAGTCATTGTTTTAATCTCCAAATGATTATTCTGTGAATATATCCAAAACCTAAGCAGTATATAAAAAATAGTATAAGAATAAAGTCTAGCGATTGAATATATGCTGACCGTAGAGAACAGTTTTTAACATTCAGGTGGTGGCCCTAAATTTATTGCTCCCATTCGTCCGATTTTGTAGCGCTTATTATTTACCTCATCATATTGGCTACAATAATAGAAGCTTCCAGGTGAACCTCTGGGTAAACCTGTATCACCTTGTAAAGTCAATACATCTCTACTGCTGGCACTTCCGACCCAAGTCAGTTTGCCATATTTAATTTTATTTTCAGTTTTGAGGAGTATGTGATCTTCAGAATCGACTTGTTTGTTTTTATTTTTATCTGTAAAAATAAGTAATCCTTTGTTCCATTTGTCTTTTTCACATCGAATTAAATCTTCAGATGAACAAATGACCACAGTAGTATGTCGAACTAAAGCTTGACTTCTTGCATAAGAAACATGCTGTTGAATATGTGCGGAAATGATTCTAATCTCTTGTTTTTGCATCCAATTATGATAATGGGGCAAACAGATTAGGCTGATAATTGTAAGGATACAAATAGTGGTAATAAGCTCGAACAAGGTAAGTCCTCGTTCTTTACAATAAAAATACATCTTTGAGGCTTCTGTTAAGTCTTGTTTTTTATTTGAAAAATAATGATTTTTCTATTAAATTTAATTGAAATGTTAACGTAGTAAAATATTTATTACTATCAGTTTCTTTTACTGCTAAAATGCACGTAGCAAAAAGATAAGCGATCCACGCAAAAAAATTGAGTAAAAAGTTACCGAATTACAACGGAAATTGTAAGTAATTTTGTCAATAATTTACTTGATTAAAGTTATCAAGCACTTGGAAAAAGCCTCAAGTGTTTGTATGATTCAACGTGAGTAGCTTAAAAATAATACTGGGGTATTAAAATTTATCTCAGGATAGCCAATAAATTTTAGGCTAAGCTTGAACAACAATTGTTATCTCTGGAGGATATCCATGAAATTGAGTCGTATCGCACTTGCTATGCTTGTTGCCGCTCCATTCGCTGCTGCTAATGCTGGTGTAACTGTTACACCTTTACTACTTGGTTACACTTTCCAAGACTCTCAACACAACAATGGTGGTGATAAAGGCGAGTTAACTAACGGTCCTGAATTACAAGACGATTTATTCGTTGGTGCTGCACTTGGTGTAGAACTTACTCCATGGTTAGGTTTTGAAGCTGAATATAACCAAGTTAAAGGTGATCTTGACGGTACTGGCGTAGCTGGTTCTGAATACAAGCAAACTCAAATCAACGGTAACTTTTATGCTACTTCTGATTTGATCACTAAAAACTATGACAGCAAAATCAAACCGTATGTATTGTTAGGTGCTGGTCATTACAAGTACAAACTTGATGACATGTCTTACCATAACAACGAAGAAGGTACTTTAGGTAATGCTGGTGTTGGTGCTTTCTGGCGCTTAAACGATGCTTTATCTCTTCGTACTGAAGCTCGTGGTACTTATAACTTTGACGAAAAATTCTGGAACTATACTGCTCTTGCAGGTCTTAACGTAGTTCTTGGTGGTCACTTGAAGCCTGCTGCTCCTGTAGTAGAAGTTGCTCCAGTGGTTCCAGTTGCTCCAACTCCAGTTGAACCAGCTCCACAAGTTCTTACTGAAGATTTGAACATGGAACTTCGTGTGTTCTTTGATACAAACAAATCAAATATCAAAGATCAATACAAGCCAGAAGTTGCTAAAGTTGCTGATGCGTTAACTACATTCCCGAATGCGACTGCTCGTATTGAAGGTCATACAGATAACACTGGTCCACGTAAGTTAAACGAACGTTTATCTTTAGCTCGTGCTAACTCTGTTAAATCAGCGCTTGTAAGCGAGTACAACATTGATGCATCTCGTTTGTCTACTCAAGGTTTCGCTTGGGATCAACCGATTGCTGACAACAAAACTAAAGAAGGTCGTGCTATGAACCGTCGTGTATTCGCGACAATCACTGGTAGCCGTACTGTAACTAAATAATCCTTTATTTAGTGAATAAAAAAGCGACTCAATTGAGTCGCTTTTTTATTTAAAGTACTTATAATTATAGAATATCTAAATAAAATTGAATCAGAAATTAATAATTACAGGTTAACGATGAAATATATTATTTTAGGACTGGTACTCATGGCATTAAATGCCTGTACGTCGACACCAATAAATTCAAATCGTGTTTCAATCCAAAAACAGTATCCAAATGAAGTGAAATCATTGAAAAGTGGGCTGTCTATATATTTTCAACCGAGATCAACAGACATTGAAGCTGAGTATAAACCTGTTTTATCTGTTGCTTCACAATTATTGAAAGACAATAAAAATTTTGTTCTCTACATTGAAGGCCATACAGACAGTACAGGCTCTTTGGCTGCAAATAATAAAGTCTCCTTAACACGCGCGAATATTGTGAAAGATTTTCTCTTAAATGAATATCAAGTCAATCCAGAACAATTGATTACGCTCGGTTTAGGACCAACCAAGCCAATTGCTGATAATAAAACAACTGAAGGTAGAGTGAAAAATAGACGAGTAACGGTGACTTTAAAAATTAAGTAATTTTGAGAAAGCCTCTCAATTTGATCATACAGCGTTATAATTGTTGATTGTAATTTCTACAAGTTTGAAAATTGAATGAGTGTGCAACTGCCTAAAGCCTTATTAGACCTAGAATCAAATTGCGGTATTTTTGCTGTTTGGATGTTATTGCAAAATTACTCAATTCAGTTAGATATTCAACAACTGGTTAAACTTTGTCATCACGATGCAGAGGATGGTACTTTTACGATTGACCTAGCCGTTGGATTAAAAAAATTAGGTTTTGATCTGTCTTTTTATACAGATGAAGACTCAAATATTCATGAAAAAGAAATCGTCCGTTATCAAGATGCGAAGAAGTTAGGGTTGCAGATTAGTCCAGCGCTGAGCTATCAAGAAATTCAAGCCTATATTGAACAAGGGTGCAATATCATTGTTTTTTATGACACTTTAGAAGGTGTTGGAAATCATTCATTGGTTTATTCGATAAATGATCAGGAGATTTGTTTCTATGATAATTTTGAAGCTATGCCGAAAGCTGTCTTTGAACAACAACGTTTAGCTGAAGGAATTTGTCAGCAAATGATTGTGATTCGTGAATATTGTCCTGTGATTCGATATTGTTAATTCAATTGCAAATGTGAATCTCAGTAAATCGAAATTTACTGAGATTCATGATAAAAATTAAGGGCTATTTCGGCTTTAGCCTTTAATACACAATACTTGTTTTAGTGTATGGACCACATCAATCAAATCATTTTGATTGGCCATAACTTGATGAATATCCTTGTAGGCACTTGGAATCTCATCAACCACACCTTTATCTTTGCGGCACTCAATGCCTACTGTTTGTGCAATCAAATCTTGCTGATTAAACAAATGCTTGGCTTTAGAACGACTCATTTTACGTCCTGCACCATGTGAGCATGAACAAAAAGAATCTGGATTACCTTTACCTTTAACGATAAAAGATTGCGCGCCCATTGAACCGGGGATAATCCCATATTCATCGAGCCCTGCACGAATTGCACCTTTACGTGTAACAAATACGTCTTCACCAAAGTGAAGTTCTTTCTGTACATAATTATGATGACAATTAATCGCTTCTTTGGTCATTTGAAAACTTGGTAATAAAGGGCGAATTGCTTCTAAAATTAAACGCATCATTTCTCGTCGGTTTTCAAAAGCATATTCTTGTGCCCATTCTACAGCTTCAACATAATCATCGAAATTCGTCGATCCTTCTGCAAAGTAGCTCAAGTCTTTATCAGGCACGTGACCAAAACGATGTTGTGCTTCTTTCTTGGCACGTTCAATAAAGTAAGTGCCAATCACATTACCTAAGCCACGGCTACCTGAATGCAGCATGACCCAGATATCATCATTTTCATCAATACACAGTTCAATAAAGTGATTACCACCACCTAAAGTCCCGAGTTGCTTTTGCCATGTAACATCAAAACTACGTAACATGCGTTTTAAAGCAGGGTGTTTGTCTGTAATACGCTGGAGTTTTTTATCTAAGGGCGAAAGGGTTGAAGCCTTTGCTTTGATTTGTTTGTGCATTTCAAAGCCGACAGGTACTTTTCTTTCAATGGCATTGCGTAAAGTGCTTAAGTTATCGGGCAGTTGAAATGCTTTTAGACTAAGTCTTAATGCATTCATACCACAACCGATATCCACGCCAACCGCAGCAGGAATGATGGCATTTTTGGTGGGAATAACACTTCCCACGGTTGCGCCTTTACCCAAATGTACATCTGGCATGACTGCGATATGTGAATGAATAAATTGCAATTGTGCCATTTTTCGCAGTTGCGTTAGGCTTTCCTCATCCACATCTTTTGTATAAATTTTTACAGGAACGCCATATTCTGCTTTGGCGTTTAAAATCATTTGTATGCTCATTTTTTTTCTCGAAGCAAATTTTTTTATTGTCCGAAGGCGGTTACAACACTATTGTCAAAGCAATGATCGATTCAAATTTTAAAGACAATAAAAAACCTAGCGAATGCTAGGTTTGACTGACATTCGGACACTTTGATTAATTCAGTGCCCGTGGGTAGACGACTGCTTAATCTTAATTTAAAGTTTTCTCAAGTTGATGCATGTCGTACTCCTATACTTTTTGATTTAAAATCAAAGGTGAAAATTCTGATTGGAAATAATCCAATGGGCGTTATTCTATAAAGAAAAAAAACTTTGTCAATGAAACATAGCAAATTAATTTTTAATTCACGTTGAATTGCTGTTATAAAAAACAATAAAGCAGCTAAAAAGCTGCTTTATTTACATCAAGTGATTTACTCTTTTTCGACTTGAATGGGTTGTACATCCATCTGATCATAAGCAATCAATTTAGATTTGTGTTTCCACTTATAGCCAAGCCAGATAACAAGGAACAGTGGAATACTGATATAAGTAGACAACACACTCATCCATTTTCCATCAAGCACAGCTTCTGCATTTTGGCCAAGAATAATGATGGCACAAAGAATAAAGGCAAACCACGGACCAAAAGGGAAGAATTTTGCACGATAAGCGAGATCTTCAAGTTTATAGCCTTGAGCCAAATAACCTTTACGGAAGCGATAATGTGAGATTGCGATACCTAACCAGACAATAAAACCGCACATACCTGACATGTTTAACAGCCAAGTAAACACGACACTTTCACCAATAAAGGTGGTTAAGAAACACAGTGCCGCAATTGCCGTTGTTGCATACAGTGCATTCATGGGTACACCGCGAAGATCGAGTTTAGAGAAAACTCGTGGCGCTTTACCTTCACGTGCCATATCAAACAACATACGTGTTGATGAATACATGCCTGAGTTACCTGCAGACATAATTGCAGTCAAAATCACGGCATTCATTAAGCCTGCTGCAAATGCTAAACCTGCTTTTTCATATAACAGAGTAAATGGTGACAGGGTAATGTTTCCATCACCTTCCGCAGCAAGTGCAAGGTTTGGATCTGTATACGCAACCAATGTACCAATGATAAAGATACACAAGATATAAAATAAAAGAATACGCCAAAAGATTTGTTTAATGGCGATTGGAATGGTTTTTTTCGGATCCTTAGATTCACCTGCAGCGACACCGACCATCTCCGTCCCTTGGAACGAGAATCCAGCGATCATGGCCACACCGACTAAGGCTTGAAAGCCACCTACAAATGGCGCTTCACCAACGGTCCAATTCTTGGTAATTGAATCTGTTGGATCTAACATGATTTTACCAATCATGAATAAGCCAATGACAATAAAGAAGATGATGGCAATGACTTTAACCAGTGAAAATAAAAATTCACTTTCACCAAAGCCTTTTACAGTTAAGGCATTGATACAAAAGATAATCGCAAGGAATAGCGCACTCCACCAAAAGCCGGGGATGTCTGGAAACCAAAACTTCATGATGAATTGAACAGCAACCAATTCAAATGCAACGGTAATGGCCCAGTTATACCAATAGTTCCAACCGAGTGCGAAACCAAAACCTTCTTCTACATACTTATTACCATAGGTAAAAAATGCACCTGATGTTGGATTGTGGGTTGCAAGTTCACCTAAACTGGTCATCAAGAAATAAATCATGATACCAATCAGAACATAAGCAAGTAATGCACCACCAGGTCCAGCAGTGGCAATCGTTTGACCAGAAGCAAGGAATAACCCTGTACCAATAGAACCGCCAATGGCGATCATGTTTAAATGTCGTGCTCCAAGCTTACGCTGGAGTTGAGGATGATCTGTTTCGCTCATCGTTATTCCTTACTACTTTTTTGAGTGTTGGCGAACAGCACTTTAAAGCCTTGTTGATCTGCTTTAGTCGTACATTGACTAAAACTCTGCTCAATGAGTAATGGGTAATTTAGGAAGCGGTTTGCCACAATCCATAATTCACCACCTGATTTTAAATGTCGTCTCGCAGTTTTACATAACGTTTCACTGGCATTGTAATCTGTTTGAATACCTTGGTGAAATGGAGGGTTACTCACAATGGCGTGTAAGAACAATGGCGCATCTTCAATCCCTGTGACTGCTTTTATTTCAAGTTGTTCTAAAGGTAAATTATTTTTTTCAAACGTCATTTGCGTTGATGCTAAAGCAAAAGCATCGACATCTAAAGCAAAAATACGATTTTTCGGATTAAGTTTACTCAGATAAGCACTGATGACACCTGCACCACAACCAAAGTCCGCAATCTTACCAGACGTCACTTGTTTGAGATAAGGTAAAAGCACTGCAGTTCCAATATCTAGACGATTTTGGCTAAATACACCAGGGAGTGCACAAATGCTAAGTTCTCCGGCAGGTGTTGGAACATTATAGACTTGCGCCCATTCTGCTAATGGCTTTGCTGTCACGGTTTTATCTGTGGTGAGTTGCCACATTTGACAATGACGTGCGCTATCAAGCTTGATGGCTTGACCATAAGGCTGGAGTTGTTTTGCAGCACGTTCTACACCACCTTTTTTCTCTCCAACCAAGAAAATCGAAGCGCCAACAGCTAAACGACTGACTAAATTGTGCAAGATATAGTTGAGTAGCTCTTTTGATTTTGGAACAAAAACAACAGCTTGATCAAATTCAGCTTCTGGCAGGTCAGTACCAAAATGTACCTTTGCCTGCTGATTCTGAAAATATTGAAACTCATTGTAATTCCAAGTCCAAATGCTTGCTTCGATGTTATGAGCTAAATTTGAAAGTAGATCATCCGTTGCTGCATTTACAAATAGCACGCGTCCAGAAAGGTAGTCATGCTGTCGAATGACAACTTCGCTTTTTGGCTCCATATTCACCATCCATCAATAAAAATTAGAGCAATGCCCAGTCTAAGCTGGGCATTATAAAGAATAGATTTATTATTTTTTAGTTTCGGGTAAAACTAAATTCAAAATTAATGCAGCTAGCCCGCCAGTTGCGACACCAGAACTAAAAATATTACGCGGTAATTCTGGCAAATGTTCCAAAATTTGAGGAACTTGTGCAACCCCTAGGCCGAGACCTAAAGAGATAGCAATAATCAGTAACGCACGACGGTCTAGTTGAATTCCCGATAAAATGTTAATGCCTGAAGCAGCAACTGCACCAAACATTACCATAACCGCACCACCCAGTACCGCTTGCGGTACCGCCTGAATGATACCAGCAACAGCAGGGAATAACCCCAGAATGATGAGTAGGATTGCAATCCAAATCCCAACAAAACGACTTGCAACACCCGTCAACTGAATTACACCGTTATTTTGTGCAAAGACAGAACTTGGGAATGTATTAAAAATCCCTGCAAGAAATGAGTTGGCACCATTGACCAGTACACCACCTTTAATTCGTTCCATCCACACTGGGCCATCTACAGGCTGATTTGAAATTTTAGAGGTTGCGGTGACATCGCCAATTGCTTCTAAAGACGTGACAAGATAAATAAACGCCATAGGAATAAATAAGCTCCATGAGAAGCTAATTCCAAAATGCATTGGTGTCGGAATTTGAATCAATGGGGCATCTTTTAAACCAGAAAAATCTAAATAGCCCATAAAGCCCGCAAGAATATAGCCAATGACTAAAGCAATAAGAATTGCAGAACTTTTCACCCAAACCACTTTGAAGCGATTGAGAAGGACGATAATTGCCAACACTGTACATGACATGATGAGATTGTCGGCGCTGGCAAACGTATGGCTTTCCATGGCTTGGTAGCCACCACCCATGCTGATTAAACCTTCTTTAATTAAGGTTAAACCAATCAACAGTACCACAATCCCTGTAACCAAGGGCGTGATCAACTTTTTTACCCAAGGTAAAATACGTGAAACACCCATTTCAATAAATGAGCCTGCAATGACCACACCAAAAATAGATGCCATAACCGCTTCTACTGGTGTGCCCGCAGCAACCATGGCTGAACCAATCCCAATCATTGGACCAATAAAGTTAAAGCTTGTACCTTGAACAATCAGTAGCCCTGCACCAAATGGTCCAATTTTTTTACATTGTAAGAATGTTGCTACCCCAGAAATCACCAATGACATGGAAAGAATCATGTTGGTATCTTGAGGAGAAACACCTAAAGCTAAACAAATCAGTAAACCGGGTGTTACAATTGGAACAATAATCGCAAGTAAATGTTGCAAAGCCGCAAAAAAAGCGATGAGTGGTTTTGGGCGATCATCTAGACCATAAACAAGATCAATTTGAGCCTGTTTCTGATTGGGAGAGGGGGTAGAATTGGACATGGCACAGCAATTGGAAGTGGCAAGATGGCGCTATTCTAATCGCTTTACACACTATTACAAAATAAAAAGCCTGCTGTTGTGAAAAAAACTTGTAACTGTCAATAAACTGTCACTACTAAAAGTTAAGATTTTTCTGTATAATTTGCCCTCAAATTTAAAGCGTATCGAATTTACATGTCTGATATTAAAACTCTCCGTAATATTGCCATCATCGCGCACGTCGACCATGGTAAAACGACTCTTGTCGACAAACTTTTACAACAATCAGGTGCACTCGGTGACCGCGCGGGTGAGATTGAGCGTGTTATGGATTCGAATGCGCTTGAGTCTGAACGCGGTATTACCATTCTTGCAAAAAACACTGCAATCAAATGGTTAGACAAGCGTACAAATACTGAATACCGCATCAACATCGTCGACACCCCAGGACATGCTGACTTTGGTGGTGAAGTTGAACGTGTAATGTCTATGGTTGACTGCGTACTTCTTCTTGTCGATTCACAAGAAGGCCCAATGCCACAAACTCGCTTTGTAACACAAAAAGCGTTTGCTCGTGGTTTGAAGCCAATTGTTATCATCAACAAAGTAGATAAGCCAAGTGCTCGTCCAGACTGGGTAATCGATCAAGTATTTGATTTGTTCGATAACTTAGGCGGTAGTGATGAACAGTTAGACTTCCCAATCGTATATGCTTCTGGCTTACGTGGTGTTGCTGGTCCTTCTCCTGAAGAATTAGCAGAAGATATGACACCGTTGTTCGAAACAATCGTAGATATCGTTGAACCACCAGCAGTTGATATTGATGGTCCATTCCAAATGCAAATTTCATCACTTGACTATAATAGTTTCGTGGGTGTAATTGGTGTTGGTCGTATTCAACGTGGTTCAGTAAAAACTAATACACCAGTGACTGTTATCGATAAAGATGGCAAAACACGTAACGGCCGTATCTTAAAAATTATGGGTTACCATGGTTTAGAGCGTGTAGATGTAGATTCTGCTCAAGCGGGTGATATCGTATGTATCACTGGTTTAGATGCTTTGAACATTTCTGACACAATCTGTGATCCTAAAAATGTTGAAGCATTACCTGCATTGTCTGTAGATGAACCTACAGTTTCGATGACTTTCCAAGTAAACAACTCACCGTTTGCTGGTAAAGAAGGTAAATTTGTAACTTCACGTAATATCCGTGAGCGTTTAGATCGCGAATTGATCCATAACGTTGCTTTACGTGTTGAAGATACTGACAGTCCAGACCGTTTCAAAGTTTCTGGTCGTGGTGAACTTCACCTTTCAGTATTGATTGAAACCATGCGTCGTGAAGGCTTCGAGATGGGTGTTTCTCGTCCGCAAGTGATCATGAAAGAAGTTGATGGCGAAACTCAAGAACCATACGAAAACGTTACTTTTGATGTTGAAGAGCAACATCAAGGTTCTGTTATGGAACAAATGGGTAACCGTAAAGGTGAGTTGACCAATATGGAAGTTGACGGTAAAGGCCGTATCCGTATTGAAGCAACTGTTCCATCACGTGGTTTGATTGGTTTCCGTTCTGAATTCTTAACCATTACCTCTGGTACTGGTATCATGACTTCAAGCTTCTCGCATTACGGTACAGCTAAACAAGGTGCAGTTGCGAAACGTCAAAACGGTGTGTTGATCTCTATGGTTAACGGTACTTGCTTAGCGTTTGCATTATTCACTTTACAAGACCGTGGTCGTCTATTTGCTGAACCACAGTTAGAAGTTTATGAAGGTATGATCGTGGGTATGAACTCTCGTTCAGACGACATGACTGTGAACCCAACCAAAGCGAAACAGTTAACTAACATGCGTGCATCTGGTACAGATGAAGCGTTAACGTTAACACCTGCAATTAAATTCACGCTTGAACAAGCATTAGAATTTATTGAAGATGACGAATTAGTTGAAGTAACACCTAAATCAGTTCGTATTCGTAAAAAATTCTTAACTGAAAATGAACGTAAACGTGCTTCACGTGGCTAAGCGTTCAAACTGGGAATAATTCAATTTCTAGAAAAAAAACCGCAATTTTTTAATAAATTGCGGTTTTTTTATATAAATGTAAAAGGATATTGGTTTTTAATAAAAAGCGAGTAAATTAGGCGGAAATATATGTTGAAACATAATGTATACTTCGTCACATAAAAAATACGCAAAATCGGCGTGGAGTTAAAATATGAGTATTCTTTCAGAATTCAGAGAATTTGCTGTTAAAGGCAATATGATGGATTTGGCAATTGGTGTCATCATTGGTGGTGCTTTCAATAAAATTATCGACTCATTAGTGAAAGACGTGATTATGCCTTTAATCACAGTGATTACGGGTGGTGGTGTTGATTTTACCCAAAAATTTGTCGTACTTGGCGATAACCCAAATAACCTTTCATCATTGGATGAATTAACCAAAGCCGGAATTAACGTATTAACCTATGGTAATTTCATCACAATTGTATTGAACTTCCTGATCTTAATGTGGGTGGTTTTCTTGTTGGTTAAATTCCTAAATAAAATCCGTAAACCTGCTGAAGAAGCTCCAGCTGCTACACCAGAAGATATTGCATTACTGCGTGAAATTCGTGATGAAATAAAGAAACGCCCTGAAGCTTAATCTTCATTAAATTGATTCAAATTACAGTATTTTAATATGTCTAAACCCTGATAAAGGTATTAAATTATTGTAAAAGAGTTGAATGAAACGGTACGATCAAGTACCGTTTTTTATGCAAGCAAGAAAATAGGGATGGGCTGATGAAAAAAAACATAGGGATTATGGCAATACTTATCAGTTTGCATGCATGTTCAGAGCATCCAAAAGAGCAACAATCCGCTGATACTCAAACATCTACACAAGCGGATCGAAACCGACCTGCCAGTGGTTTAACCTTTAATGAGATGCCAAATGAAGATACCAGCTATGCCACTATAGAAACAGACTCAGTGGATGAAAATGAAACATTACTGTTGGCCCTACAAACACGTTTATTAAAAGCCAATTTTGAGTTTATAGAAAAAGACAGTGGTAGTTCTTGGTCTGAAAATGATTGTTCTCTGAATAAAGTGATTCAAGTAAAAGGTGAGGGCATCCGTTCTTATAAGGCAATCAGTAAAGTTAAGTTAGGTGATGAAAAACAATATCGTCCAGATTTTGTTTTGCTGGTTTTTGCGTTTAAGGATGAACAGGTTGCTGAGCAAAGTTTTCAAATGCTTAAGTCTGCTGTCTATTCAGCAGGAGGGTACTGTAATGGTAAATCTCCTGAAACCATCGTTAGAAATGGCAATGAAATATTTTACTTTACCACTCGCGAAGAAGCATTTAGATCATATATTGATGATTATGCCAAGTTTATCCATGAATTTAAACCTGAGCAAATTGATTCAAAAATATAGGAGGGTTTAAATTAACGAGAACAGCTCAGATTTTTATTGTTTTGTTGTCTTAATAAACAATAAGGTTTAAAGCAAATATTAACATCCTTGTCATTGCGCTACATGATAGACACACTTTGAAAGCCTGAATGATCGAAAAGCAAAAGTATTTTAATTTAGCTTCAGTGATGGTGGTTGTTGTGACTCTAATTTGAACATTGCTGATAAATAGTGGAACATTCTCTCAATGTCTCCAAAAGAATGTAAATCTTTAAACTAAAAATCCATGCGAAATTTAATCTCAACCAAGTGAAAGCCGAATTGGCTTTTTACTGGACCATGAAGTACACGTTCAGCAGCGGTAAATACCAGTTTATCAATCACAGGAACAAGTTGTCCTTTTTTTACTTCACCCAGTTCACCACCACGTTTTGCTGAATTACATGTGGAATGCTGTTTGGCCACTTTGGCAAAATCAGCGCCATCATGGATCTTCTTCTTAAGTTGTTCGGCCAAGTCCTTATCTTTGACGAGAATATGTCGAACGATTGCAGTTTTCATTTACTTTTTCCTCGTGGTTTTTGCGGGATGCTTTTCGCGATCTTTAATGGCTGGCATTGTGGGCAAAACACACTGGCTCTTTGTCCTAACTTTAAATTTTCTAAAGTGGTTTCACAGTTAATACACATCTCACCCGCACGACCATAAGCCAATAATGTCTGCTGAAAGTAGCCATTCTCACCCATGGCGTTGCTATAGTCTCTTAAGGTTGAACCACCCAAATCAATCGCTTGCTTTAAAATTCGTTTAATTTCGATAACCAATTTTTGAATTTGCGCTTTCGTCAAACTCGAAGCAGGCTGCGCCGGATGAATCCCTAAATTAAATAAGCTTTCGGTTGCATAAATATTGCCTACACCCACAACAATATGATTATCCATGATTGCAACTTTTGTGCCGACATTTTTATTTTTAAACTTTTCTGCTAAATATTCGGCATGAAATTCATCACTCAATGGTTCAGGCCCTAAAGTATTAATCAATTTTGTTTGGCTTTCCTCATTCAGCCAAATGATACATCCAAAACGTCGAGGGTCATGATAGCGCAGCTGTGTGTCTTCAAACTGAATGATCAGATGGTCATGCTTTCTAAGCGCTTCATGTTCATCACAGATTCTAAAACTACCCGACATACCCAAATGCCATAACATGCTATGGGTTTCAAACTCTGCCAAAATGTATTTTGAACGACGTGTTAAGCGAACGAGTTTTTGACCTTGAAGTTGTTGAATATCTTCTGGAATAGGCCAGCGTAACCGTGGCTCACGCACTTGAACATGAAGAACTTTCTGGTCAATCAGGGGGAGTAAACTGGTTTTTGTTGTTTCAACTTCTGGTAATTCAGGCATGCACTTGTCACATTGGTGTGAGGACTGAATATTGTATGCAAGAATTGGATTGCGTTAAAGGGCGGTTGTGTTGAGCCTACGACTTTAGGTTAAAATTATGGATATGATCGTAGAATAAGATTGCACTTCTGTTATTAAGTGATTGTTATCTAAAATAAAGTTTATTGATAAAATAAAGTTTTCCAATTGATAAAAAATATCTGATAGTTATATGTAAAAAAATGTGTAAATTTCTAGTGAATTGTTTACTGAAATAATTCTTTTTATCTCGATATTTTAGGAAAAATAGTCATTTTAAAGCTGGAACTTTCTATTAAATTTAGACGGTTAAAGTGATTGAGAGTTGACTAGTTTATCTTTATTCGTTTTGTTCCTGATTAGGCTTTCCCATGAAAAAAATTGCTTATCCGTTATTGGCAATCTCTGCATGTAGCATGATGTCTTTTGCATCAGCTGAAGATGCGTTTAATTTACACGGCTCAACCATGACGGGTGATTGGAATGGGAGTCGGACTGAACTTGCAGAAAAGGGAATCAAATTTGATGGCACCATTGCCATGGACAGTTCATATCTCGCTGATGGTGGTTATGATGCGCACCAAGCGCCAACATTTGCGACACAATTCGGACTGGGTACAACCTTAGATATGGGGAAACTGGCGGGTTGGAATGACGTGACTATTCGTGCATTAGTTACAGCACGTCAAGGTGAAAGTACTTCACTCAGAGGTATTCAAGCACCAGATGCACCTCAATGGGCAAACTCGCAAGCCAATTGGGGACGTGGTAATTCGGGGAGCCGTCTCAGCGAGTTATATATAGAAAAGAATTTTAAGGATCAAGGACTAAGCTTGCGTTTAGGTCGTATGGGTTTAGGTACTGAATTCAATACCATGGCTTGTGATTTCCAAGGCAATGCATTTTGTGCAGCACAGATGGGGAAATGGCAAGGTAAGCTTTGGTATAACACACCAGTCTCACAATGGGGCGCACGCTTAAAATATCACATCAATCCTGAACTATTTGCACAAGTGGGGGTGTTTGAATACAACCCTGATAATGCTTTAGAGCGACAGGGCTGGAATCTGGATACAAAGCATGCTGATGGTGTAAATATTCTTTCTGAAGTGGTGTGGTCACCTAAGCAGGGTGTGAATGATTTACCAGGCAGTTATCGTATTGGTACGCTTTACAATACTGCTGATGAGGCTAAAAATCAGTACGATGTTGCTTACAAAGCAGGAACTAAGGCTGAAGATCGCACATATGGCGGTTGGATTGCGTTTGAACAGCAGTTGACTTCAACTGGAGAGGGGAAACGTGGTTTACATAGTTTTGGTAATTTCACCATTCATGATCGTACGACGACAGCCGTAAATGATTCACAGCAACTTGGTCTAAAATACTATGGTCTGTTTGATGGTCAACCAAACGATATTCTTGGTTTGGCTGTAAATCGGGTACATTTGAACGATCGGTATACTAATTATGTGAATAGTGCTCGTTCAGGAACAAATTTAAGACAGTTGAATGAAGATGCAGAGTATAATGTTGAGTTGAATTACTCATATTACCCTGCCAAATGGTTCATGCTTCGTCCTTTAGTGCAGTATGTGGTACATCCTGGTGCAACCAATCAGGTGGACAATGCGTTTGTCGTTGGCTTGGGGTCTAAAATTATTTTTTAATACCACCCGAGGACACCTTTATGCAAAGAGTGAAACATCTAAAAATTAATACAACACTACTTTGCTTAACGGTATGTATCACACAGAGCTTATATGCTGAAGTGGAATCTCAAGATTCCATTCAGCAAGATTCTACTCAGCAACTTCCAACCATCAAAATTGAAGCAACACGTTCAGATACCAGCATATTAAACACCCCAGCATCGGTATATAGAGTCGATCAACAACAAAGTCAAAATAATATTGGGGTAAACCTCACTGAAACACTCAAAGGTATTCCGGGTTTACAGCTCAATAATCGTGAAAATTATGCCCAAGACTTACAACTGTCTATGCGCGGGTTTGGCGCACGCTCAACTTTTGGGGTCCGTGGGATTCGTCTTTATGTCGATGGGATTCCTGCGACGATGCCAGACGGACAAGGCCAAACTTCAAATATTGATTTAACGAGCTTAGATCATATTGAAGTGCTGGGTGGGCCCTTTTCATCACTGTATGGAAACTCCTCTGGGGGGACTATTCTCACCACGACCAAAGAAGGAACAGGGCGTGATTCGGTCGAGTTAGGATATTCAGGTGGAAGTAATAATAAAGGCCGCGCTGACATCACCTTACAAGGTGGTGCAGATAAAGCCAATGAACCGAGCTATGTGATCAGTTCTTCTTATTTTGATACCGATGGTTATCGTGACCACAGTGCCGCAAGAAAAGTGTTGAGCAATGCCAAACTCACGTGGGATTTAGATGATGGCTCTAAGATCAATTGGCTGATCAATCATGTAGATATTTCTGCTGATGATCCACAAGGTCTGACTCGTGAGCAATGGAAGCAAAATCCTAAGCAGGTCAATGACAGTAAAAATATCTATGATGTTCGCAAAGATATTAACCAAACACAGACAGGTATCAATTGGACTAAGCCTCTGAATGATCAACAAGAGCTTTATAGTATGGCTTATATTGGTCATCGTGAAGTGACCCAATACCAGTCTATTCCAAGTTCTGCTCAAAAGAATCCACGCCATGCAGGTGGGGTGATTGATTTCGAACGAGATTTTTATGGTGCTGATTTACGTTGGACTGGCAAAGACTTATTACCGAATACACGGATCAGTGCAGGCTTGGCTTATGATGCGATGAATGAAGATCGTCAAGGGTATGAGAATTTTAATGCCAAGGGCGAATATGGGGTAAAAGGCAACTTACGCCGTGATGAACGAAATACTTTATGGAATTTAGATCCATATTTACAGGCAGCTTGGCAATTTTTGCCGACTGTACGTCTAGATACAGGATTGCGTTATAGCAATGTTCATTATGAGTCGAAAGATCACTACATCATTGGTTTGAATGGCGATGACAGTGGTCAAACCGATTATAAAAAACTGCTCCCATCAGCTGCTTTGACATGGGAAATTACTCCTGAGATCAGCAGTTATCTCAGTTATGCCAAAGGTTTTGAAACACCAACCTTTACCGAAATGGCCTATCCAACAGAAGGAACGGCAGGGATTAACTTTGCGCTTAAACCTTCAACCAGTGATAACTATGAGCTTGGTTTAAAAGCACAAAATCGTCTAGGTAATTTTACTGCCGCAGTTTTCCAAAGTAATACCCAAGATGACATCGTTTCTGCGGGAACACTCAATGGACGTGCAACCTATCAAAATGCAGATAAAACACTGCGCCAAGGGGTAGAGCTGTCTTGGAATAAAAAGCTGTGGAAAAATTTAACGGCTCAAGCCAGTTATAGTTTCCTTGATGCAACATTTGATGCAGACATTCCCAACACAGATCCTAAAAAAGTCATCCAAAGTGGCAATTACATTCCGGGAATTGCAAAAAACCAAGCCTTTGTATCTTTCGGCTGGTTGCCTGAGCAGGGCTTTAATGCAGGTGTCGATGTTCGATATATGGATAAAATCTATGTGGACGATCTCAATACAGATACTGCACCAAGTTATACAGTAACCAGTATGAATGTCGGTTATATCTGGAAAAACAACGATTGGAAAGTACGTAGTTTTGCTCGAGTCGATAATTTATTCGATAAAAATTATGTCGGTTCAGTCATTGTAAATGATGGTAATAGTCGATTCTTTGAACCTGCTGATGGTATTAACTGGAGTGCAGGACTCAGTGTCACCAAACAGTTCTAATTCATTGGGAAAATAATTTATGTCTGCTCAACCAAAGTTATTTGAATCTATTCAATTTGGTTCACTCTCCCTCAGCAATAAAATTATTATTGCGCCAATGTGTCAATACTCTGCAACAGATCAAGGTGAAGTGACCTATTGGCATGAACAGCAATGGGCAAGTTACGCTTTGTCAGGCGCGAGCTTATGTATTATTGAAGCAACAGCGGTTCAAGCCGAAGGGCGGATCAGTTATGCCGATGTGGGACTTTGGAATGATACGCAACGGGATCAAATCAAAGCTTTACTCAATAAGGTAAAAAGCATTGCTCCAACACCTTTTGCTATTCAGCTTGCGCATGCAGGTCGTAAAGCTTCGACTGAAAAGCCTTGGTTGGTCAAGCAGGGGAAAGGTCAGATTGCGCCCGATCATGCACACGGATGGCAAACTGTATCAGCCAGTGATATTGCTTTTAGCCCGAATGATATTGCCCCGCATGAATTAACCATTGACGAAATTAAAACAATTATTCAGGACTTTGCGCAAGCGGCAATTCGTGCAGTAGATGCTGGTTTTTCACTGATTGAAATTCATGCAGCGCATGGGTATTTACTGCATCAATTTATGTCGCCATTGTCTAACCACCGAACTGATGAATATGGTGGAAGTTTTGAAAATCGTATTCGTTTTACATTAGAAGTTTTTCAAGCCATTCGAGCAGTTGTACCAACTGACTACCCAGTAGGTGTACGTATTTCTGCAACCGACTGGATGGATGCAGAAAATAGCTGGAATGTTGAATCAAGCATTGGCTTATCAAAAGCTTTAGCGCAACTTGGTTCTGCTTATATCCATGTATCCTCTGCGGGATTACATATTCAACAAGATATTAAAGTGGGTGCAAATTACCAAGTGCCTTTTGCAAATGCGATTAAAAAACAGGTGAATATTCCTGTCATTGCGGTGGGCTTAATTACCGAAGCTGAACAAGCTGAACAGATCCTTCAACAAGGCGAAGCAGATGCAATTGCATTGGCAAGAGCGATTTTATATGACCCACGCTGGCCTTGGCATGCCGCAGCAAAATTGGGTGCAAAAATCTCGATTGCACCACAATATTTACGTTGTCAGCCGCACGGAATCAAAGATTTGTTCTCAGCATATTGATGGCATAACAGTTTTGATTCACTCATTATTCTTTAAACGTATTTAAACTGAATAAAGATATATTCTAGGATATATCTTTATTTGTATGATCTGGAAAAGGAACGGCTTGAATGATTTTTTCGGTAATTTTTCCAGTATTTTTCCTGTTATTTTTGGGTTTTATATCTGTCAAAATCCAATTGATCTCTAAAGAGCAAATTACTGCAATTGGTGCTTTTGTAATCAAAATTGCATTACCTGCTTTATTACTTCACGCACTGGCTGCAAAAGATTTACATGAGATTTGGTATCCTGCTTATTTCTTTGTTTATGCAGGCGTCACTTTTACTCTATTTATTTTGGCCTTTATTTTAGGGCAAAAGCTTTTTAACAACCATTTTACCCATGCTTCTGTGTTTTCACTTGGCGCATCAATGTCCAATACCGGGTTACTGGGCGCAGCAATTTTGACTTTGCTGATGGGTAGTGAAGCCATGATTTATATTTCACTGATTGTGATCATTGAAAGCGTATTTCTTGTACCGCTGATGTTAACCTTGGCCGAAATAGGGCGACAAAGACAAGCCAATTTAGCCGCTATTTTAAAAACAACATTTCTGACTTTATTAAAAAACCCATTGTTCTTGTCAGTGATGATTGGCATGAGCTGTGCGATCTTCGAAATTCAAATTCCACATGTATTAGACCAGGTATTTGCCTTGTTAGGTCAGACTGCCTCACCTTTAGCGTTATTTATTATTGGTGGTGGGATGGTTGGGATTACGATTCAATCACTTAATCTGCAAACTATTTATTTGGTGGTTTCTAAAAATATCTGTATGCCGATATTGGTCTATTTAGGCTTGACTCATTTAACCGATTTGGATCAAAAGATGATTTATGCAGGTACCTTGATTGCCGCTTTGCCTATGCCTTCTATATTTGGAATTTTTGGGCAAGTCTATGGTTTAAATGAAAAAGCACTGACACCATTGATGATTAGTACTTTACTGAGTTTTATTGTGGTGAGTGTTTTGATTGGTGTTTGGTGGTAAAAAAATACTCTCTTGCGAGAGTATTTTTTTAAGAGCTGCTTATTTTTTTGCTGGTGCTTTGGGAGCAGGTGTTTTGCCTTTTTCAGCAATCAGTTTGTTTACAACATCCAAAGACTCTTTTGCCTTAGGCACATTATTTTTAGCAAGTTCTGAGAAAATCTTTTGTGCTTCTGGCAGATTTTGATCAATGATATTGCCATTGGTCAGCATATTTCCGACAGCCATCAATGCTGGAATATATCCTTTTTTAGCTAAATCTTGGATTGATTTTAAACCTTGATTGACTGCGGCTGCATTTTTCTTCTTTAAACCATCGGTGATGTCATATAGCGCTTTCGCATGAATCGCGGGTGCAAAATCTTTTTTCACTAAAGGATCAAGTTTTTGTAAGCCAAGCTTGTCAGATGCGGGTGTGCCTTCAGCAAATAATAAAACCGCAAGTTCCACTGTAGCATCATCAAATCCTTGAGCAGAGGACTTTTCTAAGTATTCACGAACTTTCTTTTCGTCTTTGGCTAAGCCCAATTGACCTACCGCATAGCTTTGTGCCAAGACATAACTTGCAACAGGATAGCCTTTTGCTGAAGCATCTTGATAATATTTCAAAGCTTTCTTATCGTCTTTGGTTGTGCCTTGTCCCGTTTGGGTTAAATAGCCTAAGTTATATAAGGCTTGTGCATTGCCTGCTTTTGCAAGACGCTCAAGTTCTTGATACGCCGCAGGGTAGTTTTTTGCTTGGATCAGCTCTTGTGCTTTGGCAAATGTAGGGTCAACATTACCTTTAGCTGTATCTGCTGCAAATGCAGAAATACATGAAAAGCTGAGCAGTGTAGCGAATAGAATTTTTTTCATTTTGACGATATACCTTGTTTTAATTTCAACATAATTCCATTTATGGTGTGAGAACATTGTTGAGGACGTTTTTATCATAATTTGAAAATTATAAATGTAAACATGCCTATTGTATAAGTTAGTGTATTTAAATTTTAATTTATTTATAAATAAGAAAGAATTAAGGATATTTTAACAACATTAAAGCCTAGAGAAATTTTTTATTCTCTAGGCTGTGGGCTGTTATTTTACTGCTTTGAGGAGTAATTCAATTTCGCCTGCTTCACGTGCGCCTGAAATACGGGTGCCATCTTGTAAGAAGAATGTTGGTGTACCATCGACTTCGAGTGATTTTGCTAAAGCAATATTTTTCTCAATTGGGTTCGTACATGACTTGTTTGAAGTCGGTTGTTTCTTATCAATCAAATAGTCTTCCCACGCTTGGTACTGGTTTTTAGAGCACCAAATTTGCTGTGAAATACTTTCAGCATTTGGATGTAAACGGGTGATTGGGTATAAAAATAAGTAAACTGTTAGGTTGTCGATACTTTTTAATTCTTTTTCAAGATGTTGGCAATATGGACAGTCAGGATCACTAAATACGTAGATTACACGTTCACCTTTACCTTTGACATGCTTAATGGCTTGTTTCAGAGGTAATGATTTTACATCAATACTTTTTAGGGCTTGCATACGTTCTTCGGTCAGGTTTTTTTGTTCTTTAAGATCAATTAAATTGCCGACAAAGAAATATTTTGCTTCTTCATTGGTATAAACAATACGCCCACCCATATAGACTTCATAAACATCTTTAATTGGTGAGTTTTGTACCGATTTCACCTGAATCTCAGGATATTTGGTTTTTAAGTTTTGCTGCAAAGTTTGAATATCTGCATGTGCAGAAGAAAAGGTAAAAAGACCTAAAGTTAGAAGAGATAACCAGATTTTCATGTTAAAGCTCAAAATAATAATGTGGATATTGTGCACTCAATAATGATCAAAAATATATTGAGATCATGTAATTGCCAATGCGATATTCAGTTGATACCACGTTTAATTTCGTATTGTATTCCGGATACCATGGCGTGTTAACTCATTTCTGAGTTGTTGGATATATTGATTTAATTCTACTTGTGAGTCACTCCGTAAACGTAATTGCGTACTAAAATTAAAGATTCTGCTGCGTTTTCCATTGCGCTGTAAAATTTGAAAGTGCCCAATATAACCTCCATTCGCTGTAGTCATACGGGTACTAAATTCAACGCATGTGATCTGATCTAAAGGGTACGAGGTCATCATCAAATTACTGACGATCAGTTTATGGTTACGTATATAAAATGGGGCAAAATTTAAATTAAATCGTTTAAATATCCACATCAGCATACTAAAAAAGGCTACGAAAATGATCGGAACAAACAAACCCCAATATTTGTCTGAGCGGTTAGTTGTCTCTACTTCGAGCAATTCTGTGTGTTTGGCTTCAACAATCTTTTGCTCATCAATCCATTGTCGAATATCGTCAGTGCGTGGTTGAGTTTTCAGTAAATTTTGAATCGTTTGTGGGTCGCGAATATGATAAATCGTGGCCTTAACCAGTTGGCTATTTCCTAACTGATCAAAATAGTAAAACGCATTGCCATTTTTCCATACAGTGCCATAGTTGTAATTTACATCCCCAAGTTTTTGCCATGTGGAATGAAGTGGTTCAGCTAATTTTAGAATATGGGTGGATTTGGAAGAGGCTGATCCTTTATTGCTGCGATATTCACTGGCTTGTAGATAGAGTAGTTGTGAGCCATCAGAAAAAATCAGCGGTGCGATTTCTTTAAATGCTTTGCCTAAAAATGGACTATCACCTGCGCGACGCATTTTTTTCTTATTCAGATCAAAATAATAAATCCCAGTGTCGTTATAAAACAAAGCATGGTTAATATGATCGCCATGTTCGCTTAAGAGATGATAAGGCGCGTATTGGGGATCAAAGGCAAATTCGTTGACATAGACCATACCATCGACAGTATTGAGTAAATAATATTGGTTATTTAAACCGTCTATTTCAATACTATAAAGTTTTCCATTGTCTTTTAAATCGAGCAAAGTGTTGTTGTAATAGACGTTTTTACCATCCGCTCGATAAGCATGGTTACGTTCGCCTAAGACAAGTTTGAGTTGGTCTGGATTGGCTCCAGAAAGCAATTTCCCTTGAAAATAGGTGAATGTCCCATTACTTGCCGTATCATTTTCGGAATTAACACGATAAGGCCAGTTGCCTCGTTCAAGTTTAAAATAGGGGTAGAGATAGCTTTGTGGTTTTGAGCCTAGGGCAAAATTTTGTTGCATGATTTGCCAAATTTCTCGAAGCGCAGCTAAATCCTTATTTCGTTCGGTGGAGGGGGAGCAATACCAAGTGTCTTTTCCAGCAGTAAAATAACCATCGCCAATGGTCTTCACCTGTTGAGGTTGAACACCTTTTAGGATGATATTGCCACAATAGACATGTAGTTTATCTGCACCTAGTTGTCGGTATTGGTAATTATCATTGGGTAAATAAAAACTTTGAATATCTGCTTCTGGGATCAAATAATCACCATTGCTGGGTACAGCGGCATAGATTTGGTTGTTATATTTTTCAAATATCCCAAGTTTTTCTGTAGTCGCAGTAAAAGGAATCTCATCTGAATTTGAGTCAGAAAATCTAAATATAAAACTAAAACTGAATAGAAGCGCGCATATCACCAAGATAAGCGTGAAGGTTTTAAGGATAGAAAATACTTTTAGTGGATTCTGCATCATTTATTTTATTGTTAAATATTGATTGGGTTGAGTTATGGCAATTTAAGGTTATTTTGTCATCATTTTAGTGATGAATTGGTCGTGTTGATTGATGACAAGGTCTTTATCATTTAAGGCAAATAGGGTTGCATAGCCTCTGTTAAAATTTCAATTAACTCTTCATCCATATAGTGATAATCGTCTGGAATATCCAATACTATGACTTTTTTATGTTGTAACTGGTTGGGGAATTTCTCTTTGATATTTTGTTTATGTTTTTGCTCCATGACAAAAATCATATCTGCCCAGGCAATATCTTTGGTAGAAATACGATGTTTGGCGTGTTTACTTGTTCCAGCGGAACGTGTGGAAATGCCATAGCCCACTGCAAAGACACGCTCGGCAGTGGGACTACGCCATTGGTTACGACTACAAATAAAAAGGGTGTTCAATCAGCAGTCTTCCAAAAATCATATTGTGCTTGTTTTCGTCTTTTGGCAGAAGAAATACGTGGATATTCAATTCTTAATTGTTTCGAGCGAGATCTTTTTAACGATCTGTTCCAAAGTAATTTCCAATCTTTTTCTGGTTTCCAAAGGCTTGAAGTATGTCTGCAATCTCGACCACGGTGTAAATAATTTACCTTACGTCTCCAAGCGCGATTGCGGTTTAATTCATTTTCAAAATATTGTTGTGTAATGTCCATAGATAAAACTCATGAGTTGATCGGGTTCAGCAGCCGCGATAACACATGATTGGGCTATTTTATAAGTATTTATCTGGGTAAACAAGCCGAATGATTTTGATAATGTTTATTTAGGGCCATTTTAAAGGCAATGAAAAGGGTATAATTCTGGCTAAATAGAACGTGTGAGTAGACGATGTTTATTAAAGGCATTAGACGTAATTATGACAAAGTCAGCCAAGATGACAGTATTGCTGATGAAGATAAGATAGATGCCTTGTTGATCAAACTGGGTGGTGAGTTTCTTGTCAGTAAGGATGACCGTGTTTATATTTTTGAAAAAGATGGTCAGACGGCCAAGTTTGATGCAAAACATGCACGGGCATTTCACTTTAAAGATTATTTGTGTAAAGACATGAATAAATTATTTCATGGGTTTTAATCAACTGCTAAATCTATTGGGCTTTTGGTGTTTACCATGAGCCTGATGTACTACTACCATTTGAGCTGTCGCTTAAATCTCTACTGCTACTTGATGAGCTTGAAGTAGAAATTGAATAGGATGATCGTGCTAAAGTTGATGGTCTTTCTTTAAACCATTCTTGATATTCTAATGGATAATTATGTTGATAAGGTTTGGCAATTGAATCTAACAACGCCTAGAACAAAAAATAGTATAGATGCGCTGCATGCCGTAGAACTAGAGTCAATGCATTAATCCACTACAACAATACTTTCGGCGCTTGGCTAAAAACAATATAAAATAATGGTTTGTATTTGGATGGTCTTTGTATTTTTCTAGCAAAATTATTTGACTATATACTCGTGCTTCAAGTTATATAATATAAAAAAGAAGGCTGTTTTTGCTAAGATTAATCGAGACGTATCTATGATGAAAGTACTGTCAATCTTATTCATAAGTTTAGTTTGTTCAATGGGGATTTTAGCTCAACAGCCAAATCTTGTGCCTCATCAGGTTAACTTAAAAAATGGGAAGCGCTTTTCTTTAAATCTTCCAGCAAATTACGAAATTATTCCAGCGGCTGAGGGCTTAAAGCGAGTTCGTTTTTTTAGCAAAGCTCCTGATGGCAGAATGTTTGTAACAGATATGCACGATTTGACTGATAATAAAAAAGGCATCGTTTATATTTTGGATGAATGGAACCCTGAAACGGGAAAATTCGGCAAAATTATTCCTTATATGACGGGGCTGAAGAACCCTAATTCAGTCCAATTTTATACAGATTCTTCAGGACAAGATTGGTTGTATTTAGCGGAAACTAATCAACTGACCCGACGAAAATTTACCAAAGGTGAAATTAAACCAACCGATAAAGCCGAAGTTTTAGTGACTTTTCCTGACTATGGTTTAAGTTATAAATATGGTGGTTGGCATCTAACGCGAACAATTGCTGTGGGTGGGAACGGGAAAATTTATGTTTCAGTCGGCTCAAGTTGCAATGCTTGTACTGAGAAAGAAAAAGTTCGGGCAACAGTATTAGAAATGAATCCCGATGGTTCGCAACAAAAGATTTTTGCTACAGGTTTACGCAATGCAGTCGGTTTGAAATGGGTTGGTAATTTTTTATTTGCCACCAATCAAGGTGTGGATCATTTGGGTAAAAATAAGCCTGATGAAACTTTTTATGCACTCAAACGTGATGCAGATTATGGTTGGGCTTCATGTTATTCGTCGAATGGTAAAATTTTGGCAGATCCAAAATTTAAACGTCCGTTAGGTTGCAAAAATGTATTGCCTCCTTATGCCTATTTCCCTGCGCATTCATCTGCACTTGGCTTTGATTATTTTGATCATCCCGATACAGACGATACCATCAAAAATTCTTTTTTAGTTGCTTTACATGGTTCTACGGATGCCACAATTGGTCATGGTTATAAAATTGTGATTATGCGTAAAGGGCAAAAATTACAGACATTTATGGATGGTTTTTTAGTGGGCAAAAATGTCTATGGTCGCCCTTGTGATATTTATCGGGTAGATGAAAATTCATTTTATTTTTCTGATGATAAGAGTGGTGTGATTTATTATGTTCGGCAGAAAGAATCTTCCTAAATTTTGAACTTTTCTAAAATTTTAGGAGTTAGTAAAAAGAGCATGGCTGAGAATAAAAAATTCAGGTGGAAGTAAAAATATAAATTGTCGATAAATCTTTGGAAGCAGTACTAGATCAGAAAGTATTTATCTATGAAAATAAAGCTAACCAGTTGCTATTGTTAAAGTTGTTGTGATTGACTCAATCATTTTATTCTCTAAATAAACCTACAAGGTTGTAGGTTTATTATTGTAGAAAATTTTGAGAAATTACTGCGGTCTCGCCACATCACCACTTAAGCTTTCAGGTAATGCTAAAACAGTCACGTTTAACTCTTCTAAAGCATCAGGACGGGCAACCACAAGCGCAATATAACCATTTTCAAATGCTGCACTGTTTACCACTTGAACACCTTTATTTAACTGTTCAGCTTGAGCAGGGGCAGGGCCTGTACCTTGAATGACATGTAACCATGCTTTTGGTTTTGCCTTAAACCAGAGGCGTGCAATCACTTCCTGACCAAGGTAACAGCCTTTGTCATAATTGATTCCTTCACGTTGGTGTAAGCGTAATTCTTGTGGTTGAAATACATGTTCAATTGCTTGATTTATATAAGCCTGACCAGTTTGAATTGCAGCAATTTCCCATACTGAAATATCGGTTTCTGTAGCAGAAAAATCAGTCGTTGAACCATTCAATGTTGGAAAAACTTGTCCAGTTTCTTCAAGCTTCATTTTAGAAAAAGCGCCGTATTTTTTAATATGTTTAGCAAATTCTTCGGCTTGATCTTGAGTCGTAACAATCTCTAAATGTTCAGGATTAATTTTTTTAAGCCATAAGCCAAAATGGATACGGCCTTTAAGATCACAAATCGCAGTGTATTGGGTGATATTTTCAGCCAAAGCTTCAACGTTTACAGTCACTTGACCTTGTAGAAATTTGATTGCATCAACACCAATCAAGGTAAATGAGGAGAAAGCTAGATCGCTCATGAATTGCTCGCTTATCTTAAATCTAATACTAAAGAATTAATCTTATTTTCCGCTATTTTTCAAAAAAAAGCAGATTTAGTGCAAATATTTTAATGAAGTTGTTACTAAATATTTCCAAAACCCCCGTTTTTATATCTAAGCTTATGAAATATAAACGATTTGGGAAATGGGTTTTCGACAGTGTACTATGCCAATCATTAGACACGCAGTACAAAATGATGCAAGAGGCACAAAACTAATGAATAACAACTATCGTAAACCACTGCAAGGTACCCAGCTCGAATACTTCGATGTGCGTCAAGCCGTAGAAGATATCCAGCAAGGCGCATATGCAAAACTTCCATACACTTCAAAAGTATTGGCCGAACAGCTGGTACGCCGTTGTGATCCAGCTATTCTCGAACAGTCTTTAAAAGAACTGATTAATCGTAAACAAGACCATGATTTTCCTTGGTATCCAGCACGTGTGGTATGTCATGACATCCTTGGGCAGACAGCATTAGTCGACCTTGCAGGTTTACGTGATGCGATTGCAGACCAAGGCGGTGACCCTGCTAAAGTTAATCCTGTTGTACCAACGCAGTTGATCGTTGACCACTCTCTAGCAGTGGAATACGGTGGCTTTGACCCAGATGCATTTGAAAAAAACCGTGCTGTAGAAGACCGTCGTAATGAAGATCGTTTTCACTTTATTGAATGGACCAAAACAGCATTTGAAAATGTCGATGTGATCCCAGCAGGCAACGGCATCATGCACCAAATTAACTTGGAGAAAATGTCTCCAGTGATTCAAAACCGTGAAGGTATCGCATTTCCAGATACTTGTGTCGGTACAGATTCACATACACCACATACAGATGCGCTAGGTGTAATTTCTATTGGTGTTGGTGGTTTGGAAGCTGAAAATGTCATGCTGGGTCGTGCATCTTGGATGCGCCTTCCAGACATTATCGGTGTGGAATTGTTGGGACAGCGCAAAGCTGGCATCACTGCCACAGATATCGTTTTAGCGCTGACAGAATTCTTGCGTAAAGAACGTGTAGTGGGTGCATATTTAGAATTCTTTGGTGAAGGCGCGGACAGTATGTCTGTAGGAGATCGTGCAACGATTTCCAATATGACTCCAGAATATGGCGCAACTGCGGCAATGTTCTATATCGACCAGAACACCATTGATTATTTAACCTTGACTGGTCGTGAATCAGACCAAATCAAATTGGTAGAAAGTTATGCCAAAGAAATTGGTCTTTGGGCAGCAGATATGCAACAAGCAGAATACCCTCGGGTACTTCGTTTCGATCTTTCAACCGTAACACGTAATATTGCAGGTCCATCAAACCCACATGCACGTGTATCAACAGCAGATTTAAAAGAGAAAGGCATTGCAGGCGTAGTTGAAAACCGTACTGATGGTTTAATGCCTGATGGTGCAATCATTATTGCCGCGATTACCTCTTGTACCAATACCTCTAACCCTCGTAATACAGTTGCCGCGGGTTTGTTGGCACGTAAAGCAAATGAATTGGGCTTAGTACGTAAACCTTGGGTGAAATCATCATTTGCACCAGGCTCTAAAGCTGCTGCACTTTATCTTGAAGAAGCTGGCGTACTTGAGGATTTAGAAAAGCTTGGTTTTGGTATCGTAGCCTATGCATGTACGACCTGTAACGGTATGTCTGGTGCTTTAGACCCAAAGATTCAGCAAGAAATTATTGACCGTGATTTGTATGCCACTGCGGTACTTTCAGGTAACCGTAACTTTGATGGTCGTATCCATCCTTATGCAAAACAAGCATTCTTGGCTTCACCACCATTGGTGGTGGCTTATGCAATTGCAGGCACAATTCGTTTTGATATTGAAACGGATTCATTGGGCAATGACAAAGACGGTAATCCAATTTACCTAAAAGATGTTTGGCCATCGGATGCTGAAATTGACGCGCTGGTTAAAGAGTCTGTAAAACCTGAACAGTTCCGTAAAGTGTATATCCCGATGTTTGATTTGGGTGTGACAGAAAAATCAGAAAGCCCGTTATATGATTGGCGCCCGCAAAGTACTTATATTCGCCGTCCACCGTATTGGGAAGGGGCTTTGGCTGCACCACGTACATTGTCAAATATGCGTCCACTTGCGATCTTACCTGACAACATTACCACGGATCATTTGTCACCATCGAATGCAATTATGATGGATTCGGCAGCAGGTGAATATCTGCATAAAATGGGTGTTCCTGAAGAAGACTTTAACTCGTATGCAACGCATCGTGGTGACCATTTGACCGCGCAACGTGCAACTTTTGCCAACCCAAAACTGTTTAATGAAATGGTGGTTCGTTCTGACGGTACCATCAAGCAAGGTTCTAAAGCGCGTGTTGAGCCAGAAGGCGAAGTGATGCGTATGTGGGAAGCAATTGAGATTTATATGAATCGTAAGCAACCACTGATCATCATTGCTGGTAAGGATTATGGTCAAGGCTCTAGCCGTGACTGGGCTGCGAAAGGTGTTCGCCTTGCTGGGGTTGAAGCGATTGTGGCTGAGGGCTTTGAACGTATCCACCGTACTAACCTTGTCGGTATGGGTGTGTTACCACTTGAGTTTAAAGCAGGTACTGACCGTAAAACCTTAAAGCTTGATGGTACTGAGCTGTATAGTGTGATTGGTAATATTGCACCACGTACAGACTTAACTTTGGTGATTGAGCGTGCCACGGTTGATGGTAAGAATGAAGTGATTGAAGTTCCTGTAACTTGTCGTTTGGATACTGAAGAAGAAGTGCATGTGTATGAAGCGGGTGGGGTATTACAACGCTTTGCACAAGATTTCTTGGAAGGGCAAGTGGCTTAATTGAATTCTATTCTTTAAATCTTCCCCAACCCTCCTTTGAAAAAGGAGGGAGTTCTGCTCTTTTAAAAAGAAGATTAATTGAGGATTAAAAGTAATTGATAGTGTTGTAAAAAAGCCCTACTGTTAAGTGGGGTTTTTATTTGGGAATAAAATGTCTTTATTACGAAAAACTCAAAGTGATACGGTAAATTCTGATGAATCAATCACAGCTGAGCGCCTTTTAAATGTATTGTCACAGATGCCTGATGATTTTTATGAGGAAGAAAGAACAGATGAGCCACCTCAAGAAAGAGAAGAGCTTTGAATGGTTTACGATACTTAATGATTAAGTAGCTCTCAAAACAATAAATTTCTCTCTTGAAATCATTTCTTGCAAAAATGACACCATCATTTTTGGAAATAGACAGTAGACATACATCAAAATATGGTTATACTTTATTCACCATTTCTAAAACCTATGGAGAACAAAAATGGTTACTGCTGGCGAAAAACCCGGAACAGGCTTCTATTTTTGTGTCCAATGCGGACATCGCACTTACTTAGAAATTGGTACAGATCGCTTACCCCAGTGTACCAAATGCCTTGGCAATCAATTTAAAAAATAAGATTGCTAAGCCGCACAGATAAAACAGATACTCCCTGTTTTAAGCAAAAGCCCTATCCAGTGATAGGGCTTTTTGTTAATTTAATAATAGTTGAAAAGATAACGAGAAAAAGGCAGATAAATCATTATGGAAACAATCCTGAGTCTATGTATTGGCATTGGTTTAAGTGCCGCCTGCGGTTTTCGTGTATTTGTACCGTTATTGGTGATGAGTGTTGCATCACTGATGGGCTGGTTTGAGCCAATGAAAGGTTTTGAGTGGTTAGCCATACCATCGGTATGTATTGGTTTAGCTGTCGCGACTATTTGTGAAATTGGCGCGTACTATATTCCTTGGGTCGACAATGCTTTAGATACTATTGCCACGCCAGCAGCGATGGTGGCTGGAACATTGACCACCATGGCAGTCAGTACAGGTGAAATGTCACAGTTTGCTAGTTGGGCGGCTGCGATTATCGTTGGTGGTGGTACAGCAACAGCTGTACAAATGGGCACGGTTGCGGTTCGTGGTGTATCTACTGCAACGACAGGCGGAATAGCCAATCCTTTGGTGTCTACAGGTGAGTGGATTGGGGCAATCGTGGTATCGGTATTATCACTGATCGTTCCTGTATTGGTGGTGATTGTTGGTATTATTTTGATGGTGCTAGCGGTTCGCTGGTTAAGAAAGAAAAAACAAGAAAGCGTTGTTCATCCATTGTAGTTAGTGTGTTTTAGCATTTGTGAAACAAGTGTTTATCAAGATTCAAAGAGGATAATGACTCAATTCAATTGGGTTGAGTCATTAAATTGGATTAAGTGTTTTCTGTTTTTTGACATAGAAAGTTGATTCACTCTAAATCGAATACAAAGACAAATTTCCCCAACAATAAATCAATAAAAGAGAGATTGATTTTTGCACCATAAAGGCATACTTTTATTATGGGATTAATAAAAGCATCATCTTTATGGATTTAATCTCAAGGTCTTTTTAAGAGTATTGGGGGAAACTTTTATGATGGACAAGTTTATTATCAATATAAATGCGCAAGCCAATGGTGTATATGAGGTACACAATGCAAGCAAAGCTTGTGAGCATTTACCTAAGGCGGAAAATCAAAATCTACTGGGTTTTTTTGCGACAAGTGAGTTGGCAATTAAACGAGCAAAGATGAATTGGCCTCGTGAAAAAATTAAGGGATGTGTTTGCTGTTGTTAAGAAGCTCATAGCCTTTAACCAGCACCAATTTTACCTGCTGTTCCATCTTTATGTGGTGGAACTGCATAACATTAAAAGGGATAGAACGTATATCTATTCAATTGAAATGTATATTTTAAACGTCAATTGTTTGAAGTCACGACGAAAGCTTATGCTGACTCATCGTTTTAAAAATACCTTGGGGATTAAAAGTATGCTGATACTTTTTACTGTTTGATATAAAAATAGAAAAATTAATAAAAACTTCATCAATAAATAATCTGATTTTTGTGATGTGTATTTGATAAAAAGTAATAAATTTTAATGATTTAACATAAATATTTGTTTTAAAAAAAAGATATAAATGCTATTAATAGCTCATAATATAAACACCACATGGATAGGTGAGAACAATGAGAAAGTTCGAGGTCGAGATCAATTTGCCTGCGCAAGATATCGTGTCATTTGAGGCAGAGGACATTGAGCAAATTCGTGCAAAATTTTATGCGATCAATTGGCGTCGTTTATTCCTGATACAGGGACAAGTTGAAAATTCTGATATTTCCTTTGCTGTACAGGACACGGAGACAGAACTTTATTTACATATTCAGTTAAATACACACTCGAGTAAAGCAGACCCTGTTTTTCAGATCGATAGCAATATCCAACTGGTTGTTGAAAGTAAAGAATTTTTGGGGCTTTTAACACGTAAAAAGAAATATGATGTGGTGTATAAAAACTTAAACCAATCACAAGTTTCAGAACAGCTCAGCTTATTCCTAAATGGTCAAATCGAAGAGATGACAGAACAATATCGACAATTAATGCATAAAAAAATGCTGCAAGAGCATCGTTTGGCATAACGACTAGAGGTCGCATCTTCTATAAAAAAATAAGGAAGCGTGAGCTTCCTTATTGATCTGTAAAAAAAGTAATAATCGGGCTTGATTATTTAACCAATGGATAAAATACACTTAGTACATATAAAAGTTAAATATAGTGAGCGATTATACAATTTACACTTTAAAATCAATGACTAATTTATAAAAATTTGGTTTAAATTGCTATTAATTTCAATGAGTATTGTTACACTACAAATAGATTTTAAAGGTATGCGTTATAAAATAATGAACAATTTTGAAATTCAAATTCAGTATCCTAATCACACAGATGAGCGTGAGATGGAGCATGAGAGCGATTTAGATATTGCTGAGATATTGGCGAAATTTGAAAGTATCAGTTGGCGCCGTCAACGTGTTTTACAATTACAACTGGATGGTCGAAATACTATTTTTACAGTGTTGAACCCAGCGTCAGAAGCATTTTTAAAAATTACATTAAATGCTTATGCGAAAAGTGAAGATTTTGAATTTAAGATAGAAAGCAATATCAAATTGATTTTCCCACAACGCGAATTATTTGGCTTGATGACGCGGAAAAATAAAGAAGTATTTGCAATCAAACACAGTACGCTTGAACAGGTAAAAGCCAGTTTAACCGCATTTTTAAATCAGGATACCAAAGGCTTAGAAGATATCTTGCGTGACAGTAAAGCAACTTCACTAAAAGATGCGTCTTAACTCAGCAGATTAAAGCGTGTGCCAATTGAAATAGAGTGACTAAAATGCAAATTTATAAATTAAATTTGCATTTTTTTTAGAATTCATGCAATAAAAAATCATTAAGTATACTTTCTTGGAAAATTTTCTTTATTAAGTGACTTTTGAAGGAAAATTTTCCTAAAAAATAAAAAAATTAATCTATCTTAGGAAAATAATCCCGAGCCGATTTCGTTAATATTTATCTCAAGGATGTAAGGGATCGAAAAGAGTAGATTGCTACCAGTTACGTACAACGTGAGTGTAGTACTTACCCACAAGGTCTCGATTCGGCTTAGGACGCTATAAATCAAAAGTTTATAGGCAATAGGATTAAAACTTACAAAGTTTTAATAGTTGAAGTAAACCAGAGTTGTTTTCCCGCTCATCCTGAAAAATTCGATAAAAATTATACTGTACAATTCCTTTTATTTGATCTAATTAACCTAGCTACAAAGTAATTAAGAAATTATCTATAAGAAGCTAAAAATCATCATACTCAAAACTTTACTTTATTGAATATTTTAACTATAAGTGACTAATGAAGTCTGAATTTTATTATTAAAATTAATTAAAACATAGCTTTAGTTCGGTTTCGTGGTGTTGTTGTTTTTGGTTTTTTATATTCAAGCTGTTTTAAAAGCTTACTGCTATTGGTCAAGGAATGATGTCTAAATGATTAAACAATTGGAGACCTATCTGTTGATGAGTTCGATGGTTGTACGTCGTATTAGTTTGCTTTTTATCATCATCATTTTAGGTGCAATTGATCTGGCGACTGGCTATGAATACTCATTTGCAGTATTTTATCTGATTCCTGTTTCTATTGCTGCTTGGTATGACAACAAGCATATCGCGATGATTGCGGTTATTTTATCGGGGATTACTTGGTTATATGCTGACTATAGTGCAGGGCACCAGTATACAAATTCGATTATCCCTTTCTGGAATGCTTGTGTAAGGCTTGGCTTCTTTAGTGTTGTGGCTTTTTTATTGTTGAGAATAAAAAATAATTTGAATGAAATGACCTTAATGGCAATGAAAGATTCTCTGACATCGCTGAATAATACTCGTGCCTTTAATTTAGAGTATCAGGCACTAAAAAAGCGATATTGCAAAAAAGAACATACCTTAGCTGTCGCTATTATAGATTTAGATGGCTTTAAAGCGGTAAATGATACCTATGGACATAGCAAAGGTGATGATGTTTTAGTCGAGTTCGCTCATGTATTGCAAGCTGCGACACGCCATTCTGATGTGGTTGCTCGTATGGGCGGTGATGAATTTGTAGTGATCTTACAAGATACTGATTTAAAAGGAATCGAGGACTACGCAAAACGACTTAGAAATAGTTTCTTATTTAGTGGCTTAAAGCAAAAATTCGGTATTGATTTTAGTATGGGGATCCGTATTTACAATGAATTACCTGACGATGTTGATGATGCAACGCATCAAGCAGATCTATTGATGTATCAGTCTAAAGCACAAGGGAAGTCACAAACAACAATTCATGCAATCTTATAAACAGTAGCCTTACAAACAGTAATAAGGCTAAAGATTTTATTCCTTTATGCTATCAAGTGGATTCGGTTTTATTTCTCCATTACTTAAATAACGGCTTTAAATAGTGACTTTTCAGTATCCGAATACGCTTCCAGTAAGCGGATACATATCAATAGTCTATAAATATTTTACTTCTAATGTGGTGATTAAGGTTTCTAAGAGCAATAACACATCGGCTTTCTTGCGTGCATCAATAAAAAACACAGGTAAATTTAAATTACGTTCCATCAACCATTGACGGTATTGGTGCGTTGGCTTATTCATATCATCATCGATATGGGTGACTCCAATCACAATGTTTTCACCATACTGTTTAAAAATATTGAGGTAATATTCAAGTTCATCTAAGGGTGTTGCTAAGCTATGATCAATCAACAAAATCGTACCAATCGCGCCTTTGCATATCACTCCCCACATAAAGTCAAAGCGACCTTGTCCTGGTGTGCCATACAGCCCAACTTTACTGCCATCATCAAGGGTTACTTCGCCATAATCGATTCCCACGGTTGTGTTTAGTTTTTTATGGCTACGATCATCGGTGTTAAATGCTTCAGTTGCTAATACAGGTACTTCTGATAATGATTTAATCGCTTCAGTTTTACCTGCCCCCATTGAACCTGCAAAAACAATTTTATACTGCTGAATAATCATCGTGTATTTATCCCTTAAAATTTAAATCGACTTTTTAATTTGTTAAAAAAGCTTTTTAAAATTCCTTTTTCTTCCGTTTGCTCAGTATCACTTGATGTTTTATCAAATAGGCTTTCTTTTGCTGAAATCAGTTCAGCGTTATGGATGGCTAAATTCGCAGCAACAAAGTGCTGCACGGTTGTGACTGGAATGTTGAGTTTGTCTGAGACGTGTTGAATCTCAGCCCCAGAAATAAAACATGCACTTAGTTGTAACAGTAATTTCTTATCCAGCTCATTGGGTTGAACCCAAAATTTGAGGCGATAATATTTATCAGCTGCAGGTATGGTAATTAAATTGGGATTTTTCCAAATCAGGTTAAATAACCAATTTTCTAAATTGAATTGTCGTTTACGAGAGACTTTTATAAAGTCCGCAGTGACTGCCGCGGTGTAGTGTATCGAGCGATCTGTTTGGTATTCTTCACGGGTGGCTTCTAGCCATGCCAGATGCGCATGATGGTCGATAATCGCAATCGTGCCGAGATGATCATTTAAAATAACTTTGCGGCTGTCGTGATGGAAAAGCGCTGCAAAAAAATCAATTTCTTTGATTTCAAGTTGATCATCAGCTTCATCATCTGGAGTTTGGCTAAGTTCAGATTGTTCTGTTTCAGTCTTATGCAGTAATTTGATATTGACCCAGTTTTTCAGTGTAAATTCGTCATAAATCGGTATGCAGAGTAAATTATCTTCAGCACTTTCTTTATGTTCACTATGTTTTGAAATTTTTAAATAAGGAATATTTTTATTTTGGATAATATTCTGGATATTATTATTTTCAAAAAACTGCTCATTGATCAAAATACAATTTATATTTTGATCTGAAACACTTGTCCAATTTATACCAATGTTGGTTGGTAAAATTTTTCTAAGTCTTATTTTAAGATCGTCAGAGGTGGTTAAACCTAAGCCTGAAATTGCGATATTGATACATTGATTGTTCATAATATCACTTATCTAATATTAAAAAATTAAAGTGTAAACTGTTTTTTAACGGTCGTAGTTAGTTTAAGTTAACGCTAGATTTGTTCTTTTTCCAGTAAAATCATTTTTTTAATGTTTAATTGCTTGGCATTTAATCAGTATATTTCTTGCATTATTATCCTCCTGTGTAAACTGTTAATTTTTCTTAACGTTTAGAGAGTTTCATGGCTTTAAATTAACATTAGTTATTATAAAAAATCTATCTTAAAGTTAAATAAATTGCTTAGTTATTTTTATCAATAAAAGCTTAACTTAATAGTAATTTGAATGTTTATTATGATTGTGCATATTTTATCATTTATAATATTATTACTGTGATTTTAATCACGTGAAATGATTAAAATTACTTAAGTATTTTTTACATGAAAAAAAGCGATCATTTCGATCGCTTTTTATAATTTTTGATTATCAGACTAAATTAAGCAAAAAGCTTCGTCGCTGCTTCAAAAAGAATATACAAAACCACAAGTGCCACCACAGGTTCTGCAATTTTAGCCCAAGTAGGATTTGCCGTTTCGGTTACTACAACTTCTTGGTGATCTGTATGAAGATCTGCTTTTTGAACATTGACCATTTGATTAAACTCCTTCATCGTTTCATCTAATGATATCTCTTCTTCAGGCACAGGTTGAGAGCCAATCAGTTCGGTTAGTTCGTTTGTTGACCAAACCCAATCTTTCGCCTGACCTGAGAGGTGCTCAATTTGCCCAATCACCAATTCTCGAAGACCTCGCTTACCTAAACTTCCTGCTGTTTCCAGCTGCTTTAATTCAGCAAGCTGTAGTTCAAGAATTTCAGTTGTTGCTGGTTCAAGTATAGATTTATCTAAACTGGATTTATTCTGAGTAGAGGTGGTGAGGTGTCGAGAAATTTCTTGGCTGTATAACTGATCTTGCGAAAGAATTTCTTGATACAACGCATCATCATCTTTACGCCATAGCGTAATGAGTTTACCCAACGTTAAAGCATTGAGTTCTTCAATATGTGCTATACGTTGAGCAGGCTCTAATTGAGATAATAGCTGAGGCTTTTGAATCTTTATCTGCTCAGCAAAGTATTGTACGAGATCAAAAGCCATTCAGTTCTCCTTGTTCTATTCTAAAATTCTTAAACTTGGTTTTTTCTTTGGTGCCTCAGTTTTAGTTTCTACTTCTTCACTAGTATTTGATTCTAAAACATCTTCATCTATTTGCACATTGGCATATTCATCAGGATCAAAGAATAATCCTTGTCCATTTTCGCGTGCATACAAGCCTAATACTGCATTTATAGGCACATAGATATCTTTAGATGCACCACTAAATCGAGCAGAGAAGGTAATTGCTTCATTGGTCATATTTAACATATGCACAGAATGTGGTGCGATGTTCAATACAATTTGCCCATCTTGTACAAATTGTTGTGGTACATCGGTATAGGGTTTGGTTGCGTCAACAAGTAAGTATGGCGTTAAATTGTTGTCGCAAATCCATTCATATATTGCGCGTGCAAGGTATGGTCGAGTTGGGGTTAAGTTCAATTCTTGTTCAGACATTAAAAAATACTCTATTGATTTGCGATCTAGAATTTTGCCAAAAATTCACTATATCTGTTTTTCTCTTTAAAAGTCATCGACTTTAAAAAAGCAGGGCGGCTAAAAATCCGTTGGCAATATAATAAAATTGGACGAGATTGCTGTTTCGGTAATTCAATTCCCATATGTTTTAACCGTATGAAAATTGGCGCTAACATGCAATCTAAAATTGTAAAGTTTTCAGACATAAAATAAGGATAATGTTGAAAAAGTGGGGTAAGGGATACCAAAGTATCTTTTAATTGTTTTTGTGCATTCTTTTTTGCAGCTTCATTAAGTGTGTCTGGGTGGCGTAGCATAATGTCTGCAAGTTTAAGCCAATCTTGTTCAAAGCGCCAAATATACTGTCTTTGCTCTGCGCGTGGTGCTGGGGCATCCGCATAGAGTTTATTTTGTCGATAACGGTCATCTAAGTATTCAGAAATAATACTGGTATTAAACAGCTTTAAATCATTTTCAATCAGCATAGGTAGTTGATTATATGGATTTAAACTGGCTAAATCTTCATCATCTTCTTCGACAATGATTAAGGTGTGTTTAATTTGTTTTTCTGCAAGAAGAAATCTAATCCAATGTGAACGAAAGTCATCCTCGTGGCTATACAACGTAATCCCTTGTTGAGGTGCATTTTCGACAGGCATATTCCAAAAACTAAGTGAAGTGAATAGAATAGAATACTAAAAATAGACAATAAAATCATCTTAACTTTAATAAGCTTATGGTGGGTATTGCTATCAAGTAGATAGAAAATAAGGATAAACCTATGAATTTAATAAATAAGCACAGTAAATTAGCTTTGGCATTGCTGTTGATGATGAGTATTTCAAATACATATGCAAAGAAGCAATCTGTAGATGCTCAAGTACAAGAGGCTGCTGCTGAAGCAATCGAAGCCGCTGGAGCGGAAGTGGCTGGAGCAGGGGCCTTATGTAGTGCAGATGAGGCCTGTGATGTTGCGTCTGCTGCTTCTGAAGATGAAATGTATGGTGGGATCAAACAAGAATATGTCGTAAAAGGTTGTAAGGTGACGATCTATAATGATGGACCTGTCAAAATGGTCAATGTAAAGACCGATAAGCCATGTAATGCACCGATTCCGAAAGATCATAAGTTCTCTAAGGAAACTCGAACTTATCAGGAAAATGGTTGTACGATTACAGAATCAAAAGCTGCCGATGGGATTTCTGACGCTGTCATGGACTGTTCTAAACGAGATAAAACAAAATAACTTCGAATAGGGTCTGTTGACAATTCGTCTACGTTTGCGACTACGTGTGTTTTTTAGGCGATACTAGGCGCGAAATACGAAATTTAGTTATTCTAAATGAGTAGTTCGTAACAACGTAGCGGCAAAAAACACGCTAGTCCCGAAGGGTTGTGGCTAAAATTATCTCAGCCTACGTTATGAAACTCGAAAATAGTCTCGCTATTCTCTTCGTTTCCTGCCTTGCCTGCTCAATTTTAACCTACAACGCAAGCCATTTATGAAATGTCTACAGACCCTAGTTTTACCCCATAAAAAAACCTCGGCAAATGCCGAGGTTTTTTTGTCCGATTCGGTAAACGAATTAACGTTTAGAGAATTGAGGGCGTTTACGAGCTTTACGTAAACCAAGTTTCTTACGTTCAACTTCACGAGCATCACGAGTAACGAAACCAGCTTGACGAAGAGCAGGTTTTAAAGTCTCATCAGAAGCGATCAATGCACGAGTAATACCGTGACGGATAGCGCCTGCTTGACCACCGATACCACCACCAGCAACAGTGATGTAAAGGTCAAATTTTTCAGTAACTTCTAAAAGCTCAAGTGGTTGACGAACAACCATACGAGCAGTTTCACGACCGAAATACTGTTCAAGAGTGCGGTTGTTGATTACGAGTTTACCAGTACCAGCTGATAGGAAAACACGTGCAGTTGCGGTCTTACGGCGACCTGTACCATAGTTAGTAGCCATGTGCTGTATCCCTTAGATGTCCAAAACTTGTGGCTGTTGAGCAGTATGAGGATGCTCAGTACCAGCGTACACTTTCATTTTCTTGATCATCGCGTAACCAAGAGGACCTTTTGGCAACATGCCTTTTACAGCACGTTCGAAGATTTCTTCTGGTTTGTGAGCAACTAATTTTTCGAAATTAGTTTCACGAATACCACCAGGGAAACCAGTGTGGCGATAGTATTTCTTATCAAGTGATTTTTTACCAGTCACTTGTACTTGTTCAGCATTGATCACAACGATGTAGTCACCAGTGTCAACGTGAGGCGTATAAGAAGTTTTGTGTTTACCGCGTAAACGACGAGCGATTTCAGTCGCAAGGCGACCTAAAGTTTTGCCAGAAGCATCAACAACATACCAGTCGTGTTGAACTTCAGCTGGCTTAGCGCTGAGAGTTTTCATTAAACCACTACCTATTATAGTTGGTTTGGACTATGGAATCTGTCCAAACAAAA